>OQVL01000661.1_pt1 | contig 18951 bp, 16 predicted proteins | sample 1691501 | NCBI WGS metagenome assembly OQVL01 (sample SAMN03418253, study PRJEB22391) | human gut metagenome | biome: human-gut; feature: organic feature; material: feces | host: Homo sapiens | place: Tanzania | collected 2013-01 | reverse complement strand
CTTGACTGTTCGGTTGATAAATCCCTTATCGGCGGCGTGAAGGTCACGGTAGACGGCAAGGTTATCGACGGCAGTGTTAAACAGAGGTTGCATGAATTGAAGGGAGCGATGTATAGGTGAACGCCAGACCTGAAGAAATCAGCAACATAATCAAAGAACAAATTAAAAATTATAAGTCAAAAATAGAAATGGCGGAGACGGGTACGGTTATCCTTGTCGGCGACGGTATCGCAAAGGTTTACGGACTTCGCAACTGTATGGCAAGCGAGCTGCTTGAGTTTGAGGACGGCAGCTTCGGACTTGCGCAGAACCTCGAGGAGGAGACTGTTTCCGTTGCAATTATGTCGGAGACGGATAAGATCAAGGAGGGCTCAAAGGTTCGAAGAACGGGCAGGGTTCTTTCTGTTCCCGTCGGCGAGGAGCTCCTCGGCAGAGTCGTTAACGCACTCGGTGCGCCGATCGACGGAAAGGGCGAGATCAACTGCAAGGCAACCCATCCGATCGAGTCCGAGGCGCCCGGTATCATTCAGAGAAAGAGCGTCAGCGTACCTCTCCAGACAGGCATCAAGGCGATCGACAGTATGATCCCGATCGGCAGAGGACAGCGTGAGCTTATAATCGGCGACCGTCAGACGGGTAAGTCCGAGATCGCCGTTGACACGATTATCAACCAGAAGGGCAAGGATGTTATCTGCATCTATGTCGCAATCGGTCAGAAGAACACTTCCGTTGTTCAGCTTGCGCAGAATCTTCAAAGAGCCGGAGCAATGGAATATACGATTATAGTTTCCGCATCGGCTTCCGAGAGCGCACCCGTGCAGTATATCGCACCGTATTCGGGCTGCGCAATGGCGGAGTATTTCAGAGAAAAGGGCAGAGATGTCCTCATTGTATATGACGATTTGAGCAAGCACGCCGTGGCTTACCGTGCACTTTCCCTGCTTATTCGCCGTCCGCCCGGACGTGAGGCTTACCCGGGAGACGTTTTCTATCTCCACTCAAGGCTTCTTGAGCGTTCGGCTTGCGTTGCGGACGAATACGGCGGAGGCTCAATAACGGCTCTGCCGCTTATAGAAACGCAGGCAGGCGACGTTTCGGCTTACATTCCGACCAACGTTATTTCAATCACGGACGGTCAGATATTCCTTGAAACCGAGCTTTTCCATTCGGGTATTATGCCGGCTATCAACCCCGGTATCTCGGTCAGCCGAGTCGGCGGTTCGGCTCAGCTCAAGGGTATGAAAAAGGTCTCGGGTGAGCTGAAGCTCCTCTATTCTCAGTATCTTGAGCTTAAATCGTTTGCTCAGTTCGGCAGTGACCTTGACGCAGATACAAAGAAAAGACTTGCCCTCGGCGAAAGAATCGTTGAGGTACTCAAGCAGGACAGAAACCATCCCCTCAGAGCGGGCTGTCAGATTGTAATAATCTATGCGGTTATCAACGGATACCTTGACAGCGTTGAGGTTAAGGATGTTAAAAATTACGAGGAAGAGCTTTATGAGAAGCTCGAGAGCGAGAAGCAGGATCTGCTTAACCGCCTTGAATCGGGATTCTATGAGCAGTGCGATATTGACGAGATCGAAAAAACTCTCAAGGAAATGCAGAGGTGATATGAATGGGAGCCGATATCAAATCCCTCAGGATTCGTATCAAAAGCGTTGATTCAACGCTTCACCTCACCAAGGCAATGGGTCTCGTCGCATCCTCAAAGATCAGAGGCGCAACGGCGGCAATGCTGAAAAGCCGTGATTATTCCTCGGCTCTCGGCGCAATTGTCGGTCAGCTTTCCGCTTGCTCGGAGTGTAAAAAAAGTCCGTTCATCGCAGGCAATTCGAGCGATAGGGTGAAAATTATCGTTATTGCGGGCGACAGGGGACTTGCAGGCGGATATAATGCCAATGTTTTCCGTGAGGCGGCGAATTATCCCGACGCCGAGTTTATTCCGATCGGCAAGCGTGCCTGCGAAAGATTTTCGGCGGAGCAAAATTCATCGGAGCTTTTCTCCGCTTCTCAAGCCTATGATCTTGCAAAGCGGCTTTGCACCGAGTTCAAAAACGGCGAGTTCGGCAGGCTCGGAATTATAAGCACACGCTATGTTTCGATGATGACCCAGGAGGCGTTCACACAGTGGATTCTCCCCCTTGAAAAGAAAGAGGCGGAGTCTGCGGCGGGAACGGTTTTTGAACCGAACGAGGAATATATCCTTGACACTGCGGTTCCCGAGTATGTCACGGGAGTAATTTTCGGCGCAGTCCGTGAAAGCTACGCCTGCGAGGTTGTGGCAAGAAGAACGGCGATGGACGCCGCAGGAAAGAACGCACAGCAGATGATTGACGACCTTCGCCTGCAATATAACCGTGCAAGGCAGGGCGCCATTACACAGGAGATTACGGAGATTATCGCAGGAAGCGGATCATAACCGATCGGATAATCTAAGGAGTGATTTTATTGAATAATTCAAATATAGGAAGCGTTGCTCAGGTTATGGGACCCGTTGTTGACGTTCGTTTTGACGAGGGCAATCTGCCCGAGATCAACAATGCGCTGACAGTTCCTATCGGCGAAAAAACGCTGACGGTTGAGGTTGCTCAGCATATCGGCGACAACACTGTTCGCTGTATCGCTATGGCGTCAACAGACGGCTTAACAAGAGGTGCGCCCGTTACCGATACAGGTCATGCAATCAGCGTGCCTGTCGGCAGGGAGACCCTCGGCAGAATTTTCAACGTTCTCGGCGAGGCGGTAGATAACGAGCCGACTCCAAAGACCAAGGAGCGCTGGAACATTCACCGTCCTGCGCCGAGCTACGACGAGCTTTCAACCTCGACCGAGATCCTTGAAACGGGTATCAAGGTTATCGACCTCATCTGCCCGTATTCAAAGGGCGGTAAGATCGGTCTTTTCGGCGGCGCAGGCGTCGGCAAGACGGTCCTTATTATGGAGCTTATCAACAATATCGCAAAGCAGCACGGCGGCATATCCGTTTTCACGGGCGTCGGCGAGAGAACACGTGAGGGCAATGACCTTTACAACGAAATGAAAGAGTCCGGCGTTCTTAACAAGACCGCACTTGTCTACGGTCAGATGAATGAGCCGCCGGGAGCAAGAATGAGAGTCGGACTTTCGGGTCTGACAATGGCTGAGTATTTCCGTGACGAGGAGAAGCAGGACGTTCTTCTTTTCATCGACAATATTTTCAGATTCACACAGGCAGGCAGCGAGGTTTCCGCTCTGCTCGGACGTATGCCCTCCGCCGTCGGCTATCAGCCCACGCTTGCAACCGAGATGGGCGCATTGCAGGAGCGTATCACATCGACGAAAAAGGGTTCCATCACATCGGTTCAGGCGGTTTATGTCCCTGCCGACGACCTGACAGACCCTGCTCCGGCAACAACATTTGCCCACCTTGACGCGACAACGGTTCTTTCAAGAAGTATTTCTTCACAGGGTATTTATCCTGCGGTTGATCCGCTTGAATCGACGAGCCGAATCCTCAATCCCGAGACTCTCGGCGAGGAGCACTATGCCGTTGCAAGAGAGGTGCAGAAAGTTCTTCAGCGTTATAACGAGCTGATGGATATCATCGCAATTATGGGTATGGACGAGCTTTCCGATGAGGATAAGCTGCTTGTAAGCCGTGCAAGAAAGGTTCAGAGATTCCTCTCTCAGCCGTTCCACGTTTCGGAGAAGTTCAACGGATTCCCCGGAATATATGTTCCCCGCTCGGAGACAATCCGGGGCTTTAAGGAAATCCTTGAGGGCAAGCACGATGATCTCCCCGAATCGGCATTCCTCTTTGTCGGTACAATTGACGATGCGGTTGAAAAGGCGAAGAGGTTATCGTGATGAATACTTTCAAACTGACAATTGCGTCGCCCGACGGAAACAAGTTTTCCGACGAGGCGCAGATGCTGACCGTCCGTGGAATCGACGGCGATCTGGCGATAATGGCGGGTCACATTCCGTTCATAACCGCCTTACAGCCCTGCGACTGCAAGGTCACGCTGCCCGATGAAACAGAAAGGCTCGGCACCGTCGACGGCGGACTTCTGACCGTCTCGGAAAAAGGAGTAACCCTCCTCTCCGGCAGCTTCCAATGGAAATAAGGCTTACAAATAGCCTGTTCAAAACTGTTATCAAAAAAATGAGTAGATAAAACCGACAGCTTTTATCTACTCATTTTATTATTCATCAAACATTTCCACTTCGACTGCGTACTTTTTATGAATAAAAGACTGGATTTTTTTCATTAACGATGGTATAATAATCTTGCGACGCTAAAACTAAATCATTAACACTGTAAGAGTAGTGTTTGTATAAAACACCGGCTCTATTTTGACATTCTTACAGTGTTGATTACCGTTAGCGTCGCAGCAACGGAGCCGTGTTTTTGTGCGTGGCTTCGGCTGCGCACTTTTTATTTATGCACTTTTTTACTTAGGGAGGAAATTAAAATGAGTTTTTCGGAAAATTTTAAGACTGCAAGGAAAAGAATGGGTTTAACTCAGCAACAGCTCGGAGATATTCTTGGTATTGACAGATCGGCGATAGCGCATTATGAAAACGGCTCATCATTTCCTATCGGAAGAAATATTCAGAAAATATGTGATGTGCTTGGCGTACCGATTGAGAAACTCTTTAAATAGCCTGTTCAAAACTGTTATCAAAAAAATGAGCTGTTCACATCGTTGAAAATGTGAACGGCTCATTTTTATTATATGTATTTATTACTGCTTGGCGCCCTCGTCAAACTTTTCGAGCACCTTTACCGTTGCGGCAAAGCAATCCGCAAGTCCGTCAAGATTCATATTGTCGTAGCTGTCACGGCGTGTGTGATAGTATGATTCGAGCTTGTGATTGAGACCTGTGATACCTGCCGCACGCATACCCGCCTGAGCGAATGCCGCACTGTCGGTAGCTCCGCCGAGCGGAGGAACCATACCTTTTCTGCACTGAATATTAAGTTCGTCAGCCGCCTCCATAAAGAGATCGGATGCGTCCTTATCCGCTTTCACCGTTCCGTTAAGGTCACGGTAGTTAACCATAAGGAATTTCGGATCGTGGATAGTGTCATAAGAATAAATAAAGGTCGGAACGTCGCTGAACTCGTCCTTGTGAGCCTCGCACCACGCCTTTGCGCCTCTGAGACCCGCTTCCTCCGAGCCTGTGAGGACAACTCCGAGCTCGGTGTTTTCAAATTCGATGCCCTCGTCCTTGAGAGCCTTGAGGAGCGCAATTCCCATATAGCAGCCGCTGAGGTTGTCGTTTGCGCCGTCAACAACACGTCTGTAATTAACCATAAAGTAAAGACCGATGAGAAAAGGAACAAAGATAAGTCCGATAAGACCTGCCTTGCCGAGCGACGTTGACGGATCCGCTCCGACAGAACCGTTCTGAATGAGCTGAATGATTGCAAGAATAAGATAATAAAATGCGCCGGCAAAGCCAATAATAGCATGCGCCTCAAAGCCGACGCCGCCCAGAGCATAGTTAACAGGCCATTCCCACGCCGCATCGGGATGTCCGTTGAAAATAATTCTTCTTTTGGTTTCACCGGTGCATTTCTTGATCGCCGTCACATTGTGTCCCGTCTTTTCGGGGAAAACCTTGTCGATCGTTTTGAAGTAAAGTCCGAACTGAAGCAAGGCGAGCAAAAGTCCGAGGGCAATAAGTATAACCGATACAACGGGGGAGAAGAAATAGAGCACGATCGCCGCAAGAACAAAGGTGAGCGTGAAGAAAAGCCAGCCAAAAAAAGAGCGTGGGTTTTCCTTGAAAGACTCAACATCCGCTCTCTCGCAGCCACAGTCCTCTTTAAGCGCCTTTGCCATATACTCGCAGGCCTTTTTTTCCCCGATTGAGCCGGGATCTCTCTTCTCGATTTTTGTGCAGATATGGGTGATTTCTTTCACCATATACTTCGCTGCATCATACTTTTTCTCAATAATTTTTCCAAGATCCATTCAATTCATCTCCTTTATTTTATAATATATATTACCAATTATCGACAAATATGTCAATTATTTTAAACAATTTTTACATAAATAATTACAAAATATTTTTATTGTACGAATAATCTTTTAAATTGCTTTTTCGGCTCAAAAAAGCATTGACGAAATGTCGGCGGATTGATATAATTATATATAATGTTATCTGAACGGGAGAGGTCGGTTCATCGAGAAAGGTTGTGTTGCTTTTGAACAGTAAGAAGGCACTATTGATAGTTAACCCGTGCGCCGGACGCAATAACAAGCGGCTCGGTGCCTTGGAGATTGTCAAGAAGTTTTCAGCTCCCGAATGGGATACGGATATCAGAACAACACGGTGTCAGGGCGACGCAACGACAATTGTCAGGGAGTGCGGCGAAAATTACGACGTTATTCTCTGCTGCGGCGGAGACGGCACTCTTAATGAGGTCATAAACGGACTTATGTCGATTGATAAAAGGGTTCCCGTCGGCTATATTCCGTCAGGCTCGACAAACGACCTTGCCAACACACTCGGAATACCTACCGAGCTCGGAGCTTCAGCCGATCTGATACAGAGCGGCAAAAAGAACAGCTATGACCTCGGCACGCTCAACGGCAGATATTTTACATACATTGCCTCGTTCGGAATCGCCACAGACCTTTCGTACAACACACCGCAAAAGCTGAAGAACATATTCGGTCATGCTGCATATATGATAAACGGATTTGTCGTTCGGTTTATTCCGATGCTCGTCGGATTCAAGCCTATACATATGAAGATTGAATATGACGGCGGCGTTGTCGAGGACGATTTTTATTTCGGTTCGGTATCCAATTCAACCTCGGTTGCCGGTCTGTTTAAATTCGATCATCAGGATGTCAAGCTCAATGACGGATATCTTGAATTGTTTATGGTCAAGGGCTTGAAACGAAACATAGACGCATTGAAAATGCTGAAAAAAGCTATCGTTCAGGACTATGACGGCGTTCAGATGATGATCGTAAAGACAAAAAAGGTCAAGATAACCTGCGAACAGGAGGTTCCGTGGACTCTTGACGGAGAGTTCGGCGGACTTCACCGTGACTGTGAGCTTGAGGTTGTCCACGACGCATTTGAAATTTTCTCCGAGAATAATAAACTTTTTTGTGAAAAAGATTGATAAATAATATAATCCCCGAAAGTGTTGCAATACGCTTTCGGGGGTTTGTTGATTGTTAAGTTTATTTTGCATAGGCGCCGCTTTAGGGGAGCTGTCACGGCTTGTCCGTGACTGAGGGGTTTTGCAAAGAGTTTGCTGAAATTTGTTTTAAGCGTGGGCTCCTCCTCTGGGTAGCGCAGTGTCGGTGCGGTAGTGATAATGGGCTCCTCCTCTGGGGGAGCTGGCGGCGAAGCCGACTGAGGGAGTGATATCTCATCAAACTTTAATCTTTATTCCCCGACTTCAACGCAAATCACCGAAATCATCTAATGGAAAGCTGAAAAGTTCTTATAAAAACAAAAAAGCTCCATCCCAAAAACAGGGATGAAGCATAGCTCCACGGTTCCACCCGTATTGCAGTCAATGACTGCCACTCGAATGCCTTAACGCGGCGAACGGCGAACCTTATTTCGGAACGCACTCCGCAGTGGTAGCCGGTTCGGAATACTGCCGTGATTTCAGCATACACACGGCTCTCTGAAAATATCCGCTTGAAACAGCCTTCTGCATCAACGTTTTTAATATTGTCTACATTTTATAACGTTTTATTTTTATTGTCAAGGGGAAAATAACGGAAAATCGTACTAATTTTTTGTCTGCTTCACCGAGGAGAGATAAACGCCCGAATTTTTAAAAAGCTCGGCGTCATTTTTGTCGACCGATCCGTCGTGGTTGCCGTCTGCGGCGGTATATGCGGCGTTGCCGATCTGTTCATGAGTCAGCATTCCGGAAGCCATGGCCTCTGCGATCACCGAATCCTGTCCGTCGCAAACTCCGTCGCCGTTGATATCTCCGAAAATTACAATTCGGTATTCGTCCTCACTGCCGTCGGGATACGCAACCTTTATTATTGAATCTGTGCCCGCAAATCCGGAACTCGGTTCAAGAGTAACCGTTGCATAGTCGCTTGAAAAGTAATCGGGGAATTTTTCGGACGTGAGCTTTTGCTCAAATCCGTAGACGAGCCGACCGTCGGCTATACAGCTTTTTGCGAAGTGTTCAATCACAGCGGTTTCCGTTTGACCGCAGAGAGAACAGGTGCGTACTTTCCTGCCGTCGGATGAAGCGGTCGGCTTTTCTGTCAGCACCCAGTCGCTCCATTTGTGATCACTCGGATTGTCACAACCTACCAAAGAGGTATATGCCTTGATCCTGCCGACAAAGTTGCCGAGCTTGTTCCAATTTTCGCCGCTGCCGACATATGAAAGATCCTTGCCTGCACGGTAGGCGGTTACTATCTTTGCGTTACCCGCACTGTTTGAAACTCTCACGATCACCGAAAACCATTCGTTCGGATCAACCTCGACGGGATCTTTCAGATCAACGGTGACATATCCGCCGTGTTCGAATGTTTTTGCTGTTGTACCTGCGGATTGACCTCCCGAAACAGGGACATTGCCCTGTCCGTTAAACGGATAATCGAGATTTTTCATTATCTCAACCTCAACGGTCACGTTTTCGCCCTGAACACCGACATTCACCGCCTTTATTAATTCGGCTTTTCCGTTCGTTCCGCCTTTTTGTGCCTGAAAAACATTCGCAATGACCTTGTCTTTTCTCAGCGAAAAATCGTCAAGACTGCCGTCATAGAAATAGTTATAATCATATTTATCCTTTGCGGCATAGGTAAAGGCATACATACTTGAGCTTGTGTTGTCGTACGAAAGCCAGAAATATTCGCAGGATTTGTAGCTGTTCTTCACGAGCCAGCCTCCGTCTCGCTCGGCGGATCCCGGAATAAATTTTGATGCAGGAATATTATCGTCCCATCCGATAATTGTACAGGCGTGGGGCGAGCTTCCGGAGCCTGACTCGTTTTTGGGGTTATAATAAGTGCATTCCCTGAGATTGTTATATTGAAAAGTGACGGCGCCGTACTCGGCAATAGCTTTCTTGACCATCCTAATTCCCTCGTCGGGATTTGATTTGTTTTCAGGAATGTAGAAAGCATTCTCAAACCTGTATGACGGATTGGCAAACGGGTCGATATTAGCCTGATCCCCGGCAACGGGACCCCACCACATTGAAAAGAGCTTTGCCACATTCAGCGGATTACCCGTCGCCTTTGTGTAGTCGCCGGATTTCCAGTCCCCGTCCGTATTGGAGAGGGGATCGGACTCACGTCGGAACGACCTGTATGCGGCGGCAACGGGATTGAGCGAAAGGCTGCTTGCGTCGGCACCGCCGATGTTTTGCCGCAGTATGCTTGCCTCGGATGCGGCGATTGATGAATAAGCCCAGCAGAGATTGCTATCGCCCTGATCCTTGACGGGTGTAATAATACCGTAGTCCCTACCGTCATATTTCGACATTTTTACGATTTCATCCGCCGACGGGACAGCCGTCTTTGCCGATGCGGTTATCGGTACGGCGGAAAGATAGATAAAAAGAACAGCCAAAAGTAGAGCCGATACTTTTTTTATCATATGTATCACCTTGCTTTCATCAGTATTATAAACGAATTGTCAAAAATAATCAACTCAAATGTAAACGTTTACTTGACATTGTAAGTTTAAATTGATATAATACAGTCAATTTATAATGGGAAAGATTCGGATTCTAAATAAAGGGTTGATATATATGAGAAAAACAAAAATTATCTGCACCATCGGTCCCGCCTGCCGCAATGAGGAGACGCTTATTGCAATGATAAGGGCGGGAATGAATGTCGCAAGACTCAATTTTTCCCACGGCACTCACGCCGAACATCTTGAGACAATCAATATGCTGAAAAAGGTCAGGGAAAAGCTCAATGTTCCGCTTGCGATAATGCTTGACACAAAGGGTCCCGAGTACAGAATCAAGAGTTTCAAGGACGGCTCCGTTTTTCTCAACGACGGCGACGAATTTACCTTCACAACGGATCAGATCGTCGGAGATGAGCACAAGGTTTCTGTCAGCTACCCCGGACTTGCGGACGACCTTTCGGTAGGCGATACGATTCTTCTGAATAATGCTCTGCTTAATTTTGAGGTTGTTTCGATCGACGGACACGATATTAACTGCCGTGTTGTTACGGGCGGTGAGCTTTCCAATAATAAAAGTATGAGCTTCCCCGGCAAGACGCTCAAACAGAAATATGTCAGCGATCAGGACCGTGCCGACATTCTTTTCGGAATTGAAAACGATGTCGATTTCATTGCCTGTTCCTTTGTTTCCTGCAAGCAGGATATTCTCGATATCAAAGCCGTGATGGGCAACAGCGTTCACAAAATTGACCTTATTGCCAAGATTGAGAACCGTGCCGGAATTGACAATATTGACGATATCTGTACCGAGTGCGACGGAATTATGATTGCGAGAGGCGATATGGGCGTTGAAATTCCGTTCGTTGAGCTGCCGATCATTCAAAAGGCGCTTATCACAAAATGCCGCCTGCTCGGCAAACGTGTTATCACGGCAACCGAGATGCTTGAGTCTATGATCCATAATCCGAGACCGACAAGGGCGGAGACCTCCGACGTTGCGAACGCCGTTTACGACGGCACGAGTGCGATTATGCTTTCGGGTGAAACGGCAGCAGGCAAATATCCCGTTGAAGCAGTTGACACAATGGCTCGAATCGCAATGCAGACCGAAAAAAACATCAACTACACAAAGCGTTTCGGCTCAACGGAGTTCAGAATAAAGAATCCCGTCGATGCAATTTCTCATGCAACCTGCGGAATGGCGATCGACCTAAGCGCAAAGGTAATTGCCGTTTGCTCCCTTTCGGGAATGACGGTCAGAATGGTCTCACGTTTCCGCTCGCCTGTCGATATTATGGGCATGACGGTTGACAAAAAGACGTGGAGAAAACTTTCAATGTCGTGGGGAGTTACTCCCGTTCTGTGTGAGACGTACGAATCGACAGACGTGCTTTTCTACGCCGCAAAGAATAAGGCGATCGCAACCTTCGGACTTGAATCGGGCGATAGAATTATCGTCACCGGCGGAATGACAAACGGAGTCTCGGGCAACACGAACCTTATAAAAGTCGAGACAGTCGGATAATTTTTGATTGAAAATAACACGCACAAAAAATTCCATGCTAATTTATGGAACTTTTTGTGCGTTTTCTCTTTATTTTTCTTACAATATCCGTTATAATAAACTAAATATAGATAAAAGGAGTATATTATTATGCTTAAAAACATACCTTCGATACTTTCACCCGAGCTTCTTAAAATCCTTATGGAGATGGGTCACGGCGACTACATCGTAATCGGCGACGGCAATTTCCCCGCCGCTACAAACGCCCAGCGTCTTGTCCGCCTTGACGGTCACGGCGTTCCCGAGATTCTCGACGCCATTCTTAAGCTCATGCCGCTTGACACATATGTTGACGCTCCCGTTTCCCTCATGGATAACGGCGATCCCGACAACCGTCCCGAGATCTGGGCTACATACAAAGAGATCGTTGAGAAAAACGAGGGTGACAAAAACATCGGTCTTATCGAGCGTTTTGACTTCTACGATAAGGCAAAGAACGCTTTTGCAATCGTTGCAACGGGCGAGACTGCAATTTACGCTAATATTATTCTCCAAAAGGGTGTTGTAATAAATGACTAAAAGAGTTTTAGCCTTCGACTTCGGCGCCTCAAGCGGCAGAGCAATAATCGGCTGCTTCAACGGCGATAAAATTACACTTGAAGAAGTACACCGTTTCTCAAACGACCCCGTAAGTGTCGGCGGTACGGTGTACTGGGATGTTCTGCGCCTTTTTTATGAGATCAAGCAGGGAATTATCAAAGCAAAGATCGCGGGCGGCTTTGATTCAATCGGAATCGACACATGGGGCGTTGATTTCGGACTTATCGACTCCGAGGGCAAGCTGATGGAAAATCCCGTTCACTACCGTGACGCAAGAACCGTCGGACTTGTTGACGAGGCATTCAAGACTATGCCGAAAGAAAAGCTTTACGGCATTACGGGAATTCAGTTCATGGAGCTGAATACCCTTTTTCAGCTTATTTCACTTAAAAAATACAGACCGTGGATGCTTGAGCGTGCAGACAAAATGCTCTTTATGCCCGACCTTTTCGGATATATGCTCACGGGCAAAATGTGTGCCGAATATTCGATAGCCTCCACGTCACAGCTCATTGACCTTGATAAAAGAACGTGGTCAAAGGAAATTCTTGATGCTTTCGGAATTAAAGAATCTGTCTTTGCTCCGCTCGTTCAGCCGGGCACGGTTCTCGGCGAGCTTTCAAAGGAAGTTTGCGAGGAATGCGGCGTTGATCCCGTTCCCGTTATTTCCGTCTGCGGTCACGACACTCAGTCGGCTATCACCTCCGTTCCGTGCGAGGACGGCGATTTTGCTTTCCTTTCGAGCGGCACATGGTCGCTCTTCGGCACAGAGCTTGACAAGCCGATAGTCAATGAGACTTCAATGAACATAAATATCACGAACGAGGGTGGCTTTGACGGTTCGACGGGCTTCCTCAAGAATATAATCGGTCTTTGGCTCATCCAGGAGAGCCGCCGCCAGTGGAAGCGGGAGGGCAAGGAATATTCCTATGCCGACCTCGAAAAGCTTGCGCTTGCCGCAGAGCCGTTCAAGTGCTTCATTGACCCGGACGCTCCCGAGTTTGTTCCTCACGGAAATATTCCCGAGCGTGTGCGTGAATTCTGCCGCAAAACGGGTCAGTACGTTCCCGAAACGGTCGGCGAGATCATGCGCTGTATCTATGAAAGTCTTGCGATGAAATACAGGCTGACATTTGAAAAGCTTCGCGAATGTACGGAGCGTGACTATCCCGTTATTCACGTTATCGGCGGCGGCACAAAGGACGGTCTGCTTTGTCAGATGACGGCAAACTCCTGCGACCGCACGGTTAAAGCAGGTCCGATCGAAGCCACCGTTATGGGCAACGTTGCCGTTCAGCTCATGTCCGACGGTTCTGTCGAAAATATCGGACAGGCAAGAAAAATTGTTGCCGACTCCTCCGAGCTTAAAACCTTTGAGCCGAAGGACACGGACAAGTGGGCAGGGGCTTATGAGGATTTTCTCAAGGTGACTTAAAATGGACAGGATTGAGGTTCACAAAGAGAAAAAGCATCACAAGCCAATGAAAAATGGATTGAAAATCACTCTTAAAATTCTCTTAGCGATTTTGTTCGCAGGAATTTTTTGTGGAATTTATTATATAGCGAAGCTGTCCTTTATCGGCCCTGCGATAAGCTCAGGAAAATACGGACATCTCGGAGAAATAATTGCCGCCGTTATTCTTGTTTTGGCGTATCTTTGCGCTTGCATTACAATTTTCTTTAAAAAGAAAAGGCTTGTCAGCGGAATAGTTTCTTTTATCCTTATAATAAGTGTTATTCCTGCTCTCGGCGTAGCTAACACCGTTGTTGCTGCCAAGGAGTATCAAACCTTTAATCAGGCAATTTGGAATGACCCTGAGTATTTTAATTGCCGTCAATATATGATTGACGATATCAAAAGCAAGTATAAGCTTGTCGGAATGGATGTTGAAGAGGTGAAAAATATTCTTGGAGACAGTTATTATGATTTTCCGGAGGACAACAAGTTTTATTATGAAGTCGGTCAAGAATTTCCCGGATATAAAAAATTCATAATCACCTACGATGATAACGGCAAGGTTACATCGGCTGAGATGGTTGGTTGAAATTTAGTTGTTTTAAACAAACAATTTGATTTAAAATCTGCTTGCGAATTTTATAAAAATAATTCAGCAAAAGGATGAGTTTAATATGGAAAAGAAAAATAAAAATGCGAAAAAAGTAATTGTATTTGTTCTGAAAATTATTGTGTTTATATTTCTTTGCGTTTTCTACGCCGGACTGATTTCCTTTTTTGGCCATTGTCCCGATTCTATAACCTTCGGCGAATACAAATATATCGGCATAATTATCCTTGTGACGGTATGTGTTGGTTTTATTGTTTCGCTTGCATTCGCTCTGTTCAAGAAAAGCAGTAAGGCTAAAAAAATAGTTACTTCATTGATCTGTGCCGCACTTATTGTTTTGGTTATTCCGATAGTTAATTTAACTGAGAAGATATGTGCTATCCCTTATACTGAATTTTCAACAGAAGGCTGGAATAATTCTACAACCGACAACCTCCGTCAATATATGATACCTGATCTTGAAGAAAAATATAAGATCGTCGGAATGAAGCTTGAAGATGTTTACAGTTTAATCGGCGAGGGAACGGAAGAAACCTTAGCTGACGGCTCTCATGAAATAACATATGATATCGGAACCTTCGGTGTATGGCATAATACCTATGTCCTCGAATATGACGAAAGCGGCATTGTAACAAAAACATATACCAGACCGAAATAATAAAGTAAAAATCTGCTTGCAGATTTATATAAAAAATAATTCAACGAAAGGATGAATTTTATATGGCAGAAAACAGATATCTGGGCGAATACCCCGTAATCGGTATCCGTCCTATCATCGACGCAAGACGCGGACCTCTTAAGGTCAGAGAGTCTCTTGAGGAGCAGACAATGGGCATGGCTAAGGCAGCCAAGAAGCTCTTTGAGGAGAACCTCAAGTATTCAAACGGCGAGCCCGTTAAGGTCGTTATCTCCGACACAACTATCGGTCGTGTTGCCGAGACGGCAGCCTGCGCCGAGCAGTTCAAGAAAGAGGGCGTTGCCATTACTCTTTCCGTAACTCCCTGCTGGTGCTACGGTTCCGAGACAATGGACATGGATCCCAACACAATCAAGGGCGTTTGGGGCTTCAACGCAACAGAGCGTCCGGGTGCAGTTTACCTTGCATCCGTTCTTGCAGCTCATGCTCAGAAGGGTCTCCCCGCTTTCGGCATCTACGGCAGAGAGGTTCAGGAGGCTGACGATTCCGAGAACATCACAGAAGATGTTAAGGAAAAGCTTCTTCGCTTTGCACGTGCCGCTGTTGCAGTTGCGACAATGAAGGGCAAGTCATATCTTCAGATCGGTTCGATCTGCATGGGTATCGCCGGTTCTTCAATCGACCCCGATTTCATTGAGGAATATCTCGGTATGAGAGTTGAGTCCGTTGACGAGGTTGAAATCCTCCGCCGAATGGAAGAAAACATCTATGACGAGGAAGAATACAAGAAGGCTTACAAGTGGACAAAGGAGCATTGCCCCGAGGGATTTGATAAGAACCCCGACTTCGTAAGAAAATCGGACGAGCAGAAAGAAAAGGATTGGGAGTTCACGGTCAAGATGATGTGCATCATCAAGGATCTCATGAACGGCAACAAGAATCTTCCCAAGGGCAGAGAGGAAGAGATGGCAGGTCACAATGCTATTGCCGCAGGCTTCCAGGGTCAGCGTCAGTGGACAGACCATTGGCCGAACGCAGACTTTGCCGAGGCACTTCTCAACACCTCCTTTGACTGGGACGGCGTAAGAGAGCCTTACATCCTTGCAACAGAGAATGACGTTCTCAACGGCATTTCAATGCTCTTTGAGAAGCTTCTCACAAACCAGCCGTCAATGTTCTCCGACGTTCGTACTCATTGGAGTGCAGAGTCCGTTAAGAGAGTTACAGGCTATGAGCTTGAGGGTCACGCAAAAGAGGCAGGCGGATTCCTCCACCTCATCAACTCCGGCGCATCATGTCTTGACGCTTGCGGCGAACTGAAGAACGACAAGGGCGAGGCTTGCATGAAGCCTTGGTACGACGTAACCGACGAGGACGTTGACAAGATGCTCAAGGCCACAACATGGAACGCAGCCGATAACGGTTACTTCCGTGGCGGCGGATATTCCTCACGCTTCGTTACGAAGAACGAAATGCCCGCAACAATGATCCGTATCAACCTTGTTAAGGGCATCGGACCGACAATTCAGATCTGCGAGGGTTATTATGTCGGACTTCCCGAGGACGTAACAGACGCTCTCTGGAAGAGAACAGACTACACATGGCCCTGCACATGGTTCACTCCGATCTGCAACGGCAAGGGTGCTTTCAAGTCGGCTTACGACCTCATGAACAACTGGGGCGCAAACCACGGCGCATCTACATACGGCCATATCGGTGCAGACCTCATCACAATGTGTTCAATGCTTCGTATTCCCGTTTCTCTTCATAACGTTCCCGAGGAGAAGATCTTCCGTCCGGCAAACTGGAATTATTTCGGTATGGACAAAGAGGGTCAGGACTACCGTGCATGCCAGGTTTACGGCCCGATGTACAAATAATTGCAAATTTTCAAAGACTGCGTCACTCGGCGCAGTCTTTTTTTCATTGACAGAAGCATTTATATTTTATATAATTTAAATATCAAATCAACGGAGATGTCGTTATGCGATCTGTTTTGTTTTTTATCGAATCGCTCGGTCGGGGCGGTGCGGAAAGAATTTTTGCAACGTTCATTGAGAACACAAAAAATAAATACGATGTTTTCACCGAGACCGACGGCGAGGTTTATACGGATATCATCAAATCGCACGCCAATCACCGCTGCATGGTAAAAAAAACGGACTCAGGCGCAAAATCAATTCTTAACAAGTTAAAAATCAAAGCGTCTCTGATTGCCTCTCCCGAATTTATAAGGAAGAATTATATCAAAGGAAACTATGATGTTGAGGTCGCATTCTGCGAGGGATATTCAACAAAAATTATCGGTAACTCAAAAAAAAGAAACTGCAAAAAAATCGCATGGGTTCACACCGATATGGTTAAAAATCCGTGGAGTGAGAAAGTTTTCGGCTCGGCAGAGGAAGAAAAAAAGTGCTACGAAAATTTTGATGCAATTGTTTGCGTTTCACAAACAATGAAAGATGCGTTTGTTGAGAAATACGGAATGGAAGAGAAGGTGTTTGTGCTTTATAATCCGCTTGATTTTGAAAGCATAATTGAAAAAAGTTCAGAAAATACAGACTTTAAATTCGGCGATGGAATGAGATTTGTCCTTGCCGGAACTTTTATAAAAATTAAAGGCTATGACCGATTTGTTAATGTGTGCGAAAGATTGAAAAATGACGGAAAGATTTTTTCGGTTCTCATAATGGGTGACGGCGAAGAAAAAGAATATATTAAAAAAATAATTGCCGAAAAAAAGCTCGGTGATACAATAAAAACTCTTGATTTTCAAACGAATCCGTATAAATATATTGCACACTCCGATGTCTATGTTTGCTCGTCATATGCCGAGGGCTACAGCACCTCAGTCAGTGAAGCGGTTGCATTGAGCGTGCCTGTTATCACGACCGAATGCTCGGGCATGAGAGAAATTTTCGGCGAAAACGAATGTGGAATTATCTGTGGAAACTCCGAGGACGGTCTTTACAATGCGATGAAAAAAGTTTTGGAAAATCCGTCGCTTCTCGAAAAATTCAGTAACGAGGAAAAGAAACGTGCCAATGATTTTTCGCTTCAAAAAAGAGTGAAAGCAATTGAAGATTTTTTAGAGAGTGTCTGATAAAAATGAATGAGATTGAAAAATATGTTCAAGAAAAATTATTTGAATTGCAGGACGAAAAGTACCGTGATTTTCATGCAGCGCTGATGCCGACGATTGACAAAGAAACTGTCATCGGTGTGCGCTCGCCGCATCTGAAAAAGCTTGCAAAAGAGTTTTACAAAAGCGGCGATTACGAAAGCTATTTAAAAATTCTTCCGCACAAATATTATGAAGAAAACAACGTTCATGCCGCTTTGATCGGCTTTGAAAAGGACTACGAAAAAGCAATAGAACTGCTTGATGAATTTCTTCCGTTTGTCGACAACTGGGCTACCTGCGATATGATGCGAATTCCCGTTTTCAAAAAGCATCTGCCGGAGCTTTACTCGAAAATCCCCGACTGGCTCGGCTCTGATAATCCGTATGCCGTCCGGTTCGGAATAAAAATGCTGATGGACTTTTTCCTCGGCGAGAATTTCACAGCTGAATGTGCCGAACGCGTCTGCGCAGTCACACGTGAGGAATACTATGTCAAGATGATGATTGCGTGGTACTTTGCAACTGCGCTTGCAAAAAATTACGACGAAATCATTCCGTATATTGAAAACAAGCATCTCGAAAAATGGACGCATAACAAGGCAATTCAAAAGGCTATTGAAAGCTATCGCATAACGGACACTCAAAAGGAATATTTGAGGACGCTGAAGATTAAGGAAAAAGAAAGAGGATGAAAAAATGTTCGCAAGGGTAAAGAGTATGGGCATATTCGGTATGGAGGTTTTTCCTGTCGGAGTGGAGGCGGATATCTCCTCGGGGTTACCTCGTTTTGACGTTGTCGGACTCCCTGATTCCGCAGTCAGCGAATCACGCAACCGAGTCCATTCGGCGATAAAGAACAGCGGATTTGATTTTCCCGTCAGCCGAATTACGGTTAACCTTGCTCCTGCCGACAGGCGTAAAGAGGGACCGCTCTATGATCTTGCAATGTTTATTGCTCTTTTGGAAGCGTCGGAACAGCTGAGAGTGAAAACCGACGAATATGTTTTCCTCGGCGAGCTTTCGCTTGACGGTAAGGTTAGGCGTGTTAACGGAATCTTACCGATGGTTATCGGAGCCTGTCAGAGCGGAATGAAAAAGATTTTTGTCCCTGCCGATAATGCAAATGAGGCGGCAATTGTTGAGGGAATAGAGGTTTATCCCGTTGCGGATGTTTTATCTGTGCTTAATCATCTGCGAGGAACAAATCCGATTCGACCGGCGGTACCGTCAAAGAATACCGACGAAATGGGATATGATTATCTGCCCGATTTTGCCGACGTTAAGGGTCAGTTTGAGGCAAAGCGTGCGCTTGAGGTTGCGGCGGCAGGCGGACACAATACGCTTATGATCGGAAGCCCGGGATCGGGTAAAAGTATGCTTGCTA
>OQVL01000656.1_pt1 | contig 18985 bp, 22 predicted proteins | sample 1691501 | NCBI WGS metagenome assembly OQVL01 (sample SAMN03418253, study PRJEB22391) | human gut metagenome | biome: human-gut; feature: organic feature; material: feces | host: Homo sapiens | place: Tanzania | collected 2013-01 | reverse complement strand
AACACAGTGTATTGTGTTGATACAAATGGATATAAGCTTATATCGAAAAAAACATATGATTCACAGATCGCAGGTCTTGGAGCTTTTTGACATTAGTCTTGATGTTTTTGCGAGATTCCAGGATAGCCTGTTCATAGTCACCAAGTCTGATCTTAGTGAAGTTGAGCAAAGACGGGTCTTGCAAAGACTTGCCTGTGACATAGTTGACATAGTCATCCGAATAGCACTTGAGCCAGTGTGCTTCAAGTTCAAGGTCTTTCTTGTAACGTACAATCTTTTCACGGCAGACTTTCATCTCGTGTCGAAGTTCATAAATCCTGGCTATCATAGCAGAACAAGAACTTTTGACGACTGATTCAATTTCACGGATAGTAAGTTTCTTCATGGTATACTCCTTTTTGATTGGTTTATGTGTATAATATAAAAATAAATCAAAATCCATAAGATAAATTATGGATTTTGAATGATGCTTAAATTATTCAAGCTACATATAGTCTACAGATAAACTATATGATTAAGATATGAATACTGACCTAAGTAAGCTTAGTCGAAGATTCTTTCCACGTTCTTGGCCTTGTTGACATCCCATCTGGTGATATCCCCGTTGAACTTGGACTTGTAGAACATTCTGTACACGTCCTCGACATTGGTGACATTCCAGTTCGAGATATTGCCATTGAACTTGGAACGGGCGAACATCCAGCTCATGTCGGTAACGTTCGATACATCCCAGTTGGAGATGTCACCATCGAAGTCCGTATCGTAGAACATATTGCCCATATTCCTAACGTTCGATACGTCCCAGTTGGAGATGTCACCATTGAACTTGGCACCGCCGAACATCAAGTTCATGTCCTCCACGTTAGAGACGTCCCAATTGGAAATATCCCCGTTGAACAGTGAACATTCGAACATATCGTGCATGTCCGTAACATTCGATACATCCCACTTGGAAATGTCTCCTTTGAAGTTGGAATTATAGAACATATAAGACATGTCCGTAATGTTTGATACATCGATAAAGTTCAAGTCACATTCAGGGCCATGTTCCTTGATGGCATCCTTGATAAGTTCTTTTAGATGCTTATTGTCGATGGCGACAACTTTCTCGATATCCTTTAACACGGTATACTCCTTTTAACAGGTTTGTATGTATAATATAAAAACAAACCAGAATCCATAAGATAAGCCTAGATACGCATTGTCGCAGATTACATACATTTGAGTTTCGGTATCTAGTCCTCCTTCTGCCGGTGTTCGCCTTGGGCGACAGCCGAAGTTCTTCTGGAATCCTGTTCCCGGTTCAGCTTTTCGAGGTAACGGGCGATTCTTTCGAGCAAGGCGAGCTGCCGTTCCTGCTTTTCCATTTCGTGTTCTGTGATCATAGTTCAGTCCTCCAGTCCCATGTAGTTAATAGTAGGCTCGTGCCATTCCTTAAGTTCGATTCCTTTGTATTTCATAACATACTTCCTTTTTTTTTGAATTATGAGTTTTATAATTGATATTCTAATCAATTACATAATACAATATAAAAAATCTCTATATTATGGAAAATATAGAGATTTTTCTGAAGGGTGCCCTATTCTTCCACGGCCTTTACATTCCAATTCTCATCAATCACATAATGATAGTCATAATATTCCTTGCCGTATGGAGCTACGCCGAAACCAGTCTCTTTGAAGCCAAAATACTTTCCACAAGCACAGCAAAGTCTAGCCATGCCATAGTATTCGTCATCATTGATGTTCCTAGCACAGTCTTTGTATGCTACATTGACGATTTCCTGAATCATTTCGATATTATCTCCATCGAAATGAATGTATAGTTCAAGTGTCGGATTATTCTTCTTCGTAATGATTGCTGGTGTACTCATAGTATACTCCTTTTTTTTGATTGGTTTATGTGTATAATATAAAATCTCTATTTTGATTAAAAAATAGAGATTTGAAAAACTAAGCAACCAAGGGCTTATGGATGAACTTGGCTAACTGCTGTTCAATGTAAGAAGCTTCTTCAGGATACTTATGGATCAATTCAGTGAACTGGTTCAATCCCTTTTGAATATCTTCTACATCAAACACGATTGCGTCACATGCTTTTTGTACTTTCAACGTCTTTATTGTCTTGTCAAGAATGCTTTGCGCAGCAGTGGTACGGTCTGGATCACGGGTAGACCCATATGACATAGAGTTCAATGTCAGAGATTCAAGCAAAGAAATCCCGCCGAGCTCAGCAAGCTTGCTGCAGAACTGTTCAATAGGCTGCAAGTCATGTGAATCTGCATGAAAGTATGCTTCAAAATGGTCTTCAAGCCTCTCATTTACTGGGACGTCACGGTCGAAGTAGGCGATTCGGCAAGGACGCATGATAGACTGATATAAGTCAGCAGACTCTTTATTGCCAAGTACACATACACCATTGATATTCGGCACATCAACTCCAACTCCAAGCATCTGACAGTGAATAATAATGATATTGTGCTTGATATTGTTTGGGTCTTTCTCTGTATCAATCCAATCACTCATAGCCTTCATGCACAATTTCTTGTTAACGTTGTCATTCTTGAAATTCAACTTGTATTCTTCAAGACCGCGGGCTTCATTGCTGACTAAAATGTCTTTGTCTACAAATTCACAAGAAGGGATCTTTTCTAAGTCTTTAGTGCAGCTCTCAGAACCAATCTTACAGATAGCCAGATTGCCTTCTCTAATTTCATTCTCATATTTCTTTACCAGAGTGTTGAAATGTAGCTGATTGTTTTCCAACCCTACTCCGCATACTAGAAGTTTGGCAGAAGTCTTGTTGAACTTCTGCTTCAAGTCCACGTAAGCTTTATCAATCATGTCAAGTTGAGACTTTTCATTGAAGTCTTTCGCCACATAGAAGTTGGCAGTAAACGGTAATACAATTCCATCTCGATTAGCTTCAGCATATGAATAGTCATGGATGACTTCCATCTTGATTCCATCTTTAGTCTTCACCATAGTCTTTTTGAAAGGTGTAGCAGAAAATACAAGAAAACTGTCACATAAGTGAATCATGTCATACTTTTCAATCTTAGTGTTAGACTTTTCACAAAGTTGCTGGGCTTCATTCCTGCCACGTTCGGCCGACATGCCAATATGGCCTTCGTCACAAATCATCAAGTCGATCTTGTAGCTAGAACCTTCAAAAGCAGCATACAAGTTGGCAATAGACTGATAGCAGAGCGTAATTATCATCGGCTTATTCTGTGCTAGATTCCCGATAACCGTGTTCTGAATATCTTGACGACTTGTAAAGTTTTGCATTCCATATTCTTTTCTGTTAGCAGAAGAAACTTCAAACTGAACATATCGGTCATTCGCTAAAAGTTCAGGATGCCAATCTTGCATATACTTTCTTAAATTGCCCAAATGCTGATCTAGCAAGTCTAGCCTGTGTGCAGCAAGGACAATGATTTTCTTGCCAGCAAGCAATGCATCACAGATTAGTTCACATTCAACACTTGTCTTCCCTGAACCACAAGTGTCAGAAATGATTCCATACTTCTTGGTCTTGCAAGCTTCAAAAGCAGAATATTGATGGGGGCGAAGTCCAAAATATACATTCTGCATCGCTGTGGATTGAATTTCTTGATTTTCCATTTTTGAATTACTCCTTTTAGGTTTTACATGATATAATATAAAAATAAAAGTATTGATTGAACAATACTTTTTACTTTATACAGGTTACAGTATAAAACCTATTTGAAGCTATTTAAGATAGTCTCCCATTCGGAACCAGATTCTGCTTCAGTATCGGAAATGTAACCCGTAATGCCGAAATAGTCGCACAAGTCCTTGTCAGTCCATGGGTGGGTGTAGTCGGACATGACAAACATGCACATATGTATCTTGTTATCGGAAGGAATCAATATATTCTTGTGAAACCATGCTAACAATTTTGTCTTGAAAAACCCATTGAAATTGTCCAATTCACGTTCCGTGCGAAATTCGGCTTGAAACTGTATCTTTCCACGGGCGATATTATTAGAAGTACCTATACATGCATCAGCAATAGTTTTCCCGCCATGCCATACATTGACTGGGCAGATGTATTTTTTGCTTATATCGTGGTTAATTGGTTCAACTATATTGATTCCATTTCTCCATATTAACTTACCAGGCTTTATACTTAATATCTTGTCAAATATGGAATATTCATTTTTCTCAAATCCATACTTAGCCAGATCCAGTGCGTGACTAACACCTTTATCGTAAAAGTATATTGCCAGTTTTTCTATCTGGTTACCCAACCCAAATAAATCGTTTGAAGTTCTATGGTCCAAGATTTCTATGTCTGCTGGGCGACAAATGTTCGTATTTTTATATTTTTGAAATGCAGCTTTCCAGCGATTATGTTTTGCCGCCCATGTTATTGGACTGATATTCACCACTTTGTCGCAATATCCGATTACTTTTGACAGAATCTTCAGGTGCAGACTACCATCATACGGCGGATTCATTATGCAAACATCAAACTTCATATTGTTCTCTTCAAGTAGCTTATCTATATTCTTCCAGGCATTGAACAAAATTGCACTGTCATCCGATCCAAACTTCTCATGATTCACTGTAGTCAAAAACTTGTCATACTTTTCTTTATTGTCCGTGACATAAGTGACAGAGTTGTTCAAAGCATACAGTTCAGCACAAGATTCTAGCCGAATCACTAAGATTTTTAGGTCTTTTGCAATCTTGTCAGTACCTAGAATTGAGGCAGTATATTCAAACGGACTTCCTACTTTCTCAATTAACTTCAAGTCAAGAACATTGTCGTAGTCAAGTTCAATATTCTCTTTTTTCATATAGACTCCTTTATTTGGTTTTTATAATACAAATATAGTAAAAAATTCTATATGCTAAATTTCTTTTTCAAAGTCTATAGTATCTAAAAGCATTTAGAGAAGCTTTGCCAGAAACTGACATTGTTGATCTCTTTGTTTATCATCGAGTCATCTATCACATGCAGTCTATTTCCGAGCACTTTCTGTGCATTCAAGTTAGCCCCTTTACAAGAACAGAACAAGATTATGCAATTGTCTACAGCTGGATCGACATCGAACTGCAATACGCCTGAAGTAAAAGTCCTAGCCAGCGCACTGTAGTCGATCTCGTCGGTCTTCAAAAGACGGTATTTCACTTGCACTACACATTTGTGTGTACTGACAGTGTCATCATAGCAAAACCCATATCCATCTACACCTAAGTCATCTTCTAGCACAGCAGGAGTATAGTCCTTGACACCATATCGTTCATCATTGTCAAATGTCTTCAAGAAGAACTCTGCAAATGCTTCAAACCAGTCGCCAACAAACTGAGTGTACAGTTGATGCAAGTCTAGACTAGTCTGGTCAATTACAGAAGGGATTCGAGATATTGAATCAGCCTTGAACTTTTGCCCCACTTCATTTATCATTTTTCTGAGTTTCTTGACATTCATGTTGTGACTCTTGACAATCTCATCAAGAATCATCTTGTTCAATTCTTTAGCAAACTCATTTTCGGTAAGACAGGCAAGTCCATACTTGCCAAACTTAGCAGAATTGATCTTGTTGATTTGGACATCAAGTCTAGTGGGATATGCCATAAGTAAATCTCCTTTTAAGTTTTACATTGTAAAAGTATAAACTTTACAGTAGTCAAACAATAAAAAAGAAAAAGCTTGTGCAACTATAAGTCACACAAGCTTCATTCTTAAGGAGTCAATCTATTTTCTATCCAGCCACACTTGCCAGTTTGACAATCTTGATGTAGAGTGTCTTGATGTCCGGACAAAGCTTTACCAACGCACTCACCCAAGTTTCTTTCTTGTTCTGTGCTGGCAAGATCTCTTCTTGCAGCAGAGACCTTTGAATGTCAACTTTCAGTGACTCAATGAAGTGCTTATAGTTTTCTGCATGTCTCTTCTCCAGAATGTCTTCATGCTGTCTAAGCCAGATTCGAACCCCGTTGAAGAACAGACTTGCGGCAGGGGCATCCATCTTTTTGAACATCTTCTTGAATTCAGGAGTAAACTCGTCAGCAGTCAATACAGTCTCAGCGTTCACGACTTTCTCTTTGTTCAAGTATTCATTGAAGTTGGCCGCAATATTTGTGCCTACCAACCCTTGAATAGCCAGCAATAAGGCTTTTCGTTTGAACTTGTCTTCCAATGCTCCATCTTTTTCAGCATTGTCAAGTGTATGGCCGACCCTTTCCCATGAACGACATGAAGGCGCCACAGCAACACCTCCATTGTTTTCTGCCTGTGACTGTAATGCTTCAAGCTGAGCTGCATGTTCTTTACTGAAGTGGTCAAAGTCAAGATCTGCTGGATGGTCAGTGATGTAGTCTATCACACGTTGGTTCAATCCAATTTTCGTAAAGTAGTCCAGTGTCTCTTGTACAGTAGGCTCAAACTTGAACCACGCATATCGGTCTTTCTGGGCAAAGTCCATACTGCCAACATCGTAGTCGCCAGAATCATCCGGATTGATGCAAGCCACAATCCTACTGCCCTTTGGTAGACTTACGTTTCCATATGTGCCATTGCAAGTAAGCTGCATGATAGCATTCTGGACAAGCTTCAAGCCACGGTTAGCTTCATCAATCAGCAGTACCACCGGCTCGTCTTGCACCATCCATTCTGGCGGGCAAAACTTAGTGACAACTTCACCTTGTTCATTCTTTACTTTCTCAGGCAAGCCTGTCACATCACCTGCATCGGCAGCATGGGCAGGATGCCATACAACGACCTTGTTGATGCCCCAGATCTTAGACGCAAGAGTGTTCTGGACCCATTCAGTCTTTCCACATCCATGACAGCCAGAAAGCATGACTGACACGTTAGACGGAAGATACTTTACTGCTACTGAAATTTCAGCAATAGATGCCATATTAGACTCCTTTTTTTGGATTTTTTGATTATGTGTAAAATATAAGACTTTTATGTTGACTTAAAAATATGATTTTAGAACTGCGTGTTACAGTTGCTCAAGTGTCAGAAGTTCACAAGTAGATGGAATTTTATGTGTACGAATGTCTCTGTAGAACTTGCACAAAGCACACAGCTTGCTAGATGCACTGTAATGCTTGATGCCGACATAAGAATTGTCAAACTTGAATTCAGCTTTGAATTTCATATAGACTCCTTTTTTTAAGTTTCTGATATAAATGTAAAAACTCTATATTCAATAGAGAATATAGAGTTGAAATCACAGGTTACTTCATGAAGTCAGGTAGCGGAACACAATACAATAGGCCTTGATTATCTACTCCGAATTGTTTACAAGCATAATTACATATAGGAGACAATACATCGATAATATACTGTCTGAGTTGTTCTGTTTTGTCATTCGGGCAGGCTATTCTTTCCACAGTGTGATACTTATAGTTGTCACCCGGCACAAATACATTCTTGTTAACATCACTCCCGCTACGGGTATGCAGCCAGATCTCATTTTCAGGCACAATAGGGGATCTTTCATAAAATCTTGGATCTATGACTTTTAACGGGGGCAGTAATAACTCACGAATACTACGTTCAGCTTTATGAGTCTTCAACCAAGCTCTGAAACCATTTTCTTCTAGTCTAGACTTTACATGTACTGCTGTTTCACCGCGTTTATAGGCAAATATGTTAACTGATACACAGACATCACCTGGAAATGCAAATTCTTCTGACTGATATGTCTGTCCTATTTTTTTTCGGCTGTTAATTGTTCCCATCACAAAGACTACATTATCTGCGTATTTGCAAGCCTGTTTCCATATCGGCGTATCAAGTCTAGGGGCCATACGTCTTAGTCCTTCCGGTTTAGGTTCGTTATACGGTGGATTCCCAATGATTACGTCAAACTTCATATTGTTCTCTTCAAATAGCTTATCTATATTCTTCCAGTCATTGAACAGAATTGCACTGTCATCCGATCCAAACTTCTCATGATTTACTGTAGTCAAAAACTTGTCATATTTCTCTTTGTTGTCAGTCAAATAAGTGACAGAATTGTTCAATGCATACAGTTCTGCACAGCCTTCTAGCCGAATGACCAAAATCTTCTTGTCTTTTACCGGCTTTACCATCTTTCCAGTACCTAAGATGGGGAAGTCACAGTCAAAAGGGCTTCCTACCCGTTCAATGAACTTGAGGTCTAAAGTCTGGTCATAGTCAATTTCAAGACTAGTGTTCATATATTACTCCTTTTTAAGCTTTACATAATACAATATAAAAATCTCTATATTCAATAGAGAATATAGAGTTGAAATCGCAGGTTACTTGACCGGGTCTAGATATCAGTCATAGTAAGTGTTGTCACCATCAACATCGATTGTCCCGTCCAGCACAGCATCATCGATTATCGACAAAGTGGCAGCAGCTTCTGTACAGATGTCTTCTATTGATGCCTTGTCATAGTTGTTGATGTCCAGCCAAACTTCATCAGTGATCAAGAAGTACACATACCCTTCATCACTGAGTCTCAAGTTTACATCATTTGTCTTCAAGGTTTCGCTAATGTCGGCAAACCATTCATTGAAATCTCTGTCCATTGCATCTAGACAGCCTTTGTCAATAAAGCAGTAGTAGCCTTTACGCGATCCATACCCTACTTGAATGTCTTCAGGGGCAATGAACTTGAATTCTTCACTATGACTATTGATGTAACGCCTTAGTATCTGTGTAAATGCTTTAGCAGCATTTCTTACTCTATTATCTTGCATAAAACATAACCTCTTTTTTATTTACATTTCTTGTCAAGATATACATGTAAGGCTTTCATGCTCATTTGGTGTTTATCGACCCATTCAGGGGCATCTCCAGCACTAGGGGTCCTGATGATGAAGATGTTCTTGTATTCTTTAGGTCTAGGCCAGTCAAAGTAACAGTCAGTCATCACGATTATCCCATCATAATGAAGCTTGTTTTCATGAATCATCTCGATAATGCATTGAGGGTTAGTCCCACCCCCACCAGACACGAGCGATTCCCTCATAGGCTTCAGATGCTCAGTTGGCACTTCACAAGAACAGTCCCACCATGCAAAATGCACTTCAGCATCAAACTTGATGAAGTTGTTGACTGTATCGATACAGAGCTGAATGTCATTTTCAGACATAGATCCAGAAGCGTCTGCAAACATGCCAATCTTGAAAGTCTGGTCATGTCGTTTGCCAGGGATCAATCCTGACCATTCTGGCAGACGCCTATTGATCTTCATCCTAGTGTCACATAGGCTGTTAGAGTAAGCAGTGCCAATAAAGTTTCGGAGTGCTACACGTGGATCCACTACTTGCCTGTTGGCCGCCATCACTTTTTCACGAAGACCGCCTGGCATATTGCCCCAGTCAGCAGCATCCATCGAATTCACTCGCTGAGAGATAGCGGCATTTGCAATGTCATTCTCTCCCCATTTGTCAGTCTGCTTTTCTGGATGGCCAGCAAAATGTTCTTTCAATGCATCTAGCATGTCTTCACTAGTTCCAGGCTGCTTCTTGCGGTCTTTCTCAGGAGAGTCTTCACTTTTTTTAGAATCTGACTCAGGGTCAGACTCTCCTGCACAGCCTCCTTTTGCAGACTGATTGACTGACCCATTGCCCTGGTGGTTCTCTCCTTCAGAGTCACACGGGGTGGTACCATTGCCAGAATTCGGCTGTGCTTTCTTCATTTCTTCACTGTTCTGAAGCATTTCATACAAGACTTCTAGCTGACAGTCTCTGTCATGAGAATAGCTTTTAGGCAATAGCTTCAAGATCTCTGGGTTTGTGTCATTTGGAAGATGCTTGTCAAATGTGACAGACTCTGTACATGCATGAAACAAGTTCTTGATGCACGGATCGTAACAGACGATGTTAGACGCCATATAGTTGATCGTCGGGTTCGGCATTCTGCGCTTTGTGCAATGATGCAACAAGAGTCTGTTGATTTCTGCACAAAGAAGTACCGCTAGACATGCCGAGTTGATTCTATTCATGAACTCAAGATTGTATTCTAAGATAGGGTGGACAGAGTCCATCATGTTTACTCTGAGGGTGACACCTTCTTCATTCGTTTCACGATGTTCAAACAGATTGTAGAATCGATTGTAGTATTGGCAGTTCGCATTGATGTGAGACATTGCACAACTGAACTTTTCATCAATAGACTGTTGCATAGTATACTCCTTTTTTTTGAATTTCAAGTATAATATAAAAACTCATATTTCATTTGGAAATATGAGTTTTGAAAGTTCAGGCTACATTGTTTCTAATACGGCCAGTACGTCATCCTGTTGCTTAAGTTCTTTAAGTCGGTATGCTATGATTGCATTGTTCTTCATCATTTCATTGTATTTGTCAATTTTCATTTCAAAAATTCTATACGACTTGAACAAGTCTTTGTTTTCAAGAATCTTATATGCATCATTGATAGATTCAGCTTTGCCCAATGCAGAATAGTCATAGATTCTATCGGTACTAGAGTTACATACGTTGTCATAGTGGACAAGTGGCTTGTTTGCAAGAAACGGAACGTCTAGATTGAACTTGTAAGTAGTAGAAAAGAAAGAGCCATCGATCCTGTTACTACGGACAAACACGTCTTTGTAGTCTTGCATTACTGGGTGAATGTACTTGAACTGCATAGAATACTCCTTTATTTTTAAGAATAAAATAAAAACTTTGTATTCACTGTAGAATACAAAGTTCAAAATCAGGGTTACTTTGTGCAATCATTATTCAAGTCTAAAGATGTTCTCGTAAGTGCCGCGATCTACATAGAAACGCCACATCTTCTCAGCTTTTTCAGCAGCTTCTTTCTTGTTGAGTTTTTCCTGTTTCTTTAAAATCTTAATCATCTCTTCAGTATACTCTTTCTTGTTCTTCATATTAGCCCATTTAAGAAAGTCATAACGAGCCTTGTCATAAGCTTTCTTATGAAGCTTGATCTGACGAATTTCAAGTTTAGAAAGTCTCTTTTTCATTGTATTCTCCTTGTTTGAATTGGATTATGTGTACAATATAAAAATATTCACTTCAACTAGAAATATAGATTTGGAATGCTTAGTTACTAGTTGGCAATCTGTTTCAACTCTTTTTTCTGTTGCCTGTTCAACAAAATCTTGACAGAATCTATGTCTTCTATATCAGTGAACTTCTTGTCTTTCATGTATTCTAGACATACCTTGTCAATAAACTTATCGATCTTGTCAGACAGCTTGTCATTTTCATCACGCTTGTTGTATAGTTCTTTAAGCCAGTCTTGACGTTCTTTCGCATATCCTAGCAAGTTTATCAAGTTGCCAACAACTACTATGTCTTCTATGCCCATGTCATACATTACTGCTGAAACTACCGCCCTATAGCCAGCTTCAAACTCACACATATAGCGGTTCGTTCTACCAGTCTCTTTATTCAGACTGTCTATCTGGTGATCCATTTGGAATGGCTCGCAGTTCTTGTAGCAAGGGGCAGAATATTTGCCTTCTGCTACACCAATATGAAAGAAATGTGCCCCTTCATGAATCAAAGTCTGTAGCCCAACATCATCAATTTTCAATACATGCTTCTTCTGGTCATATTCTGTGTGTTTCTTGTTGAATGTGACACAGTCTATACTGTATTGGTTAGTGTATGTGCCACCTATTCCAGCGTGAATGTCTTTAATCAGAACCCCGCCAACAGGCCGCTTTTCTAGTTCTTGAAGCAAGTCTTGCCAATATGCTTGAACTCCTGCATTGTCATAGTCCAGTTTCAAGTCTTGAACATTGCTGATAAGTAAAGGTCTTTCAAACATATGTACTCCTTTTTTATAGGTTTATATTAATATAGTAAATTTCTTTAGTTTAGATCAACATTTTTGAGAAATAAATGTAACAAACGTCAGCTAGCGTTACTAGCTGACGTACTAGACTTTTTCAACCCATAGATTTGTCTAGTCGAACTATGATTGCGCCGGACAAGGAATCTAACCAGCATCAATCTCTTTCAAAATCTACTTTCTTGCTTCTCTTGTAAAGCTTCTTTGACAATACTACTCTAGTTCTTAAAGTAGAACCATTAGTAGTTCCTTGAATTCTCGCTTTACGAAGCTGTTCGGATTCTTTGTATTGCATAATATAGTAATTATATGTTCTTGCTGTCACATTCTTTATTGCAACAGCAAGAACTTTTAGTCTTTTATGCCACTCGTTCACGAATGCAGTCCAGCATCTGAGGGGCAGTGTACTTCTTGATTCGACGAAGTGCCTGATCACGAAGCTGCTTGACCCTAGAATGACTGCAATCCATATGAGCAGCGATTTCACGAAGAGTGTTCGGCTTGTCATGACCGATACCATAAGTTTCAAGCATCACTCGCTTTTCATCATTCGGCAGACAAGACAGAAGACTCTTGATCATGATGTCATTGTTGACTTCACGTTCAATGTCATATGCATTTTCATCTTTGACGATATCAGCAATCGTGTTCTTTGAATCGTCATATGCCGGACTGTCAAAGCTTACAAGACTCTTGTTGATGCTGTCATACTTGGCCAGACTTTCATCTTTGATGGCTTTCTTCTTTGCCTTGTTGATTGCAACAGTCTTGTTCCAAGGGATGGAAATCATATTCTTGTCCAGTTCAATCGCAGACTGGATATGAGCTTTAATCCAATACAAGGCATAAGTCATAAAACGAAGTCCACGACTGACGTCAAACCCATCTACAGCGTAGATAAGTCCACAAAATCCAGAAGAAATCAGGTCTTCCATAGGTACACCGACTTTCCTGTAGGAGAGTGCAACATGAAGGACAAGACGGGCATTAGCTTTTACAATCTTGTCACGAATCAGCTTAGATTTAGTCTTGCCGTAGGCTTCAAAGTATGCACGTTCTTCAGCAGGAGTCAGCATGACGGTGTTGTAGATGTCAGCTTTATATTTGTTGAAAGAATTGTCAAACATAAGTTTTTCCTTTTTGTTGATTGGTTTGATATTACAAATATATAAAGTTTTTCAGTAAACAGCATAAAAAATTTTAGTTTTCATGTAGCCATCTACTGAAAAGCTACTGATCATCCATAGATGTAGTTACAGCGGATCATCTTCTGGATACCTGACAACATCTGGAAACATTGAAAGTATTCAGGAGGAAGCTTCTCTTTCATCAATCGGTTGACTGTGTCTTGAGAACTGTTAGTGTTACCGTACCAGTTTTCATTGACATACCAATTGAGGTAAAGGCTTTCACAAATACTCGTAAACATTTGTTCTGTGTAGAAGTTTCGGTTGCCTAACTTTTCAAGAAACACTTCTTTATAGTTATGCCACATGTCACTGATGACATATTCTTTCAGCAACTTTACACACTGTTGTTCAGTTACAATTGTATTGAACTGAGAATCTAGTTTTTCAACAAAGTTAATCATATTGTCCTTCCTTTTTTATTGGTTAGTACTAATATAATAACTTTTTCAACAGTCGATATAAAAAATTAAGATTTTTTAGTTACCTGTCATGCCTAGGGATACTGATAGCTTGCAAGACCAACAGTTCACCGTCAGACGACTTTATCATCATCTCTTGACCTGTATAAAAGTCATCTAGTTGATATGCATGTACAGCCTCTTCAAACAATCCGTCTAGCTATATCATAGTTGAATGTAGCTTGCCCGTATTGCTGAAGATCTAGATACTTGTCCACATGTTCAATCACATACAGTTCTCTCACAGTAAGCCTCCTATCTGTCTTTGACTATTGCAGTGAGTCTGTCAAACATGCTGTTCAATGCGTCTATTGCAGTATTGAGCATGGTGTTGCTTATTTCCAGTGCTTTAGAATTGAACTCTACAGTCTTAGGGTCAATCTTGTTCAACTGTTCGTCTTTCTGTCTGAGTATGTCAGAGTACAGCAAGTCACACTTCTTGCACAACTCTTCTACGTCTTTGGCTGGAAAGTATGCTTCGCCCATTAGTCGACAGCCATTCAAGACAGATAGCATCTTTTGAGCATAAGTACAGATCTCATTGTCTTCTTTGTCAAACTTTACAACGTCTTGATCGTCAAACTTATAAGTATCACTTGACACGGTCATTCCAGAATTGTGCATGATTTCTTCAAGGGCATCTAGCCTATTCTGTGTCACTCTATACCATCGCCAGTCATAGAGGTCAATATTGTCAAATGAAATGTTTTTGTTTTGAACTTTGTTTATCATTCTTTTCTTTGAAGCAGATTCAGGATTGAGAGTTTCTGGCAGACAGACAAACAATTCATGCCTATAATACTTAAACACTGTAACATGGTTCGTCAACTTAGTGCAAAACTGAATGTCAGTAGACTTTAGAGTAGTCCCTGACTCTACTTTAGTGTCAAAATAGTGAAAATGCTTCTCAATGAACAGTAGAGCAAGCTTTTCTGAAATATTCATGCAATTTTCCTTTTCAATTGTATCTTTGCTTAATATAGTAAAAAAGCAAGTAGTTTTTCTACTTGCTCTACGTGAAAGCCAGCAGTCTGACTTGAACAGACAACCTGCAGATTACAAAGCTGCTGCACTACCAATTGTGCTATGCTGGCGAAAATGGACCTACCGAGACTCGAACTCGGACTAGCTAGAATGCAAATCTAGTATGTTGCCAATTACATCATAAGCCCAAAATCAACTCTCAGCCTGCTAGAGACTGAGAAACACCTTAACCGAAAAAAGTTATACGCTCAACTTGTCAATCAAGTCGATACACCATCCATCTGAATATCCCCAATAGAGATAGTTGCACACGGCAGTGATAGCCTTCTTGCCAAGTTCCACATTCGTTCCCCATTCAAGCTTAGTGACATCATCCGAATATTCAGAATAGTCATCATTCGGATAGCTCGCATAAGCTTCAAGACCGTGCGTAGTGACAATCATCTTGTCAAAGCCGCCTTCTTCACCATGAGATTCAAAAGGCCATTCAACGACAAGTTTGTCACCTTCGTTATGAATATATGACTCTGGATCTCCATTAGAGTCAAGTTCAAATTCTTCGATAATTTGTTCTTTAAACTCATCAAGAATAGCATCATTTGCTTCAAATGCTTCATGAAGAGAATGTTTTGCAATAGACTTAAGCATAGTCAATTTCCTTTTTTAATACCAGTTTATTTATTTTTTTTTCAAATTGATAGGTATAATATAATAATTGACAAACAAAGTTTTACATAAAATTTTGAAACTTATTGTAATAAAAACTTTTTGTCAAACAGTAGGGCAACTATCCTAGCCGATTCCGACTGCATTTACACAAGTTGATCAGACTTGCCAAAGCACTGGTGCCACGCAGAATCACACATACTAATCTTTCTAATTATAGTATATTAATATGTGTGTACGTGTTTGACAAAAAGTCTTAGTACACGGGGTGAGATCTGCCCTCACACATACAGGCTTATAAGACCCGCTGACGCACTAATCGTCTATTGCCCGTGTATAGTTTAATTCTCATCAAGCAGTAGGACAGTCATCCTAGCTGATTCTGTGTAAAGTAGAATATTATTGATTCACACAATTGTCTGGATTTACCAGTCTCAAGCTAGACAAAGCTTCTACAAGAATGGTCTAGCGAAACATGAACCACCTTGACAAGAATTAATTGACGACCACAGACTCGAACTGTGAACTTCCACGATGTAAACGTGACACTCTGACCAATTGAGTTAGTCGTCAATATACAATATAATAAAAATCTTGTAGATGTATTTTTTAACGTATCAATCTACAGAATTTCTATTAGTGCCGGATGGTGGATTCGGACCACCGTATCCCGAAGGAGGGAGATTTACAGTCTCCTGCCATTGACCGCTAGGCGAATCCGGCTTTTTTATATTGAGCTACCAAGATTCGAACTTAGTCTAGCAGAATCAAAATCTGCTGTGCTAGCCAATTACACCATAGCTCAAGAACTTGCACGGATCAGAGGTAACCAACCTCTATTATAGTTCCACCGAATAGATTGAACTTTACAGTTAGACTTATAGCAAGTATTAAGTCTAACAAACTTCACATATTGAACCATAAAACCAAGGAGTAAAAATTGATTCAACGAGAAGTAAGGAAGCTTTAACAATATATTATTATTTTAACTGTTTGTTAATAATAACCGAACATTTACGTTGAAATGCTTTCGAATACGCCCATCATATGTTTGGTGACAATATTTACAGCATTTATTAAAATTACTACTTTTCTTCTGTAGTCCGTGAACTACATATTGATGTTCATACATTTTATGTTTGGATTCACATTCAAAATCACATTCTTTACATATCCAATTCATGCGCTAAACTCGACAATTTACCTATATTATACGCTGGGTGGGCTTTGAACCCACATTTTCAACTCCAGTTACGGCTAACGGATTAGAAGTCCGACCCGGTTACCAGCGTGTATTATAGGTATATCGGAACACACATTATGAATTAAAGCAGTTGCTCTTATCCAATTGAGCTAATGACACATTAATCGGAGTAGTTGGCTCTGCCCCAACGACTTCTAGTTCCCAAAACTAGCGTACTACTAGACTGTACTATACTCCGTAAAAACTGGCATGGTTTGAGTCGAACAAACATACGCGAAATTAACAGTTTCGTCACCTACCAAATGGTGCACATGCCAATCTTAATTTTTATAATAAAGAATCCGAACTTTCAATTAACTTATTGCCTGCTAGAGACAATCACAGTATAGTAAAAAGTAAAATCTATCGTTTCAAGTTCTTGAATCTTTCTTGCTGATCTCTAAAGAACTTGACAAACTTGTCAAATCGATCATCCGTAAAGTCAAAGAAGTCATCTTCAATCCAAAGCTTGATACGCTTATTCTTCTTAGACCCTTCAACAAAGTGTGGATCAAAGTCAAACAACTTGATACCATAACGCTTAGTGACAAGTTCAGTGACATCATTCAGATATTCCCAACCATGCTTGTCATTGAATGCATACTTCTTGTTCTTGGGATTCTTGCAAGCAGGATTCTTGACTTTCATGTTAGAATAGTTAAGATAGTTCTTGTTCTGCTTGATGAAGTCACGAATCTTCTGTTCTTGATATTCGAAACCGTACCAATTTTTCATAGTGTATTTTCCTTTTTGTTAAGGGTTTGATTGATTGATTACATGGTATAATATAGTCATTTTTTCAATCAATGGTTACAAAAAATTAGATTTTTTTGCATTTTTTTAAGGTAAAGCGCCAAGCGAAGTATGATTTCGCAACTCGGGGTCGGAAGCCGCGCGGTTTAACCAATTAAGCCTATTGGCGCATATGTTTTCTATACAGTTTTGAGTTTTCTAGGCTTGTAGAACACTTTAAGCTTGTCAAGCTCTCTAAGGACCACTTTAGAGATGTCTGACAAGTCGCATCTTAGCTCTTTCAACTTGTCATTGTTCTCTTTCAAGTCTTTCTCGATCTTGTTCAAGTCAAGCTTCCTGATTGAACACAGCTTCTGATCCATCAGCCACACAGCCAGTTCTTCTGCTTTCTTCCAATCAGTCTTGCACATTTTGACAATGTATGGAAGCTCATTCAACACATACTTCACAGGGTCTTCAGACTCTAGAGCATTTTTGACTATATTGAGGTGCTTGACCGCATCTCGTACATCAGATCGGCAATCTTTTTATATTCGTAAGTATAATAAGCGTCTTTTTTAGTGATTTTGTAGCCAGCCATAGTATAAGACCTTCCTTTCTTTTCTGACATTTTTTACAAACATAAGTATACAACCAGTATAAGGAAAAATCAACAATTTCACAAAATTAACTTTCCATTTTCATCAAAAGTATAATGTTTAAATGATTTAACTTCATTTACCTTTTCTTTATCGCTGTCTAACTCATCAAGTACAATCTCCTGTGGCTCGCCACCTGTCATTATCTCTTCATCTATTTCATTTAACCCATTAGTTAAAGTCTTATATTCATCTGTTTTATAACCCTCAAACAAAACTTCTTTAATATCACTTTGATTAAATGAACAACAACTACTTTTAATCATTACTCCCTCAGGATATGCACAACCAGAATAATCATATATTTCTAAATCTCTAGCATATTCTACAGAGTAGTAACCTGTTATCATTATTGATTTATTATTATTTTTAAGTTTTACTACACTACCTATTGGTAAATATCTTATATTCATGTTAGTTCCTTTCTATACTATTAATAACTTTGTCTTTCCTGAAGATTAGTTTACTCTAATTGGGTCTAATTATAGGAAATTTAGCCCAAGATTACCCTAATTCCATTTATATGAAAATGGTACAAACAATAGTGGGACTTACATTAACTAAACTACCGTTAAATGCCCATTATTTTACAATATTTTTGTTGACAACTCAGCACCGCTGCCTCCCCTCGCACAAACCGCGAGATGCGGCAGTTGGGGTCTTCCACCACGCCAATTTCTTCACTTCGTATTTATTTTGCACCCGGCCTGACCTAGCACGCGGACGTGCTAGACAGGCATGTCCGATTCTAGTTTACCAAAATCGGATCAGCGGCAGAGCCACTTCCCGATGCATAGTTTACGGAAGATGTGAGATAGAAGACTGGGCGAACAGCAAGTGCATTACTCGCACCGAAGTTATACACACGGCCAGTGTCAGACACACGGAACGCACGGTCCGAATAGTCCGCATCACGGGAAATAGTCCATTCTAATAGCCCCATATACATCCAATTGACATTTTTAATGGCTTCGTCATTATAAGAATTTAAAGTATCTGTCCATACACTTGATGCTACTGCAAATCCATAATCACTTGCATAAATTAAGCCAACTTTTGCTCTATATTCTGTTTTACTATCTGTTGTATTTGTTGTTACTGGACTTACTATTTCATTTTGATATACTATTTTAGCTGGTTGCTTAGCTATGTTATTAAATGCATTTCCTCCAACCTTCCATGTTGTTTCTGCTATTTTAGCTGCCCAGTCTGCTCCTATATTTGTTATGAAATTTGTATTTAAATTTGTTGTATTTAAAT
>OQVL01000651.1_pt1 | contig 19017 bp, 13 predicted proteins | sample 1691501 | NCBI WGS metagenome assembly OQVL01 (sample SAMN03418253, study PRJEB22391) | human gut metagenome | biome: human-gut; feature: organic feature; material: feces | host: Homo sapiens | place: Tanzania | collected 2013-01 | reverse complement strand
GCTCAGGCGAACTGGGCAAAGAATTTACCATCGCCGCAAAGCGAGCAGGACAGTATGTCATCGCTTGCGACAAGTATGACAATGCTCCTGCCATGCAGGTTGCCGACGAGCGAGAAGTTTTCTCAATGCTTGATGGCGACGCCTTGAATGCTGTGGTAGAGAAACATCGCCCAGACATTATCGTGCCTGAGATTGAAGCTATCCGTACAGAACGCCTCTTTGACTTCGAGAAGGAAGGCATACAGGTTGTTCCATCTGCACGTGCCGTCAACTATACCATGAACCGCCGTGCCATCCGCGACCTCGCTGCCAAGGAACTGGGTCTGCGTACTGCCAAGTATTTCTACGCTAAGACCTTCGAGGAGTTCAAGAATGCTGCCGACGAAATCGGTTTTCCATGTGTAGTGAAGCCACTGATGAGTTCCAGCGGTCACGGCCAGAGCTATGTGCACAATGACGATGAACTCGTGGAGGCTTACAAGGAAGCTATGGAGGAAGGTCGTGGCGACGTGAAGGAAGTCATCATCGAGGAATTCATTGATTTCGACTCCGAGTTCACACTCCTTACTGTAACCCAGAAAGATGGTCCTACCCTCTTCTGCCCTCCTATCGGACACATCCAGAAAGGTGGCGACTACCGCGAGAGCTGGCAACCATTCCAGTTGCCAGAGGAAGCATTGAAGAAAGCCCAGCATATTGCAGCAGAAGTGACCAAGGCTTTGACTGGTGCTGGTCTCTGGGGCGTAGAATTCTTCCTGAGCAAGCAGGGCGAAGTGATTTTCTCTGAGTTGAGCCCACGTCCACACGATACTGGTATGGTAACTCTCGGTCACACCACCAACCTGAGCGAGTTTGAGCTCCATTTCCGTGCTGTGATGGGCTTGCCAATAGCAGGCATTCACCTGGAGCACGCCGGATGCTCTGCCGTTATTCTCTCACCAGAAGAAAGCACCGAGCCGCTCAACTACAATTTCATGGATGCGCTGAAGGAAGATCATACCCGTATCCGCATTTTCGGAAAACCAGAGGCTCACGTAGGCCGCCGTATGGGCGTCGTTCTCTGCTACGGAGAAAAGGATGCTGACCTCAATCAGCTTCGCGACAAGGCAAAGCGCCTGGCAAAGACCGTTTTGGGCACCGATCCTTATATGAAGAAATAATTCTTAAAAGAATAAGAAACATCTAACCCTACAAACATTAGATGGTATATAATTCATTTTTATTCATTTGGTTGTTCCCTATCATTTTCATGGTAGGGAACAATCTTATTGTTCCCTATCGCAAATATTTTTTCCTGATAGTCTCATACGGCATTTACATCTATTACAACAAATGGATGACCCTCACTCTTATCGCCGTGAGCCTCATCTCCTACTTCTTTGCCAAATATCTGGAAAGGAATCAGAACAAGTATCTGGAGAAAGATTTAGAGAAAAACCTGAGGAAAGACCCGGAGAAAGATTTAGAGAAAAATTTAGAGAAAAACCAGAAGAAAGACCTGAGAAAGAACCTGAAGAAAGACCCGGACAAGAAGAACTGCGGAAAAGAAACTATCTGCGGAAAAGGGACAATCTGTGCAGGAGTCATTGCAACCATTCTTCCGCTTGTCGTTTTCAAATACGGGCACTTCATCTCGGAAAATCTTAGTTCCTTCACGGATAGTTTCGGCTTCATCTCGGATGAAAACCATTTCTCCATCATTGCCCCATTAGGCATTTCCTTCTTCACCTTTCAGGCTCTGAGCTATGTATTCGATGTTTACCGCAAGAAATATCCAGCCGAGCAAAATCTGTCGAACTATCTCACTTACATGGCTTTCTTCCCTTCCATGATAGCCGGCCCGATCAACAGATACGACCAACTGATGCCCCAGTTGAACACGGTACAGGGTTTCAACCGTCCACTGGCAGAAAAAGGATTGAAAATGATACTTTGGGGAATGGTTCTCAAGTCGTGATTATAGAGGGTACTCCATATTTTGCCGTGTTGGGAGATGATTACAATGCCGATGGCACACTGAATTTCTATACGAAATGGGACGGCAGTGATGCCTATAATGACCCTGCGACCGGAAAAGCACGACTTGATACACTGTTCTATGATGAGGACTACAATCAGGGGAGATACTTTGATGATACCTACACTCTCCAATCTTATGCTGGAGATGTCAACAAAGGAGCGTGCGACTCTCAGACTATCTATTTCGTTCCACGAAACGAGATATTTGCTGGCAATAAAACTGTCGTACTTCCCAACATCCGAGAGCTGAATTTCAGCATTAACACGGCCATTGCTTATTCATCCTTGACTGTCGGCTACGATAAACAAGAATACGAGGCTGAGTGTGGCCGTGATGAGTGGAATTTTTCTGCACAATATACTACCGGTGTTGATAAGTTCGAGAAGAAACTTTCACTTATCAGCAAATACCGCGCCGACTGCTACGGCTTTGAGTTTCTTTCTCAGGAAAGGGCCAAAGACACGAAAGACAATAAGAGCGACAACACCGTATTTTTTGCCTATTGTGCTGTTAAGGTAAAAGAGGAAGAAGCTGAAGGTTCTCGCGGAGATGATGAGACCGAAATTACACAGAGTACCACACTTGAAATTGATAGGACAGGCTGTACTATTGCCGGAGCATTGTCCTCTGACGTTTTCAACGGCGAGTATGCACCATATCTCTGTGCAAAAGCCAATGCCGCTTATATCGCTGCCGCTATGTGTCCGATGACCCTAAAATTCGCGTCTTTTGACGGTAATACGGAAGTCAGCATCGACGGCATCAAGGGTAACGCCGACCTGCAACTGAACGAACAGCTCTTCACGCTTGGTGAGGTTCAGTTCTCATCAGCTGACGTTGATACTAAACTCGACGTGAACGCATTATATGAGGTCCACTCCAACGGCATCACATACCGAGGCTTCCTCAAAGAGGTGTCTTTCAAGTATGCCAAGGCAGAGACGGTTAAGTATAAACTAATCGTAAAGGAGATTGAGCTATGATACTGAGTCCGTTCACACCGTTGTTTTTTCCTTCCGCTAAGGCAGACGGCATAGAGAGCGCCTACATACAGACTTTCGCTCCGACCGACAAAATCCTCATAGAGCTTTTAGGCCCCAAGATTTGGGCTGGAGTAGCCACTGTCGTAGGTGTCAATGGCTCTGCATCCTTTCAGATACAATTTAACTATTGGGATATTACCGAGTCAACTCGGCTTAGGTTCGCGGCACTGTCGCTGTCGCCCGGATTCTATCAAGTGAGCATAATGGGAATAGGGCGCAGCGCGGTGTTCCGCGTAACTGATGATGCCGATATACTTGACAACACGACGCTCATTCAATATTCCAACAAGGATAACCGTAGCCGTCATGATGTCATTTCCTGGATTAACGGGATGCAACATTTCTTTGATTTCAGAGTGCCCGGCGGTTTCAAGGACAGTAATTGGACTTTCGGAGTAGAGAGTGAGCAGTTCGTTACCGAGGACTCGGATATAATCCAGCTCTACGGACTTGAGTCCACGCAGATGAAATTCACCCTCGGCACGTCTGAGGGGTGTCCTGTATGGTTTGCCGAACTCCTGAACCGTCTGCTCACCTGCGATTATGTGTATTTCGACGGTGTACGTTTCGCCCGCAAAGAAGCGAGTGTCCCCGAAACTAATGTAGTTCAGGAAGGGGTCAACTCATTTGTGTTCACACAGAATTTGCAGAAGGTTGTCAACATCGACCCGAAACTTACTCTCGAACATCAGGCAATTATGCGCCGGATAGACAGCACAAACTACCGTGCAGTAAACGAAACAAATAACAGATTAATAAAATAGCGTATGGCATTAACACAAGAACAACAAGTCATCTTCGATGCCGTACTTTCGTCTCTCCGTACCAACTCCAAGACGATAGAGCAGCTGACTCCTCAGACATCGCTCGGCTCTAACGATTGGTTCGAGTTAAACGGGGGCCGCAAAGTATCGTACACTGTTCTGAGAGACCTCATCGCGTCCATGTCATCTTCTGATCAGGATTCGTTGAGAACACTCATAGGAAAGAATGTACTGAAATCGGTATCATTCGATGTTGGAGAAAGTACCGCGACACTCACTATCAAGTCAGCCGGTACAACCATTTCATGCAACGTGCCGGTTGCTACCTCTGCAAAGGCCGGTATCATCACAGCTTTGGATAAGGTCAAGATTCAGACAGCCTACGACAACGGGCAAACCGCAATCTCCAAAGCCAATGCCGCCCAGGACACCGCCGATGCGGCAAGGGCGGCGGCCACCGGCGCCCAAAACACCGCTAATGCGGCCAGCTCTGCGGCAGCAGCAGCTCAAAGTACCGCCAATGCGGCAAAGGCTGTAACCGACACCAAAGGCCAACCCGGTGGCCTCGCCACCCTTGACAGCGGCGGCAAGGTTCCGGCATCGCAGTTGCCCGGATATGTCGATGATGTCGTAGAGTTCAATGCTATGGTAAGCGGCGTTACTCCGCAGATGGCATCTTCGATTCATAAATCCACCGATTCCGGGTGCATGGTTGTGTATGATACCGAGAAGAACAGATTCCTTCTCGCCGTAGCGAAACGGACCATTGACACCGCCGAGAACTGGGGTACAGTCATTCGTCCAGTAAGGACTCTCAAAGCACAGAGCGCCGGAGACATCGCGCCCCAAGCTACTGTAAGCGGCAATCTCGGCTCCAAGTATCAGCTCGGAGAACTTGCGGGTGAGTTCTGGCAGATTGAAGACACCACCGGAGAGGCTGTCATCATCGTCGGCCAGTTCACATACTACAATAATTGGCTTGATGCAGACAAGTTCGGAGAGACCGTAACGATTGACGGGCGTACTCCTGACAGCGGCAAGATTTATACCTGCACCTCATCGAACAAAACATACCGCTGGAGTGGTTCTGAACTCGTTACAATCGGGTCCGACCTCGCTCTCGGCCACACTGCATCCACGGCCTTCCCCGGCGATGAGGGAGCAACTCTCCAGTCCATAGCCAGAGAGCTTGAAAATCAAATCTTCGGTGTAAAAATATTGCCCTTTGACGGTATATGGGACGGCACAGGCACCGCGCCCACAAGTGGTATCTACTATTGCCCCAATGATGAGGACGGCGCCGGATTCCGTTGTTTCGGCAACTCTACTTTCGAGCAGAACGGATGGTACGAGGAAATCTACAACTCCGACATGACGGCCAACCCTGACAACATCTATCGGTGCGAGACTGAATTGTTTCATATCGTAGACGGCAAGATGATGCCATTGTCCGGCTCCGCCGTCGGCAACACATTCAACGCCACAGTTGAGATACCTCTGCCCACTGGTGAATACTATTCCGATATAACCGCCGAGACTCAGACTCACAATGTGCTGACCGCCGTATTTGAGCATGGCGTTGCATCTGTCGGTCTGCAAATCACATTCGCCATCGGCCCGCGCACATGGAAATCTTATCAGTACGTCGGAGTGAACGACACTGAGGGCCAGTTCAAGAACATTGACAACTGGATAGACCTCGCAGGCATGAGTGCCGGTTCCGAGGCAGTCATCAATATAGACGAACTGATTCCTCGTGCTGTGGCCGGTTACTACACCAAAGATACCGCAATAGATGCGCTCTTATCCTACATACAGTCATCAGGAATAAACTACTCTAAGGGAGGTCTGATTATCACGTTCCGCGTCAGCGAGTACACATGGGAGACGTACCAATTCACGGGTCAGCCGTCCGACATGGCAAGCAAGGACTTGTGGAAACCATTCGGCGGAGGTGGTGCTGTCAAGACCGAGGACGAGCCTGCCAACGGCGGCAAGGACGCCTTCTCCACCGGCGGCGCGTATGAAATGGCCCAGGCCGCTTTCGACCACAACGAACTCGATCAGGACGCGGAGAACTATATCATCCGAGCCATAAGCAAAGGCGGTCAGGAGATGGGCGATGCCATTCAGCTCCCCAAGAGCACCGGCGGCGGTCAGGTCGGTGGCACCACGCTCTCAATCATTCCTGAAGAGTCCTCTGTCTATGCCGCTTTCGGCTCAGACATCATTCTGCGTGCCGCCATACGCTCTGTGACCTATGAGGGAGAGACTGAAATCCTCAACATGATTCGCCGTGTGGAAATCATAGACACGGCCACCGGCATAACACTGAAGAGCGAGGCAGTCAATCAGAACTCATCCACCTCGGCGACCAACTACTCATTTACATTCGACTTCACGCCATATTTCACTGAGGCCGCTGCCCGCGACTTTACGATTGTGGCCCACGATGCTGACGGCAATGTGCGCCGCAAGACCGTGACCGTGACGGCTGTCGATGTAACCGTAACCTGCGAGCAGGCTCTGAACTTTACCCGAAGCTCTCTTGAGGTCGGTGGCAGTATCAAGACAATCAGTCTCTACAAGTTCCCGAACAACGTCAGCAAGCAGGGTGTCAAAGCCTTCACCGAGATATTCATCAACGGGGCTTGGAAGAGCCTCGGAACGGCTGTCATAACCGACAACTACACCCACTCGATTTCCATTAACCCCAATAACGTACTCGGCGGTGGCGAGAAAATGACCCACGGCTCCTATCCGATTCGCTTTTGGGGTGAGGATGTTGCGTCCGGCGTAAAGGGCAACACGTTCTATACTGCCGTGATGTGCGTTGATCCCGAACTGGAAGCGCCCGTAGTGGCTCTGCGCTACAACGACACCAACAACGGCACTATCCGGCTTTACGACACACTTACTCTTGAGGTGGCCGCATACACACCCGGCAAGAACTCCACCTCGGCCGATGTCTATGTTGACGGCAAGAAGATAACGACAATCGAATGTCAGGTAGGCCAGACCTACACCGTCCGCAAGCCGATAAACGGCTATGTGGCCGACGGCACCAAGAAGATAGAGTGCTATGCACAGAGCCGTATCGGCGCGTCCGTCATTCAGACCAAGACCATAGAGATTATAGTCAAAGGCTCTGCGATTGAGGCGGCTATCAAAAGCGGCGCATTGTTCGGTTTTGATTTCGCCACACGCTCCAATGACGAGACCGACCACTCAATCATCGACAACGGCTATCAGCTTGAGGTGTCCGGCTCCAACTGGTCATCCAACGGATTCCGCGCATACCTCGGTGAAACGGCTCTGAGAATCGCCGAGAATGTCAAGGCACATCTTCCTTATGCTCCTTTCGCGCTGTCAGCCACAGAGCGCACAAACGGCATGGCCCTGCAATTCGCGTTCGCCACAAACAACATCAAGGACAGCGAGGCCAAGCTGATGGAGTGCTACGACCCCGACAGCGGCGCCGGGTTCTACATCTGCGGTAATAAGATAGTCGTAACCTGCAAGACGGGAACGCCAGGCACCATAACCAAATCATTCACGTGCGGCGGAAAGCATACCGTCGGCCTCGTGGTCGAGCCTTCGACTATCAGCCACAAGCGAGGCACCACCGACTATTCAAACATCAAGCTGTATATGGACGGCGAGGAAATCGGCACGATAGGCTATGTGTCGAACTCCGGCGCCATACTGAATCAGAAAGAGATAGACTTCGACGGCACTGACGGCGATTTCTACCTCTACTACATGCTGGCCTACGACACTTATTATGAGTGGAAACAGGCATTTGACAACTACCTCTGCAAGCTGACCGACACTGACAAGATGATTGCAGAGTATGAGGCTGAGGATGTCCTCGACAATCAGAACCGCCCCTCGATGGCGAAATTCAATGAAAAGGGCTTTCCATACTATGTGGTTGTCGCTCCGCAGGCCACATTCGACAGCTTCGACTCCGACATCAACACCTCGACGAAATTTACCTGCACGCTGTTCTATTTCGACCCGTTGCGTCCGTGGAGGTCATTCAAGGCCGTCTTTGTACAATGGCGCCGTCAGGGTACGACCTCGGCAAAGCGACCCATCAAGAACGATCGATTCTATCTGCGCAAGCCTGTTGACAAGAATAATCCCACCGTCATCACGCCGCTGTACCCCGATTTCACCAACGAAGACGCTCTCAAGACCTACGAGCTGTTCGAGCAGGGCTATGTGCGCGTAGGAGAAGACACAATCCCGGTATCAATCATAACCGTCAAGGTCGATTACTCCGACTCGTCTATGGCCAACGACTGCGGCGTGTGCGACATGATGAACGCCACATTCCGCGCACTTGGCAGCGATTTCATCACGCCTGCCCAGCGTTCTTTCGACGGCACATGGACTGCGAAAGGCGTTACCGTCATCGGCTTGCAGATGAACCACTCCACGGCCAACCATCCCATTGCCGCTTTCCGTGCCACCAACGAGAGCCTTACCGATGCGTGGTTCCACGCCCGTGGCAACTGGAAAGAGGATAAGGGAGAGCAGGTGGCACTCGGCTTCAAGGACACTCCCGGCTATAACAAGGGCTGCAAGAACTACGGAGATTTCATTGAGTTCTTCGGCAAAGCGACCTTTGACAGCAACGGCCACTTTGTCAAGCAGGAGACCCTCGCCGAAATTGTGGCCCGGTTCAAGACCACCGAGGGACTTGACACGTCCAAACTCTACCTGCTCTCGCAATACTGCGGGCGCGATTACCGATTCATGCGTTATAGCGGAGGTGAGTGGGCCGTGGCCCCCGGCTCCATGAAGCAGGTCAACGGTAAGTGGGTAATCTCCGGCGATGTGCTGAACCCTGTAAGCGGTTTTGAACTCATCACCTACGACGGCATGGACTGGTTTATGGGAGTCGGCAGCATCGATGACATGATGGCGCCGACAGAGACTGCATCTTCCTGGGTGTCGAAACTGAGCCTCGGCCAGCCCACATACCCGGCATGGACTCAGTATTTCGAGTGCATGATTGACGACGACCAGCTTCAGGAAGACCTCGCACTGGGCCGCAAGGTGCCATATGACCTCTACAACGTGCTTAAATTCTGCGACAGTTGCGACTACTCCAAGGAGGCACTTGCCGACACATGGGGCAACATCTGGAAGCAGAACGCATGGAAATACATGAGCATACAGTCGTTGCTTGCCTACTATACGTTCACGGACTATCTCGCCGCCGTCGATCAGCAGGCAAAGAACATGCAGCCCATGTTTTTCCTTGAGGACGGGTGTTCCGTTGAGAACGGCACATATTCATCTCCCTCCGCTATGGAACCCATACGGATGTATGAAAATAAAGTGTACGACTGCGACACCTGCAACGGCAAGGACAATGACGGCGGCAACACCATCCCTGCCGACCTCAACCCCGAAGAGGATGACAAGTGTTATGCCGGCCGTGGCTCAATCCTTTGGAACAATCTGCGCCGCTGCTCCAATCAGGAGATGGTCAGCGATGCCAATGGCAACACGCTCACGCTCCCCGGTGTCGTCAACCGAATGCGTAACCTCCCCGAAATAGAGGGTGTAGGTGCCGGGCCGTTCTCTCCCCAGGGCGCACTCCACTATTTCGTGGAGAATAGAATTGAAGTGTGGCCTAAGGTTGTCTGCACCTACGACTGCGAGCGCAAATACATCAAGTATTCCGAACTCTACAACGACATCTATTTCTATGCCCTGCACGGCTCAGGCCGTCAATCGCTCCCGGCGTTCATACAACAACGTTGGCGCGTGCGTGACGGCTACTATCAGACCGGCGATTTCAAGGACGCCTCGCACGTTCTCGGCGGTCGTATCGGAGCCAAGCCCGGGGCCAAGATTACGTTCAAGGCCGCAAAGGACGGATATTTCGGTATCGGTAATGACGGTGGCAATGTTACGCAAGGAATGTACCTCAAGGCCGGAGAGACCGGTGAGTTCACACAGTTCCAGCACGGCGACAATGTGCTGCTCTACATCTATCAGGCCGACCAGATGAGTGAGATAGACCTCTCGGAAATCTCGCTTGACCCTAATTTCCAGTTCTCGCAGATGAGATTGGCCGAGAAAATCGTCATCGGCTCACTTAACCACAAGACAAATTGGACGCTGTCGCCAGGCAATACGGGATTTCTCCAGCAGATGAACCTCGGCGACCTCCCGTTCCTGAAACATCTCGATGTTCGCAACACGGAGATTACCACAATCAACGCCGAGGGTTGCCCGCGACTTGAGACCGTACTGGCCTCCGGCTCGGACCTCACCACTATCCGTCTGGCGGAGACATCGCCGCTTGAGACTCTCGAACTGCCTGCCGGCATGACAGAACTCAACCTCGTGAACCTGCCCAAACTGTCATATCCCGGCGGCCTGACAATCGCAAGCATGGCCAACGTAAACCGCCTGATGCTTGCCGGTTGCCCCGACATCGACCCAATGAGTCTTATCAACGGAATTATATCGGCCTCCAACATTCGTTATCTCCGTCTGCCGGATGTGAACATCATAGCGCCCTCCGCAACGCTCTCTGCTCTGAAAGCGAGTGGAGCCATCGGTCTTGACCCCACAGGCCAGGCTTATGACGAGACCAACAAGTGCTCCGGCGTTACAGGCCGATGGATATTCACAGACCTTGTTACTGATGCTCAGTTGGCCGCTTTCAAGGCATACTTCCCGGCACTCAACATCTACAATTCGCAGTTCTCTACAATCTGTTATTCTGATGTCGAGCCTGATACCGAGAACATATCCAACATGGACGACGGTACAGGATATCGGTTCAATAATACCTACACGATTCCGGCGCATTGGCAACTCATGGTTCAGCGGAGCCATGCTATGAAAGCATCGTTTAACTCAGCCGACGGCAAGATGCACTGCAAGCCAATCAGCGACAGCAATTACAGCCAGCTCGCCGATGGTTCGTCCTACGACCCATCAGATATGGCCGGTGAGGGCTTCGACGTGATGAAGCATATTCCCAAACATCACTACAAGGGCATCAATGACTACAAGAATCAGCAGAAGTACACCTGCTTCTCGATGCTTGCCACGGAGCCGCTTTCAACCTGCGCACTCAATGCCGACGGTACTTTGCGCCGCATTCGTAAGAAACTCTCCCAAATCCTCGTAAAAGAGCTGTCTGCAATAGTCACTACCGACGTAGTGGCCGGAGGCTCCTATGCACTTACCGACAACCCCAACATGAATGTCTATGCCATTGATGTTGACGGCATGAAGCAGGTGCGTTGGCCCGGCCTAAACAACGCCCAAATAGGCGCGGTGTTCCTCGATGAGGACGGCAAAGTCATCTCGAAATACAATATGAGCGTCAGCAACTCGCTCTTCGACTTCACTCTCGGCGATTACATCTTCATCAATGTACCTAAGGGTGCAAAGCGGTTTGTGTTCACATCGCCGAGAGGGCTTGACGATGAGGAAGCCATTGCCGTAGACAGTACCTCTATTGAAGCCATAGAACCCGACTGGGTCGTGGCTGATGAGTTTCTCCTTGGAGTCTATGGTGGCACACTCGACGCACTTATGCGTATCCGTTCAATCAGCGGGGCAATTACCCGACGTGGTGATGACACCCACAGCACCAATGCCGAGTGGGCATACGACAAAGACGGAGAGCTTACCAATACGACTGTTCCGACATCGACGATGCACTATTCCTCGGCCGATCTCATCAACCTCTGCCGTATGCGCGGTCCCGGCTATCAGGGCGAGGACGGATACATGAACGAAGACCTCGCACAAATCATTTACGGTATCGTGGGCGACCGCGATATTCAGGCAAAATGCGGTTACGGTTGTACTTCTGCCTATACTACCGGAGCAAATGGAGCCAACGATCTCGGAAATATTACACGATTCGGAACCTCAACGGGGCATCTTGGTAATATTCTGTTCGGATTGCAGAACTATATTGCATGTATGTACGAGGCGTTGGATTATGTCGGCATCAATGTATCTGACTATATATCATGGCGCAAAGGCAAGTACAGCGACACAGATGCACAGCATACGATTGATGCAAAGTGGCATTTCTATGACCCCGTAACCAAGACAGAGCGAGTCGTTCAGGGCCTGAACCAGTCGGACCTCTGTATCGCCAGAACAAAACATGGGCGGTTCTGTAGTATGGTGGCCGCTCGCCTGACCTCCAATACTCAGTGGAATCAGTTCTTTGCCGATGCGCAGTGGGATTCTCATTCAAGAGGCCGTTTGCCCCGGCGCGCCGGCAACAATGCGAACGCGAACTACGGTCTCGCGTACGTCAATGCGAACAACGCTGCCTCGAACGCGAACACGAACAACGGCGTGCGGCTGACATTGAGGACTATAATAGAGGCGAATATTCGCCTTTTGTTATATAATCGCCACCCTACGACTGTCATGTATGACGATGAAAGAGACGAGAAGTTCGAGCCTCGGCAACCCTTGCGGACATCAGTCCGGAGAAAGCCGGAACATTACTAAGAGCCCTGAAGGCTATGGAGATAGAATATCCTCTTGACAATCTTATCACCGAGATTGTCAGCCGGGAGAACTTATACGCAAGCATAGACTATGTAATCGACCATCTCGAATGCAAGCACCAACGCGATAGGTTTCGCCCTGATAAAACTCTTGATGACAGCGAACCCGGAATACGGGAGCGTTGGGAACGCTATTATGCCTGGAGGGAACGGACGTATCAGAAACTGAAGCATGAAATAGAGACCGGTGAGTTTTCCATCACTCGCGCCGATGTTCAGGATATCCATGTAAAGGATGGTCCCAAGGAGAGGGACGTGCAGGCTCCGAACATTATCAAGCGTATAGGCGTCAATGCCATTATGGTAGTTGTGGAGAAATACACTCGCCCGGCACTCATAAAGAACACAGCGGCCAGTATCAAAGGTCGTGGTATGCACTGGCTCCACCATATCTTAGAAGACGATTTAGTGGCTGCACCTGAAATGAGTCAGTGCTATGGGCAGACCGACATAGTGGGATATTATGACAATATCCCCCAAGATGGTATGAAAGCAACAATCCGTACTTTCATTTCAGACCAAATTCTGCTCAAAATCATAGACCGCTTCATAACCCTCATGCCAAAGGGACTTTCCAAAGGTCTGCGTTCCTCACAATGTCTCGCTAATCTTTACCTTAATCCTGTTCATCATCGTATGCTACAAGAGGTTCCTCACTATATGCTGTCATATCCTGACGGTACCGTTGAGGTGCGTTACCTGTATTACAGCTATTGTGATGATACTGATTTTCTTGCTCCCAATAAGAAAGAGGCGTGGAGACTTATGCACATCTATATGGAGGAGGTGAGTAAACTCGGTTTGCAGGTAAAACCCAATTATGCCGTTCGCCCGATGACCGAAGGTCTCGACTGTCTCGGTTACACTCACTATCGTGATGCCAAGACTGGCCGTGTCTATTCGCTCATACGAAAGCGTGTGAAACAGAACGCGGCCCGGAAACTCGCCAAGGTCAAGTCACGGAAGCGGCGCCAGCAGATAATAGGCTCTTTCAAGGGTATGGCGTGCCACGCAGATTGCAAACATTTGTTTTACATCTTAACACATCATAAAATGAAAAAATTTTCAGAGATGGGAATTGTCTTTACACCAGCCGACGGCAAGAAGCGGTTCCCCGGCAAAGTCATGCGACTGAGCGCACTCCAGAACAAGAGTCTGGAGATACACGATTACGAGAGTGAGATGCACACTTCGCACGGTGAGGACCGCTACCTCGTTTCTTTTCGAGATACCCAGACCGGCGAGTGGGGCAAGTTTTTCACATCGTCCGAAGAGATGAAAAACATCCTCGATCAAGTGAGCGACCTTGAGGATGGATTTCCATTTGAAACCGTCATCCAAAGTGAGGTATTTGACGGAAACAAAGTGAAATACAAGTTTACCTGATTTTCGGTTTTGAGCGCATTTTGCTCAATCTGCCGTTCTTTGTTGTATATTAGCGGAAAATTCAAAACCGCATGGAAAAGATATACGGAGCAATAGAGCGGCAGGATGGCTTATACTCTATCGGCCGCAACAAATGGGAGCTGTTCTACGGCTTCGGTAAAGACAACCCCGATGATGAGTCCGGCTATAATTGGCGTCAGAAGTTCAAGCAAAAACCGAGCCTCGCCGACATCAGGGCTATAATCAAAGAGACAATCAACAGCGAGACGGACCGCAAGATACTTGAGGGCTTCGTCTGGAAAGGTATGCCTGTATGGTTGTCAACCGAGAACCAGTTCAACTACAAGGCCGCCTACGACCTTGCCGTGCAGACCGGTGGAGCCACGTTGCCTGTGCGATTCAAGTTCGGCACTGACGCGGCCCCGGTATATTATACCTTTGAGAGCATTGAAGATTTCAGCAACTTCTATACTCTCGCAATGGTTCACATCAATACTGTTCTCAACGAGGGATGGGCAGAGAAGGACTTGGCCGACAGCATGACTTTCGGTAGCGATGAGTAATGGTTGCGGATGCTCGTCAGGGCTATTAAAATATATCCGTCCTCCATACGCAAGATACTTCTATGTCGCCTGCTGTATGCACGATGATGATTACGACCGTGGCGGAGACGCTGAAACCAGACGCTCGGCCGACCGTGCCTTGTTCCGACGGTGTTTCCGTCTAATCCATGACCGAGAGACAAGTCCGGGAAGGATGATTTGGCTCTCACTGAACGCGCTGCTGTATTATACGAGTGTTCGCATTTTCGGCAGGCACTTCTTCAATTTCACAAAGTAGATTTAATGGCTCGGCAATGCGCCGGGCCATTTCGCATTTTCGGGAAGTGCCTATTATAGCGGGATTTAGACCACTTTTGATTTTCATAAATTCAGTAGTTTCGTCGGAGCTGCGAGTTATCGCATTACTTTTGCCGAAAATGAAATGTCATGAAAATCCAAACAGACAAAATTAAGCATTTGGTCGTGTGCTTCATAGTGTCGGCCACAGCTGCCGTCATAGAGTCGGCTTTCGGTGCATCTTATCCTCTTTCATTCCTCGCCGGTATAATTGCCGGTGTCGCAATCGGTGTAGGTAAGGAATATGGCGACAAGTGCGCTATCGGCAATCGTTGGGATTGGAATGACATTATTGCCGATGCCATCGGCGCTCTCTTAGGGTCAGGTGTCGGAGCTCTCGTTTCAATGGTCTAACAAAAATCAATCATCATCATGCACAACGTTTCTGACATCTTCCGCTCCCTGTTCTCCTTACTCGGAGCAGTTCTGGCTGTTTTGGAGCCCACACTTCCGTACATTTTCATCTGCACCTTGCTTATCCTGGCCGATTGCTTCACGGCGTGGCAGCTGGGCAAGAGGGTGAAGAAAGCTCATCCTGGGAAAGTCCGCAAGGATGGCCACAAATTCGCATCTTCCCATTTCGGCAAGGTGCTGGTCACGCTCATGAAGTCGTACTTCCTTGTGATTGTAGCGTACTTCATACAGCAAAACATCACCGACGGCCTCCCCATAGACCTGACGAAGATTGCCGCCGGAGCCATCTGCTTTTGGCAGCTATGGTCCATCCTGGAGAATGAGTCCAGTTGCAACGGCGCGAAGTGGGCTAAAATCTGTCAGAAGATACTCGTTGACAAGACCGAGCGTCATTTCGACATCGACCTTTCAGAACTTGACACCAAAGAATAATCAATATGAACACAATCAAAAAGGGTAGCAAGGGCGAAGATGTAAAAACGCTCCAAAGAAAACTCCACCTCACATCCGACGGCATATTCGGTCCCAAAACCGAAGAGGCTGTGAAGAAATTCCAGAAAGCACACTTCCTGACCGCTGATGGCGTTGTCGGATCTCGGACGTGGGCCGCTCTCGGTGTTACGGATTTCACCAATCCCCGACGCATCACTGAAATTATCGTCCACTGCGAGGCCACCCCCGAAGGCGAGGAGTTCTCACGCGCAACTCTGGAGTCGTGCCACAAGGCCCGCAAGTTCTCCGCATATCAGCACAACGGCAAGACTGAACACATCGGCTATCATTTCGTAGTCCATCTTGACGGAACAATCGAGACGTGCCGCCCGGAGTCGATTGCCGGGTGTCATTGCACGGGACACAACAGCATCTCCATAGGCGTGAGCTACGTCGGCGGATGTCCTCCGCGTTCCGTCAAGGACTGGAACAAGAAGGCAAAGGACACTCGTACACCGGCGCAGAAAGCGGCATTGCTCGCGCTGCTCAAAGAACTGAAAGCGAGATACCCCGATGCCAGGATATTCGGCCACCGCGATTTTGCCAATAAGCCGTGTCCCTCGTTCGATGCCAAAACCGAATACAAAAACATATAAGCCATGAAGAGAGTAATTTTAATTTCTGTCCTCTCCATTCTAATGAGTGCTTGCCATTCATCGAAGCAGACAGTGCCGGAAATTCCTCCTGCTCCGGTAGTCCTCAACAACTCCGACAGTGTGCGAGTCGAGACCGTCATCAAAACCGAGTATGTCCCGGTAATAGTCGATGTGCCGGTGCCTCAGCAGTCTGTCAACAACATCGTATTTGAGACTGACACCAGCCATATCGAGACTGATATAGCGGTGAGCGACGCATGGATCACGCCGGAAGGAACACTCTTTCACAACCTCGTCAATAAGGATGTCAAGTTGAGCGGCGAAGCCTATGTGCCGCAGACTACCACCGAGAACAACAATGAGGCCGTCAGGACAAAAGAAATCCCGGTGCCTCAGCCGTACCCGGTGTATGTAGAGAAATCGCTGAGCAAATCCGAGCAGTTCAAGCTGTCGTCCTTCTGGTATCTCGTAGGGGTCGCACTTGTCGCCGGAGCATATATCTTCAGGAAACCGTTTCTTAAACTGATTAGAAAGATTATAGGTTAGTGAATTTGTGTTTTACCTTTGTTCAAGCGTTTTATTTCGGATAATTAGAATGGCCACGTTGTGAAACGCAGCCATTTTTTATACTTACTCAAATTATTTTCGCACTTGTTAGTAATATGGAGTGGAGCGTCAGTGATGATGTTGATGATGATGTGATGGCGCTCCCAGGGCCGGCGATTGTCGGCCCTTTGTTATTTCTTCAGGGAGAGATTCTGTTTAGCAAGAAAATTCTCTAAAAATTCCACCGACACGACCCCCATACGGCTGACCGATAGGAGCTGCTTCCTTGTCATGGCCACAAGGTCTCGCAGTCGGCGTATGCCTGCATCACCGAGAGGTATCAGAATGCGTGCCGGAATGTCAAAATCGGTCAACGATGCCGAGAGCAGCACTTCCATGTGCAGCTTGTATTCCTCGTACTTGTCGAAAGATGAGCCTATTGTCGGTGTTTGTATCATAATGAGGAAAGTAAAAAGCGAGGGGAACCACCCCCTCGCCAAGTCAAACCAATAAAACCAAGGAGGAATTACCCCTCATGGATTTATTGATAGCGCAAAGTTAATACTTTATTTTAGATTATCCAACACCTTACGCACGGCTTCCGTAGCAATTTCCGGTGTTACCGAGATATAATTGTAGAGTGAGGTGCCTCCTTTGTCAACACGGTGGCCCAGAATGTAGTCTATGACGCTCGTGCTGATGCCTAGGTCGAAGGCGTGCTGGCTGAATGATTTCCGCGCCGAGTAATAGATCAGGTTCTTGATTCCTGTCAGTTCAGCCAGCTTCCTCATGTTCACATCGAAGAAGCAGTGCATGCCGTCCTTGCGTTGATACTTTGTTACGGCCAGTCGACCGTCAGAACCTTTGTGTTTTGCGATGATGGCCTTGGCCTCATCAGGAATGCGAAACTCCACGAACTTGTTCAGTTTCGGCCGGTTCTCTGTCTTTTTGCGGACGTAATGGATGACTTCGGTCTGCTCGTCAAAATTGATGTCGAGAAGGTCTGTCATGTTGATGCCGCCGAGGTAATACGAGAGCATGAATAAGTCCCGGCACTTTTGGATATTCGGCTTTGTCGTTTGGAGATCTCTGATGCGGCGAACCTCATCAACGGAAATCCAAGACTCCCGGACTTCCATTTTGGGCAGCTCGTAGCCAAAGAACGGGTCCACACGGAACTGCACGTAGCCACACCTCTTGGCATAGTTGAGCAGCACCATGAGGAACACAAGATAGTTGCGGACGGTAGTCAGTTTGAGACCTCGGTCTCGGAGATACTTGTCGAGTCCCAGTATGGTGCCGTGATTGACGTGTTCTGCAAGCAGCTTCTCCCCAAGGTGATGGCTGATGACTCTCCAGACATTTTTGTAACCGGCAGCCGTCCCGGGCTTGATGTGAGCCTTCTCCATGTATTCCTCGTAGATAGATTTGAGAGTACGGTGCTTGTAGTTCCCGGCGTTCTTGAGCTGGAATACCAGTTCGGGGCAAGTCAGGCCGTCGATGTAGTCAAGCTCATCAAGAGCCGACTGATAGCGTTGGAGGAGTCCGCGTATCTTCACGTTGAGGATGGTAGCGTCGGGTCGTTTGACTACGGCACCCTTTTTGAACTCCTTTGAAGAGTTCAGGATGATGTCTGTTACGATGTAGCGAGTCTCGCCGTTGTGAGCGACAGAGATTCTTACTTTGTTTCTGCCGCCCTTGACCTCTTTGGACTGGAGCACTACTGCGTTCAAAAGAGCCATAATTTCGGACAATTTTCAGGAAATAAAATTAGCGAAACGGGTTGCTTTTGAGTTGTCGGAAACGCTCAAAACTCGCCGTCTCTGAATGGTATTACTAATTATTCCTCCTGAAATTCAATCCATTCAGCAATTTAGGCTCTTTTTTACCGCAGAGTTACATAAAAAAAGCGGTTTATTATGCCCGGTGCATAATAATTTCAGTAATAAATCCTGAGAAAGGCGTTGTGTATTGTAGAAAAAACGCTAATTTTGTATTTGGGTATTGCTGCGGCGCTTTGCGTCGTTTGGGATTATATCCGGAATATACAAGTTTAATCAATATAACGAACAGATTAATTATGAAAGCATTACGTTACTTGGGCATTGCGGCTGTTGCAGGCGCACTGCTCGTAGGTGAAACAGCGTGTAACTCTATGACCAATACAGGCAAAGGCGCACTGATAGGCGGTGGCGGCGGTGCAGCCGTAGGCGCCGGCATCGGCGCGCTCATCGGCGGCGGCGGTAGTTACGCACAGTATTGGCACGCTGGCCCGAGAGTT
>OQVL01000648.1_pt1 | contig 19066 bp, 9 predicted proteins | sample 1691501 | NCBI WGS metagenome assembly OQVL01 (sample SAMN03418253, study PRJEB22391) | human gut metagenome | biome: human-gut; feature: organic feature; material: feces | host: Homo sapiens | place: Tanzania | collected 2013-01 | reverse complement strand
ATGTATGAAGTACATTTGCCGCAGATTGCCGACTACGCCCCAAACGTATTTTTGGGTGATTACAACATTGTCGTTGATAGCCTGCATCGTTGTTTTTTTGCTGTCGCCGGTGGAAGATCGAAATAAGAGATTGGATGAAAAAGTATTCCAAGATTTACTCCTCTTGGAACGATATCTATGGGTGCTTTGAAGTGCCCATCCATTACGATACCGTTGTTCACGAGTACACGTCTCCCACTATGCAGAATCCGAGTAACGCTCTGGCTTGCGCCCTTGGTGAGATATGTGAGGACAGAAATGCCGTAGGTAGTGGTATGCTCAGGAAGTGGTATAAGCTGTACAAGAGTGTTCAGCTTATGGAGTTCGCAAATATTACCGAGTACGCGCACTTTGTCTCCAACCACTTTGATGCTGCCATTCAGCGCTATTCCGAATCGCTTAGCGTCATGGAAAGAGGCAATGATGTGTGGAGTAATGCGGCAGTTCTGCGGCATTTGGATGAGCAGGTATATACTGCAAATCGCGATGTACATACGCTGTTGAAAATCTATTACCCCGAATATGCTAAGGACCGCCATTTCCTTTCTTATCCTATTGGCCAGTTCTTTTCCGCGATTTATCGCCTTTGGGATTATGAGAATGGCAAGATCATCTTTGATGTTAATGCAATCAAAGAGTGCTTGTCCTCTGATATTCTAAGCGTTGCCCCCGGCGAAGTACTGCTCCGAACTTTCTACAATGTTGAGATTCTCTTTGAGAATGTGACTACCTATGACGAGTTTCGGCGCGAGATTGTTGAGGGGTATGCAAAGGACTATGACAAACTGGCTGATACCCCTGGCAATGATGCTCTTTCTGAGCTCAAAAACCTGTCTATCTACAACAAGTACAAAGTCACCAAGAAGGATTTGCTTGCCCTTATTCGTGCTATCGAAGAGATCAACGAGATAGCCACGTACCTTTTCGCATTGGACAATTCCCGCGAGGACTTCATCAACTTTGGTAAGCACTTCCACAATCTTGAAGAGTTCCTCAAGCAGCGTGAATTGGCACTTGCAAATGAGCAGGAGCGAGCTTTGATTACAGCACTTCAGTTGCGTCTGGATAAGATCAAACCAGAACGGTCCACTTTCTCCGGAACATTCCGAGACTTAAAAGAGGGCCTCTACTACTATCTGAAACAGAAGAATGACGAAGATCAAGGCGTTGACTGGATTGTAAAGAACTACGAACAGATTGATGGCGATATTCTGCAAAGCAAGCGTCAGTTCGAAAGAGAACAGCACAAGGTCTACCACTTTGCCTGTGTATCTGACCGCGACATGAATATGAGCGTCAACGATCAGCTACCGTGGCCGCTGACTGATGAGTTTATTCGTGCTGCTTATTCTCCTATTGACCTGCAGTTTCAGGTTTACTACACAGCGCTGGGCGAACGCAGTAACTTCCTCAGATACGCTCTTTTCTATGGCCTGTGCTACAACCGCTGTGATGCTCGTCTCAGCTATGTTAAGCAGTACGGAGATGAAACAACCGAGCCTTATGCATTGCTGACCATCTTGGGATTGAAGCCTAAAGCTGAACTTTTAGAAAGCGTCAACAAGCCTGCCCCGTTCTCTATTTCTGTTGGCCAAGAACTTACCAAAGGAATCAAGTATGATCGATTCCAAATGATGGACATGTTCCTATGCCCGTATCGTTTCTTTTTGGATTATGTAATGGAAAACAGCCCTGTCGTACAGGGCAACTTCCTGTATCAAAAGTATTTTGAGAATCTGCTGATCGAAGCGGTATGGAAACGGGTCGGCAAACAAAAGCGTTCTGACGCCATGAAATACCTGCCCAAGATTCTGGAACAGGAAGCACAAAAACTTGAGCCATTCTTCAAATTCTGGAAAGCGACCGAGATCTTCGACCTCAAAGCAAGAGCAAGAAACTACCTTGTTCATGAAGTTATTACAAATGGTGGTGGTTTGTTTGTCAAACCGTATGACTCCGAGCACATGAAGATGCGCAAGCACTTTGGTGCTGCATTGTTTGCGGTCGATGTTTCTGAAGTGGAAAGAAAGAATCCATATCAAGAATTTGAGGCACTTGTGCGAAGAGATGGATGGAATAAAATCTATTCTCTCCACCGATTACCACTACCCGGAAATCAGGAAAAAGCAGATATCCTTCGCAATGAGACAAAACTATACCTAAATCAAGCTTGTCGAAAAGACAAGGCGGCAATTCCTTCCGATTGGTGTATCTATTGCGTTCATAGAGAGAATTGTATGGAATCTTTCCTACGCAGCGAGGTCGGCATGTCCAGCTCTAGAAATGAACCCTGCATCAATCGTTCTTCCAGAGCAAATGCTCCTTTCAAAAACACTTTGCCTCCTGTGAGTGAGCAAGAAATCATTGATGTGGAGGCAGTTCATGTTGAACCTATTGTTCCTGCAACCGCAAGTATTATCGGTGCTGCACCTGCGGTAGAAGCTCCTATCGTGGAAACTCCCGCTGCAGAAGCACCGGCTCATGTGGATACTCCCAAGCCTCCGGAATTGAGTATCTTTGAGCAGATGTTTCGGCAGATTCAAGAAATGGTGGAGGGAAACCGACAGGAAATTCAGAGTCTAAAGGGTGAACTTGCTGCAAGACAGTCTCGCCGCGAGGATACTACGCGTATTCAAGCTCGATTGGAAGACGAAGAGCACAGAAGCCAAGAGCTTCTGGACAAGCTTGCGGAAACTGAGAGTCGCCTTGCAACGAGTGAAGCACAAGTGAAGAAGCAAAGGGAACTTGAGTTTACAGAGAGCGAACTTGCCGAGCTGCGGAAGTATTCTACGATCATTGTGTTTGACACATGCTCCATTATGAACTGTCCCAATCTTCTCGATGGAGTAAACGATGGGGAGCTGGTTGTGGTCCCCAAGGATGTAAACAATGAGCTTGAGCACCACAAAACAAGATTTGGCGCGGATGATCGAAAATTCAAAGCGCAAAAAGCTATTACGGCAATCTTTAATTACAAGAGGCGCTTCCCACTTGCTTATGCAGATGGCCTGCTTAGTTTAGTTCCTGAAGCCTATCGTGCAAAAGCTGATGAGAAAGAGCAAAATGATAATAAGATTTTGGCTGTCGCACTTCGCTATAAAATCTATACGGACATTCCCGTGATTTTCATTACCGATGACAGAAGCCTTTCTAACAAGGCATCTGGCGAGGGACTTGAGGTGTGGACATCAAAAGACTTTCTTGCACCTCCCGAGACCTCTTTTGATGATGAGAGTCCCGCCGTCCCAGAAAAGCCTGCGGCTATTCCTGCAATGGAAGCGCAGATTGCTGAAGCACCGGCAGCGGAAGTCCCCCCAGCCCAGGAAATCAGCGAGGAAGGACGACTTGATGCCGAGGCCGCAGAAACAGAGAGACACGCAAAAGCCAAAGAAGAGTACCTTGCACAAAAGATCAGCACAAAATTACTTCATTTAGAGGTGAGCCAAATTTCGCTTCTGCAGAATAACGGTATTAAAACCATTGCTGATTTCATGGCTCAGACAGAGAACAGCTTTGCCGGTATGAAGGTCAAAAAAGGTGTTCCTTTTACAGCGCGATTTTTGAAAGAGCAAGAAACCATTCGACGCAAACTTGAGAATCTATAATATTGCAGGAAACCACCGATGCAGCCTTGGTTTCTTGCCAAGCTGAGAAAGGAGAGCTGCGTATGTTAGTAGGGTGTTATTATCGATGTCCTATAGTCATTGAAGAAGGTGACAAAGATCATCCCCGTTTCTATGTCCTTGCTCAGCTGGACGAGTACAACGAAATTGCCGATGCAATTAAGGTCAAAATGCACGACCTTTTGGGCAGTAGACAATACTATGAGGAAATCTTTCAGCATAATGTGTTCTTTGCTCAAGCAGTAGCTCGTTGTGAGGCTAGTCCTGGTGGTGTCGTTGAGAGTCGATGGGGGCGAGGCATAGTCATGTCTCGCGCCTCCGAACCCTACGCAGAGGATAAGCCCTATTGGTATTGGATTAAGCTTCCCAACGGCAAGTATGTCAAGGAGTGCGAGACTGAGCTGAAGTTCGACTATTCACAAATGAATTATGCGCCGGACAAGCAGCTTCGGGCCTATGAGTTTCAGCACCCCACATGGTTTATCAACCATCTCAAGGTGAGCAAGAACCTTCATCTTGTGAATAATGCTACCTATGGTTTCCGAGTTTTGGCTGGCTGCCGAGCCTTTTTGCTTCCGCATCAAATTAGCACAGTTGCTCGATGCTTTGAAACTACTCCCGTCCGCTATATGTTGGCAGATGAGGTTGGCTTGGGCAAGACTGTAGAAGCATGTTCTATTCTCAGCATACTGGCAAGCGAGAATAAGGACCTCCGAGTGTTGATTGTTGTGCCGGGTGCCTTGGCAAGCCAATGGAAAAACGAACTGCATTACAAGTATGGTTTGAATGCAGATATTAACTCGCCCTGTTCAAGGATATGTTTGCTTTCCATGGAAGATATCAGCAAGTCTTTGTTGACCCTCTCTACTCCGTGGGATCTCGCAATCGTAGACGAAACACATAGACTGCTCGCGAATGATGCTTGGTACAACCAAGTACAAAGTCTCAGCAGAAGAGTCAGTCATATTCTTCTTTTGTCTGCCACTCCTATCCAGGATAGAAACGAAGAGTATCGCCGCCTCCTTGCGCTTCTTAATCCGGAGCAATACGAGAACATGTCTGCAGAACGCTTTGCGTGGATGGTCAAGAGACAAAAGCGGATTCAAAAATCCGCCAACCTACTTTTGGGGTACCTGGAGCGTTATGATGAGTACACCGAAATCATCATTGATGATCTGAACAGCATCGCGGAGACCTTGGAAGATGCTGCGTTTGAAAAAATGGTTCAAGAAATCGATCTGAACGCAGAAGATAAAGGCCTATCTAAAGTCAAGCAGGCATTGGCCTATATTTGCGAGAATTACCGAATTGAGAGAAAAGTAATCCGCAATCGCCGTCAGCTGATTTCGGAAAAGATGGCGAAGCGTACCTTACATGCTATTCCGTACACTCCGTTGTCCCTTAATGAAAACTATAATGAAATTGGTGCAATTCAGAATACTCTCGCATATCTTTCCGACAACGGTGAAGACAACGAGAATTATGTGACCGAAACAGCCATCCCGCTCCTTTCTGCGCTGTTCAGCAGCCCTTGGGCTTTTGAGGATGCTCTTCGCAGGCTCAAAATCGACGATGGCATATTATTAGAGAGCGCAGCTGCTTGGCGTCGCCAAGCAGAAAACGAGCACAGCTTAGTTAATGTAGCCCTTGACGAAGATCCTGATTTGATTAAGGGGCGCTTGATGACCGCTATGGACTACATTGACCAAGAGACAGATATTCTCAATGATGAGAACTGTAAACTGGTCGTGTTTACGGCTCATAATGCTACGCTCGTGGAGTTCTTGAAGCTGTTCAATGCAAGGTATGTAGATAGGGGCGTTCATGCCGTAGCTTTCGGCAAGCACATGGAGCGCGAAGAATTGGAAGACAGCGTGTATGCTTTCCAGAATGACCCGGGATGCCGTGTGATCATCTGTGATGAAACCGGTGGCGAGGGGCGAAACTTTCAAAATGCGGCTCAAGTCATTCACCTTGATATTCCTTGGAATGCCAATGCCCTTGAGCAGCGTGTTGGCCGTTTGGACCGCCTTGGCCGCAATCCAGACATGGATGTTAAGTCTGTCGTTATTTATGCGGACACTTCTGTGGAAGAGCAACTCTTCCACATTTGGAAAGACGGTATGAAACTGTTTGAACGGTCTTTGAGCGGACTTGAAATCATCACCGGTGAACTGAACGAGCTAATTATCGAAGCTCTGTTGGACGACTATTACACAGGCCTTAACAATGCGTTTGATGACATTCTGGATCAAGCAGAAGAAATGCGAGAGAGTGTTGAAGACGAACAGGATTTTGACCTTGGAGCAACCTTGTATCGTCCACTGTCTCAAGGCATTGATAATGTTCTGAGCATATATGCATCCGAAGATGACAATCTGTTCGCTACTGCTATGATAGGTTGGGGAAAGCAAGCTGGACTAAACCCGGAGACGCCGACCAAGACCGGTTTGATTGAGTTCAGAGAAAGCAGCTTTAGCGTAAACGCAGCAAGACAGTCTCTTTTCATTCCTCCAGACTGGAAACGATACAGCAATACTTCGATCATGCGAAGAGAAGGAAAGATTCTCGGCTCCTTTGATCGTGGAACTGCGGCTACACGGGAGGACATACTATTCTTCGCACCCGGCGACGCTGTATATGACTCAATTATTTCTAACGCTGTTGGCTGTAATCGCGGTAGATGTACCGGCATTGAAACGACTGGCATATACAATTATGATGGTCTTGTTTACATCTATAACATTGCGCCCGAATTGGATGAGCTGCTTGAAAATGGGATGCCGCTGCAAACCTTGGCTCAGTATAAGATGTATCTTCCTTTGAAGCAGATTTTTGTTGCAATGCCTCTTAATGCCAGGAGCAAAGAGATTCCTGAAAAAGAGGTTATAAAAACGCTACTTGCGTTGCGTCCCAACAATGCTGGGCATGTCGGTCGCAGAAGTGCCGGTAAATTGTCTATTTCTCCGTTGGAGCGTTTTATCAGCCTAACTCCTCCAAGCACATGGGAGCCGTTGGTAGATAAGCATTCTGCATCTGCCTATGCCCGTGCCCGTGCAAGACTTGAAAAACGGTCTGATCTCGAAGCTGCCGAAAAGGAAATGCAGCGCGTTTTGAACGGCTACAGAGCAGAGTGCATCTACTTTGAGCGCGACATATCTGGCGTTGAAGAGCGGGAGCGTCTGTTCGATATGACGCTCCGCGCACTCAAAAATGCGAAACCTGTATTGGATGCCGTATGTTTCTTGAGGGTGAGAACTAATGGATAGTAAAGAGATATTACAGCAGTACATAGTCGGCGCGATGAAATCCAAGAGTGCTATTGCGGAACTTGAAAAGAATCTTGTTGACACTTCTACACTGTTGAAAATGCAAGAGGCCGCAAGGTCGCGGTATGTAATTGGCTTCATTCGTCGTGTCATTCAGTTCAAGTGCGATGAGGCATCCGCGAAAGATCTCTGCTTAAATATCCGTGACATTGTTTTGGTGCTTGGTCGTATAAGATTGACTGAGAAGCTATTCAATGTCGTACGTGAGTATGGTTCAGAGTTTGATCTCGTCTGTGAAAACGATCTACAAGTGTCTTGCTTGCATCACATTCCTGAATGGCTTGAGCCTCAACAGTATGTTGAGGATGTTTACGCCCTTCGCCATAATGATGGTATTGAACTGGAGAGCGCTTCTTCCGGTGATGCAACATTAGCAAAGCACACTGGCTTTAATGCATACAAAAGTTTTGAGCAGAAAATTGCAGTTCATACTGCGTTGAATTTACCTAACGGTTACACGCTACTTGTCTCACTGCCCACAGGCGGCGGTAAAAGTTTGGTAACTCAGCTGCTGGCAAGCGTTTCCGAGGGTTTAACCGTCGTTATTGTGCCTACCGTTGCGTTGGCCTTGGATCAGTATCATGCTGCACGACACAACTTGACCGCAGACCCGGAAATTTACTGCTACCGTGGTGAACAGTCCGAGATAGAGAGGTCTGCAATCACTAAGGCTTTGAAAGAAGAAAAAGCCCGGATCCTTTTCACTTCTCCCGAAGCTATTTTGAAAAATCCAGAACTGCGCCGTATCCTGGACGCAGCAGCGAAAAAACACTACTTAGCCAATGTTGTGGTGGACGAGGCTCATGTTGTTCCAGACTGGGGCGTGTTTTTCAGACCCGACTTTCAGATATTCTCTATCGTGCTCAAAAAATGGAAGAGAGAGTCTGATGAGTTTATCCGCACTTTCCTGCTTTCAGCTACACTTTCTGATGACGTAGTCGACACATTGTTTGCCCTGTTTGGCTCTGAAGGAAAAAACGCGCAGGTTCGTTGCGATGCGCTGAGACAAGAACCGCGGTTTTACTTCTACTCGGCCAAGTCCAAAAAGGAGCAGGATGACAAAACCATTGAAGCCATCAAACTCCTGCCAAAACCTATGGTCGTATATGTTCTGGAACCGAGAGAAGCGGAAGATTTACAGAAAAAGCTGCGTCAGGCAGGCTATAAAAACATTCCAACTTTTACTGGCGAAACAAAAGAAATTGATCGAGACGCAGTTTTGACTGGATGGAAGAACCACGACTATGATGTCGTGATTGCTACCTCCGCATTTGGTATCGGTGTTGACAAACCAGATGTAAGAACAATCGTCCATGCTTGCTGTCCCGAAAATCTAAGTCGTTTCTATCAAGAGGTAGGACGCGGCGGTCGAGATCAGCTCCCTTCGCTCAGCCTGTTTATCCCATATCAGAGCAATGATAGCGAGGGCGATGTGCGTCGTGCACTTGGCCTCGTCAACAAACGCGTACTCACTGTTGAACGTGCTATTATTCGTTGGAAAGGCATGTTGGACAGTCCTGCCGCGATGATTGATGCTGATGAGTGCGTTCTGGACACTTCGGCTACCCCTGCAACAATGACTGACGAGGAAGCGGAGTATGCAGGAAATCGAAATGTGGCATGGAATGTAAACTTGCTGCTGTTCCTGCACCGGACAGGCTTCATCGATCTGCTGGACGCAAGCTATGTCTTTGACAAAAAATCCAATCCACCCAAAAAGTATTACACAGTCACAATCAAACTGCTGCAGCCAGATGTTCTCAGTGATGATGAAAGCCTATCAACAGTGCTGACAGAGCCTCGTGCCCGAGAGTATGCGGCTCAGATGGCCGGATACAGAATCATGAGTGAGCTTGTATCCTCTCCAAAATCCTTATGTTGGGGGCGTGTTTTCAGGCACCTTTTCCCTCTTTCTAGAGAGGTTTGCAATGGTTGTCCTGCAGATCCGGAAGGGCGCATCACAAGCGATGATACCTACAAACTGCGAATGGACCCTAATATTAAACTTCCTCCCGCACGGCCTTCTCATCGTCTGGACAGGAACATGGGGCCTTTCAATGAAATGATAATCAGCAGACCGGCCAACGGACCTTGTAACGAGGAAGAGGTGGCTGTTATTGCGGAAAAAGCTTACCAAAACGGAATTGGTGCATTGGTTGTGCCTAATCGTTTGGCAAATCAGATTGTGTATGGTGGTATTCTTTTGAATTACGACGAGTTCTATTATGCGGTTGCACATTGTCCGTATTTCTTCGCCAAAGGTGTTGTTTGCATATTTGACGGCGATACAGGAACCAATTTCTCGCTGTACAAAAATCTTGGAAAACTGGATGCTTATGGCTACCGCAAGGTGCTCTATTGCAACGAAAATACTGTCGTTGCCAATGGCGGCAAAACCATACAAGAGTATAGCGATGGTTATCCTATTTCAATTCAAAAATTTTAAGGAGGTATTCGTATGTTCAAAGTAAATCCCGATGGCATGCGAATGGAGCCTACACCGGAGCGTGTGATTTCAGTATGCCGCTTAATTGCCCATAAAAGCATGACCCGTGACGAAGTCCGTAAGGCAATGACTTTGGGTAGCAATGATGAAAAGGAGCTCGATCAGATCAACAAATCGGTCAATGTTGCGCTTGAAGAACTGTCCATCATCAAAGCGCAGGCCGATAACTTGGTATTGGCTGTTGATCCGGATGTAATTGCTTCGCCTGCAACCTTTCGTCGGTATGTAAGCTCCCGTGTTTTTGCTGCCAAGGATACAACCTTTCATATGTTTACCAAATGGTTGATTTCTCAAAATGAGAGAATCTTTTCTCTGAAGTCGTGGGAAGGGATGGCGAAAACTTGCGGTTCCGAAGTAAAGGAATTGTCTGCGTTAAACGAAAATGCCGTTCTTGGATGGCGCTTTTGGGCCGCTTTTTTGGGGCTTGGCTATTTGAGCGGAACCATGATTATCCCTAACATGAAACTACGGCTGGAAGATATATTGGCAACTACTTACACCGAGAAGTTCAGGTATGACGAGACAATTCTTGCACAAGATTTTATGCTATGGTTAAGTACAAAATTGCCCGAGGTTGAGATTGAAAGCAAACTCCCTCTGGCTCTCTCTGCGGGATTGCGTACCCTTCATGAACTTGGGCTTATCAAGCTTGAAATGTGGTCTGACTCTACGCCAATCATGCTCTACTATGTTGACGGTGATCCCATCAATGGCTTCACACATATTTCTGTGAAGGAGGCGATTGACTCATGAAGTGGGGACAATATCGTTCTGTAATGGAGCGTTATGCGATAAAGACCGACGATATGGCAACCGAAGACGCCTATTTCATGTCTACCCATATGCCGTTTTCGTCTCTCGAACTCTTCCGCGGTGGTTATTACGAAGAAGGGAAAATGCCTGCTCCCACCAAGCTGATGAGTGAGGATGAGGTTTTTGAACAGCTAATTTATAACCCGGACAACGAACACCGTATGATCATTGTCCGGGGCAATCATGGTACTGGTAAATCACATCTTATCCGTTATCTGAAGGGTAAGTTCGAGAGGAGCCCCTCTACAGTATATAATTCTGCTACGGAGCAGTTGGTTTTTCTGCGGCGCCTTAATAACTCTGTCCGTGGAGCTTTCTCGCAGTTGTTGGAACAAGAAGCAATCAAAGATCCCGACATAGCAGAGAAGCTTCGTAAGTTTGTTGCATCTTCTGATTCAAAGGATGAGGACTCTTTCAAGACGGAGATTCTCTATGCCTATATCGCTGCTGTTCGAAACGATGTATCTGGTGAGAATTATAAGCCTGTAAAATGCCGCGATATCGCCAGTTACCTTGCCGATAGCCGTGTAAGTGAGTATCTTTTGCGTGAGGGTGGCGCAATCTCAAAGTGCTATAATGTCATTACTGCGCCGAGCAATCAGATTCTTCAAGATACTACAACCTTTACCGATGAAGATTTTAATGTATCTAAAATAATTCGCGCCGTTATGAAGCAGGGTGACCCGCAGGCATCTCTCTTTGCTTCTTCTTTGAAGGGTGATGACTTTGAAATCACCAAGCTTATCAACTATTTGAATGGCTTCACGAGAGAAGTCATTCAGCGTTGTGCTGATATTTCCAGTGAAAATGCTGAGACAATTTTTGCACAGCTGAGAAGAGATTTGAAGAAACAAGGCAAGAATCTTACGATTTTCATAGAGGACTTTACTGGTTTTACCGGTATCGACCAGGAGCTTATTACAGCACTCTCCTATGAGCATGGCGGCGACTACCAGGATCTGTGCCGCGTTACTTCTGTCATTGGTATTACAAACGACTACTACTATGCGTTCAGAGGTAATTTCAAAGACCGTGTAACCCATCAAATCGAAGTTACAGATCGGTCGTATGGAACAGATGAATTTATCGTTCAGATGGCTGGCAGATACTTGAATGCCATTTATAGTGATCCGGCAGATCTTCGCAGTTGGTACGAGTCCGGAGCTGATCTGGATGACTTGCCGATTAGTGACTTTGCTCCCCCGTGTGATTGGGAAACCACGACTATCAAAGGAAAGCAAGTTACGCTGTATCCTTTTAACCGTCACTCGCTGTTAGCTCTGTATGAAGCACTGGCAACCAAGAGCCCACGAATGTTCTTGAAGAATGTTATCCGAGCTCAGTTGAAAGAGTATTTTGACGGCAAGTTGTATGGTGACGGATGGTATTTCCCAATGAACCCCAGTAACGCTCAAATGGCGAATGACCCACACAGTTCCGCTATCGACCGTTTAGAGAATATCAGCACCGACGACAAAAATCGTTTGAAAGCAGTTTTTGCAATTTGGGGTGATGGTTCTGCAGCCGGTGTTAAAGAGACTGATGGCACCTTGTGGTTCGGCGGTTTGCGTCAGGCTTTTCTTGCAGATATTGGCTTGGAAGCGTTTTCTGGCATCGGCGAAATCGTAGACAAGACTACAGGAACCACTGTATCCTCAGATGTCCAGCCCAAGCCTGTTACGGATGGTGGGGAGAAACCTGATCAAAAACCCATTGTACCGGAGCCGCCGAAACCAAGACCTCCTGTTGATGCTGCAACAAAAAATTATTTGAAGTTTAAGAGCGACATCACAGCATGGTTTACGAAGAATGAACCGTTGAAATTTGATGCGGATTATCGCGGTTGGCTTCGTACCCTTGTTCGTGGCGATTCTAAGCAATGTGGCGCGATTAACTGGCAGGATATTGGTGTCCCGGCCTATATTGCAGAAGAGCGTCTGTCTGATTTGGGCTGCTACTACATCGACGATCAGAGCGCCCCTGCAAATGTCGATAAGGCTATTGTTTACATGGACAGGAGCTCCGAAAGCCGCGACGCTCTGATGGCCTTAAACGAGCTGAATTATGCGAAGGGATGGGACTTTGAGGACGCCGCCTATTATCAGCAGCGATTGATTACATGGCTGGAACGTAGAAGATCTCAAATTATCGAAAAGGTTACTGCGACTAAGCAGGGCGCAGAATCGCTCCCCGTCTTGGAATGGTGTCTTGCAATCCAGTATCTCAAAGCATGTATCTTGGGACAAAAAGTGGACACGAGCTCTCCTCATGCGGTGATTAAATCATTGTTCAAGGATTTTAAGAAGGATGACAACATAAAGCGCGATACCCGTGAGTGGAATGATATGATTCAGTTCGTTCTCAACCGAAAAGCAGATTTCGAAAGCGCTCTAACATTCTTGAAACAGGCTTCCGCAACCACTATGGGTGCGGTCCATTTTGCCGTTGATCCGAACACCAAGTCCTGCTTTAGAGCCGATGAGCTTGTTGCGGCAGTCGAGAAGCTGATGGCAGCAGATTGGGATATTGAAGCAGAGTTGCCCAACAGTATTCCGCAAAAGCAGCTTCTTTATAACCCCGCTACGCTGCTTAAAGCACTCTATCCCAGCGTCAAAAGAGCAATGGCTGCGGATGCACAGGAAGCTGCAGCCGTTATCGGTAAACTCGAAGGATACATTGGTAAACTCACGCAGGAAAATTTGATTGCTGCGTTCTCGGCCATCCAAAGCCTGTTTGCAGTATTTGCGGCAAACGGAATCATTGGTAGTGCTGAGTTGCGAGTGAAGTATGACAAGCCACCCATTGACACAGCAAAGGGCATCTTGGCATATGTAAAGCTGATTAACGAGGCTGCCGATGCCACTGCTGTAAAGCAACTGACCGTATACGCAGCAAACCCGCTTAATGCTCTATATGTTATCCTGCGAGATATCCAAACAATTGCACAAAAGGCCGAGCAGGAAGAGGCAAAGGCACAAAAGGATATTGTAAATACGGGCGGCTTTGCCGGTACGGATGCATTGTCCGAAGCTGCGTTAGCTTCTATGGATGCGCTGTGTACTCAGCTTGAGAATATGGAGGTGTACGAAAATGTTGCTAACTGAGACAATAAAAAACAGCACCTCTGCCATTAAGAAGCGCCGTGCAACAATCGAAAGTAAGCAGCATGCAGAAACCTATACAAGAGCATTGGCCCAGCTTTCTCAGACAACCGGAAGCATCAAAGCCACTCTTGATTGTGCCATCGCCATAAAGGAAAGCGGAATAGTTGAAGCGCCCGTCATAGACGAAGAAACCCGTTCCGATTTGCTTGCTTGTATTAGCGATTGTGGCAATGGAATCTCCGAGATGAGACTATCCATGGACGCAGTCAGACTTTTGAAGTCCAAAGGCGATGCGTTTGCCACTCAGATTAAGATCGTTTGGCGGGATGCCTCCGTAAAGTATTCAGATGGCTCCAAAGGATACTTATCCATGATCGGTGGCCTATCCAGCGACCCCGAACGAACCAAGGAACTTGCCGATAACATCACAAAAACTGTTGCTGGTGATCCGTCCATCAAGGCTGTGAAGAAATTGGTTGCTGACGTATCTGAAGCGAAGAAGATGGCTGATGAATTCCCTTTAAATCCAGAAATTGAAGTTTTTCTGAAGAAAGTTTCATCTCTGCAAGCAACGGCTTCCGATTTAACACCTGATATCTTAGCATGGCTCAAGGAGAAGAAGTTAACGAGTAAGTTAAAAATCCGATTCTAAGAGGTGTATGTATTACGGAAGAGAACGGGCAGGATTAAAACTTGTTAAGGTCGATGGGAGCTGTCCAATAGTGCGCGCTCCCGAAAAAACATGGGAATGGGAGAGTACACTGGAAGAGCTGGTGCGACTCAGGGATCAATACAATTCCAAATTGTTGAATTGAGACATTAAAGCTGCAGAACTTACAGGAGTGATCAAAGAAGTAGAGAACTTTGATAAGAAAAGTATGGTCTGCCTGCATTCGGGACGAGCTTTTCCAAAAAACAGATAATAGCGGGAACATAGTTATGAGCCATGGGAGGATAAGGCGAATGAAATGCTTAAATTGCGGCTGCGCGAGTGAGCACTTCTTGTGCAAACAATGCGAAACTATTGAAACGTTGGGCAAGCTTTTCAGGGAGATACGATTCTATAAGCCAGATACATGCACAAATCCGTATTTGCAGGCATATGTAGCCAATTCCCCTGAAAGCCATGCCGAGAGAGATATTATCCCCGAGCTTCTTGCACAGTTCGAACCACAGGAAACAGAATACTACACCTGTATGTATTTCCGAATGTCCAAGGACGGCCGATTTGAAGATGCAGCGCTTCGCTATCTACAGGCACACGACATGGCAGACATCCACTCTCAGGATGTGCTGTATGAGCTTGTCAGGTTCTACACCCCTGATAACCTTGTGGCTGCACAAAAGTGGTGTCACCTGATCGTAAAGAGTGATGACCTCTGCTGCGAATTATATGCAGCGGCGGCAAAATACTTCTCCATGATCGGGGATTATGACTTGGCGGATGCCATGGCGGATAAGGCATATACCCTTTGTGAAGATACAGTCAGAGGAAAACTCCTATATTTTTCTCGAGATGGGCTGCTTGCTGAAATGAAAAGGCAAAAAGAGACCACGCAGAAGTATCGCACCAAAAAACCATATTGGCCGACAACAGAGGATCGGCGGCGAATCGTTGCACGATTCTATGACGAAAGAGAAATTCAGTACCCTCGCATTGAGACCAAGCCCACAAAAGTCCCGGAAAACGAATTCGCCCCTGCCAAAGAATATGAGGGAAAGTGTCCTGCAGACTACTGCGCATTCTGGTGTAGTCCCGCCTTCTCAGCGGTGTCCGCGAAGAGTATCTATCAGGTTGCCGCCGTTAAGGTGCGCGATGGGCAAATCACAGACACCTTTGTTTCCCTTGTTCGCCCTTGGGATGTCGGAGATGATGCTCGGAGATCTGCCGCAAAAGAATCGGGAATCCCTCTCAATGAGATTGAAACGGCGGAGGATGTGGATCTCGTTATGACAAGGTTCTTTACCTTCGTCGGCGATGATGTACTTGTATCTACTGATGCGCTGGGGGAACAATGGAAGTTGCTCTCCCGTGCGGCCAGGTACACGGGGATGCGTGAGATCTCCAACGCCCTCTTAGATCTTTTGGATGTGGCGGCGGAAACCGCAGAGAAGTTTGATTTTGACAACAACCATCGGGACTTCCTGCTTGCGCATTTTAAAATCGATGAAGGAAAAACAGCGTTTGAAAAAGCGGAAGCCAATAAGTTTCTTTGCGATGCATTGAGGGGATATGGTGGATAATATGGCCGATACGGTAAAGCTAACTGCGAAGCAGCAGGAGGCAGTTGCGGAGATAGAACGCAACCTGCAGATCATCGCCTGCGCGGGCGCCGGAAAGACAGAGGTCATCACACGCCGGATCGCCAATATCTTGCAAAGTAAGCCGAATGTAAAGCCGGAGAACATTGTGGCATTCACATTTACGGAGAAAGCAGCGGAGTCTATGAAGGCCCGCATTGTCCGCGCCCTGCATGAACGATCTGCGGCAGATATCAGCGGAATGTATGTCGGAACGATCCACGGCTTTTGCTATCGCCTGCTCAAGGCATATACGGAACGATTTCAAAATCTGCGGCCGTTGGACTCTGCAAAAAACTATCTGTTTATCTCCCGATACCATCGGGAATGCGGCATGGCGGATCTGGGTCTGGAAAACTATCCCTGCAACATAGAGTTGTTCCGGCAGTGCATTGATAAAATGGTCGATGACTATGAGCAGGCGGACGCATGGACGATGCAGCAGCAAGCGGCACTGGAGAAATATATCCGATGCCTGTATGCGCATAATTACATTGATTTCACCCTTATGCTTTTTGAAGCACTGCGGCAGATCAGATCAAATCCTGCGGTCAGAGGGTATGTGTCACAGATCCGGTATTTGGTGGTGGACGAGTATCAAGATATCAACGATCTGCAGGAAAAACTGATCCGGCAGATTGCAGAACTCGGTGCTAACATTTGCGTGGTAGGTGATGACGATCAGACGATCTATCAATTCAGGGGCAGTAACGCCGACAACATGATCTCCTTCGTTGAACGATATAGCGATGTACATCAGGTAAAGCTGGAGGAAAACTATCGGTGTGCGCCGGGGATCGTGGATATCGCGGACAAGGTCATTTCCCACAACAAGCGGCGACTCGCCAAAACCATGACATCTGCGCGCACCGAGTTAATATCAAATGCCGAGGCATTTCGTTGTGAGGATAAGGAGGCACAGTATAGCGAGATTGCGGAGAGAATTGGATCCCTGCATGAAGCGGGGATACCTTATAGAGAGATGGCGGTCTTGGTGCGCAAGGGTAAGATCATTGCGCCGGTATCCGCCGCATTAGAGCAGGCGGGTATACCGGTTGAATCGGACAGCGCAGAGCACTTCTTTGCTGGTGAGTATTGCGGTCGCTTTGTGGACATGCTGCAAATCCTTGCCGACGGCGTTGACAAGGCGAAGCTATACGCCTGCTGGAAAGATGTTGCGGGCCGCCCGGAGATCACTGCCGGGTTCAAGTTTTTGCGTGGATGCTCCGAAAGTGGAAAACCGCGGCTCGGCGACATACTGTGCGGCTTTTGCCAAGAGTTATCGTTCTTAGACGACGCAGCCCCGGACGCGGCCATACGAAAAGCAGACCTTTCAGCCATGCGGGTGATCTTGGATGACTATGACGAGATCTATGGAGACTGGCAGCTGTCGAGGCGGATCAGCGACCTGCTGAAATTCCTTACAACGCAGGCACCAGAGGTATACAAGCAGCATAGCTTCCGTGAAAAGGACCCAACCATCGATGCAGTACAGGTGATGACCGTCCACAAGGCAAAGGGCTTGGAATTTCACAGCGTTTTCCTCCCAGAACTCATGAAACGGGAGTTTCCGGTTTCTGCGCGCGGCGGCAAGAAGTACTGGCATGTGTTGGGCGGCCCATTTGCGCAGAACAAGTCCAAGTACGAAAGCGATCTGGAGGACGAACGCAAGCTGTTCTATGTCGCGGTCACAAGGGCAAAGCAAAATCTATACATGAGCTACGAGCTTTCCATGCAGCCAATTTCCTGCTTTGTCGTTGAATCGGCTGATTCTAAGTGGCTGAAAATCGACAGAAATGATCTTGATTATGAACCCAAGGCAATCGTGGATGATATCTTCCCGGCGCAGACGATCTCGGACAGCGATAATACTTCCGAGGCACATGCGGAATGGGATGAGGAACGCCGTCAGCGGCAGGCGTATTGGGATGAGGTCAGATACGCACGGCGTCAGCTATACGACTATTACGGCACAGCTACGCGCTTCTGCCGTGGGGCGTACGGAGACTTGGAGCGAATCAAGAAGATGAGTCCTGACGAGATATTATCCGAAGCCAGACACAACCGTCTCATTTAGCCATTGGCGTACATTTTAATAAAGGGAGGAATTTACTATGGCAGAGTATACCAACAATTTTTCACTCAAGTTCAAGGAGGGAACCGTTCTAGACCTGTCCTCGTATACCATCGCCGTCCCGGATGGCTTCGAGGCCAGCACATCCGTGGACGGGCGGGACTTTGTAATCCGCAAGCGCTTTTCTCCTGATATTGAAGCTAATTTGAACGGCGAGGATCCGCATTGCGGTGAGATCGTATTGTCGCACACTCCGCAAGAGAACAATTTGCTCATCGAAGGAGATTGTACATCAAAACAAACCGCGGATATGCTTGTCGCGATGCTATTCCCCCGGGGGGGCCGCGGCGGTTCGCTCAAACAGTTTAAAACGGATCTAAGCGTAGGCTTCATTGAGCAAATGATGGATTCCTTTTACATCACCATCATCCTCAATCAACGAGTGTTCCGCATGTGGCTGCTGGTACAGGATCCGACTTTTCAAGGTAACCCCATGGGAGAATATCCGGAGTTCAGCGAAAAGAACACGAGAGATATTGAAAAAATGATCAAAAAATGGGTGTCGACCATACAAAGCAAAGAAGATGCAGATGAGGATGAAGCAGAAAGCACGGTAAACGAAGCCCGAATCCAAGAGTTGGAGGCATCGCTGGGTTCCGCGATTGCAGAGGTGTTGCTGAAAGAGGCCGCTGCAGGCAAGGAAAAATTATTGGAATTTTCAGAGGTTCTAAAGGGAATGAATGTATCGCGCATGCGCGGCGTAAACAGCCTGAGCGAACGACTCAGAGAAATCGTCCGTCAAGAGGAAGCGTTCCGCACTGTCGTCATCGAAAAAAATTCCGAAAGAGATTGGATTAGCATTGCCTATGCGTCTCGGGCCGTCACGGCCAATCACTTCATTTATCCGCGCTGCGGTGTGTGCGCGTCAGGAGGCACTACGAAGGAGATTGTGGAAACGCTTATTAAGCAAATCACCAAAGTACCCGTAAGGGAGCTATATCTCGGCCTGCTTGCATCTATCGACTGGGAAAGACGTCAGGGCTTTGCCATACACATCAAGGGTGTTCGTAAGGCAATTTTCCCTGGCACAATGTAAGCGTCAAACCTAACTGCGTAAAAAGTAACCGTCAAAACTGAGAGCGGCTGGACACGCATGAGACAATGTTCGGGCACTAACAACAATAGTAACGGAACAATGTATGCAAGGCTCTGTTACTATTGTCTCATGGTGGTTCTCGAAAATGGCCTGCTTCTCGACGGGGTTCTCTATGCTGTGC
>OQVL01000635.1_pt1 | contig 19218 bp, 19 predicted proteins | sample 1691501 | NCBI WGS metagenome assembly OQVL01 (sample SAMN03418253, study PRJEB22391) | human gut metagenome | biome: human-gut; feature: organic feature; material: feces | host: Homo sapiens | place: Tanzania | collected 2013-01 | reverse complement strand
AGAGGGTTCTCAAGAGGCTTGGAGGTGATCACAGGCAGCGGAGCGGATATTTTTCATCGGCTGATATCAGACTTGACGAAATATCTGAGAATGATTTTGTTTACTGCATAGCTGAACCGATCAATTCTTTTGATGTAACGGCTAAAAAGAGTGTGCGCATATCGGCTTTTAACGAAGCTGATATGCCGGAAAAAACAGATGATTACAAGGATTATAAACCAATCGTTCCCGAGATTACCGAGGAAAATGCTGAGTCTGACAGCGAAGAATATGACGATCCTGATGAAACTTTGCCTCAGCATGATATAGTAATTATTCCCGAAGAGCTTGATGACGGATATTATCCCTTATATTGACAGAAAGGAAACAAGTAAAATTATGAGGACTTTAAAAATCATTGCATTTACAGCGGTATTTACTATTTTAACTGCATTGTTTTGTACCACAGTCAGTGCAGAATCTGTTATTGCTAAAAGCAAATATGACAGCATGACAAACTATCTCACAGATAGTGACGGAAACACATATTGCATTGCCTATAATAACGGAAGTGCGGGAACATGCTATGTTGTGTGTGTAGATAAGAAAGGAAAGGTAACAGCATCGTCAAAGCTGGATTCCGGTTGGATGAACATAAAAATGAAGGAATTGGACGATAATATTTATGTTACCTATTCTACAGTTAAAAACTATAAAGCGGATAAAGCTAAATGTAAGATCTATGATAAATCACTGAATCTGCAGGATACATATACTTTATCCTATGTTCCTATAAAGGACACGCAATTTTATGATGTGAACAGCAGCAAGGTTGTGTATATTAGCGGAAGAAAGAGCATATATATGTGCGATCATAACGGCAAAAACAAGAAGAAACTTCTTAGTGCAGATGAGATAAACGCAGATATGATACAATATGTGGCATTGAATGGCAACTATGCAGCTTTTTCTGCATCAGCAGGTGTTTATGGAAAAGAGAAATATTACTATGGGCTTATAAATATTAAAACAGGAAAGATTTATTTGAAAAAAACTATCTCCGAGAAAGCTCCTGAGGTATCTAATGATCTGATTGCGTGGTATAATACTAATTTCAAATTTCCAAACAAGGGTACAGGCAGTATCATAATGTTAAAGGATGGAAAGTTTTTTAAAACGAGAACAGAAACATATAATGAATCAAATTATGTTATGGGAACGATTGATTCGGAGGGTAAAATAATAACATATGAAGCTTCCGAGGAATATGGTGCTCATAAAATCGTTGTACGAATTTATGATGATCGTAAGTGCATAAATAAATTTGACGTCGAAATTTCCCATTCTCAGTCCATATTGGGAACAGTGAATTTTACCGCAGACGGAGGGGTAATAGCTTTCAGCTATTCCGACAACAAGGACGGCAGTGAAGTTGCTAAAACAATGCTGATAGAATATTAAGGAGAGGATCTTATGCGTCTGGAGATCGATGGAATAACCAAAAGCTATGGCAAAAATACCGTTCTCAACAGCTTCTCACTTTCTGTTGGCTGCGGTGTTTATGGACTTTTGGGACCCAATGGAGCGGGAAAATCCACGCTGCTTTACAGTCTGTCGGGGATGGACAGACCGACTTCGGGAAAGGTCATATATGATGGCGAGGATATAACAGAATATAATGAGAAGCGCATGGCAGAACTCAGGGTGTATGAGTTTGGATTTGTGTTTCAGCAGATACATCTTGTTAGTAACCTCAGCATTAGAGAGAACATACTTGTGCCGGGATATATGAATAAGAATAAGAGCACAAAAGAGACTGAGAACAGGGCTGATGAACTCATAAAAAAGATGAATATAGAAAGTGCTGCTGACCGACTTCCTGCACAGGTATCTGGCGGAGAGGCGCAGAGGGGAGCCATAGCCAGAGCAGTCATCAACAGTCCGGGTATCCTTTTCGCGGATGAGCCTACAGGCGCATTGAACCGTAGGAATACTCAGGATGTGCTGGATCTTCTCACCGAGCTCAACGTGGAGGGACAGAGCATACTCATGGTGACCCACGATGTGAGGGCTGCCATCAGGGCGAACAGGATCATCTACATAGAGGACGGAAGAGTCATAGGTGAGCTGAAGCTGTCACAATATATTGAAGAAGACCGCAAGAGCCGTGAGAGCCAGATAGATGCATGGCTTGGCTCCATGCAGTGGTAGGAGGTGCCGGGATGAGATATATCATGATGGTGCTTCAAGGAAATATGAGAAGAAACAAGGGCGTGCATATAAGTGTGCTCGTGCTCATGCTTATCATTTCTCTGGCATTCTGTTCAGTGCTTTCTTACTATAAGAATTCCATAAGGCATGATTCAGAAGCCATGGAAGAGGTCGGTTATGGAGATATGCTTGCCGCACTTTACGGGGAGAGCAGGCTGGATGCCTATGGAACAAGTGCAGACAAGATAATAAAGAATATTGGCAAATGTGATGCGGTGCAGGAAGTGAAAGCGACAGATGTTGTATATCTGCTGCTTAAAGACTGCAATGGAAAAGACGGAAACAGCAGCTTCATTTTGAATGATACAGACAGCGTGCTCACATATGATCAGTATGATGTGGATAACAAAATGACAGATCGCCGGCTTGAAAAAGGTGAGGTAAGTGTGCCGTTCAGTTTCATAGGTATGTATGACTGCAAGATTGGTGATACAGTCGAGCTGGGCAATGATAACGGTTCTTATACCTTCAAAGTTGCGTCATTTTTCGAGGATCCATATATGGGATCTTCGGTCATGGGAATAAAGACGATATTGATCTCAGATGAGGATTTTGCGGATCTCAAGGCAAAGGCTGCGGAAGAGCAGAGAAGCGGACTGGAAGATGACAAGAGATCCTTTGAATTGTCAAAGCTTATCATAATAGATAAAAAGCCGGGCCTGGATCTCACGGAGATGGAGTTTGAGAGAGATCTGAATAATGTGAGTGATTTCGCGTCATATTGCTGGATAACTTTATCAAAGGAGCAGGCGGGAAGTTACATGCTTCTTATGACAAAGGTATTTTCCGCGGTGCTGCTTATATTTGTTGTGCTGCTTCTGGTGGCGGCTATGATAGTTCTAGGACACAACATCGGCAGCAGCATAGAGATGGATTTTGTTAACATAGGAATACTCAAAGCGGTCGGAATGACAAATGCATCGGTGAAGCTGGCGTTGCTTGCCGGGTATATGTGCACTGTGGCGGCTGGACTGTTTGCTGGAATACCACTAGCCATTCCTATACTAAAAATTATAAACAGTGTCACAAGATCTTCTTCAGGACTTGAAGTTCCGTCTGATATTAATGTAGGACTTGTGCTGTGTGTCATATTGGCGATACTGCTTCTGGTAGCAGCATTTATCATGTTGAAGACAAGGAGAATATCCGAGGCCACACCTATAAAGGCGATAAGAGGCGGACGGGACAGTGTGCATTTCTCAAGCGTTCTGAAGCTTCCGGTCTCAGGCAAGAAACTTGGTGTGAGTCTTGCATACAGACAGTTTATATCTGAGAAGAAACAGTATGCCGCAGCCATCATTGTGACTGCTATACTTGCCATGTTCATGATACTCATGAATGATGTGATGCGCTGGTTTAATTCACAGAATATGCTTGTGGATATGTTTTCAGTCACGAAGTATGACCTGACTGCCTCATTTGCCGATGAGGATACACAGAAAGATATAGAGAATGTCATATCAGAACACACAGCGTACAGAAAATATCAAATGTCCAGCGAGTACCTTCTGTTCGATGATGTGCAGATGTATTGTTATATAGTGGGGGATCCTGATATGATCAACACGATAAGAAAGGGAAGAACCTGCACATATGACAATGAAGTGCTGATAACCCAGTATGTGGCTGATGGATTTCACATGAACATAGGCGACACAGTCACAGTCAAGCGCGGCGGCGTGGCAAGGAAGATGGTGATCTCCGGCGTATACGATTCGGCAAATGATGTGGGCAAGAACTTTGCAATTAGTAAGGCTGCATATAGTAAGTTTGCCAGCGAAGAGACCGTAAGTGAGTCTGGTGTCAGTGGAGCTGCCAAAAGCAGTTCAGACGAAGAGGAATGGAGCGGCAAAGGAATATGTTATGATCTTGACAATACTGATGAATGTGATGCGATAATCCAGGAGATAGATAAGAGATATGGCGATAATCAGGGCATCACGTATTCAATACATTCAGCAAAGGATGATTTTGAAGGAGTAGCGGGTACAGTCAACATTGCAATACAGGGACTCACATTGCTCACATATATGTTGGGGGCTGTATTCGTGATAGTCACGGTTATAATTGTGTGTGGCAAGGTTCTCATGCGTGAGCAGAAGGATATCGGAATATACAAGGCACTTGGATTTACATCCTTCAGACTCAGATGCCAGCTTGCGGTCCGCTTTATCGTGACGGCAGTTGTGGGTTCGCTGCTTGGTGTAGTTCTGGCACTTATCGTCAGCAAGCCATTCTTCAAGGCAGGATTTGAATCATTTGGAATATACAGCTTTAATTTAAGTACAAGCGTGATATCACTGGTTATACCATTGGTATTTATGAGCGTGTTATTCTCTGTGGTAGCATTTATCAGAGCGGGGAACATCAGAAAGGTTCAGCCGCAGGTGCTCATCGCAGATCAGTAGAAGTATATAGGAGAGTGGAACTATGTATACAGCCGTAGTTCTGCTCTTTTTTGTTTGCCACGAGTTCTTGATATTTGTCACTTGTTATGGTCATGCCCTATGGAATATAATGTCTGTATACAATGTCAGTAGACAAGGTGGGTATATATAATGGACAAATTGATCATATATCTTATATGTATAAATATATTGGGAGCTGTCCTCGATGGAGTGACGGCCGCGAAGCGCAGGAGAACAAGTCATAAGGTGCTCAGTGTGCTGCTCGGGATCATAGCCATTGCCGGAGGTGCCCCGGGCATGATCATTGCGTTTGCACTGTGTGACAGGACGGCATCCAAGACAAATATGATGCTGAGGGTGTTCACCGTGTGCGTGTGTGTGATAGAGCTTGCGGTGTTCATGACTTGGAAGCTCAGACCGGCGGGCAAATTGAACTTTGCATTCTGGGATGTGTTTGTGGAATACAGATGGACGTTGTGGTTCTTGGCAGCGATGAGTGTTATAACATTTGTCATGTTCGGAATTGACAAATACAGAGCGGTCAAGGGCGGATACAGGATACCCATAGCTGTCCTGCTCGGTATGGCATTTGCCGGTGGAAGTATCGGTGCACTGCTTGGAATGGTGGTGTTTAGGCACAAGATAAGGAAGAATTATTTTGCTGTAGGTGTGCCGCTGATACTTGTTATGCAGGTGGTGCTTTTGATGTGTGTGGTTAATCTGCTGTAGGATCTGCAAATATTCCCAGTTCAGGCGGATATTTGGTAAATGCAAAGAATGCAACTGCGAAAATAGCCAGAATGGTCATGGCAACGTAGTCGTTTATGTAGACTTGTTTGGAATATAATTTGTTCTCGGTTCTCAGTGCATATATTACTCCGGCGAAATAAAGTGCGATATTCAGAAATTCATAATTTTTGCCTAGAACACCGTTTAGTGTGTAGAACACGACCACAATGAACGCCATACCTGACAGGATACCGACAGTCCTTGCTGGAAGATAGTTTCCCGGCAGGGGCTTTTCTTTTATATGAGCCCAGAGAAATTCGATTAGCGTAAGCAGGAGCATAGGGAAAAATATGAGTTTTAGATGCTCCCAGGTCGACTCGTTCACTGCTGAGAACAGTCCGACTGCGGGATTGTCTCCCGACCATTCGTAGGTGAAGTGTAGCAGGACTCCAAGGATCGATATGAAGAAAAAACGAAAAAAATTGAGTTTGTTAGTAGTTGCCATAGAGCGTTCTCCGATAAAAACTAGTGCTATATTACATAGTATATGACGAATATGGTATTTCATGTAGCGGAGAAAACGAAATTGCCGAAATTAAGATAAACATAATTGGGATATATTGTCGGTGATGTTATAATTATTTCAACGAATATTTTGTTTAAAGGGGGACATATGAGTAGCTTGTATGAACATTATCCAATTGCAATGTGGATAATAGATGGTGTTTTCTGGACGATTGGATTGTTGTGCTGGATCATTACCTACATTGGGGCACCTCTTGATAGCAGGAAACTGGGACATCATGTTTCCGGAGTGCCAGGAGCAGCTTTTGTATTCTTTTTGATAGCAGGTTATTTCTCACCGAATAAATGGCTGATGCTGACTGCATTGCTTGATTTTAGTCTTACATACCTGCCTGTGTTTTTGTTGAAAGAACAATTAAAAAAACATTAAAAAAAACATTTAAAAAAAGCAAAAGATGAATAATGGTAGGACTAAGTGATGATCAATATGGGAAAAAGCCGGGAGTGTAAGAAAGGGGAAGTGTGTATGCGTTTAATTCATTTGTCGGATCTTCACATAGGAAAGCGTGTAAATGAATTTTCCATGCTGGAGGATCAGGAATATATATTGAAAGAGATCCTGGGGATTATCGATGATGAGCAGCCGGATGGCGTCATCATAGCCGGGGATGTATACGACAAGTCGGTGCCGAGCGAAGAGGCGGTGAAGCTGCTGGACAGCTTTCTGACATCGCTTGCAAAGAGAAAGCTGCAGGTGTATATCATCAGCGGCAACCATGATTCGGCGGCCAAGCTGGCATTTGCATCAAGCCTTATAGATCTCAGTGGAATCCATATATCGCCGGTATATGATTCGGCACAGATAGCCAGGATGGGAGATGGGCTGGTCAGACCATATAAGCTGGAGGATGGAAAAGGACAGATGGTGAACATATATATGCTGCCATTTGTGAAGCCGGCAACTGTCAGAGCGGTGTTCCCTGATGAGGCGGATGATATAAAGGATTATACGGATGCCTGCCGTGTGGCGGTGGAGCACATGGATATCGATGAGAAAGCGACAAATATCCTGGTGGCTCACCAGTTTGTGACCGGGGCTGTGCGCTCGGAGTCGGAGGAGAATGTGGGCGGACTGGACAATGTGGATGTGTCGGTATTTGACCCATTTGACTATGTGGCGCTGGGACACATACATGGGCCGCAGAAGGTGGGCAGGGAGACTGTCAGATATTGCGGAACACCGCTTAAGTATTCACTTTCGGAGGCTAAGCATACGAAATCTGTGACGGTTGTTGACATCCCTGAGGACAAGAAAATAGAGATAAGGACTGTTCCGCTTGTTCCGATGCATGAGCTGCGAGAGGTAAAGGGAACGTTTGACGAGCTGATGGACAGGCGAAACTATGAGGGAACGGCTGTGGATGATTATCTGTATGTGGTGCTCACGGACGAGGATGACGTGCCGGATGCTTTGGGAAAACTCAGAACGGTCTATCCAAATGTGATGAAGCTTGGATACGACAATACCCGAACCCGTGTGACACAGACGATAGACGATGGCGCTGTGCTTGAAGGGAAAAAGCCCATAGATCTGTTTGGAGAGTTGTATGAGAAGCAGAACAACCAGGAAATGAGTGATGAACAGAGGAGTTTTGTTCAGGATATTATAGACTCTATATGGAAGGAGGAGCAGGAGCGCTTATGAGACCCATAAATCTTACGATGTCGGCATTTGGACCATATGCGGGAGTCCAGATGCTTGACATGGCCCAGCTTGGGGCTGAAGGCTTGTATCTTGTGACTGGGGATACAGGTGCGGGAAAGACCACGATATTCGATGCCATCTGTTATGCGCTGTATGATGAGCCGAGCGGAGCGAGCCGTGATGCGAGGATGATGAGATCAACGTATGCCGATGTGGACACAGATACCTATGTTGAACTGACATTTGATCATATGGGGAAGACTTACAGCGTTAAAAGGAATCCTTCCTATGAGAGACGTAAGAAAAAAGGTGAAGGAACTACCCTGCAGGATGCGGCTGCAGAACTGTATCTGCCGGATGACTCGGTCATTGCCAACAGAACGAAGGTAAATTCATATCTTCAGGAATTGTTGGGTGTGGACAGAGAGCAGTTTTCACAGATATCCATGCTTGCTCAGGGTGAGTTCAAGGAACTGTTGGTGGCGGAGTCCGGGGACAGACAGAAGATATTCAGCAAGCTTTTTCACACATCAAGGTATTTTGTTCTGCAGAAGCGTCTTCAGGATGAGACGAGAAAGCTTCAGAGTGAACGGGACGATATGAAGAAGAGTATAGAGCAGTATATATCCGGGATAGTCTTCGAAGAGGATGACCCTCTTGGGCTCAGTGTCCAGAAGGCAAAGGACGGCCAGATGCCAATTGATGAGGTGATCACACTTATTGGAAAGCTTATTGTAACGGAGAAGGCAAGAACGGATTCATATGAGAAGCAGATCGGTACACTTGAGACCCGGGTCGGGGAACTTGACACGCTGATAGGCAAGGCACAGCAGACAGAGAAAGCCAGAGTGCAGCTTGAAAAGGCACATTTGGAGCTTGCAAATGTACAGAATGACAGAACTGCTGCTGAGGCAGAGTTAAATAGGACAAAGGAAGCACTCTCAGAGACGGAAGAGCTCCAGAGGCAGGCGGCGGTTATAAATAACGAACTTCCAGACTATGAAAAACTGGATGAGAAGAGAAAAAATATTGCAGACGAGGAACGGCTGCTACGGAAGCAAAATGAACAGGCGGAGAAGGGCAGAATGCTTGTGGCAGACAAGCAGAAGAGCATAGAAAAATTGAAAATGGAACAGACACAGCTCGCGGATGCGGGAGAGAAAATCGTGGCTCTCACGGCAAGCCGGGAGAAGATGGCTGATGCTGTGGACTATCTGAACGGCATAAGCAGGCTGCTCGTGGAATACAGCAGAAGAAAACAGGCGGTGGACAAAGCACAGAAACAGTATCTGATAGAGAACGAGACGTATACCAGAAATCAGGATATGTATGAGCATATGAGTACACTGTACAGGAATGCCCAGGCGGGAATCCTTGCAAAGGATCTGAAGGAGGGACAGGCGTGCCCTGTATGCGGTGCGACGGAGCACAAGCATTTGGCGGAGTTGCCGAATGAAGCACCTACAGAGGTACAGCTTGAGGATGCAAAAAAAGATGCTGACAAAGCCCGCGACAGGGCAAATGCCAGTGCTACGGATGCAAAGGTAAAGCTCGCCAGCGTCACGGAGATCAGAAACAGCATTATTGAGCAGGCTGGAAAGAAATTTGACGCCCCGGAGGATATAGACGGTCTGCCGGAAAAGGTTGAGAAGAATATTGGATACTATAATGAGAAGATTGCGGATACTGACAGACAGATCGAGGCTGAACGCAAAAGGGTCAGCAGAAGGGATGAGCTTGCTGCAAAACTTCCTCAGGAGGAAGAAGCATTTGCCGGAATGCAGGTGAAGCAGGTGGAGCTTGAGAGAAATATATCGGCGCTCACGGCAAAGGTTGTCTCCGACAGAGAACAGGCGACAGAACTGGCCGCGGGACTCAGATTCAGGAATCGGAGTGAGGCGGAAACGCAGATGAACGAGATTCTTGGCAGAGCAAAGAAACTGCAGGATTCATTTGACGCCTCCGAGAAGAGATATAATGCTGTGATCCAGAATATCAAGACACTGGAGGGGCAGATAAAGGCTCTGACAGACACGCTGGAGTCAGCAGAGAAGCTGGAACTTGCCAAGCTTGAGGAAGATAAAGTCGCAGCAAGAAATGAGCTGGGAAGAATCAGACTTCTCATGCAGGATGGAAACAGCCGCATCCGCGCAAATGAAACGGCGATGGCGAATATCGGCAGGAAGTCCGATGAACTTTCGTCAAAAGAAAAGGAATACGTCAGTGTGAAGTCACTTTATGACACCGCCTCGGGGAATGTAACCGGCAAGAATAAGATAAACCTAGAGGCATATATACAGATGTCGTATTTTGACAGGATAATTCAGCGCGCGAACCTGAGATTCCTGAAGATGTCAGACGGTCAGTATGAGCTGGGGCGTGTGACGGACAGCAGTGACAAGAGAAGCCAGATCGGCCTTGACCTTTGTGTTGTGGATCATTACAACGGCAGCAGACGAGATGTTAAGTCGCTTTCTGGCGGTGAGTCATTTATGGCATCGCTTTCACTTGCGCTTGGACTTTCCGATGAGGTGCAGGCTTCGGCTGGCGGCATACAGATAGATACGATGTTTGTGGATGAGGGCTTTGGATCCCTTGATACAGAAAAGACTCTGCCACAGGCATACAAAGCGCTGGTCAGCGTGACCGAGGGACGCAAGCTGGTGGGAATAATATCGCACGTGACTGAACTTAAGGAGAAGATTGACAAGCAGATCGTGGTGGAAAAGGACAGAACCGGCAGGGCGAAGGCGAGGCTGGTGGTGTAGGAATAGAAGGACGGTACAAAATAATGGAACTTTTTGATATATGTGACGAACAGGGCAACCCCACCGGAGACACAGTGGAGAGGAGCGAGGCGCATGCAAAAGGCATATGCCACAGGACTGCGCATATCTGGATAGCGAAGAAAGAGAATGGCAGATATAAGGTTCTTCTGCAGAAGAGGTCGATGGATAAGGATTCATTTCCCGGAAGGTATGACACTTCCTCTGCCGGACATATACAGGCGGGAGATGAACCTCTGGAGTCGGCACTCAGGGAGCTCGGTGAGGAGCTTGGCATAAAGGCTGAGGCCACAGATCTTGATTTTGCGGGAACATTCAGAATACAGTATGAGAAGGAATTTCATGGCAAAATGTTCAGGGATAATGAGGTGGCATTTGTATTTGTGTATCAGAAACAGGTGGACATAGCAGACCTGACGATCCAGAAGGAAGAGCTGGACGGCGTGAGTTGGTTTGATCTGGAGGAAACCTATGAGGCATGTAAGAATCATGACCAGAAGTTCTGCGTGCCAATTGGAGGACTTGAGACGGTAAGGAAATACCTGAACGAAAGAATACGTTGAAGTTACTGAAAGAATGTTGTGTGTAGTGGATAGTAGGAAAAATGCCAGGGCGTAAAGAAAGGCATTACATATAAAAAAGAGGTTGTTAGATTGGTTAGTTTGTGCTAACATAACATGTGTTATGGAAAACGACAAGCGCAGTGAAACGATAGAAAAACTGAAAAAAGTCGGTAAAGAGGAATTCCTTGAAAAAGGTTACCAGAGGGCAAGCCTTAGAAGAATCTGCAATAGTGCGGGAGTTACCACCGGAGCCTTCTACTTTTCATTTGAGAGTAAGGAGGCATTGTTCAAGGCGATACTAGAACCGCTTGTGAACCAATACGAAGCCATGCTTGGAAAACTTATGAAGGGGGAGATTGAGAACCCCGGCACGGGCGTAGATGCAGATAAGATCGTGATGCAATTCCTTCTGGCACACAGGGAAGAGGCAATGATCATCATGTATGGCGCTGACGGCAGCTGCTATGAGAATTATCACCTGAGGGTTGAGGAGTTCATGAGACATTCATTTGCGGCATATTACAGGTCACAGCTCGGATGCGATCCGGATGAGGCTTTGGTTAGCGTGCTGGCGAAGATGCGGCTTGAAGGAGCCATGGCGATACTGAACGAGGATGTAGATGTGGAGAAGAAAATGTATCTGACAGAAAAGATTGGCATTCATGCCACCGGCGGTACAGAAAAGTTGATAGAGAGCTTAAAGAAAGAGGTTCATCGATGATGAACCTCTTATTTTTATAAACATAACAAAACATGACAAATGTTATATTTCATAAGGAGGGGCCCACGTAAGTGGGAGGATTCCTTATGAAGCACGCAAACGCCGCGCGCAGCGCTTTTCATGCGTTTGCTCAATTTAACAAATAGGAGGAAATGAGAAATGGGTAGCACACAGAACAACACAGCAGACAGATCAAAGGTGGACATAACCGGAGTTCCGGAGACGATGCTCCAGACACTCTATGCCAGGGCGAAGGAATCAAGAAAGCCGGATCATGCCATATACGATGGCAAGGCAATAGAGATAGTTGACAGTCTTGATTATGATTTTTCCCTTGCAGATAAAGACATGGCGATGGGAAGCGGCGTTATAGCGAGAACTATAGTTCTTGATAAGCTGGTGTCAGAATACCTGAAAAAGCATAAGGGCGCTGTGGTCGTGAATATCGCCTGTGGCCTTGATACCCGCTGCTATAGAAATGAGGGCAGATATAAAGGCTGGTACAACATTGACCTCCCGGAGACCATGACTGTCAGGGCAAAGTTCCTGCGGGAGGACGGACCTGTGTATCAGATAGCGGAATCCGCCATGGACGATAAATGGGCTGACATGGTAGAGTATGCCGGCGAACCTGTACTGGTCATCATAGAGGGGCTTACAATGTATCTGACGGAGGCTGATGTTAAGAAGATGTTTGACATAATATACAGAAAATTCGAGCACGCCACAGTATTTGTTGAGACCATGGCTCCGTTTATGGCAAAGCATATCAAGGAGAAATCCATCCATGGAAGTCATGCCAAGTTCTCCTGGGGCGTGCCAAATGGAAAGAAACTGGCAGAGATCATACCGAAATACAGATACATAGAACAGCACAGTCTTGTAGAAGGAATGGCGGAGTTCCTACCGGTGTATAAGGTTATCGGCAAAATACCATTTGTCAGCAATATATCAAACAAAATAGTTGTGATGGAAAAGTGAGATATATGTGAAATAGATAATATAACCGGACGGCGCAGACCGTTAGGTTTTGTATTGGTGGATATATAGGTCTAGTATAATTTTATAAAAGGCTATTGACATATTTTCAAATGACATTTATTATGCAATAAAATGCAAATGATTTGCAAATTCAAAAAGAGGGATAGTATGGCGAGGGAGTATAAAACGAGAATAAGTCAGGCTATAGAGGCATTTGCCACTGAGAGGCAGGACAGAGGGTTTTGCGCGGCTGATGTAAGTGTGTATTTGGATGAGAATGGCATAGATGCGAATACAACGACCGTATATCGCAATCTTGACCGCATGGTTACCCAGGACAAATTGATAAAGTATCAGAGTGCTGATGGTAGTTCAAGTATGTATAGAATGGAAAAGGCTGATCGTAGTTGTCACGAGCACCTTCATATGCAGTGTGTTAAGTGCGGAAGAGTCATACATATTGACCGCGATACCATGAATCACATAGCTAAAGGTGTTCATGAGAGGTATGGATTTATGATCGACTGTGACAGATCGTCGATATGTGGTATTTGCAAAGATTGTCAGAGGCGTTGTGGAGTCGCTGTAGTCTAAACTAAACGGGATTGTTACAGATGGGACTGTATCGTTACGGTCACATCAAAAACTATATATCCCCCAATTTCCTAAACATGAAAAGGAGGTGTGCAGTATGAGTAAAAAGAGAATAATGTCATGGATTCTTATAGTGTTCTTTGTATCAGGAGTACTTTTCTCTTACGGCTATATTGCGCGCAATGTGGAGCATGACTGTACGGGGCAGGAATGTCCTATATGTATGCATTTGCAGCAGGCTGCACAGTTCCTTTCAAACATAAAAGCAATGTCAACTGCGCCAGTATTTCTGGCGTTCTTAAGTGTGTTCACACTTGGAGTGGTATTGGTGTATACCCAGGAGTATCGTACCGATACGCTCATATCCCTGAAGGTGGAATTGCTGAATTGATTTATCTTTTGTTTTCACAGTGGTAAAGACAGTGGTAGTTTATTAAAGTTACCCTATTTTACGATTTTACAGAAAAACAATTTATATAAATCAGTTTGGAGGATTTTACAATGAAGAAAAATAGAATATTTGGCCTTGTTATGGCATCTGTACTTACTGTTTCAGCATTTTGTGGCTGTGGAGCGTCAAGGACGGCAGCAGATTCTGATCAGAAAGGGGAAAGTGCGCCCCAAAATACGGCAAATGCTACGGCGTACAGTATTGTATGTACGACTTTTCCTCAGTATGACTGGATCCGCAATATCATAGGCGATGATTCCGACAAGTTTCAGCTTACTATGCTGCTCGATCAGGGGATGGATCTTCACAGTTATCAGCCAACTGCAGAGGATATAGCAAAGATAGCTGACGCAGATATGTTTGTGTATGTTGGCGGTGAGTCTGATGGCTGGGTGGATAGTGCCCTGAAAGAAGCGACTAATAAGGATATGAAGGTTGTAAATATGTTTGACGCTTTGGGAACTGCAGTCAAAGAGGAAGAGGTAGTTCCAGGCATGCAGGCAGAGGAAGAAGAGGAAACCGAAGAAGGGGAAGAACCTGAGTATGATGAGCATGTGTGGCTATCATTGAGAAATGCGGTAACACTTACTGATGTTTTGTCTGAAAATATACAGGAGATTGATCCGGCAAATAAGGAAGATTATGTGGACAATGCTGCTGAATATGTGGACAGACTTAATGATCTTGATGGAAGGTATGCGCTTACTGTATCTAAGGGTAAACGCAAGGAGATACTGTTTGGAGACCGATTCCCGTTCAGATATATGGCAGATGACTATGGACTTATCTACTATGCTGCATTTGTAGGATGCAGTGCAGAATCTGAGGCAAGCTTTGAAACGATAACATTTCTTGCGCAGAAGGTGGACGATTTAAAGATCCCAGTTATTTTGACGATAGAGGGTTCGGATCACAATATAGCAGAGTCGATAAAGAATGCGACCGAATCGAAGAATCAGGAGATCTTGACAATGAACTCAATGCAGTCTGTAACCATAGATGATGTGACTGCTGGCGAGACGTATCTGGATGTGATGGAAGATAACCTGAATGCACTGTCTCAAGCGTTAAATTAATTGCTGCTCAACTAAATGGACAGACATTCAAAAGAACAGGAGAAAAGAAATGGCATATATAACTTGTAAAGACCTCGCAATAGGATACGATGGACGAGCTGTTGCGTCAGGGCTTAACTTCAGTATAGATAAGGGCGATTATCTGTGTATAGTTGGGGAAAATGGAGCGGGAAAGAGTACTTTGATAAAAACTCTGCTTGGGCTTTTGAAACCGGTTTCCGGCGAAATAAAGTTTGGCGATGATCTGGCATCGCATGATATAGGATATTTGCCGCAGCAGACACCTCTGCAGAAGGACTTCCCTGCAACTGTATGGGAGGTAGCTTTGTCGGGCGCACTGACTAAGTGTGGCGCGCGTCCTTTTTATGGCAGAAAGGAAAAACAACTTGCACAATCTCAGCTTGAAAGACTTGGGATATGGAATATACGCAGGGAATGCTACAGGCATTTGTCAGGAGGGCAGCAGCAGCGAGTTCTTCTGGCAAGAGCTCTGTGTGCGGCGGAGAAGCTCGTTCTGCTCGATGAACCTGTGACTGGACTTGACCCTGTGGCTACGGCTCAGTTTTATCAGATGATACAGCAACTGAATGAAAATGGTGTCACAGTGATCATGATATCTCATGACCTGCGGGCAATCGATTGTGCGAAACATGTTCTTCATATGCATCATGGCAGTCAGTTCTGGGGAAGCAGATATGAATATAAAAACAGCAGATATTGGGATATTATCTCCACAGAGATTGAGAAAGGCGGTGAGCAGAGTGCAGATTGTTGATAAATTAATTTTCTATATGCAGTACCCATTTGTCAGGTATGCACTTGTCGTTGGAGTCCTTATAGCTTTGTGTTCATCACTTTTTGGCGCGACACTGGTCCTGAAGAGATTTTCGTTTATTGGTGATGGATTATCCCATGTGGCATTTGGCGCAATGGCAATAGGATCAGTCCTGAAACTGACAAATAACACTGTCATAGTAATGCCGGTAACTGTGGCTGCTGCAATTATCATACTTATGTCGGGACAAAATGCAAAGCTTAAAGGCGACGCAGCTATAGCTATGATGTCCGTCGGAGCTCTTGCTGTCGGCTATCTGATAATGAATGTGTTCTCCACATCGGCAAATATATCTGGAGATGTTTGCTCTACGCTGTTTGGATCAACATCTATACTAACATTGACTATGGGAGAGGTGTGGATTTGTATAGTGATGTCAATATGTGTAATAGCATTTTTCTGCCTGTTCTACAACAGGATATTTGCGGTCACATTTGATGAGAGCTTTACAAGAGCAATAGGGAAAAATGCAGGGGCATATAATCTGGCTCTAGCTGTGATAATCGCTGTGATAATAGTCCTTGCCATGAATCTGGTGGGATCCCTGCTCATCACGGCGCTTCTGGTATTCCCTGCTCTATCTGCGATGAGAGTCATGTACAGCTTCAGATCGGTAGTAATTTATTCGGCCATACTTTCGGTTGTAGGAACTTTGGCTGGAATGCTGGTATCAATACTATTTTCAACACCGGTGGGTTCTACGATAGTTGCATGCGATATGGTTATATTTGCTTTTAATTGTATTGCAGGAAAAGTGATGAGGAGGTAAGAATATGTATATGAATAGAAATAGAAGAATACATGGATGCAGACACAGATTTAAGCGATTGATTATGTCAATATCGGTGCTGAGTATGTTGCTGGTGGTCACAGGCTGTGGTGGAACATCTCAGACTGCGGGCAGTCGTTTGAACACACAGAATGCAGTGGACAAGGTGCTTAATCAGAAAACAGGCGATGGTGATGTGGAAAGTAAGTCGTCAGCGGGAGCCACAACAGAGACGGCAACACAAACAGAGACCACAACGGAAGCAGAGACAGAATCCGCGTCTGCATCTGCAACAGAAGCAACATCAGAACCAACATATGGGCAGGTCGTGAATGGTGACAGCTCAGTTATATCGCAATACAAGTCTGAGGGGGTGGATGTGGATCTCACACTTATGGGAAGCGATCTTGTATATGCGACGGTATATCAGATGATGTCAAAGCCTGAGGAATATGAGGGCAAGACGATAAGGATAGAAGGAAAGTATTACGCATCCTATTATCCGATAACAGACAAATATTACAATTACTGCCTTATAGCTGACGCAGCGGCATGCTGCAGTCAGGGGCTTGAATTTGAACTCGGTGGAGATGCCGTGTATCCAGATGATTACCCGGCGGATCAGAGCCATGTGATAGTGACGGGAGTATTTGAAACTTACACAGAAGAGGCTGGACAGACATTTTATTACTGCAGGTTGAGAGATGCGGAATATCAACTGGCATCGGAGGCTGAGCAGTAGAATATCAACACAAAGTATTATTGAGAATCCGGGCAGGTCAAAGTGCCCGGGTTTTTTTGAGCAAAAAACAGTCAGAATCAGGAGGCAGATAGCTGCAACAGAATCGGTAAGTGCGTAGAAAAATATGGCAAAATGACGCAAATATACTAAAAAGCATTAAAAATAGCTAAAAAATGATAAAGTTACTTAAAAAAGAGTTTGATATATTGTAAAAACTGTGCTAATTTTGAATAAAAGTAAATATTCAGCCGTGCAGGATAAGAACAGCGGATTCGACATGCTTGCATGTAAGAATCAGGTGTTCTTATCCTGTGGTGACTCGAATAGAGTCACCGCCCCATACAATGAGCAAAATAGCTGCGCAGCAGCGAAAGAGCACGGGAATCGTGCGGTTTTGCGAATGTATGGTCGGCTGAATACATTAAAATACATAGAAGGGAAGTGGTGAAGTGAAAGAGAAATACAGAGGCGTACAAAAACTCACAGATAATCCGTTCCTAAACCTCTATCATATAGATGCGATTGACACAGATGGAAAAGACTTCAATTATTACTTTGCTTCAAGAAATAAAGAAAACGATATAAAGATGAAGACCCATGATGTAAAACCGGAGGGCATAGTCATATATGGAGTGACAACTGGGAACGAACCGAAGCTGGTGCTCATAAGGCAGTACAGGTATCCTCTTGATGCGTATATATATGAGCTTCCTGCGGGACTTGTGGATGGAGATGAGACTCCTGCGCAGGCGGCAGTCAGAGAGATGAAGGAAGAGACGGGACTTTCTCTCGAAGTGTATGAGGGCGGGGCAGAGCTCTATAGAAGACCGTTCTATATGGGACCGGGATTTACAGATGAGATGAGCAGCGCAGTATTTGGCACGGTGACAGGCACTCCGAATCTTGACAGCAAGGAGAGCACAGAGGATATTCAGGTCATACTGGCAGACCGTGCGGAGGTCAGAAGGATTCTGTCTGAGGAACAGGTATCTCTTAGAGGTGCGTACCTCATGACACATTTTCTGACAGAGGGAGATCCATTGGGATTTCTAAAAAAATAGAAAACGTCGGATAAAAGGAGAAGTTTAAAATGAGTTACAGAGACACATATGATTTTTGGATGACAGATGATTATTTCGATGATGACACAAAGAAAGAACTTGCAGCTATAGCTGGCGATGACGCTGAGATCGAAGACAGATTCTACCGTGATCTCGTGTTTGGAACCGGTGGACTACGCGGGGTTATAGGAGCCGGAACAAACAGAATGAATTTCTACACTGTCCGTAAGGCAACACAGGGGCTTGCGAACTTCATCGTGAAGCAGAATGCGCAGGACAAGGGTGTGGCAATAGCATATGATTCAAGAAAGTATTCACCAGAGTTTGCAGCAGAAGACAGAAAATGCAATCAATTATGAAGAAAAATATATATTTTATCATCGCTTTTTGCACTTTCCTCACTACAGAAGCAAGTGCACAGCAACAGGTAAGCTTCGGACCATTACACAGTCCGGACAGTTCGCGCGAAGAATGGTTGCTGCCTGGCGATACGGTTTACCAGGCAGGAAAACCTATGATTTATCAGGGGAAACCGATGAAGAATGCTTATCTGGCTCCTGCCCAACTATCAGACAAGAAAGAGACTCTCGGCAAAAACGGATTGCTGGGTGATGCTTCGCTAGACAGCACCTATTATAATAATCCCATCTCCAACCTTACCAACGGCTTGAGTTATCCGCTGGGCTATGATTGGGGGTTGCACAAGGGATTGAATCTCTCGATAGATCTTTCTGCCTTTGCCACATTCGGCAAGAATGTGCCTCACAGAGGCGGTTTCACCCAGACCATCAATGCAACCTACTTAACGCCACTCACCAAAGACAACAAACTCTGGCTGGCTCTTGGTACTTATATCAACAACGTAAACTATGGTGGAGACAGTTATCATGATGGTGGAGTCTACGGCATACTGGGTTACCAGTTTAATGAGCATTGGGAGGCTTATGTTTATGGTCAGCTTAGTGTTGCCAACAATTACAATTCTCTCTACGGCCGTTATGGCGGTTATGGCTATGGTCCAT
>OQVL01000633.1_pt1 | contig 19250 bp, 15 predicted proteins | sample 1691501 | NCBI WGS metagenome assembly OQVL01 (sample SAMN03418253, study PRJEB22391) | human gut metagenome | biome: human-gut; feature: organic feature; material: feces | host: Homo sapiens | place: Tanzania | collected 2013-01 | reverse complement strand
TCGCTGAATTCTTCAAATATATTGGCTAATTTTGCACTAGATACTAGAATCTACCAAACGCATGCGGCCGGGCGACATTCACGTCGTCCGGCCGCAGATAGATATATGCCGAATTCTACTGATGGGTAAGGTGTACGTCCAGTTGAGGGAAGGGGAAGTGTACTCCGGCATCGGGTAGTTCGGAGTAAAGACGCTCGTACATATCGTAATACAGTGACCAATAATGCTCGCTGCGTACCCATGCGCGTGCTTTGAGTGTCACCGAGGAGGCGTCGAGGCCTTCGACTGTTACTGAGGGCGAGCGGTCTACGCGAGCGGTGCCCAGAGCCTCGGTGGGTGTCGGGATGTCTTGGCTTATCTGTTCGACATGTTGGCGCACGCGGCGGTGAAACATGCGCCATAGGCGTCCGTGCGGCTTTTCTTCTTCGACGGTCTCGCTTTCGGCCTGAGTCTCGGCGATAGCCTGTTGCTGTGCTTCGTAGCGTGCACGGTCGTCTTCGATATACTTGGCGACTATGCGGTCGTCCGAGGCAAAGATTGACAGTATTGCTCGGCGGGCATTGGCCACGTTGTCGCCGTATGCGATGGATACGGTCCATTCGACGCGACGGTAGTCCTGACGCGACCAGTTGTTGATGCTGCCGGTGGACAGTCCGCCGTTGGGGATGATGATGGTCTTGTTGTCGTAAGTGCAGATGATGGTATGGAATATCTGGATTTCGCGCACATATCCGGCGAAACCTTGGGCTTCGATGTAGTCGCCAACCTTGTATGGCTTCAGCAACAGTATGAGTACACCGCCGGCAAAGTTTTGGAGCGTGCCGCTCAGTGCCATGCCGATTGCGACGCCGGCCGAGGCAAAGAGCGCGATAAAGGACGAGGTCTCGATGCCGAGGATGCCGATTACGATGACGATGAGTAGGAAGTAGAGCACGATTTTGATCATGCTCAGTATAAATGTGGCCAGTGATCTATCGACTTTGCGCCGCGTCATCACCGCCGATACTACGCGGTATATGCGCTTGATGATGAGCTTGCCTATATAGAACACTATAAGGGCTGTCACCAAGTCGATGGTGAAGTGCACGGCCGAGGTCGCCAGGTTGTTGATTAGATCGTCAAAGGGCAGCGACTGTACTTGCTTTATTTCCTCTTTGATGGAGGGGATGCTGTCGGGCAGCAAGTTGATGGGCGTTTGCAATAGTGGAAACATGGTTTGTGTCTATCTGTGGTTGTTGTGGCGTGGTGGCTCAAATCCCCCGACTGTCATGCCGTGGCCGGGTCGTGTCAGTCTTTGGTGATGAAAGCGTGCTGCGATACATCGGAGTACCACGTCAGGGTGTTGTAATTTTTGACGGACGCTGCTGCGGCGTTCTCGAGCGGATAAGTGGACAATCCGCAATGGTACTCGAGGCTGATGCGATTCCATAGCCTCGGGGTGGCTGCGGCGTATATCACGGCGCGGTTCAGGGCTGCGTCCAGCGCCGCTTTCAGCTGCGTGCCTTGTCCCTCGGGCCGGGCAACGTCTTCGGCGATGTATTGGCACAGGCCGTCATAGTAGTGTCCTAAGTCGTAAAACCAGCATCGGCTGACCATGAAAGGCTGCTGTCTGAATCCGTCCGGCAACTTGCCTTTGCCCGTGACGAGGATGTCGCGGCAGGCGGCGGCCACGTCGTCAAGTGCCGCTGTGGACACTACGCTGATGGTGCATGTACGGTCTTTGGGTGTGGTCATGTCGTTGTAATAGTTAAAAGTATTGGTGGCGGCGCGAACCAAGCCCCCATCGGCATATTCGAACAGGCAGGGAATGTTTTTCTCGTATGGCATCCCGGTTAGCAACAGTTCGGTGGCGCTGCCTATAATATAAGGGGCGGTGTTGCGCAGCTCGTACGCCACTTCTACGGAGGCCATAAAGCAGCAGTCGAAGTAGATGTACGCCCATGTGCCGACTTGTTCGAGCACGCGGCGCAGTGTGGTGATGTTCATCACGCGTCCGCGGTCTTCGCCCCATGCCGTGGGTTGGAATTCGTTATTATTGTCCTCTATGCCTGTTTGAAGCCATCCGTTGCCGTGGCTCCAAAGTACCAGACCGTAAGAACGTGCCGGGGCGAGGGTACGTGCATCTTTGAGCACGTTTATCATGCGCTCGGAATGTACCGAGCTGAGCCCGTCCGAGGCGTAGTCGCGCAAGGGCTTGGGGCCTTCGGCGGTCATGCGGTACAACTTGGCGTTGCCGTCGATGTCGCCGCGGTACACCAGCACCTGGCCGTGCAAGGTGTTGTTTGCAACGGCTTCCTGCATCTCGATAAGGTCTTGCCGATCGTAGCCCCCCGAGCCGAGACTGTTGCACGCCGCCATATATACGATGACGGTATGTTCATTAGTCGGACCTTCGGGCTCGTCTTTTGACGACCCGCAGGAGACGGTGGCGACTGCCACGGCGATGGTGGCTGCGATGCCTGCCAGGCGTTTTAAGTCTTGTATACTTTTTATGATGCGTGTACTTAGCTTCATATTATGGTGATATATTATGGTGATATGACTTGTTTGTACGAGTTAATCTGTCTGATGGTATTCATCCCTTAGCTTTTGGATAATGCGTAGTGCGTAGGGACGTCCTGCGTCTATGAGCGCCGGATCGTGTGCATCACTGTTGACTACCACGGGCACACCGTCGGCAATTATGCGCGGCATCCATCTTTCGTCAGGGAATAGGCGTCCAAGGCGCGCCAATGCCTTGGTATTGACTTCGACTGTGATGCCGGAGGCGGTGACCTCGTGCAGAAAGGCGTCTATGGCGTCCAAATACCATCCGTGCTGCACCAAGTCCGGGTCGAAGACCACGCCGTTTTGTTCTATCTTGTCCAGGTGTCCGAGGATGTCCAATCCTCCGCGGGCCAGCATCTCGGCGCTGTGGTCGTAGAAGGTGCGTGCCACGTACTCGATGTCATCGCCGAAGTGCGTGTGCATATTGCGCATAAAGCGCTCGGGACTGCCGTCTATATCGATGTACAGGCTGCGGTCGTCTTTGGCCGGGATGAAGTGTACCGAGCCTATGACGTAGTCCAGTCCCAAGTCGCGGAAATACCGGGACGAGGGGCCCCATTGTGTGCCGAGGTAGTCCACTTCCATAGAGCGGTAGATGTGCATTTGCGGCCAACGCCGTTGTGCCGCCTCCACTTCGGCAAAATATGCCGGGACATCTTCAACCTTCATATTGCAGGGCGAGTCGATAGGCACGGGCGAATGGGGGCTGTATCCGTAATGGTGCATTTCGGCCTTGGCTGCCGCCTCGGCAAAGGCTGCAATGTCGGCATGTCCGTCGCAGAATTGGGTGTGCGAGTGGAAGTTGTAAGCGGTGTCTGTGCCTATGATGGATCGAAAGTCTTTCATCAGTCATAAATGGCCGTCAGGCCTTTGGAATCATCGGTCCTTGTTTGTCTTTAGTCTTTGACCATGGTGTTGTGGCGGCGAAAGCGCACCAGCCACCGGACAAAAACCAGAGCCGGTATTGCGGCCGTGGCTACGCCGATGACCGTGGCCACTGTCCAGTCAAGGCCGAAGCCCTCGGGACGGCGTGCAAACAGTAGGTAAGACACGCTTACAGCGGTCATGAACATGGCCGGCAGCATAGTGATTATGAAGGCCTTGCCGCGACGTGCCAGATAAACCGTGCACGCCCATAATGTGAAGACGGCTAGTGTCTGGTTGCTCCATGCAAAGTATCTCCACAGCACATTGAAGTCTATCATCATCACTACAAAGCATACGGCGAAAATAGGCACACTTGCCACCAGTCTGTGCCACAGCTTTTTTTGTGTAAAGGAGAACATGTCGGCGGCGGTCAGGCGTGCCGAGCGAAGAGCGGTGTCTCCCGTGGTGATGGGTGCGGCTATGACGCCCAGCAGCGCAAGAATGCCGCCGACGGTGCCCAGCCATGAGATGCTGACGTCCTGCACCAATGCGCCGGCGTAGTTGTTGTGCGCGGCCATATATTCGCCCAATTGCGAGTACCCGCCTGTGAACGCAATGGCTGCCGCCGCCCAAATCAGCGCCACAAGGCCTTCGGCGACCATAGCACCATAGAATATAGGACGGGCAAGGCGTTCGTTGGTCAGACATCGCGTCATCATAGGCGACTGAGTGGCGTGGAAGCCGGAAATGGCGCCGCAGGCTATGGAGACAAACATCATAGGGAACACCGGGTTGTCGCCGTTGCGTGAGGCAAGGCCGTCGGCAAAACCGTCCGGAATGGTGACATCACCGAACAACATGTAACCCATTAAGCCTGCGGCCATGAACAGCAGTGCCGCGCCAAACACCGGATAGATGTTGCCGATAAGTTTGTCTATGGGCAGTAGTGTGGCCAAGATATAGTAGCCGAATATTAGAGCTATCCATATAGTGCTGTCCCATTTTGTCATCCCGGAAAGGAGGTCGGCGGGCGTAACTACGAAAACTGCGGCCACCAAAATCAGCAAAACCACCGAGAATATACGTATGACGTTCTTTATGGATGTCCCCAACTGGCTGCCTACGATTTCGGGCAACGATTTGCCGCCCATGCGCAGCGACATCATTGCCGAGACAAAGTCGTGTACGCCGCCGGCGAATATTGTTCCGAAGACAATCCACAAAAAGGCTGCCGGCCCGAACATCACGCCCATGATGGCGCCGAAAATCGGGCCAAGGCCCGCAATGTTCAGAAATTGAATCAGGAATACCCTCCATGCCGGCATCGGCACATAGTCCACGCCGTCCTTGAGGGCGTGTGCCGGGGTAAGGCGCTTGGGGTCTATGCCGAACACTTTTTCGACCAAGGCTCCGTAGACGATGTATCCACCGACAAGCACTGCCAGTGCTACAAGAAAAGCTGTCATAATGATAATATCTTCATTGATGGTGATATGTGGCGTAATGACGCTTGATGGCGCACTCCGGAGGGTGCGCTCACAAGTATCATGGCCTAAACCCTGCCGTCTCGTCTATGGGGCGAAACGGCCGTTGATTCTCCACAAAATTACAAAAAAATTCGGCATCTGAATATATCGCGTTTCCAAAAAAATAAAAGATGTAGTAGCGGCTGTCGAAAAGGCGGGTATGTCTCAATAGACGAGACTATGTCGCGCGTCATTGTATGACGCCTTATAGATATGTTATGTGTGATGTGTTTTGTGTCATCGAAGCCTTTTTAAAATTTTTTGGCCACAAAAAGCATCCGAAGTTATTGTCCGTCGCAAAAAAAAGAGTACATTTGCAGACCCCAAATCGGACGAAACGTAATTATTCACAACAAAACACAACATTAAACCACTATGGCTTACGTAATTACAGACATCTGCGTGGCTTGCGGCACATGTCAGCCCGTATGCCCCGTTGAAGCTATCAGCGAGGGTGATATCTATCACATCGATCCCGACACCTGCATCGAATGCGGCAGCTGTGCCGAGGTATGCCCCACCGGAGCTATCAATCCCCCGGCATAAGTTTCGCTTACGCCATAAAATAACGGTGCGCGTCTCCGCAAAGGAGGTCGCGCACCGTTTTTTTTGTGTTGATTCGGGTGCTTGTTTATTGAAATCGGACGCTTATGCGTCCGTATCGGCGTTTACTGCATACCACTGACGGCTACGCTGCGGTCAATCTTGGATACGAGACCTTGCAGGACTTTGCCCGGGCCGAGTTCTACGAATTCGGTTGCTCCGTCTGCAATCATATTGCGCACGCTCTGGGTCCAGCGCACCGGGGCGGTGAGCTGAGCTACGAGATTGGCTTTGATTTCGGTCGGGTCGGTATGAGGCTTGGCGTCTACATTCTGGTATACCGGGCAGCGAGGAACGCTGAAAGTCGTGGCGTCAATGGCAGCTGCGAGTTTGGCGCGTGCCGGTTCCATGCAGGGTGAATGGAAGCCTCCGCCGACTTTAAGTTTGAGGGCACGTTTGGCTCCAGCTTCGAGGGCCTTGGCGCAGGCGGCGTCTATGGCTTCGTTTTCGCCGGAGATTACGATTTGTCCGGGGCAGTTGTAGTTGGCGCAAACCACTATGCCTTCGACTTCTTTGCAGATGTTTTCGACAGTCTCATCGGGCAGTGCGAGGATGGCTGCCATGGTCGAGGGGTTGAGCTCGCAGGCTTCCTGCATTGCGTGAGCGCGGGCGGCCACGAGGCGCAGGCCGTCTTCGAAGCGCATTGCTCCGGCGGCCACGAGTGCTGAAAATTCGCCCAGCGAGTGGCCGGCGACCATATCGGGACGGAAGTCTTCGCCCAATGCGAGGGCAAGGCTTACGCTGTGTATAAAGATAGCGGGTTGGGTGACTGCGGTTTGGCGAAGGTCTTCATCTGTGCCGCTAAACATCAAGTCGGTGATGCGAAATCCCAAAATTTCGTTGGCGCGCTCCATGGTTTCGCGCACCTGCGCATTATTGTCGTATAGGTCCTTGCCCATACCTACAAATTGCGCCCCCTGTCCGGGGAATACGTATGCTTTCATTCTGAAGTTATTGGTTTGTAAATTACTCTTTTTGCCTTGTCTTTGGTTTTTTGGAGCTGCAAAGTTAGTCATTTTTCGGAAAATATGACTAACTTTGGCGCTACAACGTGACGGACCTTCGGGTCGTGTCGCTATTCTTAATATCTATAAATCCAGATGATATGCTTACTACGATACCTCTTTTCTTCGGCATGCGCGGTGCCCAATTGATATTTATAATCGTTGTTATTCTGCTTATTTTCGGCGCAGCACGCCTTCCTAAGATTATGCGGAATATGGGGCGTGGCGTCCATCAGTTCAAGCAGGGTCTTGAGGATGCCAAAGAGGAGATTAACAAGCCGATACGTCGCGCTGATGACCGCCGTGACGACCGCTATGACGACCGCTATGACGACCGCGACCACGGCTGTCGGGATCGCCGCGATGATGACCATTATCGAGATGACAGAGCCGATGACCGCCGCGATGACCGCTATGACGACCGTGACCGCCGCGATGATGATCGCCGGGATGGCCGCTATCGCGACCGTTACACGGATAAAGACTGAACGAAACGTTGCTCGAAGTGTCCGAACGCGAAAGTGCCGACATGCGGGAAAGTCGCAGCGGCGAGATGTCTTTTTGGAAGCATTTGGCCGAACTGCGTGGTGTGCTTGTGCGCATATTTGCCGTTTTGCTTGTGCTGGTGATTGTGCTTTTCTGCTGTATGCGGTGGATTTTCGAGCACGTCATCACAGCGCCGTGTTCGCAGGATTTCGTGACTTACAGACTATTCGGGTTTATCAGCGGTGACGGTGACTGGTTGCCTGACCTCGGTAGCACCGGATTTCATGTCGACTTGATCAGTATCAACCTTACCAGCCAGTTTATGACACAGATGAGCGCCTCGTTGTGGCTGGCGTTCATAATAGGCTTTCCGATAGTCATATATCTCCTATGGACTTTTGTGCGCCCGGGGTTGTATGAGCGCGAACGGCGTGGTGCTCGTCGTGCTTTTTTGTGGGGCAACGCCATGTTTTATGCCGGATGCGCCGTGGGGTATTTTATCGTTTTTCCGTTGGCTCTTCGTTTTTTGTCCCAATACAGTCTGTCGGATCGTATAACCAATACCATCACGCTCGACTCCTATATGGACACCTTCTACTTGCTCACCTTGGCCATGGGTGTGCTTTTCGAGCTTCCGTTGTTGGCGTGGATGCTGGGGCGTATGGGCATACTCAAGCGAGGCTTTTTCAGCCGCTCGCGCCGCTATGCCATAGTGGTCATTCTTGTAATCAGCGCCATCATTACACCCACCAGCGACCTGTTTACGCTGATGATAGTATTTCTGCCCGTCTATGCACTTTGGGAAGCCGGTGCGATGCTCGTACCCAAGGGTGACAACGTCGACAGTCGGCGTGGTGACGAGATTGTCGACCATTGTGGCGATAACGCAAATCGGGATGATGCGTAGGCCTGTCGGGATGGTCGGCCTTTCGGATAAAAAAACGAAAAATATTGAGTGCCACAAAAACAGGCGCGAAAGTGGCTCTTAGTCGGTTTTTGGTAAAAAAATCAAAAAAAACGTAAGGCACTTGTTGCTCGAATCAATAATAATTATTAACTTTGCAGTTGTATAGGCGTGCTATGCACTACTATATATGAAAACTTGTGTGTGCAAGTTTTCGTGCGACTGAACCTACGATGAACCTGGCCTTGCATCTTCAAATCTAAGTCATGTACATCACCCTCTACCGTGTTTGCCGCTCGTAATGGCGGCAATGACATCCGTTTGTGTGGAAAATACCGCGCGAGGTCCTGAGGCGTTAGCGCGACAGACCATGAGACAGACCGGTGTCACCGAAAAAACATTCAATTCACATATATCACCTAATAACCTAATTACCCAAACTTAACCAGTATGAAAACCAAGCTTATCTTGGCGGCTATGATTCTTGGCTCGGCTACGATGTATGCAGCCGGACTTAAGACAGGCCAAATCAGCAATGTCACCAAAGTGACTGCTGACCGTTCCATGCGCTACGAAAGTCCCGTATGGTCTCCCGACGGCGCCATGATAGCCTTCACCGGTGAAGGCTATGACGGCCTCTACGTCATGCAGGCTAACGGCAAAAACGTTAAAAAAGTTTCGGCAGACAACGGCGTAGGCTACGGCTTCCGTTGGAGCGCTGACAGCCGCGAAGTCTTAGTTCGCGACACCCGCTGGCTTACAGAAGCTGACGGCTCCAGCAAGCGTGTACACGCTGCGTGGGCTATCGAAGTGTCCAATGGCACCAAGGTGCGCATGTCGCAAGACCTCGAAACCATGTCGCCCGCCATGTGGTCGTACTCCCCCTCAGGCAAGAAGAGCGTCATCTGCGAGGCTAAGCCCGTAGCTAACCGTCTTCCCGCAGTGCCCATGCAGGCCATGACCATGGCCAAGCAGGTCCAGACACTCGACCCTATGCCCGAAGTGTCATTTGTAGAGGATTACGAAAACCTCTATGTTCTGACAGCTGACGGCAACAAGCGTCTGCTCAACCGCGGCGCCTCCTTCAACGCACAGCTCTCGCCTGATGGCAAGAAAGTCGTGTTCAATGAAATGGACAATATTGTTGTCATCAATATCGACGGCACGGGCAAACGTGTTCTCGGCATCGGCTTCCGTCCCCAATGGGTAGGCAACAGCCAGATTGTGTACGAGCGCACCACCGATAACGGTCACAGCTACCTCACCGGCGAGCTTTACATTCTCAATATCAACGGTGGCGCCGAGAAAGCCCTCACCAATTCGCGCGACCGCATCGAGATGTATCCCTCCATCTCCCCCGACGGGAACAAGATTGCTTTTGTGTCTAACACCGACGGTCAGATTTACGTCGCCGATCTCAAATAACACATTGCCATGAAGAAAATATTTACACTTCTCGCGATACTTGCCATGGCAATGATCGCGCCTTTCAGCGCCAATGCAGACTGGAAAAGTTATAGAGTCATGCTTGATCCCGGCCACGGCGGCAGCGACCCCGGAGCAGCCGGCCCCAGCGCACCCCACGAAGCCGAACTCGCACTGCGATGCGCCAACAGCATTGTGTCTTGGCTTAATAATCAAGGTTGTCAAACAAAAATGACGCGTTACTCCAACGTCTACGTGTCCTTGTCGGCACGCCGTTCGGCGTCTGTAAGCTACGACCCCTATCTCTTTTGCTCAATCCACCTCAATGCCTTCAATGGCAGTGCACACGGCACGGAGACTTGGTATTACTGGTCCGGAGGCAACTCTCGCAACCTCGCCAATAAGGTGCAGACAACACTTGTACAGCAACTCGGACGCACCAACCGCGGCGTCAAGCAAAACGGCTGGACCGTAATCACCGGTAGCGCCAACGTGCCGGCCATCCTCACCGAGGCGCTCTTTGTGGACAACAGCACCGAATGGAATATGATTAATCAGACCGGCAAGTCCGGTTTCAAGGCTTGGGTCAACGGCCACCTCTATGGCTTCTATGACTTCGGTAAAGGCGTTCAAGGTATGAACATTAGCCCCGACCCACGCGGCGGTGGCGGCTCCACTCCCACTCCCCAGCCACAGCCCACCAATCCTACGCTGACCGTTTCGACTACCAGCCTGCACTTCACCTGCTCTGTAGGTGAGAAGCCGACTCTATCGTTTACGGTTAAGGGCGAAAACCTTTCGAGCAACATTAAAGTCGGCTCCAGAACTCCCGGCCGCTTCTCCACTAATGTTACCGAACTGCCCAAAACAGGTGGAACGGTGACTGTTACATTTGCCAATGCCGACAAAGTTGGTACTTATGGCGAAGGTGGTACAGCCAATGACTATAAGTTCTTGATTGCAGTGACTAACGGCAGCCTCCGTAAAGAGGTCATCATTACAGCCGAGGTCAAGGCTCCGCCGCTGAGTCTCTCCGAAGGCTGGAATCTATCCGAAAAGAAAGGCAACAAGTCCTCGAAGGGCTATGACGCTTCGGAGATTCGCAACTTCTGCTACAACGATGGCAAGCTCTATTGCGTATACAACCACAGCGACATCAAGGTTATTGATGCACAGACCGGTAAAGACCTCGGCAACCTCAACAAGGGCGAAGTCGTAACCGGCGGTACACTGACACTCTGCGACGTCAAGGCTATCAACGGACATATCCTTGCCTGCAACCTTGCAGCATCCGGGCAGAAACTACGCATTTACGAATGGTCTAAGGACAACGCTCTGCCCAAGCTGGTATTTGAGACCGAAGACTTCCAGGGCGCAAGCCGTGTGGGCGACTGTATGGAAATCGTAGGCACATATCCTACCGATTACTGGATCGCCTTTGGTAACGAAAACGGACAGACCCGTATCATCGAGTACCATATGCAGAACAACAACTGCGTATTGGCAAAGAACACTCCCGTATACCGTGAGGACAAGACTACCAACCTCTCGACCAAGGCTACCGTTCGCGCTTACCCGATGGGCGGCAACTGGTGGATCGATGGTAAGGACAGCTATCCTACCTATGTAATCCAAGAAAGTGGTAAGGCTTACCGCAAGACCTTCGTCGACACCGGCGAAAGCTGGGGTTCCTGCCACCATGAATTTTACTGGGGCGGTCAGAAGTATTCGGCCAACCTCATATTCAACGGCAAGGAATACTTACCGGGTACCCAAACAATGGATCCTGAAAAGAACTATAAGGGCGCACGTATGCGTCTGATTCAAGACCTCAAGGGTGACTTCACCCGTATCCAGCAGGTAGGTGACTTCCCGAGCAACGGCCTCGGCGACACCAGCCGCAACACCAACGCCACTGGCGATATCATCGTACGTACCGATGGAAATAATTGGCTTGAAGCATGGGTACTCTCCACCACGCACGGTATGGCTTACTACAAGCACGGTACGCCTCCCAAGACCGAAGGCCAACCTATCCAAAGCACCGAACCCATGCTTTCCGTAGACAAGAGCTCTTTGAGCTTCAGCGCTAAGCAAGGCCAGACAGACGCACAGGAACTCACCGTCAGCGGTTCCAACCTCAAGGGCGCCATCACCGCAACGCTCAGCGGTGCCAACGCCAACATGTTCAGCCTCTCGGCTCCCTCGCTCGGTACCCCCGGCAAGCTTTCGGTATCTTACAAGCCCACGGCAGAGGGAACGCACAAGGCCACGCTGACTCTTTCGAGCCAAGGCGCAGCCAATGTCACCGTTGCACTGACCGGTACCGGCGAAGCCACCATCGTCGTTAAGGAAGACATCGCTTCCAATACTGACAGAATGCATACCAAGTGGATTTACTCCACCAACAAGAACAACACCCCGAGCTGGACAACGTTTGACGCCTCTCAGCCGGCCAACCGTGATATCGCGCTTATCGGCAGCCAACTCTATGTCCTCAATAGCAAGAACTGGGGAACACCTGCTGTGAATATCCTCAATGCTGAAGATGCATCATACAAGGGCACGCTCTCTATGGAAGGTCTCGTCAGCGCAACCGGTAAACTCGGCGGTCTCGCCGTAGCCGATGGCAAGCTCATCGCTTCCAACATCGTATCAGCCACCCAAAACCTCCGCGTATACATTTGGGATAACGATGCAGCAGCACCTCGTGTACTGGTGCAGAAAGATGCAGCCGGTATCATCACCGGTGGATCCATAGCATTCAGCGGTACGCTCAACAACGGCCGTGTATGGCTCACCAAAGAAGGTGCCAATGAGATTGTATACTTCGAGATCAAGAATGGTAGCTGCGATAACAATATCCATACTATCGCACTGAAGAACGCCAAGGGTGAAGCCTACAAATACGGTGGTGACGGTCGTGGTGCTTCCAAGATTTATCCCAACGCTGATGGCAGCTTCTGGATGGTACAGAAAGACGGCGACGTCGCCAAATTCGACGCCTCCGGCAAGATTACCGATGAAGTACTTCCGGCAGCAGCTCTCGGTGGCTCGCGTTATGGTACAGCATTCGCTCCCTTCAACGTAGGCAACAAGAAGTACATCGCCGCCATTACCTACAAGACCGGCAATATCGGCAATGGCCAAATCGCCATCATCGATGTTACGGATGGTATAGCCAAAGCCACTGCTCCTATTATGAACCTGCCCGAAGAAGGTTTCGGTTCAGTCAACAACGCCCAGTTCGCTTCGACGGTTATTGCCCAAGCCGGCGGTAGCCTCAATGGCAATATCAGTCTCTATGTCAACGTACATAACCAGGGTATCGCTCGCTTCTTCTATGAAGGCGAATCCAAGGATGCCATCTCCGATGTCATCAGCATCAAGGATGCCGAAGGTGATGCCGAGTACTACAACCTGCAAGGTGTACGCATAGCAGCCGACAACCTTACGACCGGTGTATATATCCGCCGTCAGGGTAATAAGGCAGAGAAGGTATACGTTAAGTAATCACTGAATCTGACAGCTGAGTCTTCCGAGACTCTGCCGAAGACAAATACTACATTGTACGGGGACGCGCCTGGGGCGCGCCCCCGTCTTTTATTAGTGGTCTGTGCAATGTCGAATGCGTGCGGGAAAGAAAATGTTTAATGTGGAATGGGTCGCGCTGATGTTCTAAAAGTGCTCCGAGGACTGTGAGGAAAAGAATTTGTGCCCTTTGGAAGTTTTTTCGGCGTTGGTCCAAACTTTTTTACACGCCTTTCGATATTTTTTTGTACCTTTGCAGCCTGATTGGTCGCTAACGACAATCAGATAGTTTATTAAACGTCGATAACATTATCACATAAACTATGAAGTTATTACAGGCAAAATTAGCCAAATACACGGCGCCGCAAGAGGCCAAGGCCGCCGGCGTCTATCCCTATTTCCGCGCAATATCCTCAGAACAGGATCCCGAAGTCATCATTGACGGCAAGAAAGTCTTGATGTTCGGCAGCAACTGCTATAGCGGGCTCGTCAACGATCCCCGAATCAAGGAAGCCGCAATCGAAGCAATACGTAAATATGGAACCGGATGTGCCGGCTCTCCATTCCTCAATGGTACGCTCGACCTGCACAAAAAACTGGAGCAACGCATTGCCGAATATATAGGCAAGGAGGACGTAATGATTTACTCCACCGGATTTGGTGTCAACCTCGGTGTCGTATCGTGTATCACCGGTCGTGAAGACTATATATTGTGGGACGAACAGGATCACGCTTCTATCATTGAGGGACGTCGCCTGTCATTTTCGCAGCAGCTCAAGTACAAGCACAATGACATGGCATCGTTGGAGAAGCAACTGCAACGCTGCGAACCCGACAAGGTGAAACTCATCGTTACTGACGGTGTGTTTTCCATGGAAGGCGATGTGGCCAATATACCGGAAATCGTGCGCTTGGCCAAGAAATATGATGCCAGCGTCATGGTTGATGAGGCGCACAGCATAGGCGTCTTTGGCGAAGGTGGCCGCGGCACGGTCAACCATTTCGGCTTGACAAAGGATGTAGACCTGATTATGGGCACGTTCTCCAAGAGCTTTGCCAGTCTCGGTGGTTTTATTGCCACGGACAAGGAAGTAACCAACTTCCTGCGCCACCACAGCCGCAGCTACATCTTCACTGCCAGCATCACTCCGGCCAGCACCGCTGCCGCACTCAAGGCTATAGATATCATGATTGCCGAGCCCGAGCGTCAGCAGCATCTCTGGGATCTCACCAACTATGCCCTTGATGGATTCCGTAGCATGGGCTTCGAAATCGGCAATACGTCTACGCCGATTATACCTCTGTTCATTCGTGATGATTTCAAGACTTTTGCCATCACTCATGACCTTCTCGAAGAGGGTGTGTTTGTCAATCCGGTGGTTTCGCCCGCCGTCGCACCACAGGATACGCTTATCCGCTTCTCTCTGATGGCCACGCATACCAAGGAACAGGTCACTACCGGTCTCGAAAAGATTCAGAAAGTATTCAGAAAATACAATCTTGTGCCCTAAGGCATGGGACATAAAATTAGAGCTTGGTGCCGGGATGTATTGTCCCGGCGCTTTTTTTTATGCAAAAACTACATTGGTGCAGATACTTGACGACTTGAGCGAAAATCGGGTGACGAGCCGATGCGCACTCCACGGGATGACACGGGATGACAGGCTATCGCCTTTGTTTATTCGGCGAAGATTTTGTACCTTTGTCTCACCGCTTGAGAAATACAGATAAACAATAAACGATATGACTACACAGATTATTAACGGCCGTGTGCTCACTCCCATGGGGTGGGTCGAAGGCGGCAGTGTCCTCATCGAAGGCACCCGTATCAAGTCAATACTCAATCATAGTCGCCACATCGATGGCGTGGACAAGGTCATCGATGCTCATGGCAACTACGTTCTCCCCGGCGGCATAGACATACACGTGCATGGCGGCGGAGGCCGTGACTTTATGGAATGTACCGAAGACGCCTTTGTGACGGCCGTGGAAGCTCATCGTCGTCATGGTACGACGTCCATATTCCCGACGTTGTCCTCGTCGACGGTTCCTATGATACGTGAGGCTGCTGCCACGTGCCAAAAACTCATGGCTGACCCTATGAGCGGTGTGCTCGGTCTGCACCTCGAGGGCCCGTACTTCAATCCCAAGATGGCCGGCGGACAGCTGCCCGAGAATATCAAGGTCCCGACACCGGAGGAGTACAAGCCCATCATCGAGGATTTTACATCGATACGTCGCTGGGATGCAGCTCCGGAGTTGCCCGGAGCTGAGGAGTTTGCCACCTATTTGCGCAGCAAAGGCATACTGGCATCGCTGGGGCATACCGCCGCTACGTATAAGGATGTCGAGAAGGGTTATCGCGCCGGCTTTACGCACGCCACCCACTTCTATAATGCTATGACCGGCAACCACAAAGAAGGTCCGTACAAGCACGAGGGTACTGTCGAGTCTGTATACCTTATCGATGGCATCACCGTCGAAATGATAGCCGATGGTATACATGTTCCGTCGATGATGCTGCGTTTGATTTGGAAGCAAAAAGGCGTAGAGCGCACCGCCCTGATTACGGACGCCTTGGCCTGTGCCGCTTCGGACAGCAAGACGGCCTTCGATCCGCGCGTGATTATCGAAAACGGTGTGTGTATGCTGGCTGACCATAGCGCTATTGCCGGCAGTATCGCCACCATGGACCGTCTGGTGCGCACGGCGGTGCAGCAGGCCGGAATACCGTTGGAAGATGTGTCGCGTATGGCTTCCGAGACCCCGGCACGCATCATGGGCGTGTACGACCGCAAGGGCTCGCTTGCTCCGGGCAAGGATGCCGACATCATGATGTTTGATGCCGACCTCAACCTCACCGGCGTCATCCAAATGGGCCGCGTAGTCGAGTAGGAATGTAGCCGCATAACGGCATATAAAAGCAAGCCGCCACGGAGAACGTATTTCGTGGCGGCTTGCTTTTTATTGATTGTGATGTCTATCGGATCGGGTCTTCGTACGATGATGTACTTGGCATAAAGACATTGCAGCCCTGCTTGAACGACAGCCAATGCTGTCGCTTTAGAAGAAATATGCCACGCGGAGCGTCCAGCCGCGTGTCTTGGCGCTGAAATCCTCAAGCAGCTTGGTCTTCAGAGCGTAGGTCATGCCCCAGGTGTATCCTCCTATGACTTGCCAGCAACGGAATATTTCGACGCCCACGCCCACGGCCAGCGAGAGGTCGCCGCCCGAGTATTTGAAGGCATCGCCGCCGGCGTGTGCCGCCTGGATGTTGAACTCGGGGCCGAAGTATGCCAGCGGCGCCAGTTTTTCCTCGAATCCGTTGAGACGTGTGTACTTGAAGCGCAGATGCAAGGGAATGTGGATGTTGTGCATCATCGCGGTCTCTTTGCCCAGACCGAGAGACGACCATATTTTCTTTTCGCCGAGATTGATTTTGGCGTTCTGCTGCTCGTACATCAGTCCGAAGTCGAGACCGAAGCCTATGCCCGGGAACATCATTTCGCCCACGATACCGGCGCCGTAGCCCACGCCTTTGGTGACAGACACAATGTCCTGCTTGAAATTCAGATTCGTGTAATTGGCACCGGCGACAGCGCTCCAGCGGAATTGTGCGTGGGCGGCCATGGTGACGGCGGCCAAAGCTATGATGATGAGAAATTTCTTCATTGTGATATGATGTGTAGGTGTATTATGCTTTGATAGTTGCGGCCAATACGTCGATGTCGGCGGCGCTGACTGTCGATTGGTCTCCGGAGCGCATATTGCGCAGAGTGACAGTTCCGGCGGCCAGCTCGTTGCTGCCGATGATGGCCACGTAGGGCACGGCGGCCGCGTCGGCCCATGCCATTTGCTTTTTCATCTTGGCGGCGTCGGGATATACTTCGACGGCAATGCCTTGGCGACGCAGTGCGGCAGCCAGACGCAGTGCGGCAGCCGCTTCGTCAACCCCGAGGTTGGCAAACATCACTTGTGCACCGCTGTCTGTGCCTTCGGGGAACAAGTTGAGCGTGGTCATGACGTCATAGATGCGGTCGGCGCCGAAGCTGATACCCACGCCACTGAGACCGGGAGTACCGAATACGCCCGTGAGATTGTCGTAGCGTCCGCCGCCGGTGATACTGCCTATGGGCGTATCCAAGGCCTTGACTTCGATGATGGTGCCGGTGTAGTAGTTGAGGCCGCGAGCCAGCGAGACATCCAAGTCGAGAGTAGCGCGCAATCCAAGGTTACGCGTCCCGTCGATGACCGTGCGCAGTTCCTCGACGCCCTTGGCGCCGGTTTCGCTGCCGACCAGAAGCTCTTGCAGGCGAGCCATACGCTCGTCCGTAGTGCCGGAGATGTCTAATATCGGCTGGAGCGCATCGACGGCTTCGGGTGACAGACCGCGCTCTATGAGCTCGGCATTGACGTTCTCGCGTCCGATTTTGTCCAATTTGTCTATGGCTACGGTGATGTCCACGATGCGCTCGGGTGCGCCGATAAGTTCGGCGATACCGGCCAGGACCTTGCGGTTGTTCAGCTTGATGGCTACGCGAATGCCCAGACGAGCAAATACCTCGTCGATAAGCTGCAGCAGCTCGACTTCGCATAGCAGCGAGTCGGTACCTACGACATCGGCGTCGCACTGGTAGAACTCGCGATAGCGGCCCTTCTGCGGACGGTCGGCGCGCCATACAGGCTGTATCTGGCAGCGCTTAAAAGGCATAGACAGCTCTGCGCGGTGCATCACCACGAAGCGCGCGAAGGGCACGGTCAGGTCGTAGCGCAGACCCTTCTCGGCCACAGCCGAGGTAAGGTGGCCGATGCTCTCGGCGGCGAGGTCCTTGCCCTCGAGGCCGCGTGTCCATTCGCCCGAATTGAGAATCTTGAAGAGCAATTTGTCGCCCTCCTCGCCATACTTGCCCATAAGGGTGGAGAGGTTCTCCATAGCCGGCGTCTCGATAGGGCGGAAGCCGTAAAGTGCAAATACCGAGCGTATTGTATCGAAAATATAATTGCGACGAGCCATCTCCGCAGTATTGAAATCGCGGGTGCCCTTAGGTATGGAAGTCTTTTGTGCCATTGTGTGTCTGTGGCCTCGGTTTCCCGTAGCCTTTGTCTATAAAGTAGCCTTTATCTGTCTGTAAAGTAGCCTTTGGCTATAAAATTGCTGTATCGCGGCCCCCGAAAGAGCCTATTACGCCGCAAAGTTACGCATTTTTGCAGACAACGGCAATACACGCTCGTTATAAGCCGAAAACACCTCAGCCAAAATACGGTGAGTCTTTCGATGTAATCGATAATGTGCGTGAATTAGGGCGTGACTTTTTTATGAGAATGTTTGCCAAATGCAAATAAATGTGTAACTTTGCCATGCAGACCGCTCCGCAGAAGCCCGGTCACGGGCAATGCGGGTGGGCCGGCAGACATTTTTTTTGAAAGCGTTTATCCGCGCTTTGTCTTAGATTGTCCGAAATGTGGCAATTTCTGAAATCCATTCTGAGACAATAGCGACGATAGATGTCCTTTGGGTTATGTAATGACCGATACTTATCTGTTCGTGCAAGCAAACAGCTATGGCATCAATTACATAAACAAGCGTGGGCTTCTGCGTTGCTCGTCTGAATGGATTGGGCAATGCCACATGCCCGGATGGTCGGAGGAGCAAACGATGATGACGTCCACGCTTTTCTGCATACGAACATCCGGACAGGTCGTCGTCCGGGCCAAAACCCCAAAGTGGCATTATGACACTACTCAAACACCTCAACAATGAAAAATCGGCACAAGCCGAGACCTCGGTGATGCAATATCCCGTATCCCAACCCGACCCCACGACTCCAATACCCTTTTCCCTTAACCGCCCAATCATCCGACCGGCGCTCCTGCTCATCCTATTGCTCTTCTCCTCCTTCTCTGCCCTCGCCTACGACTGCAAAGTTGGCGGAATTGCCTATGATTTAAATACAACCGACAAAACAGCAAGTGTGACATATATGAGTTCCTATTCCTCAATCAACAAGGAGGCATATGTAGGTAACATTATCATCCCTGAATCTATAACTTACAGCGGAACAACATATTCAGTCACTTCTATCGGCGATCTCGTATTCTCCGACTGCTCCGGGCTTACTTCCGTGACCATTCCCAACTCCGTTACTTCAATCGGCAAATACGCCTTTTACAACTGCTCAGGCCTCACTTCCGTGACCATTCCCAACTCCGTTACTTCTATCGGCGATGGCGTATTCCGCGGCTGCTCAGGGCTCACTTCCGTGACCATTCCCAACTCCGTTACTTCAATCGGCGATAGCGCCTTCTCCGACTGCTCCGGGCTTACTTCCGTGACCATTCCCAACTCCGTTACTTCAA
>OQVL01000627.1_pt1 | contig 19316 bp, 14 predicted proteins | sample 1691501 | NCBI WGS metagenome assembly OQVL01 (sample SAMN03418253, study PRJEB22391) | human gut metagenome | biome: human-gut; feature: organic feature; material: feces | host: Homo sapiens | place: Tanzania | collected 2013-01 | reverse complement strand
TAAGACCGCCGACTGTAGTAATCATGGCAGTGTAGATACCGCTTGAAAGGAGGGTAATGTCGATGTTGTTTCCTGCCTGTGACATGTTGAAGAAGGCTTGAACCATACCGAGCACTGTACCGAGGAATCCGATCATAGGAGCACCTCCCGCGATGGTGGCGAGGATAGGAAGACCTTTCTCAAGTCTTGCCACTTCGGTGTTTCCGGTGTTCTCGATAGCTGTCTGGATGTCGGAAAGAGGTCTTCCGATGCGGGAGATACCTTTTTCTACAAGTCTTGCGACAGGTGAGTCATATTTTTCACAGAGAGACTGTGCTGATTTCAGTTTGCCTTCGTGGAGGTAGTCCCTGATGTCTCTCATGAAGTTGTTGTCTATGTTTCCGGCCTGATGTATCATCCACCATTTCTTACCGAAGATGTAAATGGCTACGATAGAAAGAGCCAGGAGTACCAGCATAAGCCAGCCACCTTTCATAGCCATGTCCAGAAGATGCATTTCCTCCTGCTGAGGAACAATAACGTCAGATGCCTGAGCGGCTGCCTCTGCCATCGATGCAGAATCTATGCCCGCTGCCTGTAAGAGATCGAACAACATATCTTTGTTTCTTTTTTAAAATTATCTAATTTTTCACAATCTGCAAAATTAATCAAAATACTTCATTTCATGAAATATATTTAATCATATTCCACTGAAGAAAGGAACAGCGCATATCCCGGAACAGACTGTCCGGCATCTGACCTGACCCCTGACTTGATAAGCTCCGCTATCCATTCCGGACTTCGTTTCCCCCTTCCGACTTCCAATGTGGAACCGACGATGGCGCGCACCATGTTTCTGAGGAACCTGTCTGCGCTGACGGTGAAGACCAGATAGTCGTTTTCGTCTTTCGGATATCCCATCATCCTCACGTGGTCCGGATCCCAAGTTTTCCAGCCTGCATCATATATCGTGCAGATGGAAGTCTTGTTATTTCCGCCCACCTTTTCGAAGCAGCTGAAATCGTGTGTCCCCAATAAATATTTCGCTGCCTTATTCATAGCTTCCACATTCAGATCGAACCTGTAGAGATATGAACGCTTGTCCATGAAAGGGTCCTTTTTCCTGTGCAGAAAGTAGTGGTACTCACGTTTTGTGGCATCGAAACGTGCATGAAAACGGTCATCCGCGGGACTTATTTCATGAACGGCAATACCTTCAGGAAGGATGGCATTTAATTTGTAGCATAGGAATCCGGTTTCGAACTTGCAGCACGATGTAGAATCGAAATGGGCTATGTAATTGACGGCATGTACGCCAGTGTCTGTCCTCCCTGCACCGGTAACTGAGATTTCCTCGTTCAGGAGAGTCGAGAGAGCTTTCTGGAGACATTCCTGAACGGAAGGTGCGTTTGTTTGGATTTGCCAGCCTGAAAAGGCAGTGCCGTTATAGGACAGGCGTATTTTGTATCTCATTTCGTCTTTGTTTAATGATGCAAAGATACGGATTTCGAACGAACTGCGAGACTTTGAGTTTTAATTAATGACAGTAATATAAAGTAACTATATATGGAGAGTGTGAATATCAAGGAGCTTAATGAACGGATTCAGAGGGAAAGCTCCTTCGTGGACCTTCTTTCTATGGAAATGGGGAAGGTTATTGTCGGACAGAAACAATTGATAGAGAATTTGTTGATCGGACTTCTGGCCGACGGGCATATACTTCTCGAGGGTGTTCCTGGATTGGCTAAAACATTGGCTATAAATACATTGGCACAGGCTGTCAGCGCTAAATTCAGCCGAATTCAGTTTACTCCGGACCTGCTTCCTGCGGACGTGCTGGGAACATTGATCTACTCCCAGAAGAACGAGCAGTTCGAGGTTCACAAGGGCCCGATTTTCGCGAACTTCGTTCTGGCGGATGAGATTAACCGTTCTCCAGCGAAGGTACAGTCTGCACTTTTGGAGGCTATGCAGGAGCGTCAGGTAACTATCGGCGAACAGACTTTCAAACTTCCTGAACCATTCTTGGTGATGGCGACACAGAACCCTATCGAGCAGGAAGGTACATATCCGCTTCCTGAGGCTCAGGTGGACCGTTTCATGCTGAAGGTTGTAGTTTCATATCCTAAGAAAGAAGAGGAGCGCCAGATTATCCGCATGAACAACACAGGAGAGTTCCCTAAGGCGCAGGCCGTGGTCTCTCCTGAGGACATCGTAAGAGCGCGCAGCGTGGTGAAAGATGTCTATATGGATGAGAAAATCGAGAAATATATCGTGGACATCGTCTATGCTACCAGAACTCCGGAAGACTATAATCTCAAGGCTCTCAACGGGCTTATCTCATATGGCGCATCTCCTCGTGCCAGCATCTCACTCGCCATGGCATCCAAGGCGTACGCGTTCATAAAGAGAAGAGGTTATGTGATTCCTGAAGACGTCCGTGCAGTATGCAACGAGGTCCTCAGGCACAGAATCGGTCTTACATATGAGGCTGAAGCTGAGAACGTTACTACAGAGAATATTATATCACAGGTACTGAATGCGGTAATCGTTCCGTAATCATCATGGAGACTTCTGCGAGTGACCTGCTGAAAAAGGTCCGTAAAATAGAAATAAGGACGAAGGCGTTGTCGCACCAGATATTCGCCGGCGAATACCACTCTGCGTTCAAAGGACGTGGAATGGCTTTCAGCGAAGTGAGGGAATACCAGTACGGCGATGATGTCCGCAATATGGACTGGAACGTGACAGCCCGCCTCCGTGCACCTTATGTTAAAGTCTTCGAGGAAGAGCGCGAAATGACCGTGATGTTGCTTGTCGACATCAGCCGTTCAGGTCTGTTCGGAACCGTGGGCGAGACCAAGAGAGACATGCTTGCCGAAATCGCAGCCGTCCTCTCTTTTTCCGCTATTCTGAACAATGATAAGGTAGGCGCACTGTTCTTCAGTGACCATGTCGAAGAATTCATCCCCCCGCGCAAGGGCAGGAGCCATTTGTTGCACATCATCAGGGAGATGCTGGAACTCCAGCCGAAATCTTCCGGCACCGATATCGGTGAGGCCCTGAGGTTTCTGACCAATGCCATCAAACAGAAGTGCACGGCATTTTTGCTTTCCGACATGATGGACACCGACGCCGACGGAAATCCGAGATACGAGGATGCGATGAAAGTCGCCGTGAACCGCCATGACCTGTCCGTCATAAAGGTCTATGACCCAAGGGAAAGGACCATCCCCGATGTGGGTCTTGTCAATGTGAAAGATTCGGAGACAGGACGCATCGCTTGGGTGAACACCTCCAGCGCCAAAGTCAGACGCATGTTCTCGGAGGCAGTGGAAAAATCTGATGAAAAGGCATTGAAAATGATGCGTAAATATCAGATAGACAGCATAGAAATTCCTACAGGCTCAGACTATGTGAAGAGCCTTAAGGCATTATTTGACAAGAGATGAGAATGAGCAGGAAAATACTTGTTGTAACTGCGGCCCTTATTATATCAGTGATGTTGTGGGGACAGCACGGGTCGGTATTGCCGTCCGGAAAAGCCTTCCTCAGCCAACTTCAGAAACGCGATTCCGTCCTGATAGCAGATCAGGTGAAATACGGATTCCGGCTGGAAGGAGTGAAAAACGGCACGCAACTGAATCTGCCCGACATGTCTGAAATCCTCTCCGATATCTTCGCCGACAGCGTGGAAGTCGTAAATAATTGGAAATTAGACACTCTTAAAGTACATAAACGCGCCGCTACGAATGATTTGGAAGGCAGCGTGACCATTACTTCATTCGAAGAAGGGAAATACAGACTTCCGGATGTCTATGTCCAGCGCATTTCTCCTGACGGAACTACAGACACCCTCGTTTTCGAAGGCTTGCCTTTGGATGTCAGGACCATGCCGGTAGACACCGCCTCATTCCAGGTTCATGATATAAAAGGTCAGATACGTTATCCGCTGACATTTAAGGAGTTGTTGCCGTATATCCTTGTCATTTGGGGTATTGCGATAATCGTCATCCTTATATGGGCATACATCCGTACGAGAAAGCGTAAAGAAAACGGCGAGGCGGCAGTTAAAGAGCCTCCATACATAACGGCATTGAAAAAACTCGACCACTATCGCGGAAACAAATTCTGGGCGCCTGAAAAGCAGAAGCAGTTTTACAGCGGCGTGACCGACGTTCTCCGCGAGTATATCGCCGCACGCTTCGGAGTCGGAGCGATGGAAATGACCACCGCCGAAATCTTTGATGGCCTGAAAGACAAGGAGATACCGCAGCCGCTGCTGGATGAGGCCCGCAACCTGTTCGTCATGTCCGACCTCGTGAAATTCGCCAAGCTGACCGTCACCGACGATGAGAATGCGAAGGCTGTACCTGCCGCCGTCCGGTTCGTCACTTCCACATGGAAGGCCGAGGAGGAGGCTGATGCCAATGTTAATGTCAATGATAAAGTAGGGGAGGAGAAGTAATATGTTCTTTGAATATCCAAGATTACTCTGGCTTTTGGCCATCCCGGTACTTCTCGTTGCACATTATATATATAAAGAAGTAAAGGGACGCAGAGCACATTTGAGGGTGTCTGACATCCGTCCGTGGATGGCAGGCGGAAAGTCGGCGTACAATTATCTGGTACATATTCCGATGATTCTCAGAACTATAGCCATTGTCATGATAGTCATCGCCATAGCGCGTCCGCGTTCATCCAGCCAGATGGACAAGATAGATACGGAAGGTATTGACATAGTTTTCGCCATGGACGTGTCCACCAGTATGTTGGCAAGGGACTTCACCCCGGACCGTATCAGTGCATCGAAAGATATCGCCATCGAATTCATATCCCAGAGACCTTCTGACAGAATGGGTATCGTGGTATTTGCAGGGGAGAGTTACACGCAGTGCCCTCTTACCACGGACAGAGCCACTCTGATAAACCTTATGAAGGAAATCCAGACAGGCCTTATCGAAGACGGTACCGCTATCGGAAACGGACTTGCCACAGCAGTAGCCAGAATGAAGGATTCCGACGCCAAGAGCCGTGTGATAATACTGCTGACTGATGGTGTGAACAACAGTGGTGAAATCACCCCACAGACGGCTGCTGATATCGCAAAGACTTATGGCATAAGAGTTTATACTATAGGTGTGGGAGCGAATGGAACGGCGCCATATCCTGTAATCACCCCTTGGGGCGTGCAGATGCAGGATGTCCAGGTGGAAATCGACGAAGACCTTCTCAGGAACATTGCCGAAACCACAGGAGGCCGCTATTTCAGGGCTACTGACAATACGAAACTTGCTGAAATCTACAGTGAAATAAACAAGATGGAGAAGGCGCGCACAACAGTGGACAGCTTCCCTGTATACAAGGAACTGTTCGGTGACTTCGCACTCGTTGCGCTTGTGTGCCTGATGCTGGAAGCATTGCTCAGTCTTGTCGTATTTAGAAAACTGCCATAAATGAAGGAGACTGGATTATGATATATTTCGCAAATGCCCAATATCTTTTGTTGCTGTTCTTAGTGCCGGTATTCCCGGTGCTATACGCCTTGTTGAGGTATCGCAGACGCAAGAGTATCAGGAAGTTCGGTGATGAGAAACTGGTTAAGGAACTCATGCCTTCATATTCCGGCTCCAAGGGATGGGTACGAGTTGTCCTGTTCTCATTGGCCTTTATGTTCTTCTCCATCGGTATGGCCCGTCCTCAGATGGGTGCCAAACTGAAGGAGCACCAGATGAAAGGCGCCGAAGTCATGATAGCGCTCGACGTCTCCAACTCCATGCTTGCCAGGGATTACTCTCCGGACAGATTAGACCGTGCGAAACTGGCCATATCCCGTCTTGTGGATAAACTTAACGGAGACAGAATCGGTCTTGTATTGTTCGCCGGAACATCCTTTGTCCAGCTGCCGATAACCACTGACTACGTTTCCGCGAAAATGTTCTTGAACAACATTTCCACAGAATCGGTACCTGTACAGGGTACGGCTATGGGCGACGCGATAAACACTTGTATCCGCAGTTTCAGCGCGCAGAGCGAAAAGAGCCGTGCCATAATAGTGATTACCGACGGTGAAAACCATGAAGACGACCCTGTATCTGCGGCCAAGCAGGCTGCTGAAATGGGAATCTCCGTGTATACGATAGGTGTGGGATCTGAACAAGGCCAGCCGATTCCGATGAAAGGCGGACTGCTCAAGGACTCGAAAGGCAACATCGTAGTCACGAAATTGGATGAATCGACTCTCCGCGATGTGGCCCGTGCCGGAAACGGTGCCTATGTCCATGCCGGAAATGACGAGTTCGGACTGAATCCGATCATTGACAATGTCCGTAAACTCGATGAAGAGCAGTTCAGTTCAGTAGTTTTCGAAGAATATGACGAGCAATATATGTATTTCTTCGCCATCGCACTGGCCCTTTTTGTGATACAGATGATGGTCGGCGAAAGAAAAGTGCTTCGTCATCTATTTGATAAAAAGTAAGTTATGAAGGGAATGAAATATATATTGACATCTGTTTTAGCTATACTCTGTGCGGCCCAAATGTTCGCGCAGGTGGATAGGCATGATGTCAGGGCGGGTAACCGCAAATTCAAGAAAGAAGACTGGCGTGAGGCCGACATATCATACCGCAAGGCACTTGTGAAAGACTCCACATCTGTCGCCGCGAACTATAATCTCGCGAATACCGCCTACCGGCAGAAAAACTACGACGAGGCCGGAAAGCTGCTGGACCGCATAAAAGAGTCCGCGCCTGCGTCGAGCCATGTCTCTGACTATTGGTTCAATGCCGGTGATGTCGCTCTCGCCAAGAAGGATTATCAGGCTGCTGTCAATGCTTTCAAGTCAGCTCTTTTGGCAAACCCTTCAGATCTGGAAGCTAAAGAAAACTATATCTACGCGAAGAAGAAACTGGAAGATCAGCAGAAAAATGGTGGCGGTGGCGGACAGAATGACCAGAACCAAAACCAGGATCAGAACCAGAACAATCAGGACCAGAACAATCAGGACCAGAACAATCAGGACAACAAAGATCAGCAGAATGATCAGAATCAGCAAGATAAGCAGGACAATAAAGATCAGGACAAAGGTCAGAATCAGAATAATAACCAGGGACAGAACCAGAACGGCCAGTCCGGTCAGCAACCTGTGAAGATTTCTCCGCAGCAGGCACAGCAGATGCTGAAAGCCATCCAGGCTAAAGAGAAAGAAACTCAGGATAAAGTGAACAGAGAAAAGGCTGAGGCCTTGAAATCTCGTCAGAAAGAGAAGAACTGGTAGGAGGATGAATACATGAGAACAACGGCATTGAAAAAAACAGCATTGACCATAATCACTTGGGCTATAGGTATTTTTGCGGCAGCGCAGTCGGTCATTAAGGTGGACGCGCCGGGGATAGTCGCGGCTGATGAGCAGTTTAACGTCACCTTCATAATCGAGGGCGAAGGCCGTCCTTCGGGGTTCAGCTGGACTCCAGGGGACGGGTTCTCTTTGGTTTGGGGGCCGCAGAAAGGAGAGTCGACGAGCGTCAGCATCATTAACGGTAAGCGCACGAAATCGTCGCAGTTTACATACACCTATATTTTGATGCCGAAGTCTACCGGAAAGTTTGAACTCCCGAGGGCTACAGCCAAGGTCGGCGGAAATGAAATTTCATCTGCGGAAACATCGGTAGAAGTCTTGGCCTCAGGCAGTTCCTCTTCTTCGAATTCCGGACAGAGTTCGTCTGGAGGCCGTTCTTCATCGTCCACCGCCAGTGGGAATATCTCGTCATCTGACCTGTTCCTGAAATTTTCGTTGAATAAGACCAGTGCTGTCATCGGTGAGCCTATTACGGCGGAATTGAAACTGTATCAGAGAGTGGATATTGCAGGGTTTGAAGGCGCCAAGTTCCCTTCGTTCAACGGATTCTGGAGTCAGGAAACCGCTTCGCCCAACAATATCGAGTTCCATCGCGAAGACGTCGGAGGACAGTTGTACAACGCGGCATTGCTCCGCAGATATGTACTTATCCCTCAGCAGGCCGGCAACCTGGTAATAGACCCTGCCGAACTTGTATGTCTGGTGAACGTCAGAACTGCATCCAGAACAGGCAACAGTATATTCGACAGCTTTTTCGATGACGGTTATACCACTGTCAGAAAACGCATTTCCACACCTGCCGCACATGTTCATGTCAAGGCTCTCCCTGCCGGTGCTCCTGCGGATTTCTGTGGCGGCGTCGGAAACTTCCGCGTTTCGGCCAAGCTTGCGAACGATAATTTGAAGACTCACGAGGCTACTTCGCTTATCGTTACGGTTACCGGAAAGGGAAATGTCTCCCTGCTTGAGGCACCGAAGATAAACTTCCCTCCGGATATGGATGTCTATGATACAAAGACCACTGAGAATACTGATAAGAGTACGGGAGGCACTTCAGGAAGCAAGGTATTCGAGTATCCGTTCATCCCGAGAAGTAGCGGTCATTTCGCCATCGGACCTGTAAAGTTCTCATATTTCGATGTTTCTTCAGGCAAGTATGAAACGATAGATGCCGGCACATTGGAATTCGATGTGGAAAAAGGCGCTGCCACTTCGGCTTCGTCCTCTTCATCCCAGCTGGTCATGCCGGACAGAAAAGGTGTGAAGAATTTGGGAGAAGATATCCGTTTCATTTCTTCTGCCATTCCGTCCTATTCGTTCAAGACGGGGTTCTTCGTCGGAACTTGGTATTACTGGCTGATAGTTGCGTTGTTGCTTGTCGCAGCAGCCGTGGTTTGGTATCTGCTGCGCGGAATTGAATCCAGAAAAGCCGACGTGGCCGGTTCCAGAAACAGACGTGCTACCAAGATGGCACTTGCCCGTCTCAAGTCTGCCGGCGATTTCCTGAAAAAGAATCTCTACTCGGCATTCTATGAGGAATTGCACAAGGCCCTTCTCGGTTTCGTGTCCGACAAGATGAATATAAGCGTGGAGGACCTGAGTAAGGAGAATATCTCGGAAATGCTTGCTGAAAACGGTGTGACTGAGGAACTTGCGAAGAGGCTTGTGGATCTCATTGATGCCTGCGAATACGCAAGATATTCCCCTGACGGCGGTCACGAGGCTATGAATACCCACTATAATGAAGCTGTGGACGTGATTTCCGCAATCGATTCTATGATGAAAGGAAAAAAGATAAATATCGCATCCAAGACTGCCGTCACGATAGTCGCGCTGATGCTGACCCTTCCGGGAGTGGTTCGGGCCAATGCCGATGTATATCTCGATTCTCTGTGGCAGAAAGGCACTGCCGCCTACACTGAGGGAAATTGGCGTGAAAGCCTGGATTCCTGGAAAGCTGTGGAAAATACCGGAGTAGTCTCACCGGAACTGTATTATAATATAGGTAACTCATATTTCAAATCCGGAGACTATGCACACGCGATTCTATATTATGAAAGAACACTTAAATCCAGACCTTCGTTCTCGGATGCAAGATATAACCTGGAATTTGCCAACAGCTTGATACAGGATAAAATAGATGTGGTTCCGGAGTTTATTCTGAAGAACTGGGCGAGAAAAATAAGTTACCTGCTATCTTCCAATGTCTGGGCAGTTCTGTCACTTGTCCTGCTCGCGGCAGCATTGGCCATGCTCCTGATTTTCCTTTTGGGGAACAGGCGCGGACTCAGGCGGGCCGGATTCTATTCGGCGATAGTGCTCCTTCTGCTGAGTGCGGGCACTTTCGAAGTGATTATATGAAAGCGGATTACGCTATAATTATAAGTCCTGTTTCATCTGCAAAGAGTTCACCGTCAGCAGAATCTTCGAAAGATTTGTTCGTGCTGCATGAGGGGACTAAAGTGAAGATCCTCGATTCTGTGGGTGTGTGGAAGAATATTTCTCTCTCTGATGGTCGACAAGGATGGATTCAGGAAAGTGATATGGAAATAATCTGATGATGAAAAATAAAATACTTTACATTCTGTCCGCAGCTGTGATATTTTTCGCAGCGCGGACTGTTGCGTTTGCAGACTCACGTAGAGACAGTACTTTACGTTTTGCTTTTGTAACTGATACTCATCTTGCTGCGAATTCCGGAGCTATCGATGACCTGAAGGCTTGTCTCAGAGATATAAACCATCAGGATTCGCTGGACTTTGTGCTTTTCGGAGGTGATATCACGGATTTCGGAACCGATGAGGAAATAGCATTGGCCAAGAGCATGATGGATACTCTGAAATTTCCGTACTATGTGGTTCAGGGTAATCATGACGCGAACTGGTCAGAGAGCGGTTGCAACACCTTTCTGAAGGTCTTCGGTTACGAGCATTTCGACTTCAAGAAGAAAGGTTGGAGATTCATAGGCTGCAACAGCGGTCCCGATATGCGTATGGCACCGGGACTGGCTCCACGTGAGACTATGGAATGGCTGAAGTCGCTGGACAAGGAAGGGAAGTGCATATTCATAAACCATTATCCGATGGACTCTTCCGTGCTCAACTATTTCGATGTCACCAAGCAGCTCAAGCGACTCGATGTGCGTTTCGAGATAGGCGGACATTGGCATCAGAATATCGCGATGAACTATATGGGGATTCCTGCTGTCTTATGTCGTTCATCTCTGTCAGCTGGAAGAGTTCCGGGATATAATATCGTGAGACTTTCTCCAGAAAAGATTTCTTTCTCGGAGCGTAAAATTTTCGGTTCCACAGTGGTGGAAATGTCTCCGTGGTACGAGTACGAATTCCATGGCACTGTGGTAGATACCGTGCATTATGACGCTTATGGACTTCCCGACTATTATCCATGGATGAGATATGATGTGAATGAGCGTTATCCGCAGGTCCGTGAAGTCTGGAAACAGGTGTTCGGAGCGAATCTTGCGGCCGGTTTCGCCGTGAAAGGAGATAGAGCATATTTTCCATTGGCATCTGGTACAGTGAATTGCATATCGCTCAAAGACGGCCACACCATCTGGTCCAAGTCGTTCGGAAGTAAGATTTATTCTACGCCTGCGATTTCAGGAAACACCCTCGTCTTCGGCTGCACCGACGGGAAAGTCTATGCGCTTAAAGCCTCTGACGGGTCCGTCAAATGGGAGTATGCTACCGCAAAATCCGTCCTCGCGTCTCCGCTCATCATGAATGGAATCGTCTATGTAGGGGGTTCTGACAATGCCTTCAGAGCGCTTGACCTGAAGACCGGAAAAGCGGTCTGGACTTATACCGGAGTAGAGGGACATGCCATTTCTACGCCTTATGGCGACCAGGAGAGGGTGGTGTTCGGAACCTGGGGAAGGAAACTATATTCACTGGACCCTAAGACTGGTCGTGAGCAGTGGGTTTGGACAGTAGGAAAACCGTCCAGGATGCATTCTCCTGCGCATTGTGTCCCTATATGTGCTGCCGGCCGCATATTCGTAGCTGTCCCTGACAGAAACGTTTACGCCATCGATGCCAAGACAGGAAAAGAACTTTTCCATGTGGCGGGTGGACGTGATGCGATAGGTCTCGGAAGTGACGGCAATACTGTTTATTCCAAGGTCATGTTCAGCAGAATGTATGCTTTCCCTGCTGACGTGGCTGCTCCTGCTGACGGAGGGGAACTCGATCCTTCACTCGAGTTGTGGAATGTGAGGGACAGCCTCGGATACGATATCGCCCCATCGGCATTGACAGAAACCGAAGGCATCTTGTATGTTCCGACAGACAAGGGAAATCTTGTCGGGATGGACGCGAAGACTGGTTCTTTCCTTTGGGCGCACAAGATTTCCGTCGCTCTGGTGAATCCTGTCCGCGTGCTGAAATTGCATGGACGCCGTTGCGTGCTGGCCTCTACGATGGACGGCACTGTCGTGCTTTTGGAAATTGCGGAATGATAATTACTGATATTAAAACTGATAACCATGGAATTGAGAAAAATTGTCGCACTTGTGTCGGGATTAGTTCTCCCGGCTGCAGTGGCTGTTTCTTCTGACAAGAATGCCGGAAGTCTGCCCGATTGGCAGAACCCTGCTGTTTCAGAAGTGAACAGGCTTCCTATGAGGGCCACGTTCGTTACCGACCAGCAGAAGACATTGACCCTGAACGGGGTATGGAAGTTTAACCTTTGCGATAGCCCGTCGGTGGCGAAGGACGCGTTCACGGCCGAGGGCTTCGATGACTCTGCGTGGGGGACTATTCCGGTTCCGGGAATGTGGGAGCTGAATGGTTATGTGGACCCTGTTTATCTGGATGTCGGCTATGCTTGGCGAGGACATTTCGAGAATAATCCTCCGTTCGTTCCTGAAAAGGATAACTACGTGGGGCAGTATAGACGTACTTTCGACCTGCCTGAAGACTGGAACGGAAAGCAGATCCGTCTTTGTGTGGGTTCCGCCACTTCCAATGTCCGTCTCTGGGTGAACGGAAAGTTCGTCGGATATAGCGAGGACAGTAAGCTGGAGGCTTGCTTCGATATTACCCGTTATGTTCAGAAGGGACATAACTTCATCGCTATGGAGATTTACCGTTGGTGTGACGGAACATATCTTGAGGACCAGGATTTCTGGAGATTCTCAGGAATCGCACGCGGAATGTATCTTTTCACGAGAGAAAAAGACCGTATCGAGGATGTGAATGTCCGCGGGGAAATGGACGGTAAAACGGCATTGACCCTTACCCTTACTCCGGGAATCACCAGCCTCTCTTATGAAATTACCGACCCGGCAGGCAAGAAGGTCTATTCGGCGGAAGAGACGTTGGGCCGCAACCTCGAGAAAGATGCGGACGGGAATCGCGTTTTCCGCGCGGAATTCGGCGTGGCTTCTCCGGAACTTTGGTCAGCCGAGACGCCGTCGCTTTATACTTTGAAAGTCAGCGCCTCAGGTCGTAAAGGATTGGTGGAGAGTACATCTCTCCAGTTCGGCTACAGGACTGTGGCTATCAGGAATAACCAGCTTCTCGTGAATGGCCGGCCGATTCTCATTAAAGGTGTGGACCGTCATGAGATGAGTACCCACGGAGGATATGTCGTCACTGAGGAGGAGATGCTCAGGGATATCAAGATCATGAAAGAGTTGAATATCAATGCTGTAAGAACGTCTCATTATCCTAATGATCCTCTCTGGTACGCCCTCTGCGACAAATTCGGCATCTATGTGGTCGATGAGGCGAACGTGGAATCACACGGAATGGGTTATGATGAAGAAACTTTGGCGGCGCGTGAGGACTTCTTCGATATGCACCTCGTGCGTAACCAGCGTATGGTTTACCGTGACTATAACCATCCCTCCATCATCGTCTGGAGTATGGGAAATGAGGCCGGAGACGGTTCCAATTTTGAGAAAATATATGACTGGATCAAGTCTTATGACAGCAGCCGTCCTGTCCAGTACGAGCGGGCTTACCGGAGACGTCATACCGATATCTGGTGCCCTATGTATACTTCCCCTGAAAGATGCGAGAAATATCTTAAAGGTTCTCCTACCAAGCCGCTTATCCTCTGCGAATACTCCCACGCGATGGGCAACTCCTGTGGAAACTTGAAAGAATACTGGGATCTTGTGCGTAAATATCCTGAGTTTCAGGGTGGTTTCATCTGGGATTTCGCGGACCAGGCTCTTTATAGAAAAGTAGGCGATTCAGAGGTGTTCGCTTTCGGAGGCGACTTTAATGATTACGACCCTTCCGACGGTTCATTTAACTGTAACGGAATCGTGTCAGCCGACAGGCAGTTTCATCCTCAGGCTTATGAAGTGAGATACCAGTACAGGTCTATCCATACTTCCGCCGACAGTACATTCCGTCTGAAATCATCTGTGTCTGAGGATAATACGGAGCTGAAACTGAAAGTCTACAACGAGAATTTCTTCCTCCCTCTCTCTGGCTACAGAATGGTCTGGTCAGTCGAGGCCGGTGGCGAGAAAGTGCTTTCCGGCGTTTGCGAGAATGTGGACCTTGCCCCTGGTGAGACCGGATATGTAGGCCTTGGCATCACCATGAAAGACGTCCTCCACGCTGTTGCCGGAGCCATGAATTCGGATTCCGGATGCGCGAAATTCCACATGGACACCGATATCAGCATCGATGCAAGTTGGCAGCTCAAATCCCGCGACGGCATCCTCCCTGCCGGCTTCGAGGTCGCCTATGACCAGATCCGCCTGTACGAGGCCCCGGCTTGTGCCTATATCGCCGGTTCCGCAGCTGTCGCGAAAGGAATTTTACCTGAGGTCAATGACGGGGTCAATGTCGAGTTCTCCGGGAAGTTTACTTATGCCGGTTTGTCCGAAGGTGTACGGGTTGCTGATTGGGCAGCTGTATTCGATAAGGTTACAGGAGCATTGACCAGCTACAAGATCGATGGTACTGAGCTTCTTAAAGAGGCATTGATGCCTTCCTTCGGCAGGGCTCCGGTGGAGAATGATCTCGGTGCTAAGCTGCATGTGAAAGCTAATGTATGGCGCTATCCTGCGTTTAAACTTCTCTCGTTTAATGTGGAGAAAAAGGCTGACAGATATGTGGTTACGACATTGTATGAGATTCCTGTATGTCAGGTCAGGATGACTTATGACATTTTCTCTGACGGCTCGCTTTCGGTTTCTGAAAAGATGATCGATACGGGTGAACTCAGCAAGGCACCGGATCTCTTCCGTTACGGAATGAAGTTCGCTATGCCTGGAGATTTCTCCACAATGGATTTCTATGGTCTCGGTCCTTGGGATAACTACTGTGACAGAAATTCGTCCGCGCTTCTCGGTCATTATACACAGAGGATTGAGGACCAGTATTGGTATGGCTATGTCAGGACTCAGGAGTCCGGTACCAAGACGGGACTTCGCTGGCTTCGTGTGATTGACGGTTCAGGTATGGGCCTGGAGGTTACGTCTGATATCAGATTCAGCGGGTCGGCACTGCCGTTCAGTCAGAAGGATATGGATTCGGCATTGACAGATCCTTTGCCTCGTCCTAATCCTACGAACGGGCAGTTTGGCAACGGTACACATTCGCTTGAGCTTCTGCCTCTTGCACATAATGATAACCGTACGCTCGGAACGACTTACGTTAATTTCGATATGAAGGAGGCCGGTGTAGGCGGTATCAATTCATGGGGTGCGCTTCCGATGGAAGATTATCGGGTTCACCCGGCTGAATATGATTTCAGATTTGTTCTTAGACCGGTCAGGTAACAGCGAAAGTTGCTGAGTGACCAAGAAAAAGCCCTCGGAAATCTCCGAGGGCTTTTTTCAATATTTGAAACTAAGATTAGTATCTGTTCAGAGGACGTCCGCTTGTCATCATGTGTACTCTTCTCTTTACGTCGTCGAGTACTTCCTGGTGAGCTGCGAGAGATGCTTTCTGCTCCTCGGTGCGCTCTCCTTTGGCTGTGATGGCGTCGATGTGCTCAGCAGCTGATGAAAGAACTGTGTCGATGAGTTCTACGATATCATCCATGTCTTTGTCTACAAAACCTCTGGATGTTACGGCAGGTGTACCTACGCGGATTCCTGAAGTCTGGAATGGTGAACGTGAATCGAAAGGAACCATGTTCTTGTTTACAGTGATGTCAGCCTTAACGAGCTCGTTCTCGGCTACTTTACCTGTAACCTCAGGGAATCTTGTACGGAGGTCGATGAGCATCAGGTGGTTGTCAGTGCCGCCGGATACGACTTTGTATCCCTTGCTGATGAACTTGTTGCACATAGCCTTAGCGTTCGCTACGACCTGTTTCTGGTATTCTTTATACTCTGGCTGGAGTGCCTCGTAGAATGCTACTGCCTTAGCTGCGATAACATGCTCGAGAGGACCGCCCTGGATTCCAGGGAATACGCTTGCGTTCAGGATCTGAGACATCTTCTTGATCTCTCCCTTAGGTGTCTTTCTGCCCTGAGGATCGTCGAAGTCTTTACCCATGAGGATGATACCTCCTCTTGGTCCACGGAGTGTCTTGTGTGTGGTAGATGTCACGATGTGAGCATATTTGACAGGGTTCTCCAGAAGGCCTGCTGCGATGAGACCTGCTGTGTGAGCCATGTCGATCCAGAGAATAGCTCCTACTTCGTCTGCGATTTTTCTCATGCGGGCGTAATCCCACTCTCTTGAGTATGCAGATGCTCCTCCGATGATGAGTTTCGGCTTGCACTCTTTAGCTGTAGCCTCCATCTTGTCGTAATCTACTCTTCCTGTTTCCGGATCGAGTCCGTAAGCGACAGCATGATAGAGGATGCCTGATGCGTTGACCGGTGAGCCGTGTGTGAGGTGTCCTCCCTGTGAGAGGTCCAGACCCATGAAGGTGTCACCCGGGTTAAGAATAGCGATTTCTACGGCGAGGTTAGCCTGTGCGCCTGAATGAGGCTGTACGTTTGCGTATTCTGCACCATATATTTCGCAGAGGCGATCGATAGCTATCTGCTCGATCTGGTCCACTACTTCACATCCGCCATAATAGCGTTTTCCAGGATATCCCTCAGCGTATTTGTTTGTGCAGATGGATCCCATAGCCTCCATGACCTGGTTGCTGACATAGTTTTCAGAAGCTATGAGTTCAAGTCCCTGAGATTGTCTTTCCTTTTCCTTTTTGATAAGATCAAAAATTTGAAGATCTTGTTTCATAAAAAGTTGTTTAGAGTCTGGTTTAACATGTTAATCCTTTCATGCTCTTTGCGGGCATTCGTACAAATATAATACTTTTAATCGATTTTAAATAAAAAATTGTAAGAATTTTCCTTGTTTTGGGATATCTTTGCAATTATTCGTGTGGAATTGGGTTACGAAGGCATTGACATAAACAACAGGTGGTATGAAAGATAGAAAGTTGCTGAACATCGAGCTTGGGCGCGTCAGCCCGGAGCAGTATAAGGATCTTCCGGAATCGGGGGTTTGCGTGGTCTTGGACAATATCAGGAGCGCGCATAATGTGGGGTCCGTGTTCAGAAGTGCGGATTCTTTTAAGGTGGACAGGGTTTGGCTTTGCGGAATCTGCGCTGTCCCGCCGTCTCCGGAGATTCACAAGTCCGCGCTGGGGGCTGAGTTCAGTGTGGATTGGGTGTATGAGAAGGAGACGATGGATGCTGTCCGGAAGCTGAAGGAGGATGGTTATGTCGTGCTGAGTGTGGAGCAGACGGTGAATTCGATAAAGTTGGACAAGTTCGTGCCTGAACCGGGTAAAAAGTATGCCCTGGTTCTGGGAAATGAGGTGGATGGCGTCCAGCAGGAAGTGGTGGATGCGTCCGACGGTGTTCTGGAGATTCCTCAGTTCGGCACGAAACATTCCCTGAATATTTCAGTGACAGCAGGAATCGTGCTTTGGCATTTCCGGCTTACCGGGGGGATTTAGTCTGTGGGATTCTTTTTCCGTCTCGCACAGGTTGGTCTTTTCCTGAGGAAATTCAGAATGAATTCTTTGTCATCGCAAGTGGAATTGGTAATGGCCTCTCTATACCTCTTATATCTTGTGTACAGGGTGTTTGGCGATTTTCCTGTTATTGTACTGATTGCATTATAGTCAATGTCGATGCTGTATAGAGCAAATAATAATAAGTCTTCATCCTTTACGTTCTTGATAGCGCCCTTGAATTTCGTGACGGCCCCTGCTGTTGTAAAATCCGCATAGTTTATTATGCAATCTTTAAAGTTTTCAGCAGTTATATACTCTTTTACGAGATCTCCTATAGCTTCTTCGAAGCTGAGTGCTCGATACTCTGGGGCATAGTATCTTTTCATAATTTTACCTATCAGGTAGACAAAGGTTTTAGTGTCGTCGTTTGTTATTATTTCATGGATCGTTTGTTCGTATGTGTTTATTTGCTCGTTGGTTTTTGTTAACTTGCCTTCTGTCAAAGAAAGGTTATTCAAGGTTCTTGAATGAGATTTTTTTTCTGTTGTTAGAAGTTTGTATATATGGAGTATTAACATGAGAGCGAATATTACGACGATTGCGTAAAAAATACCATTGGACTTTATCTTATATTCGGCGTAGTCGTTTTGTTCCTGCAAATATTTGTCATGCGCTACAGTAACAGATTGCAGTAGAGATTTGGTGGTTATTGAATCTGATATCTCATGTATGTGTTTAAGTACCGGATAGGCTTCAGATACATTATGTTCTCTATCCAGAATGGTATAGTCTGCCTCTAAGGCTATCATTCGATCGTGCTTGGTATTGATGGCGGCGTATGCTGAGTCTATATATGCGTGCGCTTTTACGTTATTTCCAAGCAGGCTGAACGCTTCAGCGGCTGAGCAACATAAATCTATGTTTCGTTTGATCTTGAGGCTGTATGTTTGTCTGACAGCATAGATTGTGCTGTCTGGCTGAGGAGGTACTAAATGAAGATAGCATGTTGCCATCTGATTGAGTGCTGAATAAATCAACAGGGTGTCTTTGAGTTCTTTTGCGTCTTGGTATGTACGTCTGATTAAATCTAATGATTCTTTAGTGCGGCCTTTGCACATGTACGCTATGGCTAATTTGATGCGGCTATCTCCAAGGTGTCCTAATTTGTCTGTTTTTTCGAAATAGTGGCAGGCTTTTTCTGCGTATTCCAATTGTTGATTATAATTGTACTGTTTAGCGTAAAGTATAGATATCCATTGGCTTGCTGTTCCGCAGTAAAACCAATCATTTATATTTGTCGCATATTTTAATGCCTCGGAGAAACATGCTATTGCGGACTCTGGCATTCCGGAATCGCTCATCTGGTCTCCAAGATAGAAGTTGTATAGCATTCTATCCCTTTTTGATCCATGATGGATGTAGTAGTCCTTATATAATATTAGTGTATCTAAGAATTTGCTTGTGTCGTTATAGTTTTTGTCCAGAGCAATAGCATACAGAGTACAATACTTCGCCCTATTTTTTCTGCTCGTGAAATCTGACTCTTTATATTTCTTGAGTTCTGTGTATGCGCTGTCCGGATATGTTTGTATGTAAGAATCGATATTCGCCAGTAATCTGCTTTGGTTGGAACAGCTGGTGAAGATTATTGTGAATATGGATAATATTATGGCTATTCGTTGTGTCTTCATTAATTTTTGTCTTGACTAGTTAGTCGTTAACAAATATAACGCGAATTGCAGATTGCCCCAAAAAATCTTTGTTTGTTTATTGATTATCTTACTTGCAGACTATGAGGAAAAACGGCCTTCTACGGTCTTCAGAGGCGTTTTGTAAGAAGCGTGCTTCTTGTAAGCGTTGATAATTAATCAGTTGTAAAAATACCTGTAAGTAAGGAAAATCATCATCGATATTGTATTGTTAGTTTCTGTTTTATAACTTTGTCGTAAAACATTTAAATCCGGTAGCATGAAAAAAATATTTTTATTTTTGGTAGTCGGCATTATTCTTTCCGGATGTGGAGGAGGTGTCGTGAAGGTGAATAATGAAATTAACTTGGGTG
>OQVL01000621.1_pt1 | contig 19426 bp, 15 predicted proteins | sample 1691501 | NCBI WGS metagenome assembly OQVL01 (sample SAMN03418253, study PRJEB22391) | human gut metagenome | biome: human-gut; feature: organic feature; material: feces | host: Homo sapiens | place: Tanzania | collected 2013-01 | reverse complement strand
GTGTACCGCGAGCTTGAGAACGGACAGTTTGAGCGCTTGCGCATTCGCCGCCGCCCGGGAACGATAGCCATAGCTGCTGCCATTCAGAACAAATATAACATTCCGGTCATTCCACACATCATCTGTAGCGGTGCGACAAAAGAAGATATCGAGTATGAGTTGCTCGATTTGCAGTTTCTCGGCATAGAGAACCTGCTGCTGCTCCGTGGCGACAAGGCCAAAGAAGACAGCATGTTCAAGGCAACGCCTAATGGCCATGAGCACACCACACAGCTCATAGAGCAGGTCAACCAGTTTAACAACGGTCTGTTCATGGACGGCACGCCCATCAAGAACCCCGGCAAGCCGTTCCATTTTGGCGTGGCTGCCTACCCCGAGAAACATGAGGAGGCACCCAACCTGGAGATGGACATGGCGTATCTCAAGATGAAGCAAGACCTTGGTGCCGAGTATGCGGTGACACAGCTGTTCTACGACAACAAGAAATATTTCGAGTTTGTGGATAAGGCACGCGCCATGGGAATAACCATACCCATCATTCCGGGCATCAAACCCTTCGCCAAGCTGTCACAGCTCACCATTGTGCCGCGCACGTTCCACTGTGACCTGCCGCAGGAGCTTGCAGTAGAGGCGGTGAAATGTAAGACCGACGACGACGCAAAGGCGCTTGGCGTGGAGTGGACAACGGCACAATGTAAGGAGCTTTACGATGCCGGCGTCAAAAACATTCATTTCTACACCGTCTCGGCTGTAGGCTCGGTGTGTGAGGTGGCCAAACGACTGCTGTAGATTCTTGTTGAAAACGAGAGACAAGCAACGGCTATCACCAAAAACAGAACGAGCAACAAGACAAAAAGCTTAAGAGCAAAGATAAACCCTAACCCATGTCAATAGAAGAAGTAGTAGGACAACGTGAAGCATGGCAACGGCTCATGCTTATGGAGAAAGAAGACCGCATACCGCACGCCATGCTGTTTTGTGGTCCCGCAGGCTGTGGCAAGATGGCTATGGCCATTGCCTTCGCGTCACATCTGCTCGGCAACAGTCAGTTGCTGAAAAACTGGAACCACCCAGACCTCCACTTCTCCTACCCCACCATAAAGAAGCCAAGCATGGGGTCGGAGCACCAACCCGTGAGCGCCGACTATACGCAAGAATGGCTCAACATGCTCAACAACGGGCCCTACTTCACCATGGAACAATGGATGGACGAGATGGGGGCCGAGAACCAGCAAGCCATCATTACTGGTGCCGAGAGCGATGCCATTTCTCACGACCTCAACCTCAAGGCGAGCCAAGGCGGCTACAAGGTTAGCATAATATGGCTGCCTGAACGCATGAACCTGGCAAGCGCAAACAAGATCCTGAAAATCTTGGAGGAGCCACCGCAGAACACCGTGTTCCTGATGGTGAGCGAAGAGCCGGAGAAACTTCTGGAGACCATACGGAGCCGCACGCAACGGTTCACGATGAAAGGCATCGACACAGCCGACATTGAGCAGACGCTCATAACAAAACGAGGCATCGATGCCGAGACTGCACACAACATTGCGCGTGTGGCAAACGGCAACTGGAACAAAGCCATCGACACGCTCAGCGCAGGCAACGAGAACAACATGTTCTTCGAGCTTTTCACCATGCTCATGCGCATGGCCTACTCGCGCAAGGTGAAGGAGATAAAGAAATGGAGCGACACAGCAGCGTCCTTCGGACGTGAGAAGCAGAAACGCATGCTGCTCTATTTCATGCGTATGGTGAGAGAAAACTTCATGTTCAACTTCCACCAGCCAGAGCTTGTCTACATGACCACCGAAGAGCAAAAGTTTGCCACTCGCTTCTCACCCTTCATCAACGAGGCCAACGTCATCGAAATCAACGACCTCTTCGCAAGGGCATTGCGCGACATAAGCCAGAACGCCAACAGCAAGATCGTGATGTACGACATGGCCCTCAAGCTCATCGTGTCGCTCATACGCAAACCATAGCATACACTACGCGGCTCAAGCTGCCGCGCAACAACATATATATTCACCAGCGGGCCACAACGTCCGCACAACACCACTTTCACAATCATCATGACAGATTTCAAGGACATGAAATTCAAGATAACACGCGACTGCGACAGAGGCTTCTGCCACCGTGGATGCGGACGACAGGACAAGCAGCTCAACGCCTACGACTGGCTGGCCGACGTGCCAGGCAACGAGGAGAGCACAGATCTCGTGGAGGTACAGTTTAAGAACACCCGCAAGGGCTACTACCACAATGTCAACAACATTGACCTGAAGAAGGGCGACATCGTGGCGGTGGAGGCAAGTCCGGGCCACGACATCGGCGTGGTCACCATGACAGGACGTCTCGTCAAGCTGCAAATAAAGAAAGCCAACCTTAAGTCGGCAGACGACATAAAGCGCGTATACCGCATTGCCAAGCCTGTCGACATGGAAAAATATAACGAGGCAAAGAGCCGCGAACACGACACGATGATTCAGAGCCGACAGATAGCCAAGGAGCTGGGTCTGCAGATGAAGATCGGCGATGTCGAATATCAAGGCGATGGCAACAAGGCCATCTTCTATTATATCGCCGATGAGCGCGTCGACTTCCGTCAGCTCATCAAGGTGCTTGCCGACACGTTCCATGTGCGCATCGAGATGAAGCAGATCGGAGCACGACAGGAGGCAGGACGCATTGGTGGCACAGGACCCTGCGGCCGCGAACTGTGCTGCGCCACATGGATGAAAAACTTTGTGAGCGTGAGCACCAACGCCGCCCGCTATCAGGACATCTCGCTCAACCCGCAGAAGCTTGCCGGCTTGTGTGCAAAGCTCAAATGTTGTCTCAACTATGAGGTCGACGACTATGTGGAGGCAAGCCGCAAGATGCCAAACAAAGAGGTGACCTTGTTCACACAAGACAACGAATATTTCCTCTTCAAGACCGACATTCTCGCCGGACTCGTGTCTTACAGCACACAGAAGGGCATGGCCACAAACCTTGAGACCATAACGGCAGAACGCGCCAAAGAGATTATTGAACTCAACAAACGCGGCGAGAAGCCCGAGACGCTCTCTGTCAACGGCAACGTGAAGGAAGACAACAAGCACACCGACCTGTTGGCAGATGCCGACATCAGTCGCTTCGACAAGTCGAAGAAGAAAAAGAACAAGAACAAAAACAAGAACAAGAACAGCCGTGAGAACCGTCCTGCCGATGCCAACAACAACGAGGCACAGCTGAACGAAGAGGGCAAAACCGCAAAACAAGACGACGGCAACAAGCGCAACGGTGAGGGAAGACAACCCAACGAGGGAAGACAACCCAGACGTCAAGACCGCAACAACAGACACAACAACCAGCAGCGCAACAAGAACCGCCAGCAGCCAAAGGATGGCAACGGCGCTCAGCCTAAGCAGCAAGCCCAGCCACAAGCGCAGCCTAAGCAGCAGGCACCACAGGCGCAGCCTAAGCCGCAGGCTCCACAGCAATAACGTTTAACGATTGGTTACAATGAAAAGAACCTCTCTGGCTGCCATCCTCGCGATGGCAGCATTCTTTATTGTGGTCTCAACGACCACATCCTGTAACGGCAACAAAGTTTACGACCAGTATAACCACACCCCGATAACAGGATGGGAGAAGAACGACACGCTCACCTTCAGCGTGCCAAGGATGACGGAAGCAGCTGTTTATTCGTCAGAACTGATGCTGCGCATAAACGAAGATTTCCCGTTCATGAGCGTAACGCTCATCGTGGAGCAGAAGGTTATACCCGGCATGGATGTGAAAACAGACACGCTGAAATGTAGACTCATCGACCAGAAAGGCAACTTCAGCGGTCAGGGCATAAGCTACCACCAATATTGTTTCCCCATAAACACCATGACGCTCGTCCCTGGCGATTCGCTTCAGATAAGCGTGCGCCACGACATGAAACGTGAGATTCTGCCTGGTGTAAGCGATGTGGGAATAAAAATTGAGAAAACCGACCGCCTCTATCCTATGGCAAAACACTAAAGACAAACGTGAGCCGTCAGAGATTGAAAAGAGGTAGAAAAAAGAGATAAATTTACCCCTGTTTTGCATAAATATGCAGAATGACAGAAAGATAGCAGACAAAGCTATGTTCTTTCAAAATGCACAAAATTATAGTTAAAACTTAATCGCGAATTGTTAACGGTTCTTAAATACACCCTTCTTTTGTCATTAAGCCTCTTTGAGCTCGTCAAAGAGGCTTAATGAGCTCCTCAAAGAGCCTCTTTGACAACGTCAAATGGGCACTTTCATTTTGTCAAATGGGCTTAATGGGAAACTGAATAAATATACGGCCTAAAACGTATATTTATGCATTGAATGACGAGACATTAGGTTACAATAGAAAAAGCCTCTATTGCCACCCGTAGATAGCGTAAAAGGTGTAAAAAAAACAGACCAATACAGAATAATCAATTATATAAAAATCCCTCAAGGAGGGACAAAAATGCCGATTATTTCCCTCTAAGAGGGACAAATCTGCTGAAAATCTCCCTCTAAGAGGGACAAATCTATCGAAAATTTCCCTCATTGAGGGATTTTTCGTATCTTTGCATCATTAATCAAACGTCTACAAGCTATGATAGAAATGAAACTTTATGAATACATGCGCGAATTGCTTAAGCAGACGCCCACCACATTCGTGCGTTATAAGTATAACGAGATTAGTTGGGATAGTCGTTTGGTGGGAATACTTGGCCCGCGAGGCATCGGCAAGTCGACAATGATATTGCAGCGCATAAAGAACACGCCCGAAAACCATAGCCTCTACATCACAGCCGACAACATCTACTTTGCCGACCATAAGCTCTTCGACCTTGCCGATAAGTTTGTGAAGGAGGGCGGAACGCATCTTTATATTGACAAGGTGCACAAGTATAGCGGTTGGAGCAGAGAACTGAAACTTATGTACGACATGCACCCTTCGTTGCACATCGTCTTTACCGGTTCTTCGGTGCTCGACATTTATCGTGGCGAGTCCGACCTCAGTCGTCGTGCCTTGCTCTATTTCATGTATGGCTTGTCGTTCAGAGAGTATCTGTCTTTCTTCCATGGCATAGACAGCCCGGTTTACGCCCTCGACGACATCCTCAGCAACCGCGCTGTGCTTGATGCCGTAGAACATCCGTTGCCTCTCTTCCGCGACTATATGAGTCGTGGCTATTATCCCTTCTCCGTTCAGGGCGATTTCCCGATGCGTATGGAGCAAGTGGTGACGCAGACTATAGAAGTGGACATTCCTCAGTATGCCGACATGAAAGCCTCAACAGCCCGCAAGCTGAAGCAGTTGCTTGCCATCCTCTCGCATCTGGCCCCATATAAGCCCGTAGCAGACAGTCTGGCGTCGGAGATAGGCGCAAGCAAGAACAGCATACCCGATTATCTGGCTTATCTTGAGAAGTCGGGTATGATAGGACTGCTTCGCGACGACACTTCTGGCATACGCAATCTTGGAAAGATAGAGAAAGTCTATATCGACAATCCAAGTCTGATGACAGTTCTTGCCGGTGGCACGCCCAACATAGGCAATCTGCGCGAGACATTCTTCTACAATCAGATGCGTGTGCGCAATGCTGTGACAGCCTCACGTCAGTCCGATTTCGTCATTGGCAAATACACCTTCGAGATTGGCGGTCGCAAGAAGGGCAAACAGCAGATAGAAGGCCTGGACAATGCCTTTATCGTGAAGGACGATATAGAAACAGGCTTCGGCAACATCATTCCGCTGTGGTGCTTCGGGTTGAACTATTAAATATGCAGCCGATTATTTCCCTCAATGAGGGACGTTTTAAGTCGTAGCGTGGTTTCAAACGAAAATAGAGACAATAGAGACAATTTGTCTTAGGAAATTTTTGTTTTAAAAACAATAGGGGCAATTTTTTATGTGTCAGGGGAAACAAGACCAGCACATAAAAAATTGTCCCTTTTATCTTTCGTTTCTTAAAAAAATCTTTAAAAAAATTGTCTCTATTGTCGTTAAACAAAACGCAAGCGAGAGACGAAAATAAAATCAGTAAGCAACCACATGGCGTCGGCGGTGGCGACGGGACAGGTGGCGATGGCCTGTGGCGAGTAGTTGACCATGCGCAGGGCGTTCTTCACCTTCTGCACGATGGTGTCCTTGGGGGTGTTCTTAAGCTCCAGACCAAAAGCGATGTTGTCGAACACATTAAGATGCGGGAAGAGTGCATATTTCTGAAACACCGTGTTCACGGGCCGGCGGTGCGGCGGCAGGTATGGGCGCATTACATTAATATTAATGAGCCAAAGACGCCTACTTATGTTTTACAACATAAGACAAGCTAACGGAACGAAGATAATTTAAATCAAAAAAACATGTTATAAAACATAAAATCAAAAAAAAGCGAAGGGCCTATGCGCTTAAAAGTATACCTTTGCACCACGCTTTTTCGCCATAAAAAAAAACTGGACAATCGAAACGGCTTGGAATGACGATGGCGCCCTGCAAGGATAACGGACAAAGAACAGAATTTTTATATAAAGGATAGGTTTTAAACAAAGAAAAGGTATTTCTGCTTATGATGATTAGACAACTGGCCATCTTGTTTGGCTGCCTCGCCTTAGGCGAACTAATTATTACGCTCACGCACATTCCACTTCCATCGAGCATTCTTGGCATGTTGCTGCTTACGCTCTTGCTTAAGCTAAAGGTGATACGTCTGGAGTGGGTGCGTAGCATCTCCGACTTTCTCGTCACCAACATAGGGTTCTTCTTCGTGCCGCCAGGCGTGGCCATAATGCTTTATTTTGACATCATCAAAGCACAGTTTGTGCCTATCGTCACCGCATCGGTGGTGAGCACCGTCTTGGTGCTGGCGGTCACGGGATGGGTTCACCAGATCTATGGACGCACCGTTAAACATGAGAAAATCACAGAAAAGAAAGGAGAAGAACAATGATTAAAGACTATTTCAGCAACGAGTTTTTCCTTATAGCCCTCACCTTCGGTTCTTACTTCGTTGGCAAGCTGTTGCGCCGACGCACAGGATGGGTGGTCATGAACCCCATCTTGGTGGCTATCGTTGTGGTCATCGGGTTCCTGGAGGTCACGGGCGTAAGCTATGAGACCTACAACGCGGGCGGCCACATGATCGAGTTTTGGCTGCGCCCGGCTGTGGTGGCGCTGGGTGTGCCTTTGTACATGCAGCTTGAGAAGATAAAGAAAGACCTTGTGCCCATCATGCTGAGCGAGCTGGCGGGCTGCGTGGTGGGCATCATCTCGGTGGTGTATGTTGCGCAGAAGATGGGTGCCTCAAAAGAGGTTATCTTGTCGTTGGCATCGAAATCGGTGACCACACCTATCGCCATGGAGGTGACGAAGGCGGTGGGCGGCATACCCTCGCTCACAGCAGCGGTGGTGGTGAGTGTCGGCTTGCTGTGTGCCGTGTGCGGATATAAGACGATGGGCTTTGCTCATGTGCGCAGCGCAAAGGCGCAGGGACTGTCAATGGGCACGGCGGCGCACGCTCTCGGCACCGCCACATCGATGGACGTGAGCAACATTCACGGAGCTTATGCCAGCCTGGGCCTGACCATCAACGGCATCTTCACCTCCCTCTTCACGCCGTCCATCATCGCCATCATCTGCTAAGAAGTGGTGGGAAGGACACAGAGCTTGGAGCTTTCATTTTGTTAAGGTCAGCCTTTGGGATCGGCCCTTTTGGAAAAGCCTTTAGATGAAAAAATTTAGATAGAGCTTTCGCAAGCATGGTTTATTGCGAAAGCTCATTTTTTGTTTTTATACATTTCACGAAATTTTTGCCAACATAGCATAATGGCTCACGGTGGGCGTCGCCATCAATACCTTGCTTACATCGCAGCGCCGAAGCGTGAGGTGGGCAGAGGAGCTGTGAAATAATAGTTTTGGTCGTTGCTGTTGTCGAAGAACATCACTCTCTTCATGCCAAAGAAGGCGAGGCCTGTAGGGAAGACACGACTGAAACCGGTGGCACCTCCTGAGAGAGCAGGACTTGTGGGCTGAAGATTGAGATTCCATGATCGGTCGAAGGCGATGGGCGCTCCCTTGGCAGCATCGTCGACCTCGCAGTTGATGTTCATGCCATCGGTGCGCTTGAAGTTCTTGAACAGAGGGTCAAGCTGTCCTGCCACGCTACTCTTTATGTCGTTGTCGTTCCAGATTATAAGGTCGGCATCTTTCGACATCTGCTTAACGCCGGTCTCGGTAGAAGCAAAATAATAGTTGGGAGCGACGTTAGAGTTTGCGAGGTCGGCACCGTCCTTCTTTGGCTGCTTCATGCCGAAGCGGCAGTCGTAGACAAGGTTGTTGACGAAGGTCGGGGCGATGGCTTTCTCAAGCCATATACTTCCACCCTTTTTGTTCTTGGCACGACGCCATCCACAGTTGACGATGGTGTTGTTGTAGGCTGTGAGCCGTGTGAGAGGAACGGTCTCGCTGTTTCCGGCGTTGGAGAGCTTGAAAGCGTTGGTGCAGGCGTTGTAGATGACGTTGTTGGCGATGTCGAGCTTGCATCCCGCCTTTACGTTTATTGCCTCGCCGCCATCGGCAGCGTTGCCGCTGTCGGCGAAGACGGTGTTGTAGATTACGCCCTGTCCACCGGTGAAATAGGTCTGGTCGTTATAGACATCATGGAAGAAACAGTCGGCCACGACAAACTTGCCGTTCACGTTGCAGAAGTGGAAAGCAGGCACACCGCCATCGAGCGTTGTCTTGAAGAGCTTGTTCTGGAACGACACCGACGACTCGGTGGGCGTTGCTCCGGCATAAGACAGGTCGACATGGTTGAGCACCACCTCCTCAGAGTTGTAACCGCAGATTATGCCTCCCCAGTCGGCGGGCTTCTTGGTGTCGGAGGTAATGGTCACGGGCTTCTCGGCTGTTCCCATGCAATAGAGATTGCCGAGAACCACAATCTCGACGGGCACCTTGACGTCCGACTTGCAGGTCACGGTGACGCCCGGCTCGATGTAGAGCGATGTGCCGACGGGAATCTCCACGCTCTCTGTGAGCGTGGTGTCCTTGGTCCAGACGAGTGAGCCGACGGGATATTCGGCCATGGCGGTCTTCAACACCTCGGTGGAACCTTGGTTCTGGTTGTTGTCGCCATTGTTGTTATAGTCGTAAGGGTTTATGTTGTCGTTCTCGCATGATGCTGCGATCACGGCTGTTGCTGCAAAAAGCAGACAGGCAATTTTGTTTGAAAGTTTCATAATTGTTGTTTTTGTTAAAGTTTCACTCTCACACCGAGAAGGAATGTTCTACCATATTTGTATGTTCCCACGACGGTCTTGTCAGAACGCTGGCCCTCATACTGGAGGTTGCTCTCGTTGACGGTCTTGAGGAAACGCTCACGCTTGGCGTCAAGCAGGTTGTTGGCCTTGAGGAAGAGCGACACGCCACATGGAAACTTCTTCTCCATGCTGAAGTCGAGCCCGAACATGGCCTTGTCCCACTGGTCGGCATCCTTGAAGGGCGACACGAGGGCGAGCTTGGTGCCTGTGAAAGAGGCGGCGAGCTGTGCGTTCCAGCCATAGCTGGTGTCCTTATAGAGCAAGGAGAGGTTGGCTGTGTGAGGAGCCTGGTTGACGAGAGGACGTGTCTGGGTCACACCTGTCTTGTATTCGGCGCTGCCGACATTATACTCGCGCTTAGTGGTGGTGATGGACGAGTGGGTGTAGGTATAGTTGGCTTTGATGCCGAAGTGACGGATATATTTCACCACGTCAATCTCGAAGCCATAGTTTTTGGCGTTGCCGAGGTTGTCGGGCATATAGTAGGCATCGGCGCCGCTGCCAATCTTGCCGTCGGCTGAAACAAACACTTGCTCGATAGGGTCTTGCAGATATTTGTAGAACACGCCGGCAAGCACCTGCTCTGTGGCTGAGGGAAACCACTCCCAGCGCAGGTCCACGTTGTCGATGCGTGCACGCTTAAGGTTGGGATTACCCTTCTCCTGATATTCCTCACCCATGATCTGGTAAGGCACTATCTCGTAGAAGCCGGGGCGGTTGATGGAGCGATAGTAGGACAGGCGCACGTTCATCTTCTTGGTGGGTGTCCACTTTACTGATGCCGACGGCATCCAATCCCAATAACTCTGCTCACCGACCTGTCCCATGTTGCGGAATTTCTGAAGCATGGTGTAGATCTGGTTGGTGTGCTCGGCACGCACGCCGGCGTTGAGCTCTCCCCACGGGGTCTTCACGGTGGTCATGAGGTAGGCGGCACCGATGTGTTCCTTCGAGTCGTAGTTGAGCTGCGATGCCTGCGAATAGGGTGTCTTGCAGGTCCAGTTGATCGATGCAAACTGGTCGAAGCCGTTGCCGTCGAGCTGCTGCGAGATGTCGGTGGGACTGAAGACGTAAGAATAGTAGCGGTTGCCGCGCTCCTTACGACGATACTGTGCGCCGGCTTTCCACAGGGCGCTGATGCCGCGGGAGAAACGGGTGTCGTAAGAGAGGTTGAGGTAGCCAGCCCAGTCTTTGTCGGTGTTGTGCTGGAAGCGGCGCTCCATGTCCTTGGGCATGGTCTTGAGGATGTTCTTGCCGGCAGACCACAGGGAGCCGTCCACACCGTCGGGAGCCTCAACGGTGTTGGTGAGCGTGAGGTATGTGCGGTCGGGGTCTTCCTCCTTGGCTTGAGAGAAGATGCCGGCCCAGTCGACGGTGAAGCTTGGCGTGAGGTGGTGTGTGCCTTTGAGATGTGTGGCGAACACGCTCTGGGTCTGCGAGAGCGAACGTGTCTCGTCGTCTTGGGTATAGGTGTCGGAGCTTATATACTCAGTGTTTATGGAGTTGTTGTAACGCACGCCCTTCGAGTTGGTGCGCACATACATGTTGTACCACTCAAGCTTGTTGTTGTCAAGCTGCAAGTCGACCTTGGCGTGAAAGCCCGCCGTGAGGTCATGGATAGAATAGTAGCGGTGCTGAAGCGAGTAGATGTACATGGCTTGTTCGCCCGATGCCATCTTCACCGAGTTGTAGGTGCGCTCGGTACCGCGGAAGATGTTCTGCACGCTGCCGGCAAGCATCACGCCGATGCGGTCTTTCCAGAAGCGGTTGCCGATGGAGAGGCCTCCTACAAAGTTGGGAGCGGGAAGCGAGTGCTTGGTTATCTGTGTCGGGCCGTTGCTGAAATCGGCTATTGTGGCTTTATAGTCGGCACCGTGAGCCTCGTATGGCGAGGTGTGGGTGTAGCTGCCGCGGTTGGAAGAGAGATAGTTGCGGCTGTCGTTCCAGAAATAGTCGCTGGCACCGATGGCGGCGTTAGCCTGGATCTGGAAATGAGAAGGCGCATCCTTCATGACCATGTCGACCACGCCACCGGCGGCATCGCCCTCCATGTCGGCGGTCAACGACTTCGACACCACGAGGCGGTCCATAAGGTCGGAGGGAAACATGTTGAGGGGTATGTAACGGTTCTTGTCGTCGGGGCTCGGTATCTTGACGCCGTTGACGAGCGTGTAGTTGTAGCGTTTGTCCATGCCTCGCAGTATGGCGTAGGAAGCCTCTCCCGACGCATCGCGCTCCATGGTCACGCCCGACACACGTTGCAGCACACTCGCCACGTTGACATCGGGCGAGAGCTGTATGCTCTGCTGACTCATGACGTTGAGCACGGTGCCCGCCGTCTTCTCCATGTCGATGGCGCTGCGGTCGGAATGATATTCCTTATGGCCTTTAACCACCACCTCGCTCAGCTCGCGAAGGTCTTCGTCGAGGGCTATGGTGACGGCCCCCTTGTCGGAAACCTCGATGGGCACCTCGCGCGTTTTGTAAGAGATGTAACGCACAACGAGCGTGTAGCGTCCCTTGTCGGGCAGCTCGCTAAGTTTGAACGAGCCGTCGAGACCTGTTGTTGTCTTGATGTTGGGCAGCTCCTTCACCTCTACCACAGAGCCAATGAGCGGATCACCCGTGCGGCTGTCCTTGACAATGCCGTCGACGGTGTGGGCAGAGACCATTGCCGAGGAGGCAACGAGAGCTACACTGATTAGAAACTTTTTCATATTCTTTCTTCTGTAAAAGGGCCAATCGTGATGGCTACTTTTCTATTTCTTCGTTTTCTCTATCGTGTGTATCACTTTTCCATCCTTGTCGATCATCGACATCTTAAGTGTCTTCTTTGAAGCAGAGATGATGGAGAAGCCATCGGCAGAGGAGCAGAACACGGTGCCTTGAGTCTTCTCAACGGGGCGAGCCAGCGAGGCAGACGAGTTTACGACATATTCGATATCATCGTTCGGCATGTGTATGTGCTGGAAGTTATGGATGTGTCCACAGGCGTAGATTGCCACATTATTATATTTGTGTAGAATGGGCATGACGTTCTTCTGCATGTCGGTGCGCTCATATTCGGCCTTGGTGGTGTAGGCATAGATGGGATGATGGCCAACGACCACGACCCAGTCTTCGCGGGCCGACTTAAGGGTGCTGTCGAGCCAGAGGAGCTGTGCCTGCCGGTCTTGCTTGCAAGCATCGGGATAGACGGCGCTGTTCTCGCGGTAACGGTCGATGAGAGGTGTGGTGTCGAGGAACACTATGCGTATGGTTGTGCCGTTGTCCTCAAACACCTTAGTGTAATAGCGGGCTGGCATCATCCATCGGCGGCTTACCTTGCTATAGTCGAGCACAGCCTGTGTGTTGCCGCGATACTCGTGGTTGCCAAGCACGGGGAACCAGTCGAGCATCAGTTCTGGATGTGAATAGACCTGCTCAAAATTGGTCATCCACAGCGGGTCGTTCACCGATGCCACACCGTTGAAATGGTGTATGTCGCCAACAGCGAGCACACACTCCATGCCGGTGGTCTTTGCCATCTCGCCCATGAGCTCGGCAATGGGTTTCTGGTCGTAATAGCCGTTGCGTCCAAGGTCGTTAGCCATGTAGAGCGTAACGTCGCCTTTCAGCTGTTTCCATTCTTTGGGGGTCTGTGCTTGCAACTGCAAGCTTCCGAGCAGCATGATGACAGCTGCCAAGAGGGTAGCTACGCGGCTACTAGAGGTCTCAAAACTTTTCATACGTTGTCCTTACTTTATATTTAATTTTGCTTATTTGCTTGCTTTATGCTTGCTTTTTTGCTCGCTTTTTTGCTTACCTTTTGCTCGCTTTTGGCTCGCTTATTTGCTTGCTTTTGGCTCGCTTTTGGCTTGCTTTCCTGTTTGTCTTCTTGCTTGTTTTTTTTCAAGTAGATCTCTTAGACGCCGCAAAATTATGATATATTTGTTGCAAAGACATTACAGAGTTTTTAAGAAAAATTGTCAACAGCCTCTGCTCCTGTTGACAATTTATAAAGCTAAAAAAAACGTCAAGTAAAGAACAACATTGAAAAGTTTGATCAATACTTCATTATTCATCGTGCGATTCCTGTTATCGTGGTCGAAAGCCTGCCGTCAGGCTTTCACTAATGCTCCCAACACCTTGTCCAACTCGTCAAGTTCCGCCTCTCTGGTAGCCCAGCTCGTCACGAAACGGCAGATTATTTCCTCTTCGCTCTTCCTTTCCCAAATCTCAAACGCCACCTCCTTCGACAGCGCATCATACAGAGCGGAGGAGAGAATTACGAACTGTTGGTTGGTAGGCGAGTCGTATGCTATTTCGACGCCATGCTTTGTGAAGATGCTGCGTATGCGTGCTGCCATGTTGATGGCATGTTGCGCCACCTTGAAATACAGCCCGTCGGTGAATAGCGTGTCAAACTGTAAGCCCAGCATCCTGCCTTTTGCGAGCAGTGCCCCGTGGCGCTTCACGTTTGTAAAGAAATATTTTGGCGCCTTCATGTTAGAGAAAACGACCGCTTCGCCCATCATTGCGCCCACCTTCGTGCCACCGATGTAGAACACGTCACAGTGCGCCGCGAGGAATGGAAGGTCGTAGTCGCAGGCCTCCGACATCAGTCCGTAGCCCAACCGTGCTCCGTCTATAAAGAGCAGAAGATTGTGTTTCTGACAAGTGGCGTAAAGATTCTCCAACTCATTCTTCGTGTACACCATGCCAAACTCTGTCGGCATAGACACATACACCATGCCAGGCTGCACCATGTGCGGATGCGACTCGTCTGCCAGAAACGTGTCCATGTAAGCCGACAGCGTCTGCGGGGCGAGTTTGCTGTCGTCGGAGGGCAGTGTGATGACCTTGTGTCCGAACGCCTCCACGGCACCCGACTCATGCACCTCGATATGTCCTGTCTCAACGCATATCACGCCCTCACATCCCAGCAGCACCGAGTCGATGACCGTGGTGTTGGTCTGCGTTCCGCCCGTCAGCAAATACACGTCAGCCTTGTCATTGCCCACCGCCTTGCGTATCTTCTCTTTTGCCGCTGCCGTATATGGGTCAAAGCCGTAGCCCGGCGTCTTGTCGTCGTTTGTTTTGCCCAGAGCTTCTAATATCTCAGGCAACATACCGTTGTTATAATCGCTTTGAAATGATATCATATCTTTAAAACCAGTTTTATTTACTTAATTCATTTATTGAATATCAAATGCAAAGTTACAGTTTTTTTGTATGAGCAGAAAACATATTCACAACTTTTCTTTTCTTGTTTCATTCTCCTTTTCGAAATAAAGCAAACTGTGGTGAATATCGCATCGTGGATGTATTTCATTGAATCTTACTGATTGCCCGTAATGTGCTAATAATCAACACTAATTGGGATGACAAAATGACGAAATATACCCCATGCATCATCACTATCGCCATGGGCATATACAACATTGAGGCGACCCATGCCAACCGCCGAAAGATGAACATCGTCTGCGCTTGCATTTATGCCGCCATCATAGCAGTTTTCTGCATAGGCTACAGCAATAGCGGAAGTCTTAACATTGGCAACTGGCTCTATGCGATGCTCGTATTGTTCGGCACAAACGTAGCGTATTGCATCTATATGATTATGATTGAGATGCGGAAACGCAAGAAAATGTTAGAGCTGATGACAGGTGGCGACATGCTGCCCTACGTGCGATATGCCCGAGCCAGTGTCTTCGCCCTGTTCTTCTCTACCCTTACCATGCCTTTCGTCATCCTCTCTACCACCTTATTATATATAATAGGACCATTGGCTTTGCTCTCAATTCTTTTCTTCAACCTGAGTTTCGTGGCATTGGGCTACAATTACGTTCCTACCGAGGAACTCTTGGATAAGGAGGAAGAAGAAAGCGCAGCCATAGCAGATGAAGAAACTGAAAATGGGGGAGCATCTTTGGAAAGCTCCAATGGGCAGTATGCAGAACCTATAGACGATAAAGAAAATTTACAGTCAATTTCTCAGGAGCGTCAGGCATTTATCAAGGAGATGCTTGACAAGTGGTGCGCCGATTTGGGCTATAAAGACACTTCTGTAAACATGTTCACCCTGTCACGCTCGCTGAACATTTCCAAGAACGAGCTGTCACGCTACTTCACTGCGTGCCTTAACTCCACCTTCCGCATCTGGCTTGCCGAGGTACGTTTCGAGGCAGCAAAGAAGATGATGCTCGACTATCCCGACTACAACAACGACATCATTTCTGCCGAATGTGGCTTCTCTTCACGCTCCTATCTCTATCGCATATTCAAAGAGAAAGAATGTTACTCCCCAACTGTCTGGAGAGCGAAAATACAATAAAATCACGCCTTAGGTGTCAAGTAACACTGATTACTGAATAAAATAGCTCCTAAGCCAAATGGGAGAATAAAAAATTTGGCAATATTTATCAACCCATACTTCGCGGTTGTTCCAAGGGTCTATACACCTCGACAAAAGGGTGTATAGACCCTTTTTTTTGCAATATAACTGTTTGGTGGATTTCATCCCCATTTCTGTCACGGTCACAGTTGTCACAGTTCTTTTTCTACAACTGTCATTTCTCATTTCTCATTTTTTTAATCTTTCTCATTCCTGTCCGTCTGCCATATAAAAAGGTTTAACTATCTTAACAAATGATAGTACTATCAGATTATTTGTTTATCTTTGCATTATCAAAAAGTTGGAAAAGTGTAAGAAATAGCCTGAAAAAGGATTGGAAAAATGTATAAAATAGGCTGTTTTTACCTTGGAAAAATGTAATTTAACGGCACAAGTGTATGATTAACAGAAAGATAGATAAATATTTAGATAATTTCTTTCAAGCAACGCATAAAGCATTGTTGCTTACGGGAGCTCGACAGATAGGTAAGACTTACTCAATAAGGCAGGCTGCTCAGCGAATCTTTGATGATTTTGTTGAGATCAATTTCATAACTTCTCCTGAGGCTATAGGCATCTTCACTGGAGCCAAAGATGTAAAGGATATGCTGTTTCGTCTGACGGCTTTCGTGCATAAGCCTCTTGTTAAAGGAAAGACTCTCATTTTTTTTGATGAAGTGCAGGTTTATCCTGAAGTAGTAACCCTCATCAAGTTTCTGGTTGATGAAGGGAGTTATCGCTATGCCTTAAGTGGTTCTTTGCTGGGTATCGAATTGAATAATTTGCGTTCTGAACCTGTTGGCTATTTAGATGTTAAGGAAATGTTTCCACTTGATCTGCATGAGTTCTATTCTGCTATAGGCTTATCTGCAGATGTTTTGGATGTTATCCGTAAAAACTGGGAAGAAATGACGCCTGTAGATGATTTTGTACATCATGAATTGATGAGAGCTTTTCGCTTGTATTTGATAATAGGAGGAATGCCGCAAGCTGTTCAGACCTATTTGGATAGCAATAATTTACAGCGTGTGATTGATGTACAGAAGAGTATTCTTTTGGAGTATCAGCGTGATATCATGAAATATAAGATGGATGACAACAATCAAAAGTTGTATATCCAGGAAATATTCCAATTGATTCCTTCTGAATTGAATGCTAAAAACAAGCGTTTTATTCTTAAAAGTTTAAATCAGCAAGCTAGATTTGCTAATTATGAAAATAGCTTTCTTTGGCTTCGGGATGCTGGTGTGGCACTCCCTACTTACAATGTGGAGGAACCTAAAATACCATTGTTGCTGGCTAAGACAAGAAACCTTTTCAAATTATTCCAAAATGATGTGGGGTTGTTGATCAGTCAGTTTGCTGATGGCATTCAGTTACGTCTTTTAAACGATGAACAGTTTATCAATTTTGGCGCCATCTATGAGAATGTGGTTGCTCAGGAGTTGAAAGCTCATGGCTTTGATCTCTTTTACTTTAACAATAAGCGCTTGGGAGAGTTGGATTTTGTGGTGGAGTACAAAGGACAGGTTCTGCCAATAGAGGTGAAGTCTGGTAAGGATTATGACCGTCATAATGCTCTTTCGAATGTGATGGCATCAACAGAATATAAAATCCCTCACGGTTTGGTACTTTGTAATGGAAATGTAGAGACAAAAGGAAAGGTGACTTATGTTCCGATTTACATGCTTATGTTTCTGGAAAAAGATCCTGTTCAGAATATAACCTATAAGATGGATTTGTCAGGATTAAAAGTGTAAAATTCTGGCTCATTGGAGCCAAACATTTCTTACCTTATCATGTGCGACGCAGAGGGTGAGAATCTGTTGGAGCTTGGCACCGCCACTCTTTCTAAGGCAGAAGAAGGCTTTTTTGACTGCCACAGTGTGACACGCAATTATGTGTTCCAAGGCAAGTATGCCACAGGCATAGAAGACATCCATGTAATCAGTGACGAGGGTGAGAGTGGCAAGCAAGGCATCTTCGACCTGCAAGGTCGCCAACTCAATGCTGAGCCTACCCACGGCATCTATATCAAGAATGGTAAGAAGTATGTAAAATAAAAAAAATTATATCACTAGTGTCCTCACTACAATATCGTGCGACAGGACAATGTCTGCTAAGGGCTTTTCCAAATAAGCCGCGTTCATCGGTGGCTGTTCAATATAACAACGCCTACATATTCAATGAACTCTACAAGGTGAACAGTTTGAGAAATAGAATTGCACACCATGAACCTATCTGTTTCAGGCTTCATGCATCAGAAATAGACACAAGTTACATCGTCAATGAATACCAGAAAATTCAGACTTTATTCTCGTGGATGGGTATTGATTCACGTTCAATGCTTTATGGGCTTGACCATGTGCAAAGTGTTTGTGCCAAGATAAACAGTTTAAAAGGGTAATAATAGAGCCAGGTTATAAACAACGACAAGAATGACTTTTTCCTCCATTCCAACGAGGTGAACCACATTGCCAAGGAGGTAATCCGCCGAAGTTCCGAGGGTTTGGCATACTCTTTTTAATGTTATAAGGGAAGCACCGACCTTTCCCGCTTCTATATCCGCAAGGAAGCGTGAGCTTACATCTATGCGCTCCGCCAAGGCTTCCCGTGTATAGCCCCGAGCCTTCCTTACGGCTCTTATTTTTTCTCCAAGCTCTCTGTTTATTTTAGGGTCCGTGCTCATACCATCGCCTCCTTTAATACATCAATTTTAGTATGCTCTGTTAATTCATTAAATGATGTAATTGTTCTATTGACAAATGATGTATTACATCATATAATTGAGGAAATAAATATCAAAAGGGGATGTGTTTATGTTCTGTCAGAAATGCGGAAAAGAAATTCCGGATGATTCTACCTTTTGCGCCGGGTGCGGAGCGCAGATAAACACGGCGCAGGCTTCGGGGGCTGCTTCCTCATTTAATTATTATACAAATCAAGTAAAAACAGAAGCGCGAAGATATAACGTATGGGCGATAGTAGGTTTTGTTCTCTCGCTCGTTCCGCTCATTTTTCCTCTTGGTATGTTTTCGCTTGTTGTCGGAACATCCGCCTTTGTAATATCAATTTTTGCTACCAAACAAATCAAAGCCACCGAAGAAAAAGGCATTGTTTTCGCGATTCTCGGAATTGTTTTGCTTTTTGAACTCTCTCCAAGAGAAATCCGTATCTCTTTTTTCGGGACCGTTGGCAATAAAGAAATATCTTATAGCATCGGGGTTGTATTCTTTGGCAATGTCCTTCGCCCACACAGCCCAATTTTGACTTGTAGATATCTTCCTTCCCTCAAGTGTAATATATTCGCTTGAGATAATGTCATCCGGCAAACGCAATCCGTCTCCGTGAGCTAACAAAAGTGAAGGCAAAATGATCGTATGGAAGGGTATATTGTCCTTGCCGTGTACATAATAGTGACGGCTTGCTGTTCCATATATTTCTTTGAAATCAATTCCTCTTTCTTCGCAGAGAACAGATGTTGCGGACAAATATTCCAAAACATTTTCTGCCCATATATAGATTTTCTTATCCTCATATCCGGCTTTTCTCAAACTGGTCTCTACAATTTCGTCCAGTTTTTTGCGTCCGTGCACTCCGTGGTATTTTGGCGCATATGCAATATTATCATAAATACTTGCCGGAAACGGGTTCGCTTTTTGAAAGACCATACCGACCTTTTTTCGCAGTGCAGCAGCGTCTACTTTACGGCTGTAAATATCCGTT
>OQVL01000620.1_pt1 | contig 19434 bp, 5 predicted proteins | sample 1691501 | NCBI WGS metagenome assembly OQVL01 (sample SAMN03418253, study PRJEB22391) | human gut metagenome | biome: human-gut; feature: organic feature; material: feces | host: Homo sapiens | place: Tanzania | collected 2013-01 | reverse complement strand
ACAGATGCGTGGAAACGGATGCCTCTCTACCGCCACATCGGTCCCGACGAGGACGTACCGGCTGGTGACATCGGCGTTGGCGGACGCGAGGTGGGCTATATGTTCGGACAGTACAAGAAGCTCACCCACACATTCGTTGGCGTGTTGACTGGAAAGGGTCAGGAGTTCGGCGGCTCACTCATCCGTCCCGAGGCTACTGGCTACGGCAACGTCTACTTCCTTGAGAACATGCTCAAAACACGCGGCATAGAGCTTAAGGGCAAGCGTGTGCTCGTGAGCGGTTCGGGCAACGTGGCTCAGTATACTGTGGAGAAGCTCATCCAGCTCGGCGCAATTCCTGTAACTCTCTCCGACTCCGACGGCTACATCTACGACCCAGACGGCATCGACGCAGAGAAGCTCGCCTACGTTAAGGAACTGAAGAACGTGGAGCGCGGACGCATTCGCGAGTATGCCGAGGAATACGGCGTGAAGTATGTTGCCGGCGCACGTCCTTGGGGCGAGAAGGCCGACATCGCTCTGCCTTCAGCCACACAGAACGAAATCGACGGCGACGACGCTCGCACACTCGTTGCCAACGGTGTATTCGCCGTGAGCGAGGGTGCCAACATGCCTTCTACTCCAGAGGCTATCAAGGTGTTCCAGGACGCCAAGCTGCTCTATGCTCCGGGCAAGGCTGCCAACGCTGGTGGCGTGGCTGTATCAGGCTTGGAGATGAGCCAGAACTCTGAGCGTCTGCGTTGGAGCAGCGAGGAGGTTGACAGCAAGCTCCACAACATCATGAACGAGATTCACGCCAACTGCGTGAAGTATGGCACTCAGGCCGACGGCTACATCAACTACGTGCGTGGTGCCAATGTGGCTGGCTTCCTCAAGGTGGCTAAGGCTATGATGGCACAGGGCATTGTGTAAGAAGCTGAAAAATTAGACAATTATCTATAGGTAATACTACATTATTAAGGAGGGGGTAGTGTTAAAAGGTTATTGAAATCTTCTATTTCAATACTTTTAACATTACCCCCCCCATTTTTGTTAATCACTATTAAAAACACCCATTCATTGCAAATATATGCAAATATATATTTACAATACTTACAACCTATTGTTTTTATTCCTAAATTTGCAAATCACAAAACTGTGTGCTTAAACTTAATAATAATTAAACGCTTAACGGACCTTATGAATAATATTACAATACATAAACTAAAGACAATCTGCCTTGCAGCATTCCTGATGGCATCGGCAGGAGCATCCGCACAACATACGGTGGTGAAGACCAACGCCTTGTACTGGAGCACCACCACTCCCAATCTTGCTATTGAGACCAAGATTGGACAGAAGTGGACTGCCGAATTTTCTGCAGGCTACAATCCTTTCACTTTCTCCGACAACAAGAAACTGCGACACATTGCCGTGCAGCCCGAGGCTCGCTACTGGCTGTGCTCGCCCTATGCAGGACATTTCTTCGGAATGCACCTTGTTTATGCCCACTACAACATCGGAGGCATAAAGCTGCCCTTGGGATTGTTCAAGGACTTGCACCACTACCGCTATCAAGGCGACCTGGGGGCAATAGGCTTCGGCTACGGCTACTCATGGATGCTGCCTGGCAACCACTGGAGCATTGAGGCTGAGATTGGCATGGGCGTGGGATTCACCACCTACGACAAGTACGAATGCGCCACCTGCGGCTCGAAGGTGGGCAGTGACACCAAGACATTGGTGATGCCTACAAAGGCTGCCCTATCGCTGATATACAACATTAAGTAAACTGACTCACTAAAAAAAGAAACAATCTATGAACATCTTCCTTACATATATTATAACGTTAGTTCTGTCTCTCGGCTTGGCTTCCAATGCCACGGCTCAGACTGCCGGAAATGCAAACGTAAGCTCCGTTCAGAAAGCCAACGTAAGCACACGATGGACCGCGGACACTCTGTATCTGTCGTTCGCACTGAGCGAAACAATAGCTGAAGGCAGCAGCAACTATGCCGTGTGGACTATGCCGCGCATTGCCAACGCCAAGGGCGACACGCTGAGCCTCTGCAACGCCGTGTTCCGCGGCAAGCGCAATAGGCAATATGTGGAGCGCGAACGCTATTTCTCGACTAAGGGCAACGACCGCAAGGCGCGCAGCCTCAACTCGACTACACGTAGCACCGCACAGTCAGCAAGCCACGAAGTGATGTTCGGCGACACCGTGCGCTATGCTATGGCTTTAACCAGAGAGCGATACCCGTGGCTGTGGCAGAACACTGCCACGCTCAACGTCAACCGCGAGAAGGAAGGATGCTGCTCTACCGAGGACCTTGCTACTGCCACTATTGCCTTGCTGAGATATGTGCCGCCATTTGTGCCAAAGCTCAATGCAGTGGCTGACAACACTGGAAAAGCGGGCGAACTGGAGAAGAACAATCCGCTGCTCTGCCCCTACAGCCAGTACCGCCCCTACACTAAGGACCGCATTCTGCGCAAGGAGAAGGGAGCACTGTATGTTCACTTCGAACTTGACAAGGCTGTTCTGCGCCACGACTACCGCGGCAACTCGGCTACGCTCGACCGCATCGTCGACATCACACGACAGATAATGGCAGACTCTACGTCGAACGTCCGAGTGATTCAGATTATAGGTCTGGCTTCGGTGGAGGGTGCCGTGAAGCACAACGAGCAATTGGCTGGGGCACGAGGCGAAGCTCTTAAGAGGTATATACAGAAACATATCAAGGTGGACGATTCGATGTTCGACGTTGCCAACGGAGGAGAGGCTTGGACGGAGCTGCGCTCGCAAATCGAGGACCTGCAGTTTGACGGGCGCGACGAGATGTTGAGCATCATCGACACGGAGAGCAACGTGAACCTGAGGGAGCGCAAGCTGAAGACGCTACGCGGTGGAAAGCCATACAGCTTCTTGCGCGAAAAGGTGCTTGCCGACCAACGCAACTCGGGTTATCTGCGCATCTACTACGACTATGTGCCCGACACGGCTGCTGCTACTATCAACCGTGCCACGGAGCTTATAAACAGCTCAAGCTACGACGAGGCTCTGACACTGCTGAACACTGTGAAGAACGACCGACGCGCCTACAACGCCTTAGGAGTGGCACTCTATATGACGGGCAACCGCACCGAAGGCATGGAGTATATACGACGCGCTGCTGACGACGGAAACGCCGAGGCACAGGACAACCTCAGACAGTGGGAGGCAATAAAGAAGGCGCAACAATAGACACGAAACCTAAAGGCAATGTGTAGATAAGTAAAGAAAAAGAGAAATAAATATTTTTAATCAAACAATCGTTATACATTAACAAAAAATTTCATTATTATGAAAAAACTAAACAGCTTTTTCCTCATGGGCTCAGTAGCCCTTGCAGGACTCGGTGTGATGTCTTCGTGCTCGTCGGACGACCTCGGCACAGACTCGACTAACATCACTGATAACAAGGCAGTGAAGACACAGTTTGCTCTGAATATTCCAAGAGCAAATGGGGGAACACGTATGAGTGCGGTGAATACGCAGGCAAGTGGAAACTTCCTGGGTATGGAGGACATTCGCTTGTATTCGTTCAGCGATGTGCCAGGAGAAACTTCAACAAGTACAAAAACATTTACGCTTTCTAATATTTCGACTGGAATATCATCAACAGCATCATCTAAAATATATAATGATGTTGAGGTGCCTGTAGGTACAAAGAATTTCCTTTTCTATGCCCACGCTCCACAAGGAACTGATGATGCAACATGTTTTACCAAAGGTGTGCTTGAATTCAGCAATAAAACAGATGATGCTACTGCTACGAATGAAATCAAAGCCAATTTGAAAAAATTGGCTGGCACTGATGCAAAATCTCCTTCAACTCTTCTTGGTATACTTAATGATGTAGCAGGTGTTACTAATTGGGCTGATGCTGATGCAACTTCAGAACTCGGCATGCTCTATGTAAAGTACACTTCAGCAAAGGCAGGTTCTGCCAACAGCATTCGTCTTACTCTCCAGTCGCTTTACAACAACCTCGGTGGTATCGTGACTGGTGCTAAGGATGAGCATAAAACAATTGCTGAAAATATCCGTACAAAAATAGCAGAAAGCTTTGAAACTACTCCAGGTACTGACGGATACGTAAAACTCTCATATAGAGAAACTGGCGATGTTAGAAAGTATCCTAACAACATCAACCTCCCTGATGGAGCTGTGCAGTTGTCATATAACAAAGTTACTAAGACTTTCACTTATGCAACTTCATCTACACTTGGTGAATTAACCCTCGATGCCTCAAAGATTTGCTTCCCTGCATCTATCTATTATTTCCAGAGCAGCGACCTCGCAGCTACTGCTATGGAGCTTGCCGCGTCAAAATGGCCAACATCTACAACCACATGGACTGGCACAGAAGCTCCTTGGTTGAAGGACGCAAGCAATCTTGCTGACGGTTGGACGCCAGACGTTAAAGCAACAACACGTTCTATTGCTATGCGACAGAATATCAACTATGGTGTGGCAAGTCTTAGGACTACAGTGAAATGTAATGATGCAACATTGGCTGATAATACATCTTTAACTGTAGTTGATCCAAGCGAGTTTACTGGTAATGTATTAGTTCCTAATGGCGGATTCCCCGTTACTGGTTTGCTAATTGGTGGTCAGCCTACAGAAGTAAAGTATGATTTCCAACCAGCATCTTCAGATGAATTTGATTATACCATTTATGACCACAATCTTACAAGTATTTTTGCAAAAAATGGTTCTACATCTTCAGCAAACTACACAATTGTGCTACCTAACGATTTGGGACGTTCTGAAACTACTCAAAAGACGATTAATGTAGCTATTGAGTTGAAAAATGAATCAGGTGCTGATTTCCGTGGTGCAGATGGTATTGTTCCTAATGGTGGCAAGTTCTACCTTGTTGGCCAACTCAAGCCTTCAGAAGGAACTGGAGGTGGTACATCTATTCCCAACCCTGCCGTATTTATGAGGGACTACCAGACAACATTGACCCTCAACATTACGTCGCTTAAGAGCGCTTACAACACCATCCCCGACCTGCGTTCTACAAAGCTTCAGTTCGGTCTGTCGGTTGACCTCGAATGGAAGACAGGTCTTCAGTTTAATGTAACTCTCGACTAAGTAACAGTCCCGAATTATCTTTAGATATAGTAGGAGGGTATGGCATCCCTTATATATAAAGATAAACACATTTAGGGCGGCAGCCCTTGATCAGGCTGCCGTTCACCAATTAAACTCAAAACGAATAATATGATATCAACTTTACGATATGGTGTGAGGTTTGTCGTGGCAGCAGCCATTGCCATGACATGCCTCACTTCGTGCATAGACGAGGACCTCTCGGAGTGTGGTGAGAACTACACCATCGACTACACCGTGCGCCACGTATACCAACAGACCGACGTGCCAACCATCCTGGAGCGCGAGCTTACCACCGATGCCGAGCGACAACTCGCGGCACAGTTGCTCACGCCGCTCAACCGTGTGTTTGCCACAACCGTCAAGGAACTCGACCTCTCGTTCTTCGGCAAACCTGCCGGCAACCTCATACGACATGAGCAGCATGAAATCAATGCCGCCTACGCCCAGTACACTGTCTATCTCAAGAAGCTCGACTATCGCAACTTAGCACTCGCCAACGCCATAGCCGAGCCTCTTGTCGACATTAAGGGAGCAGAGGAGTTGAACTCGCTGATGCTCTGCCAGACAGTTGCCGACACCATCAATAGCCATACCGAGGGTCTATTCACGTCGCGCCTCAACATGGCGGTAAAGGACAAAAGCCAGTCGTATCATGCCGACCTATATATGCAGAACTGTGCATCGTGTCTGGTGCTCGACCCAGGCGACAACAAGGTGATGGGCGTGTCGGGATATGTCGACGACACAGCTACAGACTTTGCCGTGAGCGACAGCATCTACCATTTCGCACGCCACACCGTAGTGCGCTCGTCGCTCGTGAGCGGTGGTGGACTATACGGACTATATGCCGCAACCATGCCGTCGGCTGACACACCGAAAACCTACAACACCCGAAACAGCACCACCGAAACAGCGGCATGGCGCATCGGCGTTGTGGTGAGAATGGCTGACAGCTACACCAAGACAACACTCTACGTGCCACAACCGCTCAAGGCGGGCGAGCTGCGCATCATAAAGTGCAAGATAAACAGTCGGGGCGAGGTGGTGCCCAACCTACAGAATGTGGGTGCCAGTGTGGAACTTGACTGGAAGCCAGGCGGCGACCATAACATCGACATCTGATAGAACCAAAACAACAGAAACCTATATTCGTATGAAACACATCAACCTTATACTCACAACCTTTGCCCTAATGCTGATGTTCGCATCGTGTGGCTCTGGCGGCGACGAGCCTGCTACTGTGGACGAGCCAAAGGTGGAATTGCGCATGATTGTGCAGGCTCCCGATGCTGCAACGCGCATCGCCGACCCTGGCACCGGAACAGGCGAGGCAGACACATGGGACACTTTCGTGCTCGCCTTTGTATACAAGAACAGCACCACGCCTACACACACCGTTGTGGTGGACAAACTTACACGCGAGCAGTTTGAAAAACTCGAGAAATACAACGAGAGCGAGAATGTGCGCTACTACTCTGTGCAGTTAGCAAAAGGAGTGGTATATTGCTATGGAGTGGTTTACAGTTCACAGGCAACAAACGGCAACATCTACTCGAAGTTGCAATCGTGCACCACAAAGGAGCAGGTCGACAACTGCCTCATCTCTAATAGCTATGCCGCAGGCAACGCCGACGCCACGTCGATGTTTCTTAGTGTTGCCACGGGCTACTATCGCGACCTGAAGGACAACACCAAGCAAGGCACCATCGACATAAGCAATCCAGAGCCGTCGGCAGAGAATCCATATAATGTCCCCGTGCTAAGACTGTCGCGACTTGCAGCCAAAATCGACGTGCAATGGGATGCTGCCTCGGCTTTCACCAATAGCAGTCTGCGTGCCTATGTCACGGGATTCAATTATACGTCGAACCCCGCAATAACCGATGCCGGCTCGGGACGACTCTTCCCCGACCTTGCCACCGCGACCGATGCAGTTGGCGGAAGTGCCACCTTCATCAACGCAACGGAGACAAGCCAGCGCAACGGACGTGCTTATCACTACGTATTCCCCGAATCATACAACACCAAAAGCCCATTGCCCAATATAACCTTCAACATAAAAGGACGCGAGGCCGATAGCACGGATAAGGAGTCTACTGTCACCGTGAAGTTCAAGAGTCAGCCACAGGCTGCCACGTGGTATAAGATAAACGCCACGGTGAAAGGCATATCCAGCGACAGAGAATTCGAATGGGACATATCGCAAACACAAGGTACGAACTAAAACATCATTCAATATATGCTTAAATTTATAAAGAATGGAATAGTAGCGGCACTCATAACTGTGCCTCTCGCTCTAAACGCACAGACCAACTACTACGTTAAGGCACCCCACGACCTGGCGACGGCATCCACTACTGCCGACGGATTGTCGTGGGACAACGCCATATCGCTACAGCAAGCATTACAGAAAGCCACAGCTGGCAGCAACATCTACGTCAAGGGCTACACCACGGAGGAAGCCAATGGAAAGAAGAAATACTGCTACACTGTGCCCGACACAAAAGGATTCGTATTGCCGTCGGGAGTGCGCATGTATGGAGGCTTTGAAGGTAACGAGACAGAGATAAACCCCGACAACCTCGACAATCCAGCCAAGGACAAACGCGAGTATATCGACAGCGACCTCTCGCGAATGAAATATCGCTCGGTGCTCACTGCCGACATCGACTATGACGACGTGGTGTCGAAAACATGGCTGATATATCCACAAAACACCACACGCACCGACAACGCCGAGCATGTGGTGACAATGAACTTGGCACCCACCAGCGCAAACCCCAACTCGGGCAACAACCCCACCGTGCTCAACGGATTCTTTGTAATGGGTGGCAATGCGAATACGTATGGTGGCGGAGTGTATATAGCCGACGCCAGCACCGACGACAACAACACTGGCGGGCGAGGCTACGAGGTGGCACGCTGCTTCTTCACCGACAACTACGCCCCGAAGGGCGGTGCTGTGTATGTGGCAAGCAACGTCAATGTGAAGGACAACCAACGCGCCTACATACACTATAACACCCTATATAATAATGTGGCAGGAACACGTGGAGCCGACGAAAACCTTGGCGGCGGAATATGGGCTGTGGGCAAGGCTGCCATCAGCAACAACGTCGTCTTCTGCAACACCAACGGAGGTATGAGAGTGTCGAAAGCCACAACTGTTGTCAACAACACCATTACGCGCAACACCTGTGCAGGAATCGACCTTGTTGACAAAACAAACGACAGCGGACTGAAGGTGTACAACACCGTAATATGGGGCAACCACCGACTCAATAAAATCTCGCCAGCTCCAGAACTGCACTATTGTGCCTACTACACACTCCATGGCGAAGACGCCCCCAAGGGCAACAACAATATTTGGCTGCAAGAGAGTAATAATTCGGCTGAAGGCGACACACCAAACTTTAAGGACCCAGCAGCTTCAACTATCTACGACATCAACTATGGGTGGAAGACCACGGCTTATCCAAAACAGTCGTTTGCCCTGGACTATGGATCGGCTCTTATTGGCAAAGGCGACCCAATGCAATATAATGACAAAGTATGGGGCGACCAGGCAATAAGCGCAAACAGCAGGTTTGGCACAGCCGACGACGAGACAACCACTACAATAGATATTGGCGCCTATGCCTATTCAAAGGTGTCAAAATCGCGCCGCAGATATGTAAAGACAGGTGGCTCAGACGAAAACGATGGCAAATCATGGGCAACGGCTTTTGCCTCTCCACAAAAGGCTATAGACGCTCTTAACGACGGCACTGGTCAGCGTGGCGAGGTGTGGGTGGCAGCAGGCACTTACACACCACAGACCAATATCACAGCCGACAGCAACAGTCCGGTGGCTTTCCGCATGTATAGCGGCATCAACGTGATTGGTGGATTCTTAGGCAACGAGACATCAATAGAAGAGCGCACACACAACGTTCAATACACATGGAAGTACGACGACAACCGCCGCACCATTTTCCAGGCATCAGGCTACACCAAGCCTAAATGGAGCACCACTAAAGGCGAATGGACGTTTAACAGCGGCTCGTATCATGTGGTGTGGTTTGCCCCAGTCATTACCGACGGCACAGGCTCAGACAACAACAGCGTGGAGCCTTTCGACAAGGAGACCATTCTCGAAGGTGTGACCATAGAGGGAGGAATACTAACCTCCGAGTCGGGTTCTACCAGTAGCAGCTTCCTGCGCAACGACGGCGCTGGAGTAGTGATGACTGGGAACGCCGTGCTGCGCAACTGTGTGGTGCGCTATTGCTCAACGTCAGCCGACGGTGCACGTGGTGCTGCTGTATACAACGTCGGTGGACGTGTGGAGAACTGCTTGATATATAATAATGTGAACGCTTCGGGCGAAGGTGGTGGTGTCTACCTCGACGGCTACGGCTTGGTGACACGAAGCATCATAGCCAACAACAAGGCGCGCAATGGAGGTGGTGTGTACATGAAGCGTGGCTCTAAGCCACAGAACTACAATGTGCTCGCCCTCTCGGTGATTGCCAACAACGAGAACACCGCCAACGGTGCTGTCTATGCCGACGAGAGTGGCAACATAATCAACAACACCATCGTAAACAACTACACCTCGACATCAACCGACGATTCGGACAAGAAAGCATCGTATACGGGTGGTCTATACGTGAATGGCTATTGTTATGCCGTGAACAACATAATATGGAACAACGGCATCAAGCGCGCGTCGGAAGAAAGCGCAACTACCAATACGGCTGGTCAGCAGGCTCAAATGCATGCAGTCAATGCCACGACTGCCAATGTGCGATTCTACAATAATGCACTGTCGTCGCCCAACTCAGCCGTGTGGAATAATATCTACCAGTCGGGAACAATGACTCTTGGCACTGACGCAACCGACTGCTGCTTTAAACTCAACGACGCGGGGGCAAAGCAGTATGGCTCATGGAACAACATCAAGGAATGTCTCGGACTGCAGCACGAGTGGCAATCAATCGACTACTATTGGCCCACCAAGGACGGAGCGTCGGTGCGCTCGGCAGGATTGCCTCTATATATGTTCGACAACGAACTGCTCTATCATCCCGATGTCGACATCGTGGGCGATGTTTATACTACCACTACTATCGAAGCCTATTACTCTCCGGTGGTGACTTTCCGTCCTGCTCTGTCGCGTCGTGATGGCAAAGATGTGATGCGCCTATATGTCGACCCACAGGGTTCGAAGTCCGACGGAGATGGTTCTTCGTGGAGCAACAATGCGTCGTCGCTACATGAGGTTCTTGAATTTTTCCAGAACTGCTACGCAGAACAAACGTTCTCGTTCAGCAAACTGAATGTAGAGACCCCAACATATTATGCCGGAACAAATAGCATAACTATCAACGAAAACTCTACTATCTTCGAGGTGTGCTTGCGCAAGGGCAACATCCATCCCGAATACTCTTACGACGACAACGACGCCAATGCCGTGTCTCACCGCATACCGCGCACAGAGTGTCCGTTGCGCATCGTGGGTGGTTATCCCTCGGCAGACGACATTGCCCAACCTACAGATAATGACCGCGACATAAAGAACAACCGCACTGAGTTTGACGGACGCTATACGATTGGCGCGCTCAATGGCAATTCTTACCACACGGTGCGTGTGGCAGGAGGAGCCAATGTGACCTTCGACGGAGTGGCTGTCAGTGGTGGTAAGGCTACCAATAATGCTACTATGCACTGTGGCGGTGGTGTCTTGCTTTACGACGGTGCCCATGTGCAGATGGACAACTGCATCATCGAGAACAACATAGCCTATACGGGTCCAGCTGTAGCTGCTACCATGTTGGCAGACAATGTGAAGCTCGTCATGCGCAACTGTGTGGTAAACAACAACACAGTGGAGCCTTCGCCATCCAATGGCATTGGCGGCGACGACCCATGGCTGTTCAGTATCAAGCCTGAGTACATGGATTTCAACCACGTCACTATTGTAAACAATATTGCATATGCTCCGCAGAATGAAGTGCTCAACCGCAATGGCAACACATCGTATGCCGTAGGAAATCAATACCCCTTAGGCTCAACAACAGCCTGCAACAACACCAGTGGACTTGAGACTATAGCCTCGACAGGCAAGGAGGGAGCAGCCAACTTCTCCAATCCGTCAATCAATGTGGGTGCTGCCGAGTCGGGCAACGTGTATTATGGTGGCGAAGCCGACTATCGTCCGCTTACCAGTTCTACGGCTATGCAAGCTGTAATCAACAAGGCTGCGACTACGACTTCTGACTTGAAGGTGGACATCAACAACAATGAGCGCAACCTTGGTGGCGCTTCCGACCTTGGTGCCATTGAGGCTTTGCTGCCAAAGGCTGGCAAGGTGATTTATGTGCGTTCATACAACACCGTGGCACCTGACAACAATGACGACGTGAAGGACGAGATTGACGGATCGCCCAACTTCAACCTGCTCATTGATAATCCTAATGTGGTGTATAACGGAATGTCGTGGGACACTGCTATTCATGGCAATGCCATGTGCGACACGCTTAATATGGATAATAATGATAACTCCATATATGTGCGTGGCAGCAACAACATACTGCTTGCTACTACATGGAATAATACCGACTACTCTAAGTATCTTGGCACGACAACCACTCCCGTACGCAGCGAACCTTACTATGGACCGGCATCGGGACATTATACACGCTTTATTGCACAGAATAAGGTGTCGAGCTATACTGGCAGCTACGCCAGCATCTGGGATAAATACTATCAAGGCAATATCAACCAACTTGACAAGCAAGGCAGTACCTATTATAATAGCATAAACAACGATCGCAAGGAACGTTATATCAGCGGTCTGCAGTTGGCTGTTGAGATAGCTGCCAAATACAACGCACTGCATAAGAACGATCCAGGGTTTGAACCTAAGGAGGTATGGGTAGGCGCAGGTGTATACACCGACTACAAGGGATTCGTAATTCGCAATGGCGTGAAGGTGTATGGTGGATTCCCTAAGGACGGAACTCCAAGCGAACAAGAGCGCAAACCGTTGCTGTCGCAGTATGTGCCGGCACGCAATGCTGACAAAGACCGCAAGAAGTCGGACTATGAGACCATACTTCAGATACGCAAGGAGTCGCCTGTGTATCGCAATGCGAAAGATGAACTGAACATTTCGGGCGACGAGGGTGGAACCAACACGTTCGCCATGGATATGGTCAACACTTGTGCTGATGACAAATACCTCTGCCAGCGCCACTACGTATTGTATCAGCCCGACGTGTGTGTGACAACCTGGCATGTGGCAGGCGATGGCAATAACTGTGCATACAAGGGCAACGAGTACCGCTGCTACAAAACAGGCAGCTACTACTGGGAGAATTATGTCAGTGGTGACAAGCCCAGCGTGTATAAAGAGTATGCCGATGTGAAGTGGGACGGATTCACCGTTCGCCATGGCTACATTATTAATTATATGGCAAACCGTGACGGTGGTGCAGGTGTGCGCGTGTTCCATGGCGTGGAACTCGAAAACCTCATCATCACCAACAACCTCACACATGGCTACCGCACTCGTGGTGGTGGACTCTATATGGATGGTGCCAACTCGACAATATCCAACAGTTTCATCCTTAACAACCTCACTACCGACAAGAACGCCAAGTCGATGAGCAGTTGGAATGACGGAAATGGTGTGAATGACTATTCGTACTACAACTTTGGCGGATGCGACGACTATGGTGGTGGTGCCTATATGATTGTGGGTACGGGCTATAACATGGTTGTGGCAAACAACCGTGTGGTAAGCCATCAAGCAGCTACGGGTAGCGGTGGAGGCATCTTCATCGAGAACGCCAAGTTCTACAACAACACCGTGGCTTACAACACATCACGAAGAAACGGTTCGGGTATTGAGCAGTGGGCATCGGGTGGCAATGCCACTGGCGTTTCGTCGGAACTGTCGCTCTACAACTGTATTGTTTATGGCAATAAGAGCACGGATTTTCCAGACCATCCGCAGGTGGCTTCAACAAGTGTCAGCACGTTTAAGCCAGCACACAACTGCTTCTTAGTTGGTGGAAAAGATAATTATTACGGTGTATGGAATGACAATAGTGGTGGGGCTCCTGAGAACTTATACTCTGCGGCAAATGAGAACATTGTAATTAAAGGCAGCGAAGAAGCCGCCAACAACCCGTTTGCAGCCGGCGACAATGCCAGCAAGACCAACGACTATCGTCTGAAGGAAGACACAAAGTGCTTGAACGGTGGTACCGAAGACCTCAATCAAAACAAAGAGGTGCTCAAGGTAGACCTGCCGCTCACCGACATGGACTACTCCGACCGTATCAAGGACTGTAAGGTGGACATCGGTGCCTATGAGTCGGATGCCTACTCTAAGTTTGCTTACGAAACACGCAACGACTCCATTGTGTTCTACGTTACGCAGAATGGCTATGGCGAAAACACTGGAGGTAGTCCAGAGAATGCTGCCTGTGCCGACAAGCTACAGAAGGTACTCAACTATGCTGGCGATTGCTTCATCAAGATGAAGAATGGTGATGCTACTTTCAGTAAAATAAAAAAGTTCGTCGTCAAGGTGGCTGGCTACGATATGGACAGCGAGGGCGAGGGATTTGTCTACCATCCCAACACTCTTGCCGACCCTTCCGACCCTCAGAGCTACACCTTCCTCATCCCCAACGGAGTGACGCTTATGGGCGGTTTCTATGAGGGAGAACAGCAGACCGTAACCGTTGGCACTTCCACAACGACAAAGCTTGTGGGCTACAACTGGCACGACAACAAGCGCAACGTATTTGACGGATGGCGCAAGAAGGCAGACGGAACTCTTGCCAATAGCCGTACGGTTCTGTCGGCTGTGGCTAAGTTGCCGGCAACATCTTCTGTAGATAATATTGTGGGTCATCACGCCGTGACCTTCGGCTCATGGTCAACCGACAATTTGCAGCAGTGGAGCCAAACAGCTGTAAGCGACAGGGCCACTATCGACGGATGCTTCATTATCAACGGACAGGCAATAACCAACGACGGACACAAGGCTTTGGGCGGTGCTGCCATCGTGCCGAAGAACGCTCATGTGCGCAATTGTGTCATAGCGTACAACAAGGCTGTTCGTGGTGGCGGTCTGTATCTTATGCCTGGAGCCACGGTGAGCGGTTCGATTATTGAGCGCAACGAGGCAGAAGAGGGTGGAGCCATCTATGCCGACAACGGCAAGACCACAAAAGGCACAAAGGACAATCGAGCCTATATAATCTCGAGCACCATCGTGCGCAACGAGGCTAAGAAACTGGGCGGCGGCTTGTTCTTTGAGGAAGGTGCGATGATGATAGCCAATAGTGTGATATGGGGCAACTCTGCCGCGTCGGACAAGAACCTGAGTGGTGTGGCGTATGAAGCCTACGATGAAACAAAATTCTATGGCACAACAGATGGCAATGTGAACGCAGGACATGAGTATCCGTTCAACGACTGTTTTATCGAGACCTACAAGTTGAAGTCGAATCACCCGAACATCTCGATGGAGTCGGACAACAAGCGCTACTTCCGGTCAGGCTCGTCGTTCATTCCACGTCCGTTCTCGCAGCTCATCCACTCTGGTGCTTATAACAAGGTGATGAAAGACAATTGGATAAAGACCTTCGACGTGGCAACCCACGATATAAGGTCTACCCAATTAATAGTGGACAACTTGCAACAGCGACTCACTGTGGGTGCCTTCGCTGTGCATTTGAAAGTTTCCGACGAATTGTTCAAACGACTCTTTGTGTCGCTCGACGGTGGCAACGAGGTGCCCGAAGACATTCAGCAGAAATACATGGGACGCTCGTTCTATACCCCGTTCAACTCGCTTGGCAACGCTCTGGAGTATATACGCAGAATGCGCTCAAGCAAAAAGGCAACGGATGAAACCCACTTCGAGATACTTCTCACAAGGGGAACTTATGTCCCGGTATTGGCACGAAAGACAACGTCGGACAAGTTGAAAGACGACATGCGCATGTGCTCGTTCTCAATCCCAGTGAACACCGCTCTATACGGAGGATTTACAGGAAAGGAGAATTACTGCACAGGCACTGAACTCCGCGACGCATCGTTCACAGGAAAGCCAGCAGAAGGATTTGTAGCCGATGGCAATATGAAAGCCATTTTGGCAGAGCGCAACAAGATAGAGAATACATCAACGTATTTCGTCGACCGCAACCTCAATAATATCATTGAGCCGTGGGAGTTCAACTCGCTCACTATCCTAACGGGCAACCTGCTTAACGACGAGTCAAAACGTGCCTATCACGTGGTTTATGCCGAAGATAAGAACGTGTATCCTGAGGCAGAGAAAGCCGAAAAGCGCCAGTCGTTGGGCATCCTGCTCGATGGTATTACCATTCAGCATGGAGCCACAGCACGGTTCCTCGATATAAATGAAACCACAGGCAAGGAAACTCTCAATGAGGTGGGACACGGTGGTGGCATATACAGCGACGGTGTTAATGTTACGCTCAACCGCTGTCGTTTGATCGACAACCGTGGCATTCACGGAGGAGCTGCCTTCATTAAGGATGCCGACATGTATGTGTTGGGATCACTCGTTGCGGGCAATGCAGCTCTGGCTGACGAGCAACACCCATCGGAAGCTGGTAAAGGAGGAGCAATGCACTTCAATTATGAAAATGATGCAACATACGGCAGTTTCTATACTGCCAACTCGCTGTACGTTAACAATAGTGCAGAACCCTCAGTCGATGGTACTGGCGACGCTTTGGGTGGAGCAATCTACTTTAATGCCAGTGATAATCTGCATAAAATGTACTTCATGAACTCTATCGGAGCACGCAACAAGGCAACGCAGGGTGGTGGTCTCTACTGTACAAGTGAGACTGCTATCAACGGCAAATTTGCTTACAACAGTGTGTCGTGGGGTAATGTGTCGACCAAGAGCTCACAGCAATTCTTGAAGTATATGAGCCATATGGCTAATGACGAATTCGTGAATCTCGACCCTGTTAAGGATTACGAGGATGTGACACTCGCTGATGGCAGTAAGGTGCGCACCCTTATCAATAGCAACATTCTCCTAAGCAAGGATAATATGGCTATCGACGGTCCGCGCTTTACCAAACCAACCGACAAGGCTGGTGTGGAAGGCTACGATCTGAAGTCACAATGGAATCCTGCTGGCATTTCTATTCTCACTGATGCTGGCGACGGCAAGGTTGGGAAGGATGACGCTGGCAATTTCACAGTAGAAACTGGTGCTTATCGCGATTTCTGGATGAATGGAACGCTGGATTTTGTGCAGAAATACTTTGAAACCGACTATAATATCGACCGCTACATGTTGCGTCGACAGTCGGGCGAAGGTAGTGAACAATGGACTAAATATGCTCGCTATCTTGGAGGTATTAACGAAGACGGAACGCCCGCTGACAAGATTATCGACATCGGTCTGTATGAGTATCAGTATAAGCTCGACTTCAAGAAGTTACCAGGCGTATATGTTGGTATGATAGAGCAAGGCGACGGCGACGGACGCGACTGGGCTAACCAGACGTCAGACCTGCGCAACGCTATCATTGCAATGGCCAATCCAGATGGATTCTCTTCTACTGGACAGGACAAGAAGCGTACTATTTACGTGCGAAACGGACAGTACTTCTCGCCAACTCTATCCGCAGGCAATGCCTTCTCGCTGCATGTCAATCAATCGAACGATTGGTGTGAGTCGGTTACTATTAAGGGTGCTTGCACGGGCGAGGGACATGGCGAGAATGTAAAGCAGGACTTCTCGAAGCAAACGGTAATCGTGCCAAGCAAGTTGCCGATTCTCAAAGCGGGAAGTCTGCTGGACATATCGACAAAGAACAAGCCAGTGACCATCGAGGGACTGACGTTCAACAACGACTATGGTCGCGGTATGCGTGTGCAGGTGGATAATGCTCAAGGCTCGCTCACAATACGCAATGGTGGATTCCGCGAGAATTTAGGAAGCGGAATGTTTGTGGCTCAGAATAAAGGCAAGGTGCTTGTATACAACACGTTGTTTGCCAATAACTCATGTATGAAGAACATTCAGAATGAGTCGGGCGAGGCTGCAAAAGTAGGTAATAATGCTGCTCTCGTCACTACAGGCACAACTACAGTGGTTAACGCCACATTTGCCGAAAACCTTGGAAAGGCTGTTGCGGTGAGTCCTAAGACAACTGAGTTTGGCAAGACTTCGCTCGACAATACTCATGTCTACAACTCTGTGTCATGGCAGAACGAGGATAACAAGACTGATATTACACAGAATGAAAACGGAACAACGACTATAGCTGACGGCAGTATCTACGCCAATGGCGGAGCTTTCTGCTCGGACATTCAGGTGGACAACACCGCCACGGCGACAAACAACTACAACAAGGCGTTTGCTTATCATTATGATGAAGCCAATTTGCCAGTGGGAAAGATAAATGGTCCGGAGAATGCCGACGCCATGTGGGGTCCTAACTTCACCAATCCTGCGGAAAAAGACTACACTCTGCGACCGTCGCTCTTCCTGCTCGACCGTGGCTCGAATGCCCACTATCAGAAGGAGGTGCTTGGATATGACGAAGCGAAAATAGCGTCAGCCAATCCTGCAATACCCGAAACTGAAGTGGAGCTTGCCAACAAGAAGCGACTTGTAGGCGGAGCTGTCGACGTGGGAGCTTATGAGCAAGATGCTCAGTTGCGCCAGATTCTGTATGTTAAGCCTATCAGTTCGGCAGAGAACACTGGCGAGAGCTGGACCAAGGCAATGGGCGACCTTCAGTCGGCTATCGACCTTGCCGGACTCTACAAGCGCATAAACGGGAAAGACGGATTTGTGCTTGTCGACCAGAACGTGAATGAAGACAATGTGAAGCTTGAGCTTGACGGAGTGCATGTTTATGGCAACATGAACGACGAGAAGTCTACCAAGGACGCGACCACAGCCACGGCTGAGGAAATTGTGAAAGAACTGTTGGGCAAACGCCACGGTGCATTTGAGAGTGGATTCAAGATGTCGAAGATTAAGAATCTCACTATGAATGCCGACGCTGTGGTCGACGGATTCAACATTACGGAGTCTGCCAACATCAAGAAAGGCATGCTTGGTGGTTCGCTCGTCGAGACTAATGTCACTGGCGACAAGGGCGAGGGCGTGCTCTACAACTCGCTGGTCTACGACCGCACATGGGAGCAGACGGCTAATCCTACGGCAATATCTCAACTTTCAGTTAAGGGAGTACGCGCTGTGAACGTGACGAGTCAGGGAACTATCGAGAATGTAAGCACAGATGAGGCAAATAAGTTCGGGTTCATGCCCAATTTGCTCGGCAGCTACGCCAACCGTGCTCCGGGATGGAAGCAGGGTGAGGCTGTAAATGGCGCAGTAGGCATTGCCGACACAATAGCCCATACACGCTATGTGCCGTCGGCGTTGACATATCGCTGCTATCAGCTCAACGAGGACGACAGCTACAACCTCGACCGATGGGCTAAAGACACCAAGCAATACAAAGCCACACAGGCATGTATTAAAAAAGTGGGTCACGGCTACGACGTGCTTGGCAACAAGCGTCTGCGCAACAAGCTCGACAACGGATGTTTCGAGACATGGAATGTGCTCAGTAATGTCACTGGTGCAGAGGCTGACGAGACTCAGACTATCAGCAAAGACGACTATCCACACTGTCCGTCGGTGGTTTATGTGCGCAGAGGACGAGAACTGACGATAGACGACGAAGTATATCCGAACCCAGGTTCTGGTGTCACCTTCAACTCAAACGCTTATCTGGCATTCCTGCTCTTGGAGCATCACGCCGGATTGCGCTCAGTGAACAACTGGTTGGGATATATGCGTCTGGCAGTTGAGCGCAACTTTGAAGAGGGCAAGTCGCAGTATGTTTACTTGCCGTTCACAGTAGACCGTGTTGCCAATGCCGACAAATTCAAGGCCTACACCTACAACGCCAAGAAGCGTGCCGAGTATGACTATAAGTATAGCTCGGAGAACGGAGCATGGCAAAACGCCGAACGACTGAGTAACATCGGACTGGCACTCGTGCCAAACGTCAACACAAACTTCACCGCACGCTTCTACAGTGTGCAGGAGGAGGAGGGCGAGAATCGATTATGGCAGATAACGGGCAACAATCTCGAAGTGACCCTGCAACAGAGCAACAACCGCTCGCCGTGGTCGAAGCCTTCGGACGGTGGAGCCAAGTTCACCCACAAGGAGAACATGGGATGGAACCTCTTCGGTTCGCCCT
>OQVL01000616.1_pt1 | contig 19516 bp, 12 predicted proteins | sample 1691501 | NCBI WGS metagenome assembly OQVL01 (sample SAMN03418253, study PRJEB22391) | human gut metagenome | biome: human-gut; feature: organic feature; material: feces | host: Homo sapiens | place: Tanzania | collected 2013-01 | reverse complement strand
CGGCGCGGGAACGGCGACGGTCAATACGAACGCGGCGTTCGGCTTGATCGCTTTTAACGACGATCAGGGCGGGACGCTGAACATCGCCGACGGTAAAATTTTAACGGTAGGCACGATTACCACCGACGGCGCAAACGCCGTCACGGGCGCGGGAACGCTGAATCTGACAGGGGCGGGATCCGCGTTCAAAGCCCCCTTGTCCGGATTGGGAACTTTACAGATTTCGGGGGGATCAGCCGAATTTTACAACGATATTCACATCAAAAAGCTGGCGTTCAACAATGGCGGCGAAGTCAAGTTGGCGAAAGGCATGACGATGACCGTCACCGACATGACGCAGAGCAACACGACAAACGCGGGCGGCGTGTACGGCGACGGGGCTTTTACCGCCGGAACGGGAAACATTCAGTTTTCCACGGGCGGAAAATACCTTGCCAAAGCGACGATCGGGTCGGGGACGCTGAACTTTATCGGCAATTCGAATATCGGATCGTTGAATTATTCGGCGGTCACGGGAACGATCAATATCGCCGACAACATCACGGTGTCCGTCGGATCGGACTTTTCCGGCATCGGGATTCTGACGGGCGGGGAAAGCGCACAGCTGCATCTGTCGGGAAACGCGAACGCCGTGTTTAACAAAGCGATTGATTACAAAGGAAAAATCAGCGCGGACAGCGGGGCTTTGTCCTTTATGTCAACGACCGGTTTTTCAGAACTGACTTTGGACGGCGCGTCGGCGACGTTCTATGACAAAGCCGATATCGGTCTGGTGTCCGTCAAAGACGGATCGTCCCTGTTCAAACTGGAGGCGGTCATCGACACGCTGAACATCACGGGAAGCGGTTCCGTCAAATTCAACAGCGCCGCGGCGCTGAGAAAAATGGACGTCGGCGCGGGGACGGTTGTTTTTGCCAAAGACGCGAGTCTGGAAACGGGCGGTAGCGTCGGAACGACCGACGGCGTCGGAGGCGTTCTGGATCTGGGCGTCAACACGCTGACGGTCGGTTCGGGCGTTCTGGCTCTGAACGACAATTCACGCTTGAAGCTGACAATTTCCCGCGACGCGACCGATGTCGACGGCAATGTCCAAAGCACGGGGTACGGCAAAATCGTGATGTCGTCGGGCAGCAAACTGGATATCCGTTCCAACGTTCTGATGGATTTGAACGTTGATTACGGTTTGCATACGGCAAAGGACGGATCGGTGTTCCGGCTGGTTTCGGGCGCTCGCACGGGCGAATTCGTTTTCGAAAACAACCGTTACAGTCTGGTCAAGGCGGATTGCGACGCCGGCACGGGCATGTGCTATCGGCTGACGCAAACGTCGACGGGCGGCGAAGTCGCTGAAAAGGAATCCGCCAATGAAAATCAAATCACGACGGCGAAAGCTTTTTTGGACGGCGATCTGTTTTCCGCCGGCACAAAAATTTACAGCGTCGCCGAACATTTGGATTCGCTGTCGCAGTCAACGTCCAAACGCCACGCCTATCTGGGCGCGCTGACGGCGGTCGCGCCCGACGTTTCGGGGGCGATGACCAATCAACCGATGGCTTTGCATTCCAAAATTTCGGGGACTTTGGCGGGGCGGCTGAACGGGCTGATGTCGAATATGGGCGACGCGTCGCCCATGTATCGGGATATTCAGAAAATGTACGGTTACGGTCGTTCCGGCGGATCGCCTTACCGTTCCCGCTTTATGCGCGCCGAAGACTACTATCGCCGCGCGGGCTATTACGATCTGGAGGACAAACCCGTCACCCGTCAGCGTCCCGCCTACCGCCGCAGCGCCGTTCCGAACAGTGTTGAAGAAGTCGAAGCGCGCGCCGAACGCAAACGCTGGGCGCAACGCCGTCCGTCCTATTCGACGCCGAAAGAGTTCGGCGCGTGGGCGCAGATGTACTACAATACGGCGGAATACCTGTCCACGGGCAAGCCGGACGGATTTTCAAACGACACGAACGGCGTCGCTTTCGGCGCGGACGCGCAGTTGTTCAACGTCTTCGCGCTGGGCGTCGGCTATGCCCAAACAACGACGACGGTCGACACGATGCAGCGTTCCACCGATATTGACGGCAGTTCGTACTTTGTCTACGGCATGTACAAACCGTCCGACTGGTTTGTCAGCGGCATTCTGAACATGACGAGCATGACGTACGAGGAAACCAAAGATCTGTCCGGCATGACGCTGAAAGACAGCTATGACGGTTCGTCGATCGGGGCGACGCTGATGTTCGGCAAAGATTTGAAAACATGGACGCCGTCCGTCGGGGTGCGCTACGTTTCCGCCGATCGCGACGCGCACACGGACGAAATCGGTCAGGAAATCGGATCCGTTTCCGCAAAATCGACGACGTTCGTTTTTGAAGCCAGATCCGAAGCCGACTTCGCCAAGGGCGTCAATTCGCAGTGGCACAGGGAACTGAGCGCCGCGCTGACCTATGATCTGTCGTCGTCGTCCGAAAGCGCGACCGTCCGTTTGCCCAACGGCAGCGGCTACACCGTCAAAGGCGAATCGATGGATCCCGTCGGCGTTGAACTGGGGGCGTCGCTGGCGTTCGTGTACGGCGAACACGTCGACGTTTCCGCGGGCTACAATCTGGAATGGCGTCCCGACTATCTGTCGCACACGGTTATGGCGACGTTCAGATATTCGTTCTGATGTCCGGATGGCGCGATTTGAAAAACGCTTTTGCGACGGAAGCAAAAGCGTTTTTTGCTTGTTTTGGACAAAAAACACGGCTAGTATGGTGGAAATTTAACGAAAACCGAACTGCGGCAGGAACGAAAAATGTCCGAAAACGAACCCAAAGTCAAATATCTGAAAGATTATAAAAAGCCCGACTATAAAATCGAATCCGTTCATCTGGATTTCGATTTGGACGAGGAAAACACGCAGGTCGCTTCCACTCTGAAAATCAAAAGCGACTATGACGCGTCGACGGGCGAAGTCAGACCGTTGCGTCTGGACGGCGACGAATTGACGCTGACGGGAATCGCCATTGACGGGCGCGCTTTGAAACCCGAGGAATACACCGTTGACGACAAGGGACTGACGATTTTAAATCCGCCGAAGGAATTCGAACTGTCGATCGGTACGGAAATCCACCCGAAAGCCAATACAAAGCTGGAGGGGCTGTATGTGTCGAACGGCATGTTCTGCACCCAATGCGAACCCGAAGGATTCCGCCGCATCACCTATTATCCGGATCACCCCGACGTTATGAGCGTCTTTACAACGACTTTGCGCGCGGACAAGGAAAAACTGCCTTGTCTGCTGTCGAACGGCAATCTGGTCAAAGAGGAAAAAATGCCCGACGGCAGAACGGCGGTGACGTGGAACGATCCGTTCCCCAAACCGTCCTATCTGTTCGCTTTGGTCGGCGGGGATCTGGACTATATCAACGACAAATTCGTCACGATGTCCGGTCGCGAAGTCACTTTGGGCGTCTACGCGAACAAGGGGCAGAAAGATAAGTTGGACTATACCATGGATTCGATCAAGCGTTCCATGGCGTGGGACGAAAAGGCGTTCGGACGCGAATACGATCTGGATCTGTTCAATCTGGTCGCCGTTTCCGACTTTAATCAGGGCGCGATGGAAAACAAAGGACTGAACATCTTTAACAGCGCTTACGTCATCGCCGACGCCCATACCGCGACGGACGCCGATTACGCGGGGATCGAAGGCGTCGTCGGGCATGAGTATTTCCATAACTGGTCGGGCGACCGCGTGACCGTCCGCGACTGGTTCAACCTGTCTTTGAAAGAGGGGTTGACCGTCTACCGCGATCAGGAATTTTCGCGCGACATGCGTTCGCGTTCCGTGAACCGCATCGAAAACGTCGCGTCGCTGCGCGCGGGGCAGTTTGCCGAAGACGCCGGTCCCACCGCTCATGCCGTCCGCCCCGAATCGTATGTCGAAATCAACAATTTCTACACGTCGACGATTTATAACAAAGGCGCGGAAATCGTGCGCATGTACGAAAAAATGCTGGGCAAGGAAAAATTCCGCAAAGCCAACGATCTGCATTTTACGCGTAACGACGGAAAATCCGTCACGATCGACGATTACGCCCAATGTATGGAAGACGTGTCGGGCAAGGATCTGACGCAATTCAAACGTTGGTATTCGCAGGCGGGAACGCCGTCCGTGTTCGCCGAAGGGAAATACGATGAACAGGCGCAAACCTATACGCTGAAACTGCGTCAGGAAACCAAACCGACGCCGAACCAGCCCGAAAAGCTGCCGTTCGTGATTCCGATGGAAATGGGGCTGCTGGGCAAAGACGGCAAGGATATGCCTTTGCAGTTGCAGGGTGAAGACAAGGCGCGGGGAACGTCCCGCGTGTTCACGCTGGACAAGGGCGAGGCGACGCTGACGTTCGTCAACGTCAAGGAAAAACCCGTGCTGTCCGCCAACCGCGACTTTACCGCGCCGATTAACTTTCACATGGATTATTCCGATGCCGAACGCGCGCATTTGATGGCGCACGATTCCGATCTGTTCAACCGCTGGGACGCGGCGCAGCAGTACGGCGTGAAAAAAATGCTGGCGATGGTCAAGGATATTCAGGACGGCAAGGAACCCAAAGCGGACGACGGATATTTGAACGCGTTGGGGTCTTATCTGAAAGATCCGTCTTTGGATAAGGCTTTCGTCGCCAAGGCGCTGGAATTGCCGAGCGAAAAATATATCGCCGATCAGATGGACGTCGTTGATGTCGACGCGATCGCCAAGGCGCGCAAAACGGTTTCCGACGCTTTTGTCGCGCGATTCGAAGGCGATCTGGCGCGCACCTATGACAGTCTGAACGTCGCCAAACCGTTCGAACCCGTCGCGAAAGACGCGGGCGAACGCGCGTTGAAAAATCAGGCGTTGGCTTATCTGGCGTCGACGGGAAAACCCGAATACGCCGAACGCGTGAACGCGCAGTACGAACGGGCGAACAACATGACCGACCGTTTCGCCGCGATGAGCGTCGCCGCCGGCATGGAATCGGGCAAATCCGTCGTGGACGATTTCTACAATCGTTTTAAAAACGAGGAGCTGGTCGTCAATAAATGGCTGGGCGTTGTGGCTTCCGAAAGCTTGGACGGCGCGAAAAAAGCCGTCGCGCACGAATCGTTTGCAATCACCAATCCGAACAAAGTCCGTTCCGTCATGCGAAAATTTTCCGCCAATCAAACGGCTTTTCACGCCAAAGACGGTTCGGGGTACGATTTCGTCGCCGATATGACGGTCAAACTGGACGGTTTAAACCCCTTGGTCGCCGCCGATACGGTCAAACCGCTGACGGCGTGGCGCAAGTTTGATCCCGAACGTCAGGGAATGATGAAAGCCGCGCTGGAAAAGGTTATGGCAAAGCCGGGGTTGAGCAAAAACGTCTATGAAGTCGTTTCCAAATCTTTGGGCGCTTCCGAATCCAAAAAATCCAAAATTTTGGAAAACAGGGCTAAATTGCAAAAACGAGCCAAAACGGACGCTTTTATGAAAAACGGTCCTGTCAAAGTGTATGTTTCCGGCGCAAAATCGGGCAGGGAAAACGTTCCCGCGCACGAAGCCGGAAAACAAGCGCGCAAGGACGCCGCCCAAAACGCCGCTCAAAACGCCGCGCGCAACAGGGTCTTCGGACGCTGATCGGTTCCGAACAGATAAAACCGTCGGGGATTTTTCTTCGGCGGTTTTATTTATTTTGTGGGCAGGGCGGCGTTTTCTTGGTATAAATAAGGGAAATCGTCATTGTTTCGAAAGGACTTTGCCATGAAATCCGTTGCAGTTTTACTGTCGATCGCCGGATTGGTCGCTTTTGCGGGGGACGCGGCGGCGCAATTCCGTCCGTCGGATCGGGATCGTCAGACGGCGTCAATCCGTCCCGCAGAGAAGCAACCCGAAGCTCAGTCCGCTGTCGTAAGACTGTTTGACGACGACGGCAACGTGAACGCCGCTTACGCTCAAAAGGTGAAAGAGGAACGGGCGCGGAAAGCCGAACAAAAAATGGTGAAACGGCGCGTGTACACGGGACCGTCGCACGAGGAAATCGCCAAAGCCGCGGAACAAAAGGCGGTCGAAAATATCAAATCAATGTTGACGGACAAACGGTTCAGTCTGAAATACGGCGAAATCGGCTATGATTCTTACGCCGATTTGCTGACGATTGACGATGTGACGCTGGTTCCGCTGAAAACCGCGCCGGGGCAGAAAATCCCGCCGTATTATTTTAAGGCGCAACAGGTTGTTTTGCGCGGCGCGAATATCGGTGAAAAAGAGGGAACGCCTTTGAATACCGCGGGCGAATTGCGTTTGACCGCCGTCGAAATTCCCGTCTGGGACGAAAACGCCGTTAAAAAAGGCAAGATCGACATCTCTTTGCTGGTTTTGAACGGCAATATTCCCGCTTGGCTGCGCATGCGCGGCGTCGGGCGTCTGGAACGCGTCGACGTCAACGGTCTGCGTTCCGAAACCATTATTAACGAAGCTGTGTTGAATAATGTCGTGCGGTCGAAAATTTTTGCCGCGTCCTCCGCGTCGTTTCGTCAGGCGTCCATGGGACAGAATTTTATCGACGCGTTTAAACGGCAAGGTCTGGACGGCTTTTCGTTCGTGTCGGCGACGGTTGACGGAAAGGAAATCGCGAACGATACGGGCGCGCTGGCGGCAATGACTTCGTACAGTGCCAGAATCTTGGATTCCGATTTGGTCGCCGCCGCCAGAAACGAAGCCGAAAACGCCAAAAAGCCCGATTTTTCCAAAGAAAAATTGAAAAAGAACATCGCCGAAAACAAGGCGGCGCGCGCGGCGGTCGACGCCGAATTGAAATCGGATTTGTAACGTATGGCTGAATCGACGAAATATCCGGCGCAGACGGACGGTCAAGGGGCTTACAGCGCTTTGACAAAGCGTCCCGCGCCCAAAATCGTCGATCCGGAAGACAGCGCCGTCAGTTATGTCGCCGGTGTGCGGCTGGTCGACGACATGGCGCAACGCCGCAAACGTTTCAAAGGCTGGGAAAAGGACGATAACGCCCTGCTGGTCGTGCGATCGCTGGAACAAGGGGATACGGATAAATTCGCGTGCGCGGATTTGCACGGCGTCAATTTTTCGGGCGCGCCGCTGGCGTCTGTCAATTTGCAAAACGCCGATCTGAAAAACGCCGATTTATCCGGCGCGGATCTGCGCGGAGCCGATTTGCGCGGCGCGGATTTGCGCGGCGTCAATCTGGAGGAAGCCGATTTATCGGGGGCTTTGCTGGACGGGGCGCGGCTGGACGGCGCGTATTTGAAAAACGCAAAAATCGCAGGCGCGCGGTTGGCGAAAAAAGCGTTGAACGAACTGGAAATCATGCAGCAAATGCAACGCGACGCCGAAGAAGGCAAGCTGGATTTGCGCAAAGCGAACTTGCGGTATCTGGATTTGCGGCGTCTGGATTTGCGGGGATTGGATTTGACGGGCGTTGATTTGTCGGGCGTCAATCTGGTCGGCGTAAATTTGACGGGGTGCAAGGTTGATCCGATGTATTTGGACGGCACTTATGCGTTCAGACAAGGGGCGGGGCGTAAAATTGAAATCAAAAAGGGCAATTACGCCGGACTGGATTTGACGACGGCAAACCAGATGAAAGCCAAAGCGGGATTGACGGAATTGGAGGCTTTGCGCCGCAAGCGCGTCGCCGCCGCGGACGAAGAACAACAGCGTATCGACGAAATCAATCGCGCGACTGAAAGAATGCGGCGGGAAGAAGAAGCCGCAATCCAAACGGCGCGCGCCGAACAGTCCCGTCCTCGCGATGCCGTTTTTTCCGGTTCGGCGTCGTCCCCGACCGCCGGAAACGAATCCGCCGACGGGCTGAGCAAAGAGCTGGCTTTGCTGAAATCGCGCCGTCAAAATCAGGCGTCGCCCGAAGAATTGAAAGCCCGATTGCAAGATGTCGTTTTGGAAAAACGCCCCCTGCTGAAAAGCGGCGCGCGCAGTCTGGTGACCCGCCGTCCCCGCCGCAAAGAGGAATTGCCCCCCGGCAAGTACGATTTTCCGATTTTATATCCGGTTGACGACGACGAGAAAAAAAAGGAAAAAAAATCGCCCGTCGCCGAAGTCGTCAAAGTCGCGGAGCAAGTTACGGATTGCGTCAGGCGCGTGTTTCAAAAGGTTGTGCCGCGCCGGTCGAACGTTCGCGTCAAACGGTCGCGTCAAAGATTCAGGAGCTAGAATATGGATCGCTATTCAATGCTCCCGTCGCGCGACAATCCCAACTTCGCCGAACATTACAAGGCGTTGGACTGGGTTATTCTGGGATTTTTGTACACGACGTTCGCGGCGTTTGTCGTGTCGCTGTTCGCTTATCCGCTGGGGCACATGGTGTCGCACGACTTTTCCGCGCAGGCGTGGGAAAACGTCAAGCAGTACTACGCCTATATGAAATCCCACCCGTTTTATTATTTCAAAAGCTATTTCCGCTGGTTCGCGACGTTTTTCAGCGATCCGTTTCAAAGCTTTTCCGTCTGGATTCCCGCCGCTCCTTTTTTTGTTGAAATCCTCGGTTGTCTGATAACGCTGAAAACAAACCCGCACTACTTTATTCAGCTGGATCAGGGCGACGGGCGGCTGGCTGACGAACGCGATGTCAAAGGCATGGGACTGTGGAACGGCATTTCGTTCGTTCTGGGGTTGTGGAAAGACCGCCATGTCCTGCGCATGAACAACTATATGTCCCTGCTGATCATCGGCGCGCCCGAAAGCGGCAAAACGTCAGGCGTCGTCATTCCCAGTATTCTGGCGAACGATGACAAATGCTTGTTTATCAACGATATGAAAGGTGAGCTGTTCCAGCTGACGGGCGGACATCGCGCATCCTTGGGACCCGTTTTCCATGTTAACTTTTTTGCTACGGACAAGCCGGAACAAGGGATTTTCTGGCCGACGTGGAATCCGCTGAGCGATATGGATTTGCCGCCGCCGTCTCCGGGGCGGCAGGGGTACATCGGCGGCTTGGCTTATTTCCTGTTGGGCGACGGACCGACGGGAACCGACCCGTATTGGATCAAGTCCGGACGCGCCGCGCTGGAAGGATTCATCAACTATATTTGCGACAAATGCGAACAGGCGCGCGCAAACGACTATTTTTTGCAACGCTTGTACGAAGACGCCATGGACGACGAAGATTACGACGTTTTGGAAACATATTACGAATCCATGGAAAAGACCGTCGCCGTCAAGCAGGCTTTGAACAATGTCCGCAAACGCGCGCTGAACTTTAAAAACTATCTGCCCGTCGGAAAATGGGATCCGATTCCCGAAGCGTGGATCGGACGGCAAGCCAGTTTCCCGATGCTGATGGATTTTATCACTAAACAGCAACTGGACGTGTCCGCCGAATTGCGCGCCAGACGCGACGCGGGTGATCCCGTTGCTTTTAAAACCGATATATGGGCTAAAATCCTGTCCGAAATTGTCGAAGAAACAACTTACTTCGGGTACAATCGACGCGCTTTGGTCGAAATCGGGCAAATTCTTTCGTTGCCGAAAACCCAGCGGTCGTCCGTGTTGTCAATGGCTTTGTCGGGATTGGCGCCTTTCAAAAACGCCGCGATTCGCATGCGTATGGCGTCCAGCGATTTCGCCAGCGTGCAAATGCGCGGCATCAAAAATCCCGTTACGGGGCAGTGGGAGCCCGTCACGTTCTATCTGGGCTGTCCGATCGACCGCATGACGAACACCGTTATGACGATGTTCGTCAACATGTATTCGGGCATTTTGACGATTTTCGATATTAACGAAGGTCCGTGCGGTCCGTTCCCGATGCTTTATATTTTGGACGAATATACCAGCATGTCGACTTTCCATGTGTCCGAAGCGATCGGAACGGGCATCGCCAAACATTACGCCTTTTTGCTGACGTGTCAGGATTTGTCGATGCTGTCCGCGGCGTACGGAGGGGAAATGGAAACGCTGATCAGCAACACGGGCGCAAAAATATTTATGCGCTGCAACGGTCAGGAAACGGTTGAGCGTATCAATTCGTGGATGGAAAAGAAGACCGTCGTCGTGTTTTCCGAAAACAGGAACGAAGGAATCGGGTCGGGGACGACGCCGCTTTCCGACGTGAACATCAGCTACGGCACGATGGGCGGCGATGTCGTCGGTACGGCGAAGCTTTTGAATATGCCGTTCGGAGAACAATACGCGCTGATTCAAAAACACCACAACCGTCCGATCAAACTGAAAACCCCCGTGTATTTCAATGACAGGGCGATGACGAAGTTGACAAAGATTCCGCCGCCGCCGCCTTTGCCGATCGCCGTCTACAACCAGCGGCACGAGGAGGATAAATTGCCGCCGCCCGACGATCTGTCCGCCGAACCCGCTTATATGCAGGCGCAAAAAGTCGCGAATCAAGTCGACGGCGCATAATCCTTTTGACCGTGACCGTATTTTATATTTGTTCAAAACAAGAGGATTATGGTATAAAAAAACAAGCGTTTTTTTAGGAGAAAAATATGAAAGCTATCGAAATCAAAAAAGGCATCTATTGGGTCGGCGTCAAAGACTGGAATTTGCGCGAATTTCACGGTTATACGACGTCGCGCGGATCAACTTATAACGCGTATTTGATTGTGGACGAAAAAATAACGCTGATCGACGGCGTCAAAGCGCCTTTTACGGACGAAATGATGCGGCGGATTTCCTCGGTCGTCGATCCCGCCGAAATCGACGTTATCGTGTGCAACCATGTTGAAATGGATCATTCGGGGGCTCTGCCCGCCGTGATGGCGAAAGCCGTCAATGCGACGATGTATTGCACGCCTGCGGCGGAACGCGAATTGAAAATGCACTACGATGCGGCGGAATGGAAGATTCAAACCGTTAAATCGAACGATACGCTGAATATCGGCAAACATACGCTGACGTTTGTTCAGATGCCGATGGTGCATTGGCCCGATTCGATGATGACGTATGTCGGTGATGAAAAGCTTTTGTTCCCGAACGACGGATTCGGTCAGCACTATGCGTCGGACGGTTTGTTTGATGATGAAAATACGGATATCGTTCTGGACGAGGCGAAAAAATATTACGGCAACATCGTGATGCCGTACGGGGCGCAGGTGCAGAAGGTGCTGGAAATCGCGGCGGGGCTGGACATCGAAATGATTGCCCCCAGCCACGGTGTCATTTGGCGCGAACATATCTCTGAAATCGTTGAAAAATACAAGCTGTGGTCTTCTTACGGCAGTGTCGCGGACAAAGCCGTCGTCGTGTACGATACGATGTGGGAATCGACGGAACGCATGGCGCAGGAAGTCGCCGACGCATGGAGCGAAAAGGGATTGCGCGTCAACCGGATTTGTTTGAAGCACACGAACATGTCCGACGCGATCAACGCGTTGGTCGAAGCCAAATACGTCGCGCTGGGATCGCCCGCGCTCAATTCGGGCATTATGCCGACGATGGGCGGATTTTTGACGTACTTGAAAGGATTGGCGGCGAAGAACAAGATCGGATTCTGCTTCGGTTCCTACGGCTGGAAAAAGGATTGCCAGCAGGAAATGCAAGACGTTCTGACCAAAATGGGGTGGACGATGCCCGAACCGATTTCGACGGTCAACTGGCGTCCGACGGAGGAGGCGTTGGCGCTGTTGCGCGAATCCGCCGCCCGCGTCGTCGGATAAATCGCCCGAAACGACGCAAAGCCCCGCTTGAAAAAGCGGGGCTTTTCCGTTGCGCGGCGGATCCCTGTTATCGTTGTCGCGGCGCGGATAAAAAAAATCCCCGAAAAATCGGGGATTTCCGTTTTTGCAAACAAGGGAATTTTTTACGCGCATTCCAGTTGTTTCAGATCTTCGTCTTCTTCAAACGTCTTGTCTTCGTCCAACGCGGAATAATAGCTTGCCATATCAACGATTTCGTAGTTTGACGCGTCGGCGAAAACGGCGGACAACAGGGCGTTTGTATCCGTGTGTCCCGAACGGCAACCGTGAAATTCCGCAATCAGCGTATAGCCGGACATATACAGGTCGCCGACGGCGTCCAGCATTTTATGACGGACAAATTCGTTTGAATAGCGCAAGCCGTCCTTGTTCATGATTGTGTTGTCGTTGACCAAAATGGCGTTGTCCAACGAACCGCCGCGCGCCAGACCGATGGAACGCAACATTTCGATGTCTTTTAAAAATCCGAACGTGCGGGCGCGGCTGAACATGTTTTTGAAATTGGCGGGGGTCAAATCCAGTTCGGCTTCCTGATGACCGATGATTGCCGCGGGAAAGTCGATGGCAAAGCGCATTTTCAGCCCTTTTTCAGCGGGCAGAAGAACGACTTCCTTGTCGCCGTTTTTATAAGAAACGGGTTTCAGAATACGCAACGCTTTCAACGGGGCGTTTTGCGGTTTGATGCCCGCGCATTCCAGCAAAAACACGAACGGGGCGGAACTGCCGTCCATCACGGGCGTTTCGGGACCGTCGATGTCGATTTGCATATTGTTGACGCCCATGGCGTGAATCGCCGCCATCAAATGTTCAATCGTGGCGACCTTGACGCCGTCTTTGTTGCCGATGCAGGTGCACATGCGCGTGTCGACGACATGGTCGTGATGCGCGGGGATATAAGCGTCGCGTCCTTCGGCGTCCGTTCTGTGGAACACGATGCCCGTGTTCGGATCCGCCGGTTTCAGCGTCATGGAAATCTTGTTTCCCGTGTGCAGACCGATGCCGACGCACGAAATTTCATGTTTGATTGTCTTCTGACGGTAATTTTCCATATCGCAACCCTTTCCCTTCGGAGCTCGCTTTTCATAATAAGTTTTAACAATCAAAAGGGGCTTTTTCAAATCAAGCTTTGTTACATATTGTTACATTTACTTTTTGTTAATTTTGTGATTTGCCGCGCGAAAAACGGCTCCCGTAAAAGCGGGAGCCGTTTCTGTCGCCGAAGTTCAACGCTGACGGATAAAGGCGGGCAAATCCGAATCGCCGTCAACGGCGGGGGATTCCGGTTTTTTTTCTTCAACCGTGCGGCGTCTGATGACTTGAAACAGAGAAGGCTTCGCCTTTTCCGCGGGTTTGACGGGCGACGGCATAATCGGCGCAGGCGGGGTGAACAAATCGTCCTGCGGTGCCGCTTTGGGCGGGACGGGATCCTGCGCGAACAAAGACGGCTGAGGTCTTTCCGGCGCGGGCGTTTTCGGCGCGAAGATGTCGAACGGCTGCGTCTGTTTGATTTCGCCGCCTCCGAACAATTCATCGGGGGAGGGCATCGCCGGCAAAATGGAACTTGATTTCGGCGAGAACGAAACAGGCTGAGCCGACAGCGTCGGGTGGGCGGGAGCAACCGGCGGCGGCGCGATTTCGTCGTCAATGTTCAACACGTCGTCGTCGGACGGGGCTTCGTGTTCGTATTCGGTTTCGCGCGCGAAAGACGGAGAAACCGACGATTCCATGGCGGCTGCGGTCGTTTCGGGTTTCGGCGCCGCGTATCCCGGCAAAAATGTTTTTTTAACGGGCTGGTTCGGCGCGGCGGAAGAAACGGCGGTCTGTTGCGTGAAAGGCTGTGTGTCGGTCTGACAGTTGATGCCCGTCGCAACGACGGACAGCCGAATCGACCCTTCCAAAGTCGGATCGAACGATGCGCCGAAAATGATGTTGGCTTCGGGATCGACCTCGCGGCGGATTCTGTTGGCGGCTTCGTCGACTTCGTACAGCGTCAGGTCGAGACCGCCCGCGACGCTGATCAGAATGCCTTTCGCCCCGTTCATGGACGCGTTGTCCAACAGCGGGTTGGCGATGGCTTGTTCGGCGGCTTCCTGCGCGCGGTTTTCGCCCGATGCGACCCCCGTTCCCATCATGGCGCGTCCCATTTCCGTCATAATGGTGCGGACGTCGGCGAAATCCAGATTGATCACGCCCGGATTGATAATCAGATCCGTAATGCTGCGCACGCCGTCTTGCAATACCTGATCGGCGCGCTTGAAAGCGTCGGCAAACGTCATTTTTTCGTCGGCGATCAAAAACAGGTTTTGATTTGGAATGACGATCAGCGTATCGACGTACTGCGACAGTTCCTCAATGCCCTTTTCGGCGATCGTCATTCTGTGGCGACCTTCGAACGTAAAAGGCTTTGTGACGACGCCGACGGTCAGAATGTCGCGTTCGCGCGCCATCTTCGCGACGACGGGCGCCGCGCCCGTTCCGGTTCCGCCGCCCATGCCCGCGGTAATGAACACCATGTTTGATCCGTCCAGCGCCGCGGCGATTTCTTCGGCGGCTTCTTCGGCGGATTCGCGTCCGACTTCGGGTCTGGCGCCCGCGCCTTGCCCTTTGGTCGTTTCGATGCCCAACTGGATTTTCTTTTCAGCCAGCGAAGCGTTTAAAGACTGCGCGTCGGTGTTCGCGGCGACGTAGTCAACGCTGCCCAGCTGTGTTTGAATCATGTTGTTGATGGCGTTTCCGCCCGCGCCGCCAACACCGACAACGGTGATTTTCGGGGTCAGTTGGACAATCGGTTGCTGTTCGGGAACACTGATGTCTAAAGTCATGGGGTACTCCGTCAAAAAATGGGACAGCTCTGACGAATCGGCGGTTTCGTTCGGATATCGGTTCGAATCGAAAGCCCTTTGTCAAAGTAAATTGGTTTTTTTATAGCGTAAAAGTCTTTAAGAATTATCTAAAAACCAGCGCAAAAGGCGCACAAATTTATTCCCCGGAACGGAAACGTCGCGTTTATGCTGAGGCGTGTTCATCAAAACGCGCGTCGTGTAGTGCATCATGCCGATGCAGTTCATATAGCTTTGATACGCGGCAGGGGGGACGATTTTTTTGTCGTCGTTCAATCCCCGCGGCGATCCCGACCTTACGGGACGTTCCAAAATTTCAGCGGCTTTTTCGTTGATGCCGTGCAGCAAAGCGCCGCCGCCCGTCAGGACGAAATTTTGACATTCCGCGCACAGACCGGCGTGTGTCAAAACGGCTTTGACGTTTTCGAACAGTTTTTGGATTTCCGGCGCGATGATTTTCACCAAATCGGCGCGGTTCACGGGAACGGTCGCGTCGTTTTCACCCAGAAGGGGAACGACGACGTCTTCGGTGGCGTAGGTGGCAGATGAAAGAGTCGAACCGTACAAAGTCTTTAATTTTTCCGCACTGGGCAGGGACGTGTGGAATGTTCTGGCGATAATCCGCGTGATTTGATCGCCGCCGAACGGCAGGTTCGTGATGAATACGGGCTGGTCGCCGTAAAAAAAGGCGATTCCCGTCGTCCCCGCGCCCAGATCAATCACTGCCGTTCCCTGTTTTTTTTCGTCTTCGGTCAGGCAAGCCAAGCCCGCCGCATAGGGCGAAGCCACGATTTTGGAACAAGACAGATTGCTGTGTTCCAAAGCGGAAACCGTGTCGTTCACGGGGTGGGACGGCGCAAAAACCGTCAGCAGGGAAACGTGCAGAGATTCCCCCGTCAGTCCGCGCGGGTCGGCGACGGCGTAGCGCGAATCCAGCGTGTAGTCGATTGGCGCGCAATGCAGAATTTTGTCTTTTGACGCGGGGATTTTACCTTGCGCGGACGCGATCAGGCGGTTGACGATGTTTTGCGTGACTTCCGCCCCGCCCAGATCAATCGAATCCAAAACGGTTTGAGATTCCAGCGTTTTGGCGCATGACGACGCCACAACCGTTTTGATGCGTTCGCCGATGTTTTTTTCAGCCAGTTCGACGGCGTTTTTAACGGAATCGACGGTCGCCCCCATATCCGTGATTTCGCTGTCCCGCACGCCGTTGTTCTGGTACACGCCCGCGCCGACGACGACCGTTCTTTCCCCGCCCTGATAATAGGCGAGCAGACAGCATGTTTTAGACGTGCCGATATCTACCGTCGCAATGATGTTGTCTTTGTTTAAAATACGGGGCAAAGCGGACTCCTTTGGCTAAAAGGCTGACTTTTTCGCGCTTTTCCCGTTTTTGGCGCGACTGTCTTCTTCCAGCCGGACAATCAGTTTGTCGGGCATGCGCAGGTCGATCATGGTGACCTTGCGCGCCAGAAGCCCCTGCGTCCGGTTCAGATTCGCCAAACGCCCCCAAGCGGCGGCGGGATTTTTTTCGGGCAGGCGGATTGTGATGCCCTTGTCAATGTCGTCCAGCAAAATGTTCCAGCGTCTGCGTCCGATTCTGACGGCGGCTTTGACGCGTTTGCGTAATTCGGGTTCCTGCGCCAGATACGCCAGCAGTTCGGGCGTTCGTTCGGGCGCGTCCGTTCCCAGAATCAAAGGCAAACCGTTCAATTTTTTTACCAATGTTTCAACAGGCTGACCGTCCGTGTCGATCGGACGGTATTCGCCTCTGTTTTGCCAGACGGCGACGGGCGTGCGTTCCGTCAGGCGAATGTACAGAATGTGCGGCAGACGGCGTTCGATATGCACCGTTTTGACCCACGGCAGACGCTGAACGGCTTTGCGCGCTTCGGACAGGTCGATCGCCGTGATCGGCATGCCGCGTTCGACTTTCAGAACGTCCAGCAATTCTTTTTGCGTCGTTCTGTCGCGTCCGCGGATATAGACTTCGCTCAGGCGCAAATCCGCGTTCAATGCCGTGTCGTGAATGAAAAAAGCCAGCTTTTCCTTTTTTTCGGCGTAATACGCGCTGTTCAGGAAAAGCGCGATTAAAATCGCCGAAACCGTCAAAGCCGAAACCGCCAAAAGCGGTTTTAACCCGATCGCGTTTTGGAATTTCAATCCCCGCATTCGGCGTGCTCCACCATCCAAACAACGATATCCCGATAGGAATAGCCCGCGTGTCCCGCGATTTCGGGAACCAAAGACAACGAGGTCATGCCCGGTTGCGTGTTCGTTTCCAAAAGGGCGAAACGCGGCTTCGCCCCCGTGTCGTCATAACGGATGTCTGAACGCGAAATGCCGCGGCAGCCCAGAGCCTTGTGGGCTTCGGCGGCAATACGCAACATTTCGTCGCGGTCGGCGGCGGGAATGTCCGTCGGGACGACGTGACGCGCTCCGCCGTTTGAATATTTCGCCGTGTAGTCGTAAAAGTCCTTGGCGGGCAGGATTTCCAGCATGCCCAACGCTTTGCCGTCCATTACGGCGACGGTCATTTCGCGTCCGGCGATGTATTCCTCCGCCAAAATCTTTTCATCGTCGGCATAGGGGTAGGTTTCGCCTTCAAACGGTTTTTTGCCGTTGTCGCGGTCGAAAATGAAAACGCCGACGGAAGACCCGTCGCAAATCGGTTTCAAAACGAACGGATAGGGCGGAACGTCGCCCGCCAAAATCTGTTCTTTTGTCACGACGCGTTCGGCGGCGACGGGCAGATTCGCGGCGCGATACAGTTTTTTAGCCAGAACTTTGTTCATCGCCAGAGCGGACGCCGCGCGCCCCGAATGGGTGTAGGGAACGCCCATGATGTCCAGCAAACCTTGCACGCAACCGTCTTCGCCGTATTTGCCGTGCAGGGCGTTGAACACGACATCGGGTTTTTGCGCCGTCAGCGTGTCGACGAACTGACGCAAATCATGCGTCAAATCCAGTTCGGAAACGTCGTAGCCCGCCTGACGCAACGCTTCGGCGACGTTCGTCCCGCTTGCCAGAGAAACGTCGCGTTCGGACGACATGCCGCCCATCAATACCGTTACTTTTTTAGCCATTATCTGCCCCCGAAGCTGCTGAAGCGTTTCGTTTTCACGCCGACGCGGCGCACTTCCCATTCCAGTTTGATTTCGCTGGTTTCAAAAACGCGGCGCTGCACCAGCTCGCCCAACGTTTCGAAATCCTGCGCCGTCGCCTTGCCCGTATTGATGAAAAAGTTGCAATGCTTTTCCGATACTGCCGCGCCGCCGATCTTCAGTCCGCGGCACCCCGCTTTTTCAATCAGCTGCCACGCCTTCAGCCCGACGGGGTTTTTAAACATCGATCCCGCGGTTCTGACGCCCTGCGGCTGGGATTTTTCGCGCAAAGCCTTGTATTCGTTCATACGGGCGCGGATCGCGTCGGGGGAATCGGGGGTTCCCTTTAAAACGGCGCCCGTGAATATCCAGTTGTCGGGCAAGGCGTTTGAACGATAGTCGAACGGCACTTCGCCGCGCTGCAGCACCATTTTCTTGCCCAAAATGTCAAGGGCGGTCAATTCTTCCAGCGTGTCGGCGGTCGAACGTCCGTGCGCCCCCGCGTTCATGCGGATCGCGCCGCCCAGCGTGCCGGGGATTCCGCACATGAATTCAAATCCCGCCAGTCCCGCTTCCAGTGCCGCGCGGGCGATTTCCATATTGCGCGCCCCCGCGCCGCAATAAATCCGTTCGCCATCGATTTCGATCCGCGCGAACGGTTTGTCCAGATGAACGACGACGCCGGGGATTCCCCCGTCGCGAATCAACAGGTTCGATCCGCCGCCGATAACGGTCAGCGGCGCGTTCGGGCGGCTGGCTAAAAAGAATTCCAAATCGTCCGCGTCGGCGGGCGTGAACAGAATTTCCGCCGCGCCCCCGACCCCCAGCCACGTCATTTTCGCCGTGGGCGCGTTTTCCTCAACCTTTCCCCGCACGGGGGGCATCAGCCGCTTCAGTTCGGATTCTTTGGAAAAAAGACTTTTCAAAAAAGAAAACATTTACGCCTCTTTGCCGTCGCGGGCGAACGCCTGCTCCAATTCACGGGGCAGGGCTTTCGCCCACGAAGAAATACTGCCGGCGCCCAAGCAGATGACGATGTCGCCCGCGGACGCTTCGGCTTTGATTATATCCGCCAAATCTTCACGTTTGTTTAACGTGATGACGTGGCGGTGACCGTGCGCGCGCAGTCCCTCCGCCAGAGCGTCTTTGTTCGCGGAGGGAATTTCGGGTTCGCCCGCGGCGTACACGTCGGCGACGATGACGCAGTCAGCGTCGTTGAACGCCGTGCAGAACATGTCGAACAGGTCGGCGACGCGCGTATAGCGGTGCGGCTGAAACACGGCGCTGACCCAGATCAACTGTGCTGCCGACCAGTTGACGGAGCTGAAATTACCTGCCGGTGTGCAGCGCCTGCTGTGCGAGAACAACGCGCTTACCGCCTTGGATTTGTCCGGCTGCACAGCGCTGGCTTATCTAAAGTGTGCCAACAACCAGTTGGCTACACTGAACTTGGGTGCCAACACAGCGCTTTCCACCCTGATCGTGTCCAATAACCACCTGCCGTCGTTGGATCTGCGCGCCAATACGGCGCTGACCACCGTGACCCTGGGCCGGCAGACCATTACGGTGAACGCTACGCAACAGGATAATGTGTTTTATGCCCCGGTGGGCGGTTTGGCTGCGGACGGCGTGGTGTACCAGGATACGGAGAAGTATGAGAACGGCAATTTTGTCACCGCGGATTATGCTCTGATGCAAAACGGCTTTACTTATGAGTACGCCACCGGTTCGGATCTGGCCGGTGCCATGACGGTAGATGTGACGGTTGTCAAAGACTTTTATCAGGTGCGCTTTTATGGGGACGAAACCAAGAATGTGCTCCTTTCTGCCGTAGCGGTGAACAGCGGCCAAACGGCGGTTGCGATT
>OQVL01000613.1_pt1 | contig 19522 bp, 11 predicted proteins | sample 1691501 | NCBI WGS metagenome assembly OQVL01 (sample SAMN03418253, study PRJEB22391) | human gut metagenome | biome: human-gut; feature: organic feature; material: feces | host: Homo sapiens | place: Tanzania | collected 2013-01 | reverse complement strand
TGGTGGAGACTGCTGGACTCGAACCAGTGACCTCCTGCGTGTGAAGAACTGCGTAATGTCCGGTGCAGGCGGTCATAGCCGCTGCGCCCCGCATAATCACAGGCCGTTTGCCCCACCACGAGTTCTAAAGCTGTACACTGCAACAGTACTTTACAGCCTAAAAAAGCCCGACAAATAACACCAACCAATATCTGGTAAAAACAATCAACACCGCGCAGGGAAGATCATGCTTCCTGCCAAGCTTTTTCACAATTGAAGCCGGGTACTTCGGCTGAATGGACATACCCCAGAAGTGTTGTGCGCATTCAGGCAACAAGCTGCGGTTATTACACCGCCGACACAGCTGGTTCAACCGCCTCACGAAGGAATCGGGCAGTCTCCGACTCGCGGCAGTCCAGCAGCTGCCGGGGTGTTCCCGTAAACACAACGCTGCCGCCGCGGTCTCCGGCGCCCGGCCCCATGTCGATGATCCAGTCCGCCTGCGCGATCACTTCCAGACGATGCTCTACGACGATCACCGTATTTCCCTGATCCACAAGCTGGCGCAGGAGCTTGAGCAGCAACTGAACATCATTACGGTGCAGGCCGGTCGTCGGTTCGTCGAAGATGTAGATATTGCCGCTTTTTGTCAATTCACTGGCCAATTTCAGGCGCTGCACCTCGCCGCCCGAAAGCGTGCTGAGGGGCTGTCCCAAGGTCATATAGCCCAAACCGACAGCCTGCAGCAGCTGCAGCGGCTCGCAGATCTGCCGCTGAGTAAAAAAGGAAAGTGCCTCTGTTACTGTCAGCGCCAGAACCTGTTCGATCGTCTTGTCCTGATAGGTATAGCTCAGCGCCGTGGGATTATACCGCCGTCCGCCGCACTCCTCGCAGGTGATTGCCACCGGATCTGCGAATGCCACATCCGGCATGATCTCACCCTTGCCCTTGCACACCGGGCAGCCGCCCTTTGAGTTAAAGCTGAACCACTGCGCGCTGACGCCGTTTTCACGGGCGAAAACCTTGCGGATCTCATCCATTGCGCCAGTATAGGTGGCGGGTGTCGATCGGCTGGTCGTACCGACAGGCGCTTGACTAATTAGAATGGCCTCGGGATAGCGGTCAAGAAGCGCGCAGCAGGTAAGGCTGCTCTTTCCCGAGCCTGCCACTCCTGTAACAGCTGTCAGCACGCCCTTGGGGAAAGCCACAGCCACATTTTTCAGGTTGTGAACGTTGGCATCAGAAACCGGAAAGCTTTCCGTCCATGGCAGCGGCGTGTCATTCAGCGTCACACGTTCGCGCAGCACCTCTGCCGTTAATGTTTCCGCGCTGCACAGCTCCTTGGGCGTCCCCTGAAATACGACTTTTCCGCCGCCGCTGCCGGCACGAGGGCCCAGCTCGATAATATGGTCTGCCAGCGCAATGACCTGTTTATCATGCTCCACCACCAGCACTGTATTGTGGTGATACCGCAGCTGAAGCAGAAGGTCACAGATCCGCTTCACATCGGACGGGTGCAGTCCTGCGGTCGGTTCATCAAAGATATAGGTGATATTGCTCAGACTGCTGCCCAAATGCCGAACCATCTTCAGCCGCTGAAGCTCGCCGCCGGACAGTGTATCCGTGCGGCGGGAGAGCGTCAGATAGCCCAGACCGACCCGAACCATCGCCTGCAGACCGACACAGATCTGCTGCGCCAAAGAAGCACCCAGCGGATCCTCTATTGCTTCCAATACAGGGATCAAACGGGACACCTGCATATCGTTATAATCCACGATATTATATCCGTTGATGCGCGAAGCCAGTGCCGCCGGATTCAGGCCGCTGCCGCCGCAGGCGGTACAGGTATGGCGGCACATAAGGGACAGCGCCTCCTCCTGCACGCTCTTCTTCAGGCCCGCAATGTCTCTATTCCGATACAGGCGGTTAAACCGCGTGACAACACCCTCATAGGGCAGGTGCGAGACCTGCCCTGTATTTTTATAGATGTGGTCGATGATCAACGGCTCCTTTGTGCCGATCCGCAGCACCTCCCACTCCTCCGGCGTATAGTCCCGCAGCTTCTTGTCGGGATCAAGATAGGGGTTATTGGTGAAGTAAATGCTCTGCCAGCTGCCGCCGGAAAACTGCGAAAAGCGGATGGCGCCTTCATTGATGCTTTTATCCCGATCGAACATTGCCTCCTCGTTCAAGGACGTTTCCTGTCCCAGCCCGGTACAGACCGGACACATCCCGTGAGGATGATTGAAGGAGTATGCCATGGAGCCGCCCGCACTGGGTGTGCCGACACGTGAGAACAGCATCCGGATCAGGGGCGCGATATCCGAGGCGGTTCCAACCGTAGAGCGTGCGTTGGCGCCCATCGGCTTTTGGTCAACGACGACACAGGGGGTTAGACCCTGAATTTTCTCCACGTTGGGCCGTTTGTGATGCGGCATACGGCTCCGAAGGTAAAGCGGCAGCGTCTCCTGCCACTGACGGCGGCTCTCCTCCGCAATCGTATCAAAGGCCAGGGAGCTTTTACCGGAACCGGAGACACCGGTCAGCACGACCAGCCGCTCCTTGGGAATACGAAGTTGGATATTTTTCAGGTTATTCTCCGCAGCGCCTGTGATCTCTATCATTTCACGCTCTTCCATCACCGGTCGCTCCTTTCTGTGCTTTCATACCGTTTCCTTCGATCCGCTGCTTCAGGCAAACCAGATCATCCGCCGCCGTGCGGGTTCGTTCATGGTCAGCGCCGAGAAGCCTGGTATAGATCCGAACCGCTTCCTTCAGCACGGAGAGCCCACGCTCCAGCTGTCCCAAGCCCTCATAGCACCAGCGCATATTCTGGCATATCGCCGCGTATTCCAGCGTTTCCCCTTCACAGCGCAGCGTATAGGACGCTGATTTCCGGTATAGCGCGATCGCCTGCCAGTAGTTCCCCTCCGCATACAGAAAGCCGCCCATGCTGTTGAGCGCATCTGCGTAGTGCCACCGATCCTCGTCCGGGCAGCGCTCGTACTCCTGTAAGGCACGGTTCATGCAGCGTATCGCCTGTTCGTGGTCGCCGGCGGCATAGTGCAGCGTTGTCAGATTGCTGTAAGTGATCCCCAGTGTAAAGCGGAGTGCAGGTGTACTCTCTATCAGTGCTACGGCATCTTCCAAACACGCAAGAGCCAAGGTGGTCAGTCCCGCCTCCTGATAGGTCAGGGAGAGATTGTTTAAAATGCCGACATAGGCGGCGCTTTCCTTTCCGCAGAGCTCCTGATACAGCTTTTTCGCTGCCTGAAACAATGTGATCGCCCTGTCATAATCCCGCATCTGCCGGTAGGTTCCCGCCATATTGTTGAGCGTCGCGGCATATAACGTGCTTTTCGTTGCACCTGCGTTTTCCGCTACCGTTTTTGCTCGCTCAAAGGCTGCCAGTGAATGGTCATACTGCTCGCTCCCGCGATAGAAGCTGCCCAGTTCATCACAGACGGCCACCATATATTCCACATCGTCCTGAGGACGATTCTGCTTGATACAATCCAGCAGGAAGGCTTCCACATCTATGGGATCCCCGCAGCAGCGGCGGTCATTCAACTGCTCATAGAATTGATCGAGTCTGCTTTGCGTAACGACCCCTCCTTCCATTATTTTGTAAAAATTATACCATTGACAGCCTCCGGATGGTTTGCTGCTTCTCGTGTGAACTTTGCCGCTTGCGGCACATACTGCGGCGAATGCCAGACAGAAAGATGAGATTCGGCAAAAAACAAGTGAAGAAAGGCACATTCTCTATGGCCCAAACACGATAGAATAATGATAACCGGCAGGTGCTCGTTCGCTGTCCGGACAAATGATTTTCAGGAGGTCACTATGGATAATTTTACTTTTTATAGCCCCACCTATTTCGTCTTTGGCAAGGGTACCGAAAATGAGACCGGTAAGTATGTAAAGCGTTACGGCGGCCATAAGGTTCTGATCCATTACGGCGGCGGCAGCGTCAAGCGCAGCGGCCTGCTGGATCGCGTCAAGGCTTCTCTGGACGCAGAGGGCATCGCCTATGTGGAGTTGGGCGGCGTCAAGGCCAGCCCCCACGCCGATCTGGTTTACGAGGGCATTGAACTGGCCAAGCGCGAGGGTGTGGATTTCATCCTGCCCATCGGCGGCGGCTCCGTTATGGACTCTGCCAAGGGCATCGCGCTGGGCGTGAAGTACGACGGCGATTTCTGGGATTTCTACTGCGGCAAGAAGGGCCCCGTCACTGAAGCACTCCCCGTGGGCTGCGTCGTTACGATCGCCGCCTCCGGTTCTGAAGGCTCCACCGACTCTGTGGTGACGCTTGTCACCGAGGATGGTCACCAGTATAAGCGCTGCGCCGACGGTGATATCCTGCGTCCCCTGTTCGCCATCATGAACCCTGAGTTGATGATGACCCTGCCTCCTTATCAGACCGCCAGCGGCTTGGCCGATATCTTTGCCCACTGCTTGGAGCGTTATTTCTCCCATACCAAGGACTGCGAGTTGACCGACCGTATGCTGGAAGCCGTTATGCTGACCATCATCAAGGAAGGCCGCCGCGTCATGAAGAACCCCAACGACTATGAGGCTCGCGCCAATATCATGTGGGCCGCCATGGTTGCGCAGAACAATAGCACCGGCGTTGGCCGCGCACAGGACTGGGGTACCCACCACATGGATAACGAGATCGGCATCCTTTACGGCGCTTCCCACGGTGCTGGCCTGGCGCTGCTGTTCCCCTACTGGATGGAATACGCCATGAAGGCAAACGGCCCTGAGCTGTTTGTGAAGTTTGCCACCCGCGTCTTCGGCTGCCAGAACGATTTCGAGCATCCCGAAGTCACCGCTATGGAAGGTATCCATCGTGTCCGCGAGTTCATGAACGAGCTGAACATGCCCTCCACCATCAGTGAGCTGGGCGGCAAGGAAGAAGATATTCCCGTCATGGTGGAGAACATGTTCCATGGCGCTCCCAACCACGGCAATTTCGTCAAGCTGACCCCGGAGATCGCCGCTGAGATCTATCGTATGGCTCTGTAAATCTATCTATCCATTTTCTCTACTCCTTACCATACACCTCTATATTTTAGGCAGGAAACGCCGGGGATACAAAGTGTATCCCCGGCGCTTCCGTTATCGCAGTATCTCAAGCAGTGCCGGCATCTTGCATCTGTCAAATCACGCACGGGATGTGTGGTCTCAATCACTTTATACCGCTTGCCTAAAACTGTACCACTCGCTATAATAGGGGAAGTCTTGTCCCTCAAGTAGAAAGGAATGTTGCCATAATATGCAAACCATCAAAAAATATCTTCCCGGCATGGCAGTATGCCTTGCCATCGCCGTGCCCTCGTGGCTGCTGGGCAAGCTGGTGCCGGTCATCGGCGGGCCTGTATTCTCCATCGTGATCGGTATGGTCATCGCCCTGTTCTGGACGCCGGGCGCGGTCTGCAAGCCGGGCGTGGGCTTTACCTCCAAGAAAATTCTGCAAACCGCCGTGGTGCTGCTGGGCTTCGGACTGAACCTGAGCGTGGTGCTGGAAACCGGTAAGCAGTCCCTGCCCATCATTGTCTGCACCATCGCCACGTCGTTGCTGGTGGCCTTCGCCCTCCACAAGCTGCTGCATATTGACAGGAATATCAGCACCCTCATTGGCGTTGGGTCCTCCATCTGCGGCGGCAGCGCCATCGCCGCCACCGCGCCGGTGATTTACGCCGACGATGAAGAGGTGGCACAGGCTATCTCGGTCATCTTCTTTTTCAACGTGCTGGCGGCGCTGCTGTTTCCGCTGCTGGGACAGGCCATCGGCTTTGACACCGCCTCCGGCGAGTCTTTCGGTATTTTCGCCGGTACGGCGGTGAACGACACCTCCTCCGTCACTGCGGCGGCCTCCACATGGGACAGCATGTGGGAGCTGGGCAGCCAGACGCTGGACAAGGCCGTGACCGTCAAGCTGACCCGCACGCTGGCCATCATTCCCATCACGCTGGTGCTATCGTTGATCCAGGCGAAGAAGGCAGGGAAGGGGCAGGGCGGCTTCCGTTTGAAGAACGCCTTTCCCATGTTCATCCTGTGGTTCGTCTGCGCGTCGGTGGTCACCACTATCTGCACGTCTCTGGGCGTACCGTCGGCGGTGTTTCAGCCGCTGAAAGAGCTGAGCAAGTTCTTCATCATCATGGCTATGGCGGCCATCGGCCTGAACAGCAATGTGGTCAAGCTGGTAAAGAGCGGCGGTAAACCTCTGCTGCTGGGCGCCTGCTGCTGGGCGGGCATCACCGCCGTCAGCCTGCTGATGCAGCACGTCATGGGGCTTTGGTAATACAGGATAAGCAGAGTTTTCCTGCTAGATTCATACCGAGAAAATGAGCCGGACAGGGATTCCTGTCCGGCTCATAATTTACATAGCATGCTTGAGACAGATCTCCTCGCGATACTCTTTTGGAGTCATTCCAGTAACACTGTGGAACGCACGGGTGAATGTGGAATTGCTGCTGTAGCCCACCATGACCGCAATATCCATGACGGTATAGTCGGTTTCTTCCAACAGTTCTTTTGCCCGGTTGATGCGGATGTAGCGTAGATACATGCTGGGAGAGACGCCTGTCTGCTGCTTGAACCAGTCACTGTAATAAGTTGCGTTATAGTTCTCGATTTCAGCCAGCTGATTCACAGTGATGGGCATATCGTAATGCTCGGCAATATAACGGATCGAGGGAGCCGCACAATTTTCGATAAGCTTTCCATAAAGGTAGCTGTAGAGATAGCGAACGGTTTTGCTCTGGGGGTTCTGTTTCAGTTCCTGCTGGATCAACTCTACCAGTTGGATGATTTGTCCTTTCATGGAGACGATCAATGGGTAAGACAGCAGCACCATGTCCTGCTTCTCCGTCAACTCTCCGACAAGATTGATTACCAGCAACTTACCCCGGTAGTTGCACTGATGTGCCATACCGGACGGCACAAAACTGAGCTCCTGCGGCGTGACCTGATAATCCGTCTCTCCAATGGAAATGGTCATTGTCCCCTGCAGCGGAACCAGAATCTGAGGGTAGGTATGGTCGTGCATGCCCATGCACTCATGATACACCTGAATATCCAGCTTTTGAACCATTTTGCTCTCCTCCTGATCTCCGTTTTCTCTTTCTCTCGAATCTATATCACGCGCGGCACGTATTCCTGAACGACCGACCGGCAGTCTGCCATATGCTCTGCAGAAGGTGCTTCCACTTGGGGCAGCAGATACGTTCTGCCCAGCTTCCGATAAGTGTCAACCCCCAGCTTATGATACGGTAGAAGCTGCACATGATTCAGCTTGCTGAGTTGTGCGCAGAACTTTCCGATCTGTGTCAGCTCATCAGGATCATCGTTGACGCCGGGTATCAGCGGCACACGCACGATTAGTTGTCCGTTCCAGTCCATCTCATTGGTGTGCAGCAGATTATAAAGAATGCTTCCGTTTTCCACTCCGCAATATTGCAGGTGCTTTTCTTTATCATACAGCTTCAGATCCACAAACGCGGTGTTTACATAGGGCAGCACCTCGTCCACTGCGGTTACCGGTGCGAAAAAGCTTGTTTCGATCGCGGTATGGATACCCTCCCGCCGGGCCTGCCGGAGCAGCGCTGCCACAGCCGTATGCTGTGACAACGCTTCTCCACCGGATAGCGTCATACCTCCGCCGGAATGGAAATAGAAGGGGATATCTTTCCGCACTTCACGCAGGATATCTTCCACCGACATGACCTGCCCATAGTTTTTTTCTCCGTCCTTCGTTGTCTCGATCTGTTTTGACTGGCTTTCCGGCGTTGAACACCATTGGCAGCGCAGCGGGCAGCCCTTGAAAAAGACAACGGTACGGAATCCGGCGCCGTCATGGATGGAGCTTCGCTCAATTCGCAGCACCGTGCAGGCCAACTGTTGACCTTCATAAGGAGGAATATACGACATAATTCTTCTCCTGCAAATTTTTTGTGGATGCAGCGCTGCTTGTTATCTTCCGCAGCCACCCCAGCTGTTGATCTCTGTGCGTCCAATAATCTCATCCTGTGTTTCCTTGCCCAGTTCAACGAAGAACGCGGTATAACCGGCTACGCGGATCAGCAGATCCTTGTGCTTTTCGGGATGGCGCTGGGCGTCGATCAGCGTCTCGCGATCCACCACATTGAACTGTGCATGATACACATCCAGCGTGCACATGGTCTTCAGCAGGTTCACACCATGCTGCAGGCCTTCCTCACCCTGCAGGATCGACGGTTCGATCTTCATGTTGAGCTGCGTACCCTGCGTGTAACGTGCGTGCGGAATATGACTGACGGATTTCAGCAGCGCCGTGGGGCCGTTGACATCCGTGCCGCCGGTGGCACCAATGCCGTCAGTCAGCGGCGTCCATGCATAGCGGCCGGAGGGCAGCGCGCCTACCCACTTGCCGATAGGCGTATTGCCGGAAACCGGCAGCATACCGGTGGTCATCTTACCGAACTTGGTATCGTACTTCTCGAACTGATCGATCACATAGGTGAATGTTTCACCTACACAGAAGTCGGCCCGCTCATCGTCATTGCCGTATTTGGGCGCGTCCATGCACATTTTCTGGATGTCGTCATAGCCCTCGAAATTCGCGGCCAACGCGGTGCAGAGCTGCTCCATGGTAAGCTTCTTTTCATCGTAAACCAGATACTTGACCGCCGCCAGAGAATTGATGATGTCAGCTTGACCAACCGTAATGACACCGCCGCCGCAGTTGTACTTCGCACCGCCCAGACTGTAATCAAGGCCCTTGTCCATGCAGTCGGGGAAGCCCAAAGACAGTGCGGGCACGGGACGATAATTCATGCTGAGATAATCCAGAAGCTGGTCGCCGGAAGCCACGACATCCACGAAGTAATCCACGTGCTTTTTCACAGCATTGAAGAAGTCCTCAAAGGTCTTGAAGGTACTGGGATCGCCGGTCTTGACGGAAACCTGCTTGCCGGTTTTGCGGCTTACGCCGTTATTCAGTGCCATCTCCACAATACCGCCCATATTGATATCCGCCATGTCCGTATACTGCTTCATGCGTCCGGCCAGATTCGTTTCCACGCAGCCACAGGGATTCCAGTCCCACGCCTCGCTCAGGGGAACACCCTTGTTCAGCAGCATGCGGATACCGGCATCGTCGTGATATACAGCCGGCATACTCAGGCCCTGACGGATCGCTTCAACGGCCTTGCGCAGGAAGGAATCGGGGTTCTTGGAAATGTTATAGCGGACAGACAGGTTCGGCTCCTTGAAACGCACGTCCTGCGTCGCCTGAATGGCCATGTAGCTCAATTCGTTGGTCGCGTCGTTGCCATACTGGTCGATACCGCCGGGTGTGACCTGAACCGTGATGCAGTAGCCTGCCGCGAACTCGGCAGTGGTGGCATCCTGGAACAGGGACATTTCCGCGATCTTGATCCACATGCAGTCCAACAGTTCCTGCGCGTCGTCGTCGGTCAGGATACCAGCCTCTTTGTCCGCCTTGTAATAGGGATACAGATACTGGTCGATACGTCCCAGATTGTAGGAGGAAGCGTTCTGCTCCATGAAAATAGCGAATTCATAGAACAGCACCAGCTGGCAGGCCTCATAGAATGTCCGGGCGGGATGCTCGGGTACCCAGCGGCAGACCTCGGCGATCTTCAGCAGTTCTGCCTTACGGGTGGGATCCTGACACTCGGCAGCCATCTGTTCCGCCAGCTCTGCATGGCGGTTGGCCAGCAGAATAATACCGTCGCAAGCCATGATCTCCGCCTTATAGAAGAAAATCTTTTCCAGATCGCCCACATGCGCATCATCCAGTGCGGCAAGCGCATCCACCGCCTTCTGGCGGATACCGCCGATACCGGTTTTGAGCAGATAGTCCCAACCCGGCGTCGTTTCACCATAACCGCGGACGGCCTTACGATCGATATAAATCATGCCGTTATCCCGCAGGGTCTTCATATCCTTGGGCGCAAGCTTGTTCCAGCGATCCAGCACGCACTTGTCTTTCCAGTAGTCCTTAACATCTTCTACATAAATGCGCTTGGCCTCGTCGCTCATATAGAAGGGGTCATAGGGCCGGGTGCTCATGGTGTCAAGCTCTTTGTCCAGAATGGAGGCGGAGCTGTCGGCGCAGAGGATGCCGCAGCGGGGTTTGAAGCCGGGACCGCCCACCAGCAGCTCATGATCCTGAATGTACACATGCTTCTTCATGCACTGATGATAAAAGCCGGTGGCCTTCTGGATGATCCAGGGCTGGCCTTCCGACGCCTTGAAGCCCTCGGTCAAATATTTCGCGTTGTAAACGTCCATATCCACACGGGTGGCAAGATACTGCTGACGCAGCGCCTCAATACGGGTCATATATGCCTTTTCCATAGTTGCTCCTCCTTTTTGCGCCCGCTGTATATAAGTCGGGCAAAAAACTTTGGTGTCTATTTTTAAGCACAAACTGTGCCATCCTGTGCGCCTCGCTTCTCTTCTTAAAAAATTTGTGTGTTTCGTCAGTTGTCGTCCATGTTAATTGGTGGATTCGACCAGTTTTAATGGTGGTTTATCTCTGATATCACATCATCACTGCAGCTTTGATTGTAGCCTGTTCCGTGATTGCAGCACAAATAACGCAAAAATTTTTGCACTCACGACTTGGCGCAAAATTTTTTGCAGCAAAAGCAGTGCAAAACGCAGCATAAACATCTGTCCGCAATCGCTTCACTGTTCCAAACAAGCAAAAGGACTGACACGCTGTCAGTCCTTTTGTCTGTGTAGAAGCTATTGCTCCATTTGCCCTTCGCCGGAAACATAGTCCAATATCATCTCCGCCGACTTTTCCACGCCGATGGAGGAATCTACCACCAGCTCGTAGTTCCCGGCATCGCCCCAGCGCTTGCCGGAAATGTGCCGGTAATAGGACGCTCTGGCTTTATCGGAGCGACGAATGTTGCGCCTGGCTTCCTCCAGCGTGTCGCCGTAGACCTCCATCACACGTCCGATCCGGTATTCCTCCGGCGCGTGGATGAACACGCGCACCACATTCTTGTAATCCCGCAGCACATAGTCCGCCGCCCGGCCTACGATGACGCAGGAGCCATTGTCAGCGATCTTCCGGATGATGTCGGCCTGCGCCCTCATGGCGCGCTGAACGGCATGGGAGTTGAGATACAGGTCACGCAGGGCGTCCGGCGCGTTCTTGTGGATGTCGGAAATGAACTCTTTGTCCAGCCCGCTCTCGTGAGCGGCCAGCGCCACCATTTCCTTGTAGTAAAAGGGGATGCCCAGTTTCCGCGCCACTACCTTGCCGATCTGCTTGCCGGAGGAGCCGTGCTCTCTGGCGATGGTAATGATGACGCCGGGCTTTGACGGCTTCAGGGCGACGGTATCTCCGTCATCCGCCTGCACCGGCCTGCTGACGTAGTCCTTCCGTAGGAACTGCCGGTAGAACACAACTCCCACGGTGCTGGTCACCACTTCTGTCACGGGGAAGGTCAGCCAGAACCAGTTCAGTCCCCACCGTGAGAAGAGATACCCCAGAGGCACGAACAGCAGCACCGTCCGGATCACGGTCAGTGAGGAGCTTTTCAGGCTGGCGCCCACCGCCTGGAAAAACACCGGAAAGATCAGGGAGGTGACCATGGGCAGAAAGCTAACACCGATAAAGTGGAAGCCGAACCTGCCAATCTTGATCACCTGCGCGTCTTTTGTGAACACCCGCAGCATCTGCGTGGGGATGATGTTGAAGCACAGTGCCCCCACCGCCATCAATATTAGGCCGAACAGAATAGCGCTGGACAGTGTTTTCTTGCAGCGGTCAATGTTTCTGGCGGCGTAGTTGTAGCTGATGACAGGGACGATGCAGGTCTGCATCGCACCCAGCGGGATAAAGAAGAACGTCTGCCACTTATAGTAAAGACCCAAAGCCGTGACCGCCTCATCGGAGAAGGTAGCCAGAATCAGGTTCAGCCCCAAAATGTAAAAGGTGTACGCCGACTGCATCAGTATGTTGGGAATGCCAAGACGGAAGATCGCCGCGATGTGGTGGGCATGCAGCTTTATTTCCGGCGATTTGCGGAAGCCCTTTTTCATCACCACCAGCGCCGCCACGATCTGCCCCGCCACCGTCGCCACCGCCGCACCGGCAATGCCCATTTCCGGCAGACCCAGCAGGCCGAAGATCAGCAGTGGGTCAAGGACGATATTCGTCACCGCGCCGAGGATCTGGGCGAACATGGGCGTTTTCATATCGCCGTTGGATTGCAGCACCTTCGTCCAGATGCTCTCCAGAAACAGGCCAAAGCTGAACACACAGACGATCCGGCCATAGGTGATCACGTCCTGAATGACGACCTCGGAGTCTGTGGACATTCGCGCATAAAACGGCATGATGAAATAGCAGACCGCAGCAAACAGGAACCAGAGCACCACCGCCAGCGGCGTACCCACTCCGGCATATTCGTCCGCTTCCCTGCGGTTCCCCGTGCCCAGCTTTGCCGCCATGACCGTATTGATGCCCACGCCGGTTCCCACGGCAAAGGCGATCATCAGCAGCTGCATGGGGTAAATGATGGACAGGGCCGTCAGGCCGGAAGCCGAGTATTTGCCCACAAAAAAGCTGTCTACAATGTTGTAAAGGGCCTGAATGAGCTGCGCCAGCATCACCGGCGGCGCAAGCCGGAACAGTATCCTGCTGATTTTTTCTGTTCCGAACAGATCGGTTTGTTCCATGACTATTTCGTTTCCTCCAATGCCGTATTCAAGGCAGAATCAAACTCGAAAAGCAGCTTCGTCAGCGTCCGCAGCTTTTCTTTCCCCAATGCCGCCAGTGCGTGTTCCTCTATCACGCCAAGCGAACACAGCAACTCCGCCGCGTAGGCTTCGCCCTTTTCCGTGAGGACAAAGGCCTTTTCCCGGCCCCGACTCTTTTCCGCGTCATATACCAGCGTCCCGTTTTCCCGCATGGCCGAAATGGTATTGTGAATAGTCTGCTTCGGCAGAATGTAGCTGTCGCAGATCAGCTTCTGGGTGCAATAGCCGTACTCCCGGATGGTGTACAGCACCAGCATCTCATGATAACTGATGCCGTGTATACTTGACCACGCGGAATAGACGCCCCGGCATTGAATAATGGCTTTATTGACGTCGTTGATCAAACGGAGTGATTCTCGATCCATATTGCCCTCCAAGTCCCAGATGGGACTAGCATAGTATAGGCACGCCTTTGCGGTTTGTCAAGGGGCTATGTCGATTCTGACAAAAAATCTGTCATTTTTGTATCAAGGCAAGAGTGAGAAAACGGTACAGCCGAAACTGTACCGTTTTCTCTTGCCGCACGATAGTTCTTATCGAGAGGCAATGTCTGTGTATTGCTTTGTATGAGGAGGTAGGAGCCGACAGAATGGCAACCTCTGCCGTACCCCATCTAGGGTAACAACACCTTAAATCGCTGTATTGTTTACTTAGCGGTGTACACGCCCTCGCGCAGGTAAGCCTGCAGCTGCTCGTGGTTCATGTGGCCGATATCCAGATAATCCAGAGTGTACTTGCTCTCGGCAGCCAGATCACGCTTGAGCATGGTGCTGGCCAGCAGGATCATGGAGTCGATGATGGGGGTGGCTACGCCGTACTTCTTGCCCAGCTGGCTCATCAGGTAGCAGCCCACGGGCACATCCTCGGTGATGTAGCGGTTCTCCAGATCGAAGGGGCCGTCGCCGTAGAAGTTCTCGTACTTCTCGGTGAAGGGCACTGCGAAGTCGGGGCCCATGTACTCCTTGCCGTACATGGTAGTACGGGAGAAGAAGTCCTCATAATTCACAGTGCACAGGCCCACTTCCATCTTGGCAGCCAGAGCCTTCTCTTCCTCCCAGAACTTGGCCTGAACCTCGGCGATAGCCGGGCACAGTGCGAAGCCGTACAGGGAGTAGTTCTTCTTATCCTGACCCAGAACGGTATCGAAGTTCTGCATCACGGCAGCGCCCAGAACGGCGCCGGGAACATGGATGACGGGGTTGACGTTGGACAGGTTGATGTCCAGAACGGTGTTGCCGCGCACGAAGCCGTGGTGGAACTCCTCGCCCTTCTTGGAGATGGTGACCTCGCCGTCAGCATCCATGATAGCGCCGAAAGCGGGAATGTACCAGGCGGAAGCCATGAAGGCATCGGTGTCGGTGTCGGGCAGAGCGCAACCACGGATGGTGGTGATACGGTCTTCCACCTTGCACTCGTTGGTGACGACGCCGCCGCGGCGCACGATGCGGATGCCATAGGGAGCAGTGTACCAAGCGCCAACGATGACCTTCTTGGTGCAGTTCATCTCACGCATCAGCTTGCGGAAGATGAAGGTGCCACAGTTATCGGGCAGGATGTGGATGACCTGGCCGTCCTCCAGCAGGGGGATCAGCTCACGGAAGATGGTCTCGTGGGCCACGGCCACGGCGGCCACAATGATGATGCCAGCGCCCTTCACGGCCTTAGCCATGTCGTCGGTAGCCAGAGCGATCTTCACAGTGCCCTTGCGCTGATAGCCGAAGTAGCTGAACTGTGCACCGGCCAGAGTGATGCCGGTCTTCTCGATGTTGGTGAAGTTGGTCTTAGCGAAGCGGGGCTGATCCCACAGGCGGACTTCCTTGCCAGCCAGAGCGCAGTCAGCAGCCATGGTCTTGCCCACAGCGCCAGCACCCAGGATCGCGATAGGCATATCCTTCAAATAACTCATATCCATTGTGATATCCTCCTTAAAATAGTAGTCCGTAAAATTGGGTCGTGTTCCAACTTGCAATTCATTGCCGCGACCCACCATCTGAGGTCATTGTATCGAATGTCGCCGCTGTTCGCTTTGCTCAATCTTTCTTTTTCTTTGCCGCTTATCGGATACTCAGCTTTCTTTTTTCTTCGGGTATTGCTGCACTAATTTTATATAGTGTCAACTCCTTCCACGCCGCCCGACACCGAAACGAACACCCCACGTCAAGGCAAGAGAAACGGCAAAGAAAAAGCGAAACGGAGCAAATCATTTTTATAGCCCGGTCAGTAAAATAGAAATTGTAAATTCGCAAATATGCCCTAATCTTGTAAAAAACCTACACGAGGAGGTCTTTCTTTATGGACAAGAAGAAAGCGGTCATCATGGACGGCAACGAAGCCGCCGCGTATGTATCCTACGCATTTACGGAGGTGGCGGGTATTTTCCCCATCACACCCTCCAGCCCCATGGCGGAGCATGTGGACGAGTGGGCCGCCAACGGCAAGAAGAACCTGTTCGGCCAGCCGGTACAGGTGGTGGAGATGCAGTCTGAGGGCGGCGCCGCCGGTACGGTGCATGGCTCCCTGCAATCCGGCGCGCTGACCACCACCTACACCGCGTCCCAGGGTCTGCTGCTGATGATTCCCAATATGTATAAGATCGCCGGTGAGATGCTGCCGGGCGTGTTCCACGTTTCCGCCCGCACTCTGTCGGCTCACGCCCTGTCCATCTTCGGCGACCACAGCGACGTGATGGGCGTACGCAGCACCGGCTTTGCCATGCTGGCGTCCTCCTCCCCTCAGGAGGTCATGGATCTGGGCGCTGTGGCACATCTCAGCGCCATCCACTGCCGGATGCCGTTCCTGCACTTCTTTGACGGCTTCCGCACCAGCCATGAGATCCAGAAGATCGAGGCGCTGGATTATGAGGAGCTGCGTCCGCTGGTGGACATGGACGCCCTGCGTGCCTTCCGCCGCAACTCCCTGAACCCGGAGCATCCCGCCACCCGCGGCACCACCGTGAACCCCGACATCTTCTTCCAGTGCCGCGAGGCCTGCAACGAGAAGGTAGCCTCCATCCCCGAAGCGGTGGAGCACTACATGGCCGAGATCAGCAAGCTGACGGGCCGCGAGTACAAGCTGTTCAACTACTACGGCGCTTCCGATGCCGAGCGCGTTGTTGTCCTCATGGGCAGCGCTGCCGAGACTGCCAAGGAGGCCATCGACTACCTGACCGCCAAGGGCGAGAAGGTGGGTCTGCTGAACGTTCATCTGTACCGTCCCTTCGCCGCCGATAAGTTCGTGGCCGCCATCCCCGCCTCCTGCAAGAAGCTGGCGGTGCTGGACCGCACCAAGGAGCCCGGCGCCATGGGCGAGCCGCTGTATCAGGACATCTGCTCCGTATACAAGGAGCTGGACAGCGATATGGTCATCGTGGGCGGCCGCTACGGCCTCAGCAGCAAGGACACCACCCCCGGCCAGATCATTGCCGTGCTGGATAATCTGAAGCAGGATAAGCCCAAGAACAATTTCACCGTGGGCATCGTGGACGATGTGACCCATACCTCTCTGGATGTGACCTGCGAGATCGACACTTCTCCCGCCGGGCAGACCAGCGCCGAGTTCTGGGGCATGGGCTCCGACGGCACCGTGGGCGCCAACAAGAACTCCATCAAGATCATCGGCCACGCCACGGATCTGTACTGTCAGGCGTACTTCGTCTACGACTCCAAGAAGTCCGGCGGCCTGACCCAGAGCCATCTGCGGTTCGGTAAGGAGCCCATCCGCTCCCCATATCTGATCCAGTCTGCCGATTTCGTGGCCTGCCACAACCCCTCCTATGTCCATAAGTACGACATGGTGAAGAACCTGAAGGAGGGCGGCGTGTTCCTGCTGAACTGCGCATGGGATGCCGAGGGTCTGGAGAAGAACCTGCCCGCCGCCATGAAGCGGGCTTTGGCAGAGAAGAAGGCCAAGTTCTACACCATCGACGCCATTAAGATCGCCCGCGAGCTGGGTCTGGGCAGCCGCACCAATACCATTCTGCAGGCGGCTTTCTTCAAGTTGGCCAACGTTATCCCTCTGGAGCAGGCTGTGGCCGAGATGAAGGACGCCATCTATAAGACCTACTATAAGAAGAAGGGTCAGGCCGTGGTGGACATGAACAACGCCTCCATCGAGCACGGCATCAACGAGCTGGCAGAGGTGGCCATCCCCGCTGCCTGGGCCACCGCCCAGGACGCTCCCGTGGAGCGCAAGGCCCCCGCCTTCATCCGCGAGGTGGTGGACGTGATGAACCGTCAGGAGGGCGACAGCCTGCCGGTGTCCATCATGAAGAAGTACGGTCTGGAGGACGGCACCTGGCACGCAGGCTCCACCAAGTATGAAAAGCGCGGCGCCGCTGTGGAAGTGCCCCAGTGGGATATGACCAAGTGCATCCAGTGCAACCAGTGCTCCCTGGTCTGCCCCCACGCTGCCATCCGCCCCGTGCTGCTGGACGAGAGCGAGCAGCAGCACGCTCCCGCCGGCTTCGAGACCAAGAAGGCCACCGGTCTGGCTCAGTATCAGTACCGTATGCAGGTCTCTCCCTATGACTGCACCGGCTGCGGAAGCTGCGTCAACGTCTGCCCCGCCAAGGAGAAGGCGCTGGTCATGCAGCCGCTGGAGAGCCAGCTCGGTCAGGCAGAGAATTGGGAATACGCCGTGGAGACCGTCACCGTGAAGAAGGACGCCGTCAGCGACAAGACGGTGAAGGCGTCCCAGTTCGCCAAGCCCTACTTCGAGTTCTCCGGCGCCTGCGCAGGTTGCGGCGAGACACCCTATATCAAGCTGGTGACCCAGCTCTTCGGCGACCATATGTACATCACCAACGCCTCCGGCTGCTCCTCCGCTTACGGTGGCTCCACCCCCAGCTCCCCCTACTGCACCGACTGCAACGGCTGCGGCCCCGCCTGGGCCATGAGCCTGTTTGAGGATAATGCCGAGTACGCCTACGGCTATCTGCTGGGTCAGGACGCCATCAAGCGCCAGTTGAAGGCCGCCGCCCAGACGCTGGCCGACAAGGGCGTGGCCGCCGATGTGTGCAAGGATTACATCGCCAAGGCCGAAAGCGCCGCCGAATCCCGCATGGCTGCCGATGCGCTGCTGGCGGCTGTGGCTGGCGACAAGAGCGATGAGGCCGAGTTCATCCGCAACAACAAGGAGTTTCTCACCAAGAAGTCCGTGTGGGCCTTCGGCGGCGACGGCTGGGCCTACGACATCGGCTACGGCGGTCTGGATCACGTGCTGGCCTCCGGCAAGAACATCAATGTTCTGGTGCTGGATACCGAGGTGTATTCCAACACCGGCGGCCAGTCCTCCAAGGCTACCGCTGCCGCGGCCATCGCCAAGTTCTCCGCAGGCGGCAAGGTCACCAAGAAGAAGGATCTGGGCCTGATGGCCATGAGCTATGGCTACGTCTATGTGGCACAGGTGGCCATGGGCGCCGATCCCGCCCAGACCCTGAAGGCGATCCGGGAGGCCGAGGCCTACGACGGCCCCTCCATCGTCATCTGCTACTGCCCCTGCATCGAGCACGGCATGAAGGCCAGCATGGGCCTGAGTCAGATTGAGGAGAAGAAGGCTGTGGAGTGCGGCTACTGGCACCTGTACCGCTATGATCCCCGCCTGAAGGAGGAGGGCAAGAATCCCTTCCAGTTGGATTCCAAGGCGCCCACCGGCGACTTCCAGCAGTTCCTCATGGGCGAGAACCGCTACGCATCCCTGAAGCTGTCCTTCCCCGAGAAGGCGGACGCCCTGTATCACAAGGCTGCCAACGACGCTAAGGAGCGTTATGAAGGCTATGTCAAACTGGCAAAGGAATAAGAAAAGGAGGATCGAACCATGGCATTGATGACCGCGAAAGAGTATATCGACTCCCTGCGCAAGCTGAACACCCGCGTGTACATGTTCGGCGAGAAGATCGACAACTGGGTGGATCACCCCATCATCCGCCCCTCCATCAACTGTGTGGCCATGACCTACGCTTTGGCGCAGGATCCTCAGTACGAGGAGCTCATGACCGCCACCTCCAACCTCACCGGACGGAAGGTCAACCGCTTCACCCACCTGCATCAGTCTGCGGACGATCTGGTGAAGAAGGTAAAGATGCAGCGCCTGCTGGGCCAGAAGACCGCCAGCTGCTTCCAGCGCTGCGTGGGCATGGACGCCTTCAACGCCGTGTTCTCCTCTACCTACGAGATCGACGAGAAGTACGGCACCCACTACCATGAGAACTTCAAGAAGTTCCTGGTCTATGTCCAGGACAATGACCTGACGGTGGACGGCGCCATGACCGACCCCAAGGGCGACCGCTCCAAGGCCCCTCACGATCAGGCCGACCCGGATATGTACGTCCATGTGGTGGAGCGCCGCCCCGACGGCATCGTGGTCTGCGGTGCCAAGTGCCACCAGACCGGCTCCATCAACAGCCACTGGCATATCTTCATGCCCACCATCGCCATGGGCGAGGCCGACAAGGACTATGCTGTGTCCTTCGCCTGCCCCACTGACGCCGAAGGCCTGTACATGATCTATGGCCGCCAATCCTGCGACACCCGCAAGATGGAGGAGGGCTGCATCGACGTGGGCAACGCCAAGTTCGGAGGTCAGGAAGCGCTGGTGGTTCTGGATCACGTCTTTATCCCCAATGAGTACATCTTCCTCAACGGCGAGTATGAGTTCGCCGGCACCATCGTGGAGCGCTTCGCCGGTTATCACCGCCAGAGCTACGGCGGCTGCAAGGTAGGCGTAGGCGACGTGGTCATCGGCGCGGCGG
>OQVL01000610.1_pt1 | contig 19557 bp, 19 predicted proteins | sample 1691501 | NCBI WGS metagenome assembly OQVL01 (sample SAMN03418253, study PRJEB22391) | human gut metagenome | biome: human-gut; feature: organic feature; material: feces | host: Homo sapiens | place: Tanzania | collected 2013-01 | reverse complement strand
CGGCGTACAAAGGTACTCCGAGGGTGAGATTAATTCATAGCAAAAAGCAATTATTCATCCTTTTTTCTGCTTTTTGTGGTCTGGACTTTTTTACAGCCCCTATTTTAAAATGAGGAGAAGATTATTATGGCTATTTGTCCTAATTGCAATGCAACGGTAAACGACGGCACCGCGTTTTGCACAAACTGCGGCGCGCCGCTTTCGCAAAGCATTAACAACAATAACCCCAATAACGGATTTACGAACAGTCAGTACGGCGCACAGGGCGGCTTTTCGCAGGGACAGCAGTTTTATGCGCCGCCTGCACAGTATAATATTCCCGCGCCCGAAAGCGAAAGAGCGGTTTCAATAGGCGATTGGATACTTACTTTTATTATATTGCTTTTGCCGGTTGTGAACATAGTTATGATGTTTGTGTGGGCTTTTTCAAGCAACACCCCTAAAAGCAAATCGAATTTCTTTAAAGCATATCTCATAGTAGTCGGCGTTATGCTTCTTCTTGCGATAATCGCCACGGTAGTGCTTTTCTCGCTCGGCTATTCGTTCGCAAGTTATATTTAAATAACCGAAAGTGTAAATATTGATGAAAACTGCCGTCGGTATTTGCACTCTCAATTAACAGGCAATACTTAGAAAGAGATGTGTTTTATGGATAGAAGTTATGCCGATTTTGCCGTTTTAAAAACGGCGGAGCTTTTAAATATCGACAGCCCCACGGGGTTTACAAAAAAAGCTGCACAGTGGGTGGCAGCCGAGTTTGAAAAGCTCGGTTTTGCCTGCAAAATTACAGAAAAGGGTGGCGTGCTTGTTACTTTGGGCGGCGAAAACGCCGACGGCGCCCTTCTTTTAGAGGCGCATACCGATACGCTGGGCGGAATGGTTGCCGAAATAAAGTCGAACGGCAGGCTTCGCATAACAGCTCTCGGCGGAATGAACGCAAATAACGGCGAAAGCGAAAATGTCAGGATATATACGCGCGGCGGCAAGATTTTTGAAGGTACTCTTCAGCTTATCAACGCCTCAATTCACGTTAACGGCGACTATTCCGAAACAAACAGGAGCTTTGACAGCACAGAAATCGTTATTGACGAGTGCGTCAAAAACGCCGACGATGTGCGCGCTTTGGGGATTGAAACGGGCGATATAGTTTGTTTTGAGCCGCGCACGCGCATTACAGAGTCCGGCTATATCAAAAGCCGCTTTCTTGACGACAAGCTTTCTGTCGGTATATTGCTGGGGCTTGCGAAATATATCGCCGAAAAAAAGCCCGCTCTTAAAGGACGTGTTTATCTTCACATAACCGTTTATGAAGAGGTGGGTCACGGCGGCTCTGGCTCTGTGCCCGAAGGCGTCAGTGAAGCCATAAGCGTTGATATGGGCTGTGTCGGCGACGGACTTTCGTGCACCGAAAGACAGGTTTCAATCTGTGCAAAAGACTCCGGCGGACCTTACAGCTATGACGTTGTAGGAAAGCTTATTGAAGCCGCCAAAAAAGAAAATGCCGATTACGCCGTAGACGTTTATCCGCATTACGGCTCCGACGTTGAAGCGACGCTTCGCTCGGGGTGTGACATTCGCCACGGGCTTATAGGTGCGGGTGTATATGCAAGCCACGGTTATGAGCGCAGTCATAAAGACGGCGTTTATAACACCCTGAAGGTTCTTAAAGGCTATCTTGAGATATAAATTAAAACCGTTAAAAACGGCAGCCGCAGGTTGAGCGTATGTGCCTCCTGCGGCGGCTTTTTCTTTTGCCGTGATTTTGAAAATTAAGTGCATTTTGTCTAAAGAATTGAACGTCTCTTGTGGTATTCTACAGAAATATCGGCAAATTTAATAAATCCGCACGGCAAATTATGGCTGATTTGGACGAATGAGTATACAGAATTATGAATAGATTATGTTGATTTTTTGGAAAAACAATGATATAATTATCAAAGAATGCCCGTTTAGTACTTTTTTGCGGGATATGGCTTGAATTTTCAAGAATTACGGGGATGTATTGTGAGTAAGATTATCGAAACCGAAAGGAAAAACGCGCCGCAGAAAACGGCTTCAAATACGCGCAACGGGTGCGACGGTATATATAACCGCGTTTTTAAGCGCGTTGTGGATTTTCTGCTGGCTCTTGTGTTCGGCATTCTCCTTGCGCCCGTCGTTTTGATTATCGGCATTTCGATTGCTTTGGAAAGCGGCTTTCCTGTGTTTTATACGCCTTTAAGGGGCGGCTATCGCGAAAAACCGTTTAAAATTTTCAAATTCCGCACAATGGTGAAAAACGCCGACAAAATCGGCGGCGGCACAACTGCTCTTAACGACCCGCGAATTACAAAGGTCGGTGCGGTTTTGCGCAAAACAAAGCTTGATGAAATTCCTCAGCTTTACAACGTGCTTATCGGAACGATGAGCTTTGTCGGTCCGCGGCCCGAGCTTTTACAGTATACGTCCGCTTATGAAGGCGACGAAAAGCTTATTTTTAAGGTTCGCCCCGGAATTACCGATTTCAGCTCTATCGAATTTATAAATCTTGACGAAATTGTCGGCGAAGGCAATGCCGACGAATATTACGAAAAATATGTGCTGAAGCGAAAAAACAGCCTTCGGGTGAAATATGCGCGCGAGGTTTCTTTTAAAACCGACATTAAGCTTTTTTTCAAGACTGTTTTCAGCGTGCTTAAAAAAGCGGCGCGCTTTGCAGAAGAACAAAAGGGAGCGGACGATGGAATACATAACTCTTAAAAATACAGAACTGAACGTTTCAAGGGTTTGTATGGGCGGCTGTCCTATGGGCGGTTACGGCTGGGGCAAGGTCTCTGAAGAAGAGCTTTTAAAGGCTGTAAACAAGGCGCTTGACTGCGGCGTTAACTTTTTTGACACCGCCGACACCTACGGCCTCGGCAAATCCGAAATAACCCTTGCAAAGGGTCTCGGCTCAAAACGACACGACGTTATTATCGAATCAAAATTCGGCGTAAGAACAGGCGGCGGCAAGACGGTTTATGACAATTCGCCCGATTATATACGCACTGCGCTTGAAGAAAGCTTAAAGCGCCTTAACACCGATTATCTTGACATTTACGTTATTCATTACCGCGACCGCTCCACACCTATAGGCGCTGTTGTGGAGGAGCTTGAACGTTTGAAAAAAGAAGGGAAAATCCGTTATTTCGGTCTTTCAAACATTCACTCGGAAGATGTTTCGGAGCTTGTGCCGTATAAGGGCAAGTTTGTAAGCTGTCAGGACGAGTTTTCGCTTGCCTGCCGAAAAAACGAGGGCGACCTTGAGCTTTTAAGAAAAGAGCTTTTAATAACGCCGATGACCTGGGGCAGTCTCGGTCAGGGCGTGTTAAGCGGCAAATACGGCAAAGACGCAGTTTTCGGCGCGGACGACAGGCGAAGCCGCGAGATATACGTTAATTTTCACGGCGAAAAGCTTGAAAAAAACCTTAGAATTGTCGATGTCCTTAAAAATATTGCCAAAGAGAGAAATAAAAGCGTTCCGTCTTGCGCAATAAGGTGGATTCTTGACAAAATGCCCGATTCTGTTGCGATAGTCGGCATTAAAAATCCTTCACAGCTCGTTTCAAATGTCGAGGCGTGCGACTGGCACCTGTCAAAAGATGAGATGTCGTTGCTTGAAGAGGTTTCAAAATGAGCGAAAAAGCAAAACCCGGGCGTTTAAAAGAAATAGACATTCTTTATGCTTTCGGCGTTATTCTTACAATAATCGGTCATTCGCACCCGAACGATTGGACAACTTTTCCGGGAAAGCCGATTGAGTTTATATATTTTTTCCATATGCCGCTGTTTTTTGCAATTGCGGGTTTTCTGTTTGCACGCTCTGATAAATTGTCGAAAATCGGCTACGCTTCATGGATAAAAGAAAAGACTTTGCGCCTTTTGACCCCGTTCTTTGTGATAAATGCAGTATCTCTTGTTCCGAAATATTTTTTGGAACATAAAACGCTCGGCGGAATAACGTTTAAGTTTATTTTAGAATCTTTTTTCGCACCGCGAAATTCCGTGTGGGGTCACTTTTGGTTTTTAGAAGTACTGTTTTTGTTCTATTGCTTTTTCGGCGCAGTTTTCTGCTTGCTTTTTAAAACAAAGAAAAGCACCGCGCCGGTCAGCGTACTGCTTTTGATTGCAGCGCTTTGCATGCATTTTGTTAAAACCGATATTTTGTGGCTCGGTTTAAGCGATATATGCGCTTTTTCGTTTTATTTTGTTTTAGGTATTGTTATACAGCACATAAATCTTGCGGAGCGTAAAATAAAGGTATTGCCGTCTTTTGCTGTCGGACTTGTTTTGACGGCGTTGAGCGTTACCGCTTATGTTTATTTGGGAAGCGGCGCGGTCGTCTCTTTCGTAATATCGCTTCTTATGCTTGCAGCGCTGTTTCTCTTTTCAAAGGCGCTTTCTTGTAAAGAACTTAAACTTGCGGCGTTTTTAAGCGGCAATGTTTTTACGTTTTATATTTATTCGTGGCCCGCGCAGGCGGCGGCAGAAATGCTTTGCACAAAATTCGGTTTTGCGTGGTATGTCACTTGTCCTATTATGTTTTTTGTCGGGGTTTTGTTCCCTGTTGCGATAATTCTTGTTTACGGTAAATTGAAATTTCTTCACGCCGCTTTCTTTAAGCGCGTGCTTGGTGTGAGATGACCGATTAATCGGCACTTGCCGAGATTTTGGTTAGGAGTGTGGTTTATGACAAGTCAACAGCTTGCGTGGCTTATTCGCCGACACGGAGTCGAAATGACGCATTTATCCTGCGGCAGTCATATAGGTGCGGTGCTTTCCGTTGCCGATATTGTGGCGGTCCTTTATGCAGACGTTATGAAATATGACCCCGAAAATCCCGAGTGGGACGGGCGCGACCGCTTTATTTTGGGCAAGGGTCACGCCGGTGCCGCAATTTATGCCGCTCTTGCGGAATGCGGCTTTTTCCCGACAGAGGAGCTTAAAACGCATTATAAAAACGGTAGCCGTCTTTCGGGGCACGTTTCGCACCATGTTCCGGGAGTTGATTTTTCAACAGGCTCTTTGGGGCATGCGCTGCCTGTTGCCGCGGGTATGGCGTTTGCCGCCCTCTGTGATAATAAAGACCACCGCGTTTTCGCCGTTCTCGGCGACGGCGAGTGCGACGAAGGCTCTGTGTGGGAGGCGGCTCTTTTTGCCAACCACTACAGGCTCGAAAATCTTGTCGCAGTGGTTGACCACAACCATATGCAAAGCCTCGATTTTTGCGAAAAAACTCTGGAGCTTGAAGATTTTGCTTTAAAATGGCGCGCTTTCGGCTGGAACGTTATAAATGTAGACGGCCACGATTGCGAAGCCTTGAAAAACGCTCTTCTTGACACGTCAAACCCCGCCCACAAGCCGACAGTTGTAATTGCCGATACCGTTAAGGGCAAGGGCGTGTCGTTTATGGAAAACGATATTTTGTGGCATTACCGCTTCCCGCACGACGGCTGGGAGTATGACTGTGCCGTTACACAGCTTTTTGAAGCAAAGCCCGACGGGGTTGAAGACCCTTACACCCCCGACGGAATAAAAAATCCGAAAAGACCCGAAGAGGGCGATGACATCGGCAACGACCATACACTTTCTGCCGGGTGGCATCCGAAACGTTTTGCGAGGGATGAAAAGAAATGAGAGATACATTTGCCAACACTCTTCTTGAGCTTGCAACAAACGATAAAAATATTGAGCTTATAACGGGCGACCTCGGCTTCGGCGTGTTAAAGCCTTTTTGGAAAAAGCTTCCCGACCAGTTTATAAACGCCGGCATAGCCGAGCAGAATATGACTTCTGCCGCGGCGGGAATGGCGCTTGAGGGCAAAACCGTTTTTACATATTCTATAGGAAGCTTTCCGACGCTTCGCTGTCTTGAGCAAATAAGAAACGACTGCGCTTATCACAACGCCAACGTAAAGATTGTTTGCGTCGGCGGCGGCTTTACATACGGCAGTCTCGGAATGAGCCACCACGCAACCGAGGATATTGCGGTTATGCGCGCGCTTCCTGGCGTTTCTGTTTTTTGCCCTGCGGACCTTGTTGAAGCAAGAGAGGTTACAAAGGCAATAGCAGGCTATAACGGAACGTGCTATTTAAGACTCGGCAGGGGCGGCGAAAAACGTATTCACGAAAGTATTCACGATTTTAAAATCGGCAAAGCAATTAAAATCGGCGACGGCGAAAAAGTTGCGATATTTACTACGGGTGCAATTGCCGAAGAGGTTGTTGCCGCGCGTGAAATTCTTAAAAAAAGCGGCTTAACACCTGCGCTTTACACTTTCCCCACGGTAAAACCGATTGATAAGGACGTTATAAAAGAATGCTCCGAAAAATTCGGACTTATAGTTACCGTTGAAGAGCATAATCTCGACGGCGGCTTCGGCTCTGCCGTTGCGGAAGTGCTTTGCGAACTGCCTAAGGGAGCGCGCCTTCACAGAATAGGCGTGCCGAACGCTTATGCCGATACGGTCGGTGACCAAAGCTATTTAAGACGTTACTTCGGGCTTGACGCCGAAAGCATTGCTTCGGTTATTTTAAAGGAGATGGGTGAATGAAACGTCTGCTTTTGACATGTACCGACCTTATGGCGATACAGTTTATGGTTCCGCACATCAAATATTTATCCGAAAACGGCTTTTCGGTTAAGCTTGCCTGCTCCGTCGTCGGGGACAGGCTTTCTGATCTTAAAGAGGCGCTTGACGGTGTTGCCGAAATCGAAACCGTTCGCCTTGTAAGAAGCCCATTTGCGGTCTCAAATTTAAACGGCCTCAAGGATTTAAAAAGAATAATCAACCGCGAAAAATGGGACGTTATTTGGACTAATGAGCCGGTTATGGGAATTATGACGCGCCTTGCTGCAAAAAATGCACGAAAACGCGGCACAAAAGTCGTGTACATGGTTCACGGCTTTCATTTTTATAAGGGCGCGCCGCTTTTAAATTGGCTGTTGTTTTATCCTGTCGAAAAATACTGTTCGCGTTTTTCGGATATGATAATCACAATAAATAACGAGGATTTTGAGCTTGCAAAAACTCTTCACGCAAAAAAAGTCGAAAAAATTGACGGAATAGGTGTAAATACGGAAAAATTTATGCGCTGCTCTGATGAATGCACCGGTAAACGGGCCGAACTCGGTATTCCCGAAAATGCCTTTCTTTTGTTGTCGGCGGGGGAGCTTCAGCCGCGTAAAAATCATGAGGTTATAATTAGAGCGCTTGGAGAATTGAAAAATCAGAATATATATTACGGAATATGCGGAAAAGGTGATTTGCTTGAGCATTTAAAGCAAGTTGCGATACAATGCGGTGTTGCGAGCAATGTTAAATTTTTCGGTTATAGAAAGGATTTGCCTGAAATTTCCCTTGCTTGTAGTCACTAAAATAACTCCATTGGAAGCTCTGGAACCGTAAATGGCTGTAGAAGACGCGTCTTTCAAGACTGAAATCTGCTCGATATCAGAAGGATTGAGGTTCGCCAGGGAGCCTTCTATTCCATCAATGATCACGAGCGGATCATTGTTATTCATGGTGTTGTAACCACGAATGTTGAGTGTAGGGGAACCGCCTGGAGTCGAAGAGCCCTGCTGGATTACAAGTCCCGGAGCCGTACCCTGAAGGCCTTCCAGGACATTTGCAACAGGCTTACCCTTGAGGTCTTCTTCAGAAACGCTTGAAACCGCGCCAGTCAAGTTCACTTTTTTCTGCACGCCGTAACCGACCACGACAGCATCAGCAAGACTTAGCGACTCTTCAGCCAGTTTTATGTCAATGACTGTTCTGCCATCAACATTGACCTCCTCAGAAGAATAGCCGATTGCCGAAATGAGGAGAGTCGCATCAGGCCTGACCTGAATGCCGTAAGAACCGTCAATGTCGGTCACTGTTCCGGTTGATGTACCTTTCACCATTACGGATGCGCCGATAACGCTTTCTCCGCCACAGGTCACCTTACCTGTAACCTTGACAGTTCCGTTCTGCGCAAACGCCGTCTGGGCTGTACCCGCGGCGATGAAAACGACCAAGGCCGCAAATGCCTTTCCCACTATGGAGAACACCGACCTTGTCAGTTCATGGATTTTAGATGGATTCATATCGTTATAACTTGGTTATTTAGATTTATTCAAATTATTCAGCGCAAATGCGTAAGCACCCAATGCAATCGCCGTACTCGTGCCGATGGAGCTGACCGCAATACCCGTCTTGCGGCTGTTCCTGTAGCGCACGCTCCGTTCTGCACCTGGCACTTGAACAAGTGTAGAGTCGTCTCTCAGGAACTCTGCAAGTTCTTCAGTGGCATTCAGATCATAAACTTCACTCTGAAGGCATGGGAAATGGTCGCCTCCGAAAGTGGAGAGACTGGACCTCATCTGCTCTTTCATAGCAGGGACAATGTATTTAGCAGCACCTGAAAGGCCTCCGCCTATAACTACAAGACCATCAATAATGTCCAAAGCGTGGACTATTGCATCCGCCGCCGCTTTTCCAAGCTGTGAAAAAGCCTGTCTTGCTGCATTGACATTACCCTCAGCGATTCCTTCTGCTATATCGAAGATATCTTTCGGGGTCAGATTCTCTCTGGCATCTTCTTTCGCATATTCCCGGTAAACACGCCTGACAGCGCGGATGCTGACACTTTCTTCTGCTATCAATTCCGGATACAGACTATTTCTCATCAGCCACACATCTCCACCGCACCCGTTGTCTCCGGAAAGGAGTTTGCCGTCTATCACAACTCCGCCACCAAATCCGGTGCCGAGCGTTATACCGAGCAAATTTTTATACCGCATCGCGCTTCCTGCCTCTTCGAGCATTCTATTCACTTTTGGGAGTGTGCCCACGAGCGCCTCGCCATAAGCGAAAAGGTTACCGTCATTATTGATGAATACAGGTATTCCGAACTTTTCATAAAGGAACGGACCCATTGCTACGCCGCCTCTGAAACATGGGAAGTTCGGCAAATCACCGATTATGCCTGCCTTGTAGTCTGCAGGTCCGGGAAAAGCGAAACTGATTGCCGCCGGTTTCTCCGGAAGCAGCTCTTTTTCAATGGCCTCAAATCCGGACACCAACGTATCCAGACAACGGGCAATATCATCATTTACCGCATCCAACCTGACGGGGTCTACGATTTCACGGCATCCTCGGATGGCCGAAAAGACGAAGTTCGTCCCCCCGGCATCCAGTGTCATTACTATTCTGTGGTCATTCTCGTACATAGCATAATTCTTTATGCATGAAACCTTATATAGGCGCGCATTACCATACACTTCTTGCCTTCGGAAAGACCATACGGCCTGATTTTATATTCCTTGATGCTTCCAGGAATGATAAAGGTCTCTGCGTAATGCACGACAAATGGGCTGAAACTTCCATCCACGCTCTCGACCACGGCCTCATCACCCTCCACGAGATTGAGGACCTGCACACCGCCGTCGGTCTGGAATGTTACAGGAACCGTAAACTCAGTCCTTCTCGTTTCGATAAACTCATTAGGATGCAGTCCAGTACGTATCTCATTCCATCCCTCACCTTCTGCTACCGGCTCAAAATGATTTGCAAGGTGTTCGTGAACATAGTCAGTATCGCGCTCCCATGCGATAACCTGACGCCCCCTCTCGACATTGATCGGCCGAGGCTTTCCATCCAGTCCGAGTCGCTGCCAATCCCACAATTTAAATGTAAAGAGATTAGGCGTAGCGCTAATTTCAAGCACCATGCTGCCCGCGCCGGAACAATGTATTGTACCTCCCGGAATCAGGTAATGATCATGTTTTTTCGCCGGTATCTTGTTCACATACTTCTCAGCATCGAAGACAATCTCTCCTCGCTGAGCAGCCCTCAGGTCCTCTATCATCTGGTTTTTATCCACTCCGTTTTTCACGCCGAGATAAACCACCGCTTCATCTGTCGCATCGAGAAGATAGTAGCTTTCATCCTGGGTATAAGGCATTCCCATATTCTCTCTGATAAACTGAGTGGTAGGATGCACCTGAAGACTGAGGTTACCTCCGCCGATTGTATCAAGAAAGTCGAAACGTATCGGAAAATCTTTGCCGAATCTCGCCTCAACCACTTCGCCGAGCACTTCCCTGCTCTTGCTGAGAATAAGATCCTGTGACGGAAGTTCGAAACGGGTGCCGTTCACCTCCAGATACAGACTGTTTTCCTCCGGCACGCAGTCGAAGCACCATCCGAAATTCGCCTTGCTCCTGTCCAGGTCACAGACGTCTTTCATCCACTGGCCGCCCCAAGGTGCAGGATCGAAGAAAGGCACGACTCTGAACGGATTGGTCGCAGCAGTTTCCATTCCGCGACTGAAAGTATCTGCATCTATCATCTTAGGTTCAGCAGCGTCATTGGTATCTATCCAATACTCCACAGAACCCATTATCTTGTCCTTATATAGATCAAGTACACGCCAATCTATGAAAAGCCCTCGTTTGTACTGGAGCGAAACGGCATCCGCATGATTATCCACACCAAGGCCCTTCACCTCATGCCTGCGGAATCTCTGCTGAATCTCCCATCTCGCCATATCGGCATAGACCAATGTCGCCCCCGCAGGAGCAGCAAGAATCGCCCCCGGGCCAATGACAAGAACCTTCTTGCCAGTATTCAGGTCAATGTTTTTAGTTTCTTCGATTTTGTCAATGTTGAAGAAATCCTTGATTCTCAAGCTGGTGAGATAACCGAAAAGAACATCATCAGTCATAAACGGCTGAGTCATTGACAAGATCTCTTCCTCACTCTTCATAAGAGTTCTCGTGTCAATGATGGTATCAAATCCCTTCGAAAGTTCCCTGACGATTTCATCCTCATATGTACCAACATATAAATCGACCGCAACGACTGTCTTTCCGGTTTTCTCCAAAACTGTCCTGATCGCGTCCCATCCCGTGACAATCATTCCGTTCATCTTTATCGACGGAAACTTGTCGTAATTGCTTTTTCTCATGATTACGGAGTTGCAAATATGGTTTAGTAATTACATATCCATTATTTGTATGAACAATCTCATACTTTGTGCAAATGTATTAACATTTAATTAAATTGCAAAAAAAATGTGAAACATTGCAGAATTTCATCAAGTCGATGACAATATGAGAGATAACTCATGCGCCAGCACCTCGGTAGTTTGACACTTTAATCTGAGTTTTTCAATTTAATATACCTATAATTCCTGATTCTCGGTTTTGGCCTTAGCCGGGCGGCCTCTCCTTCTGGTCAAGCTCTTGGCTTTGGAGACGTAGACTGGAGCACAGTTTTCGGGAATGCTGAAGCCAAAGGCTTTGCATATGTCAACCTGAGAGCCGACAAATGGTGTAATGAACTTCATTCTCCCGGTGTGCTCCACGCATCTGATCGTGCGCATCTCGGCAAGGACTGCTTCTGTCGATGTGAACCTCTTGCGGAGCACCTCATCACTTTGCCATACGGAGCGCACGTACGATGCCAGGATGAGACCCACAAAGTAGATGAACATCCTTCCTCTCTTGCCTCCCTCGGGCCATGTCCTGAGACGGTCGTGTCCAATAGGGCCTTTCTGCAGCGCAAAGCACTTCTCCTGCTCGTCACGCATGCCGTAGTTGTCCATTGCCTGCATGGGATCGAAGTCCACGCCGATTGTCTTGTTCGCTAAGAAGCCGGCCGTCAGCAGCATCTTGTCCAGTTTCTTCTGGTTGACTTCGTATGATTTGACGGTGTCGTCGGCATTGAAGGTGATATCGAGCAGGTTGAACCTCCTTATCGTGTCCTTGCGGTCTGCAACCGGTTCATTGGCCTGTTTCATAATGTCGAGTTCCGCGGACTGCTCCGACACCGCGTGCCGGATGTCACATATCCTCTCGCCGCGCTTTGACGGGTTATAATAGAGGTTGAGCTTATAGTTGTCGGCTTTTATCACATTGTCCCCGTTGCCCCCGACCGAGTATTCCATGTCATACTGGGCGTAGTAGAGGTTGTCCTTTGGCGCGATCGTCATGCCCTGAGGGAAGCCGAGGCTCATGTCTATCGCCCTGATCTTGCCAAGGACGTCACCGCCGGAGACCTTCACGCTTGTGATGACCTTCTGGCCCTTCGCGATGTACGTCTCAAGGTTCTTCATGGACTCGTACCCCCTGTCCGTAATGAGCACGAGATTCCTGAACCCGGCATGCTCCAACTCTTTCATGATGAGTTCGATTGTCCTGCAGTCGGGCATGTTGCCCGGCAGCTCCCTATAGTAGATGGGCATGTGTGAGGTCAATGAATACACTACGACCTCCAGTGTCTGCCGAAGCGGCAGGCGCTCCTTGTTCTTGCCCCATCGGATGTCCACAAGGTTGAAGCCGTAGGTCGACATCGATGTTGAGTCCACCGCGCAAAGCTCGCCTTTGCCTACCCGCCTGGCCCTGCATCTGAACAGGTCCATCCTGTGCTTCTCGGTTATGCTCTGCGTCAGGCGGGTGACGTTGACGCTGTTGAGCTCATGCTCCGAGGGGGCCTTCACCTCCTTCTGCCACTGGCTCAACTGGTTGTATGACAGGTTGTCGACAAACGGAAAGTAGGCCATCGTGAGCACGTCGTTGACCATCTCATGGTTGCCGTCCAGAACTTTCAGAAGGTCGTCTTTGACGCCGGTCGCTTCTGCGACCTTGTCAAGGAGCCATGTGGCGCCATACTGGCGGTCGACGTCCTCTATCTTGGTAAGACACCCTGCCTCGCCGTCTCGCGCCTGACAGCTCGGACACCTCGCTCATGTCCCACGTCGAAGGAAAGACAAGCTTGTCGCGCTCCGCGACAGGAGCATAGAAATAATTGGCTCCGGGATGGAACCTGTCTCCGTCCACAAGCGTGCCCCAATGCTTGTATGCGTAACGCTTCTTGCCATCAGCGTCCACGGTATAAACTTTCGTCGAAGCGTATCTGTGGTTGCCTATCGTGTGAACAATAACCTTGTTCTGAGCGTCTTTGTTTACCGGTCTTCCGAGTGCCATGTCATAATCGTATTAACGGGTATAAATACACCTATAAATATTGACATATGCAACACTTTTGAAGTTTATTTTCAAATATTTAGGAATTTTGGGTACAAGGAATTGAAAAACTCAGATAATTTAACGTATTTAACTTCCATTTGCATCTTTTCCCGTGCCTGAGTATAGAATATCAATCATTTCGTTGGCTATTTTGTAGTCAGCAATTCGCATGACATTGTTTGTTTCAGAGTTAAAGCCAAAGAAGTTTATATTTCCATACCAAACAATGGATTTGTCTATGATGGCACATTGTAGAGTTTGTTCATTGCTGCATATTACATCTATTCCTGCTTTTGCCAGTTCCATCTCATTAGCACCTTCCTCTTTAACGTGTACAGCTACAGCAACACCATCATGAAGAACGTGTGCAAGTGTTGACATGATAGAGGATTTGTATTTGAACTTTACTTTTGGAACAGCGATGATGACAGAGTGTTTTGCTTCTGCCAAATCATTTCGGAATGCCACTTCGTAATTGTTCCGTTCGTATATCAGTTCTTGGGGATTTTTGTCAGGTGCGGACGATGCCACATTCTTTCCGTATCCTGCTCTTGAATACCCTTTCAAACGTTTACGGTACATAGAGTCACAAAGTGGAATATGAATATCCACATAATCATAAATGCACACTACGGTCTTTCCTTCGTATTCTCTATGCAAACGCCCTGCATATTGTTCTACATTTCCTTTCCAAGCTATAGGCATAGTAAGGAACAGGGTATCAAGGCGAGGGTAATCAAAGCCTTCACCTACATACTTCCCAGTAGCCACAATCACAAGTGATTCTGATGTGGGTATTGACTGTAGTTCTTGTAAAGCAAGACGTTTTTCTTTAGCAGAGTTTGCACCAACAAGTTGGATGACATGGTCGGCAAATGGAATTAGCATTTGCACCAACACCTTGACATGGATAGTACGAGTTGTGAGCACTAACGGAGTTCGTCCATTCTGAATGGCAGCTTTCACATCCTCTATAATGAATTCGTTTCTAACCTTATCTTCGGATAACTCTTGGGTGATTCGAACATAACTATTGCTGTCTTGTGTGATGGTTCGGAACGAAGTAAACCTTGGAACCAACAGACGTTTGAATCCCTGGTTTTCCATTTGGCACTTTGCATCAGATGTGAACCTTATCTTTCCACATTGCATGAAGATAATAGGCTGATGGTCATCCTTTCTGATAGGAGTTGCTGTCAAACCATACACATATGTGGCCGTTACTTGTCGAAGCACTTGCTCGAAACTGACAGAGGAAACATGATGGCATTCATCGACTATCACCATGCCGTAATCCTTGACAAAAGGCTTTGCTTCGCCATCGTTCAAACAAGATTGTATCAAAGCTATATCAATGACGCCATGCAACGTGTTCTTGCCTGCATATAAACAACCAATGGCTGAGGAATTCTTTTTCCTTCCCCGTTTGGCTATATGCTCTTCAATGGGATCATCTATTTTGAGGAATGTTTCCAACCGCTCTTTCCATTGTTCAAGCAATGCTTTGTTGTGAACAAGTACAAGGGTATTGACCTTTCTCTTTGCTATCATTCCGATGGCAAACACCGTCTTTCCAAATGCAGTTGTAGCAGACAAGGTTCCTATATTATGCTCTGCAAATGCTTCCGTTGCCTTTTGCTGTTCTTCCCGAAGTTCTCCTCTGAATGTAACATTGATATTATGACCATGATTTGTTTTGTCTGAAATCATTATCTTAACTCCATGTTGAGTTAGAATATCACAGACTGCATCCTCGCAACCACGAGGGAGGGCGAGATAATCATCAGTCATTTCCGAACATGAAATGATACGAGGAATATTATAGGTTGATAGGCGCATACCTTGCTTCTCGTAAAACTCAGGATTGCGGAAAGCAGCTATACGCTTGAATATATTCACACACTTAGCAGATAGACATGCCAAAGGAACATAAAGCATATTTGCTCTTGTAAGAACGATTTGCTTTGGATAGTCGTATGTTTGCGCATCATCGATTTGGGGAGTTTCCCAAGGTTTTGACTCGCTGGTCTTTGAAAGTTCTCCCAATGTTGGCACAGAACGCTGCCGTAGCAATGAATCAAGTTTCAACTCAGACAGCTTATTGATTTGCGACAACATTTTCCATTGGTCAGCATACGCATTGAAATTTTCATCAACGAACACGCTGTTTCCTTTGCGTCGAGCCATACCTTGCAATGGCAAGGCTACAAGATTGCCAAGGCCTCCTTCGGGCAAGGTGTCTTGGTTTGGAAAGAAACGATCGTATGACTTGAAAGACAGGTGAGCATCACTATTCATCGCCTCTGTAAGAATGGCATTTCCCAACTTGCGTGCCTTGAAAGCAGTAATTGGCATTTCAAAGAAAATCCACACGTGAGCACCATTACCAGAACGTGAACGTTCAATGTAACATGGTACATTCCAAGTTTTGCAAACATTTACAAAAGCGAGCACGTCATTCTTGTAGCCATGCTCACAGCTCTTGTCATCAAAGTCTGTACAAAGAAAACAGCAAGTGTTATCCTTTCGTATTGGATAAAGTCCAATGACATCACGTCCCAATGTATCCTTTCCTGCAAGATGATTGAAAATGTCGTTGTACGTCAAAGGAGTGAATTGCCTGTTGGGGCAATCCGCACACTTGTACTTTCGCTTGTCGCAAAACTCACGAACCCATTCTCTATTGCATACCGGTTGATAACCTGACTTTTGGGTCGTACTACTATACCAACGCCTGGCAAACACATCTTCACGACCTTGGAACAGACTTTGAAACAAGGCGACTTTCTCCTGTAAAGTGAATTGACATGTAGAAACAGCAGTAGCTTCTAAATGATTAGTTTCGCATGTTTTAGATTCAAAACTTCCATATTCAATCCCGTTCTTGTCAAGAATTGCTTTAAGTCTGGCATTTTCCTTTTCCAATTCTTGAATTCTTTGGGTAAGAGCACTTACATCCGCTGTGTCCATAACGGTTCGCTCTCCCATCCAATCGGAAATCCTAGAGCTGCCAGATCTATCTCTGGATAATTGGAAAATAGCGTGTGCATCTTTCCCAACATATCATTGTTAGGTGATATGATGTCAAGGAAATACTTGATGATGCAGATTGTGAAATATACCCTTTGAGGGTTTGTCTGCAGGGTTATCCAAGAATGGGCAATCCTTCTCGGAGAAACAGGCATGATAGAACTTACCTTGTTCCACACTCTTGAATGGTGGCAACAGGCATTCCTCAACAAGGTCAAAGATGTTATCCAAGATTCCAAGACGATAGGTTGCAAGCCAAAGTAATGCGAGATACGCTTACGTATCTTGTCTGCTTTCAGATTACGGTAAACCATGTTCACATTGCCCATCGTCAGCAACTCGCCTAAAATCCATGATGGAGGATACGGGTCGCAATAGCTGTTCGTGAAATGCTTGATAAATTCTTCCGTTGATTTCGTGTATTCCCTGTCGATGGTGTTCTTTGTTTCTTGGAAAGTTCTTTGGTTGGCAAAGTGAACAGGATTTGTCAGCCAATAAATATCTCCTGCCATCTGCACTGGAATATTCATAATAGCACGACGGATAGCTATCTCAACTTTTTCAATCTCATTGAGAAGAAGCATACGCAACTTTTTGTCGAAGCGATAGAGATTCAACACTTGTTGGAAAGTTGTACCATCTTTATACTGATGGGATTCTTTTGGAACTTTCAAGAATGGGTACATATAAGCAGAAAGACGATAGTACCCGATGCTCTCCAAATACCGTATCGCTTTGGCTTCATCAGAAATGACAAGTCCACGACTTTCCAACAGATCCACCAAGTCTGTCTCTGTCATATAATGTTTCGTGAAGTGCGGTAATCTTTCCATTAGCGTATTTTGAGAGTGAACGTATATATACAAAAAAGCCCCACGCATTTGAGCATCGTTGAGAGGCTTGGTGGGAACTGACGGTGCAAAGATACAAATAATCATTGATATTTAAAACATTTACATGAAATATCACGAATTCTGCAAATACAAATCTCAAACGAATCAGAATACCTATTGAACGACCTCTAAAGCATCAACCATTTTCATGTACGGACAAGCCATCATTTATGAAAATGAGAAAGAGGACCTATCATTCAAACAAAGCCCTCATCGGTTCAAAAAACTTTAGAATAAGCGCTCTGTTTTCAACTATTATCTCCGCATCTCCCACCATCCCGGGAACACAATCCAACTCCTTCTTATAAGATGTAACCATTCCACCCGGGAATATAACCTTTGCCACATATTGCCCCTCCTGCTTACCCTCACTACTCTCAGGCAAAGACGATACATAGCTTATCTCACCATTAAGTACACCATATTTCATATACGGATACGCTTTCATCCTAACAATCACCTGTTGGCCGGCACACACTCGCCTGATGTCTGTTTGTGAGATCTCAATCACCCCAACAATATCTTTGTCAACCGCCTCCGGCACCGGCTGCCCAGCATCTGCATGAGAACTCTCTATCGTAATGGTACTCAATATTTTGTCGGGATACTTAATAAAACAACAGCCTATAACAATTATCATCATAATCATAAATACAGCCATTGCCCCGTACCTTACTGTCCAAGACGGTATGCGTCCCAATATCTCTTCAGCCTCTTTACTATGTCTGTTATACTCTCTATTTGGCATAAGTGCGTGATTTAATTTCCTAATTCCAATTGATTCTTTACAAGATTATAATAGTACCCCCTCTTTTCCGTCAACTCCGTATGTGTTCCCTGTTCTACAATATTTCCCTTGTCCAAAACTATGATATTATCCGCATTCTTTACCGTGCTCAACCTGTGTGCAACTACCACAACAGTCCTGTTCCTGAAAAACTTTGTAAGATTTTCCATTATTGTTTTCTCATTCTCCGCATCCAACGAGTTTGTAGCCTCATCCAAAAACAGATATTTTGCATCCTTATACGCCGCTCTGGCTATCAACAACCTCTGTTTCTGGCCGGTACTGATACCGTTACCCTCCGCCCCTATCTTCGTATTGTATTTTAATGGCAGCTCCTCTATGAACTTTTCTATATTGGCTATTCTCGCAGACCGCCTCACACGCTCCATATCAGGCTTTTCATCCGACACCCCTATATTTCTTGCAACCGAATCAGAAAAGATAAAACCCTCCTGCATGACCGTTCCGCAATGACGCCGCCATACCGTCTGGCTGTATTCGCTTATTCTGTGCCCACCCAACAAAACCTCCCCTTGTATTGGGTTGTAGAAACCAAGTATCATCTTTATCATTGTTGTCTTTCCGCTTCCCGACGATCCTACAATTGCCGTTATTTTATTGTATGGTATACTTACATTTATCCCTTTTAGCACCATTTCTGAATTTGGGCCGTTGTAACTGTAGGACACATCCTTAAATTCAATTCCTGCCTCTGCAGGTATCTCTCTTATGTACTCTTTTCCATGCAGCTCTTCATCATCCTTTCCATGAATCTCTCCCAACCGCTCCATTGATATCTTTGCATCCTGCGTCTCCTGCACAAACTTTATAAGCTGAGATACAGGCGCATTCAACTGCCCTATAATATACTGAACAGCCATCATCATGCCCAATGTCATATCTCCGCTTATCACCGATTTTGCCGCCAAAAACGATATCAATACATTCTTTGACTGATCTATAAACGTACCGCCAATCTGTTGAATCTGGCCTAATCCCAATCCTTTCACACTCACCTTAAACAGTCGGGCCTGGATACGTTCCCACTCCCAACGTTTCTGGTTCTCACACCCATTGAGCTTAATCTCCTGCATTCCGTTAATCAACTGAACAACATTACTTTGATTGGCAGATGCAGCCTGAAACCTCATATAGTCCAATTTCCGCCAGCTGTAGAATCAATGCCGTACCGCCGTAGCTGAAAAAGGGCAGACTGATACCCGTATTGGGAATCAGGTTGCTGACAACCGCAATGTTGAAAAATGCCTGTAGTCCGATATGAGATGTCAGACCAATTGCCATTAACATGCCGAACTTATCCTTGGCACGCATAGCAATATAGAATCCGCGAATGACCAGCAGGGTAAACAGCAGCACTACTGTGAGTGCTCCCACCAGCCCCAGTTCCTCGCAGACGATAGAGAATACAAAGTCGTTTTTGGTTTCCGGCAGGTACAGATACTTCTGCCGGCTGCGTCCCAGCCCCAGCCCCATCAGCCCACCGGAGCCGATGGCGTAGAGCGACTGAAGGATCTGATAGCCATTTCCGGTGGGGTCGGATTCCGGGTTTTTTCAACTCGGTGCTCGATGTTCTTTCCTCCAAGGCTAAAATAGCAGAGCCTGCAATGTCCGGGGCAGGTGAAGCATTATGCCTACCGTGAACAAGAGCGAATGCGTCGCATGCGGAGCTTGCGCCGACGTCTGCCCTCAGGATGCCATCCTGATCGAGGACGTCGCCGTGATCCTGCAGGACAAATGCGTGGATTGCGGTGCCTGCGTGGATGAGTGTCCCGCCTGCGCCATTACCGAGTGAT
>OQVL01000603.1_pt1 | contig 19656 bp, 11 predicted proteins | sample 1691501 | NCBI WGS metagenome assembly OQVL01 (sample SAMN03418253, study PRJEB22391) | human gut metagenome | biome: human-gut; feature: organic feature; material: feces | host: Homo sapiens | place: Tanzania | collected 2013-01 | reverse complement strand
TTGCACGACAAGGAATCAAAGATATTCGAAGATCAGTCAATAAATTAAGACCAGATGCGTTAGAACATAGTGGATTGCAAGAAGCTTTAGAAAAGATGATCAATGAGACGATGCAGGTATCTGATGTCAAGATCAATTATGATTGCCAGGTAGAAGTCTTGAAATTTAATCAGGATGAAGAAGATATGATCTATCGTGTAGTACAGGAAAGTATCACAAATGCGATCCGGCATGGAAAAGCAAAGCAGATTGATGTAAACTTATGGAAGGAAGATAAGTGGCTCAATCTAGAGATTAAAGACAATGGAATCGGATGCGAAGAGATCCATACAGGATTTGGGCTGATCCATATTGAAGAGAGAATTAAGATGTTAAAAGGAACCGTAGAATATGATGGAAGTGATGGATTTAAAGTCACAGCCAGAATACCGATCAGATGGGGTGAAAAACTATGATTAAAGTAATGATAGCAGATGATCAGGAACTGATCAGACAGAGTTTACAGATCGTACTTGAGATGAAAGAAGGAATCGAAGTTACGGCAACCGCCAAAGATGGAAGAGAAGTGATTCAGGAAGTCAGGAAAAATATGCCGGATGTATCCTTGTTTCTCCCTTTGTGCGAACTTCTTGATATTTCTGTTAATGAATTGATTATAGGCGAACACATCACGGGGGAAGAAAGCAAAAACTCAGATGAAATTCTTGTTGAAGTAATAAAAAGCTCCGGCAAAAAACTCCGCACGGTACGAATAATAATGTATCTTGTTGCCATTTTGTTAAATGCGGCTTTTACCATTGCCGTACCGCTGACCGCAACACCATCCGATGCAATGGCAGTACCTCTTATGGCAATAATCGGCGGAGCGCTTTCTGCTCTGCTGTTGTCATTTTCAAACATCAAGCCTGCGTGGCAATTTATATTTATTCCGATTTCGGCAACAGAATTGCTTATCGGCAGTGCAATCTATTGTCCCGACCCGTTTGATTACGGATTGCAGTATGCAACTGTCATAGCGTTTATTGAATTAACTATAATCCTGCTGTCGATGGGCATTAAAAAAATCATAAGAATGATTGGGTGCAATAAAAAAGCCGAGTAAAAGTCAGCCTAATAGTTGCGCAACCGACCAACCGCACCGCCGCGTAATATTCGGTACACGGCAATTCAATCATAGTGAGGCTATAGACTTGCACGCTTCGGATATATCCGTCCCCTGCGTGCGAGGTTTTTTATACCCGAATCCCGCGTTTCCGAAGTGTCAATTGACACTTCGGAAATTTTTATATTCACGGCATATTCATATGTTATACTTTTTATGGCAGATTTTGTTTTAAATTCAGGAAAGGGGCTTATATGAAATTTAAAATACTTCGCCGCCCTTTAGCGGCAATAATGTCTGTTTTGTCTGTTGCGGCTTTTCTTTCTGCCTGCACAGGCAAAGGCACCGAAAACGAAACCGCTGTTGAAAGCGGCACATTAAAAAGTGACGTAGAGAGCACTGCGGCAAGCATTACCTCCGAGCCGAAAACGCTTGAAGAAGAGCTTTTAAAGCGCCGCGGCATAGCCTTTGACGCTTCCGACTATAAAAAAGTTATCGGCGGCGAAGGCGTTATCGACAAAAAAGCCGAATTTGACGTTCTTCTTGACCACGGCTACAGCAAGGATATTGACGCAATTCTTCTTTCGGGCAGAAAAATTTATCGCGCCAACTTCAATACCCCTCTTTCAAACGGCAAAAACGTGCTTGAAGTAGGCACACTTCCCGGGAGCAGCGATATTTTATATTTTAAAGCCGAATATGACGGCGAAAACTGTACCGCATATTTTAAAGATAACACGGCTTATAAACTGACTTCGCCCGTACCCGTAACGTCTTATTCGTCTTCAAGCCTCGATACGGCTAAATATCCGCTTTTTAAAAAGGTTTACCGCTATTCTAATGACGGAAAAACTCTTAACGACTGCACTGCCGAGTTTTTGAATGCCGATAAAATATACGGTGATTTTTCCCCTATGATTGCCTTTTCGGATGGCCGCGTAAGCCTTATTTTCAGCGGTCAGTATCTTGACAAAAACACAACGGGGTGGAATTGGTACCGCGATATGGGGTGGCGCGAATACATAGCGTTTGACCTTGATTTGTCGCTTATCGGCGACGAAAAGCCGATAAGACTTTTTAACAAAAACATTCTTATGACCGACCGCGCGTTTTATGAAATTGTTTATTCACAAGAGCCGCTTTCGGACAGTGACGAAGCCGCGCAAAAAGCGCCCGACGGGTCTGTTTCGCCGTACTTCCCCGCTTCACAGCACCTTAACTGCCCTGTTACGCTTCGCAAGGCAGAGCTTTTAAGCAAATATTACGGCGATGTTTTGAACATTTGCACAAGCCATGTAATAACAACGGATTACACGCTTTTGCCTATCGAAGAGGTTATGGCGGACGGCTACGGCAAATATCAAAAATACGATTGTTCAAAATTTTATTTTGACTACCTCGGTCAATAAAAAATTTAATTTTAGGAGAGTTAGCTATGACATTCAAAAAAAGAAAGCTTTTCTGCATTTTGCTTTGCGCCGTTCTTTTGGTTTTGAGCGCTTCGTGCTCCGGTGGCGGCGGCACAAATGACGGCAGCACACCGTCAGACACAAAAAAGCCCGCAAAAACCGAAAAGGACATTAAAATAACACAAACAGCGGCAAAATCGGCAGAAACGGAAAAATACGAAACCGCCGATTTTACCATGACCATTCCGAAAGGCTGGAAAGTGACCTCGGGCGGCACAAATATTTATCACAGCATTCGCGTTTATGACCCCGAAGAGCCGATAAATCAGATGTTTATTTTGCTTAAAGCCGATATTCTTCTTCACAGCGAAGCCGGCAAAGCGGCGTGGCAGCAAAATTACAACATGGGCAACACGCAGGCGGCGCTTTTCACAAAGGCCCCTGTGCTTCAAAACCCGTCTACAGAAGGATTTTTCCAAATCTTTCCGCAGTATGTTGCCTTTGCTTCGGCGATAGAGCCATCATATGCAGGCTATGTGTTCCCGACAATCAATAATTTTGCCGTAACCGAAAGATTCCCTTCGACAAGCCCGCTTAAATCATACTCATTAGGCGACGAGCTTTTGCGCGCAACGTTTTCGGACGGCACAAAAGAGGGCGAAGGCCTGTTTGCGGCTTCTGTTGCCGATTTCGGAAATTTCACAATTACGAACGGCAATGTTTCGGGCTATCAGCTTGAAACTGTTGACGGCGGATATTATATGGCATACAATGTGGTGGCAATAACCGCCGTAAAAGATACGTTCATAGAGTGGGAGGACCTTCTCACAAAATGTATGAGTACTCTTGACTATTCTGACAGCTTTGTCAGCGCCGCAAACAGCGCAAGCAACGAAAAGGTTGCGCTTTCAAAGCAGATAAGCGCAAATTTCAATGCAACCATGAACGGCATTATGTCTTCGTGGGAGAGCCGCAATAAAAGTCAGGACATTATGAGCCAAAAGCAGAGCGACGCTATTCTCGGATACGAGCGCGTTTATGACACCGACACAAACGAGGTTTATAAAGCGACAAACGGATTCAGCGACAGCTATGACGGCAGCCGATTTAAATCGGTTACAGACGACAATATGTATGCGGAAGCAATAAGCGGCTATATTGAACGCGTTGACTGACCCAAAATTTAACCACTGATTATAAAACGCACACGGCAAGCTTGATTTGCCGTGTGCGTTTTTATTATTATGTTGATTTTCAGGTTTGCGCTTCGGCGGGTTCGCCGTCTTTCTCAAGAGCCAGCTGTTTTCGTCTCTCTTTAAGCTCGCTTTCAACACGCTCTTTAAGTGCCTTGTCGTCTTTAACAAAGCTTATTACAATAAGATACATCAAAGCGCCTATAACCGGACCGAGCATAAATATCGGCCACTGCCACTTAAGATATGTTGCGTTTTGGTTATATTTGCGCGGTATAGTCTGGTCGTATTTAAGAAGCGACAATATGCCGCCTTTTATCAGCGATGTTACGGCAGACTGCATTTTTGAAATAAAGTTTTGTATTGAGAATGAAATACCCTCGTTTCTGACGCCTGTTTTCCATTCGACGTAATCTATCGAATCCGAAATTAGCGAGCGGTGGCAAATATCCATCATCATGGCGGGCATTTGCATAACCGCATAAAGCACCATAACAACAGCCATTCTGCCGATGCTCTTGTAGCCGACAAAATACGCTATAATACGCATGGCGATTGCGACAATCTGCGACGAAAGCAAAAGCTTTTTTCTGCCGCCGACTTTGTCGACTATTTTTGTTGCGGCAAACATACAAAGTGTTCCGGGGATTCCCGTGAGAAGCCCGAAAAAGAACTGCGCATTGCCGCCGTCGATGTGAACAGAGCCGACGTCATACGAAACGCTGCTTTCAAAAAAGTGTATCCAGTCAAGCACGGGCGTTACCTGCTGCAAAAATCTTGCAAGCGAAATTACAAGAAGCACCTTGTTGTGCATAAGCCCGTTAAAAATATCCTTTAAAGTATCCGCTTTTTCGGTTTCGCCTTTTATGCGCTCTTTTTGCCTGTAGGCGGACATTGAAAGAAGCTCGCCGCCCAAGCCGAAAACGAGTCCGCCGACAAGATACATTGTGGCAGCCGTTGTGTGAAATGCATTAAGAATGTTGTCGCCGAGAAGATTCGGAAAAAGTCCTACAAGCGCGCCGCCCGCGCCCGCGCCTATCGAAATCCACTGTGCAACGCGCGTGCGCTCTTCGGAGTGCGGCGACGAAACCGCTATAAGTCCCCACAGGGCAACATCCTGAAACGAATATGTAAGGTCCCAAAAAAAGTAAAGAACCATCATAAGCGCCAGAATTATACCCGGGGCAAAGCGGAAGTTGACGAACATAAGAAGCGACAAAATACCGATTATCGGCGGCGTTATCAGGGTATACGGCCTGAGCTTTTCGCCGCTTTTAAACCTGAATTTGTCAACAAGAGAGCCTATCAAAGGGTCGTTTACAGCGTCCCAAAGCCTGCTGACAGATGTTATAATGCCCACCTTTTTGGGGTCAATTCCGAGAATGTCGATGCAAAAAGTGAACCACCAGCCGGCAACAAAGGAATACGTCATATTCTGACCGCAAAGCCCCGCCGAATGGGCTAAAAGGTCAAAATTAGGCACATAGCCCTCTTCTGCCTCTTTTGAAAAGAAAAACTTGACAGGATTTTTCAAATATATCACCCGCAAAAATGTTTTTGTATTCACAAAGCAAACACATATTGTATGTATTATACAATACCTTATACGTTGATTTCAATATATTTATTAAAATTACACTCTCTTTGCGCCGTAATTTGTAAGAATCAGTGTAATGTCGTTTACGTTTGTGCCTGTGGGGCCGGTAACAACAAGCGCCCCGACAGATTTCAGCGCGAAATATGAGTTGTTATTTTTCAGTTCCTCTTCGGGGTCAACGCCGTTTTTTTGCATTTCAAAAAATGTGTCACCGCAAACTATGCCGCCGGCGGCGTCGGTGGGACCGTCTGTCCCGTCGGAGCCGACCGAGGCAAAAACAATTCCGCTTTCGCCTTTAAGATTTATTGCGGCGCTCAGCGCCATCTCCTGATTTCTGCCGCCCTTCCCCACGCCGTTTAACGTCACCACGGTTTCGCCGCCGTATATATAGGCTCTTTTTCCGAAGTTTCTCGGTGTTTCTTTTATAAGCCTTAAAGCCTCGTCTTTCGCTTCGCCCGTAAGGCTCATATTTACCTTTTCAACCGTATATCCAAGCTCTTCGGCGCGTTTTTTTGCAGAGAGCACAAGGGAGGTTATGTCACCCGCAAAAAAGTAACCGCCGTCGTTAATTTTCATATCCGCTTTATCTTTTAATCCGCCGCTGAAAAGTTCAAGGTATTCGGGAAGATATTTTTTCACAATACCGATTATTTCCCTGCCGTCGTCGGGCGATTTAAAAGTAATGCCCGAGGCTATTGTGCTTTTGTCGTTGCCGAGAACGTCCGAAAGCGCAACCGTATAAACCTTTGCAGGGTACGCGAATGCGGCAAGTCCCCCGCCCTTTACAAGTGATATTCTGCGCCTTATCGCGTTTATTTCATAAATATCGGCGCCCCTTGAAAGGAGTTTTTTTGTTATATCCCTTTGCGTTTCTTCATTAAGAACGCTTTTTTCAAAAAGCGCGCTACCGCCGCCCGAAAGAAGCGCCAAAAGCGCGTCGCCCTCTTTAAGACTTTTTGCAATTGAGATTGCCTTTTCTGCGGCAAGGGCGCTGTTTTCGTCGCTTACGGGGTGCGCCGCTTCAACCGTTTCAAAATATTCCGAACGAAAGTTTTTTATGTGTCCGTATTTTGTAACAAGAAGCCCGTTTTTAATTCTGCCGCCTAAAACGCTTTGCGCGGCGCTTGCCATAGGCACTGCGGCTTTTCCGATTGAAAACACGGTAACGCTTTTAGGCAACCTGTCCTTTAAGCCTTCAAGCGTTTTCACGGTCGAAATATAAGGGTCTGCCTTTTTTATTGCGTATGAAATTATGTCAAGCGCGTCTTTTTTTAATAAAATATCTCTGTTTTCCATAAGCGCCCTCCGTTTTTACTGTTTACAGTTTAGCACACAAACCGCTCTTTATCAAGAAATGATTAGGCATAAGAGAGTCGGACCGATACGGTTTTAAAACGCCCTCTTTTCGCCGTTACTGCGTCAAAAAGCCTCGCAAGGCGACAGCATTGCTTCGTTTTTTTCCTTGTACCGACAAAAATATGGCATTTTAAAACTGCGAGCACCCAAAAAGCTTTAGTTTTCAAATAATCGGGTGTTTCTTCGACGCGTCAATACTGCCCGTATTGCAAGGAGAAAAACGCCCGAGGATGCGGAAAATAAAGCTTTTAGGGCGTGTCGGTTCGACTCTCTTATGCCTAAGGTTGGAGTCGAAACCGATATGACTTTCTTATACCTTAACGATTGACAATTCGGAAATATTAATGCATAATAAATATATGTATATTAAATACCGCAGAAAAACCTGCGGCAAAAAGGAGTAATAGGAGTGAAAGATAAAACAAAAAAAGCCGCCGCGCCTCAAGACGCTCATCCCAACAAAATCGGCATAAAAGAGGGCATGGGCTACATGCTCGGCGACGCGGGCAACCTGTTTGTTCTTACATACGTTTCGTCGTTTCTTAAGGTTTTTTATACCGACGTTTTAAGAATCGGCACAGGAAAGGTTGCAACGCTTTTTCTTACAACAAGACTTTGGGACGCAATAAACGACCCCATGTGGGGTTCAATCGTGGCAAAAAGACGCCCGAACAAAGACGGAAAATACCGTTCTTACCTTAAATGGCTTGCAATTCCGCTTGCTCTGTCACAGCTTTTGTGCTTTTTTGATATAAGCCGCTTTACAAATACCGACTGGCTCATACTTCTTTTTGCCTATGTTACATATATAGCCTTCGGTATGCTTTATACGGGCATGAACGTTCCGTTCGGCTCGCTCGCCTCGGTTATAACCGACGACCCCGACGGCAGAACGCTTCTTTCGACATTCAGAACAATCGGCGGCGGCATAGGCGGCGCCGCACCGCTTCTTCTTGCGCCGTTTATAATTTACACAAAGGCTAAAGATTCAAGCGGCAACACCTATAATGTTGCAAATGCAAAGGGTATGTTCCTTTTTGCGCTTGCCATGGCTGTTTGTGCGATAATCTTCTATTACGCCTGCTTTGCTTCAACCAAAGAGCGCGTTCCTTCAGAAAGCGAGCCGCACGTTGACCTTAAAAAGATTTACGGCGGAATGTTAAAAAGCAGACCGTTTGTTGTGCTTGCGCTTACGGGTATTCTTATAAGCGGTCAGCTTCAGTTTGCTTCGTTGAACCAATATCTTTATAAAAACTATTTTTGCAACACAAGCCTTTCGGTAATAGGCACGATAGCGCAGTATTTGCCGATGGCTCTTATGATTCCGTTCGTTCCTAAGCTTGTTAAAAAACACGGCAAAAAAGAGCTTAGCGGTCTCGGCGCATTTTTCTCGGCCGCAGCCGCAATAGCCTGCTTTGTTATTAAGCCCTCAAGAGACGATGCCGCGCTGTTTATGATTCTTCTTTTCATCATCGGCTTCGGATATTCGTTTGTTTCAATCACAAACTGGGCTGTTGTTGCCGACGTAATAGACTATCAGGAACATAAAACGGGCATCAAAAACGAAAGCGCTGTTTATGCCGTTTATACTTTCTGCCGAAAGCTCGGTCAGACTGCCGCAGATTACGGCGGACTTATGCTTCTCGGAAAGGTCGGCTATGACGTTGACGTTATGGCAAACGCCGGTTATGTTGAGGGCGTAAGCGAAGGAATACTCACGGTGTGCACGCTTATTCCCGCGGTTACATATACTCTTATATTCCTGCTTTATAAATTCGCATATCCCCTTACAAAAGAAAAGCTTGAGCCTATTTATGAGCACGTCCGCACGTCGCGCTCTGCAAAATAACAAATTCTAAATAAAAAATCTCCCCGCAGGCGGTATATACCGTTTGCGGGGAAAGTTTTTTATAAAGTAGAACCGTGTACGGTTTTATGCGCGCTTAACGGAAAGTGTAACGTTTTCGCCGTTAATATCCCATTCTTTTTCGCCGTCGCCCTTTACAATATCGTTTGAAAGCACGATATTTGAAATAGCTTTTTCGTTTTTCTTTGCTATGTCAAACACCTTGTCGCTTCCGCCGATTGTAACGACTATTCTGTCGGTTACGTTGAAGTCGGACTCTTTACGCATTGTCTGAATTTTGCTGATAAGCTCTTTAACAAAGCCCTCTTCAACAAGTTCCGGTGTGAGCGTTGTGTCAAGCGCAACCGTAACGCCCTTATCGGAGACGGTGAACACGCCCTCTTTTTGCTTTGTTTCAATAAGCAAATCGTCCTGCGTAAGCTCAATGTCGCCCGTGGAAAGCGAAATTGTAAGCTTTTTGTCTTTGTCGAGCTGTGCTTTTGCTTCACTCGGAAGAGATGCAAGCGCATTTCTTATTTCGCCGAGCTGTTTGCCGTATTTCGGCCCGAGCGTTTTTAACTGGGGCTTGAACACATAAGAAACAAGCGTGCCCGCGTCCTTTACAAAATCAACGTTTTTAACGTTAAGCTCGTCACGGATTATATCGGCAAAATAGCCGTCAACCGTTTTGTCGCACTGAACATACATGGTGTTGAGCGGCTGACGGTTTTTGATGTTGGAGCCGTTTCTTGCCGCCCTGCCGAGAACGACAATATCAACAACCTCGTCCATATTCTTTTCAAGCTCTTTGTCGATAAGCTCTGTGTGAACGGTCGGGAAGTCGCAAAGATGAACGCTTTCGGGAGCGTTTTTGTCAACGCTGCAAACAAGGTTTCTGTAAATAGCCTCCGCCATAAAGGGAATCATCGGAGCGGCTGTTTTTGCAGTGGTAACAAGCGCGGTGTAAAGCGTCATATAAGCCGCAATTTTATCGTCCGAAAGGCCTTGCGCCCAATAGCGCTCTCTGCCGCGGCGAACGTACCAGTTGCTCATTTCGTCAACAAAATCCTGAAGAGCCTTTGCCGCCTCGGGAATTCTGTAATTAGAAAGGTTATCGTCAACCGAAGCAACGGCTGAATTGAGCTTTGAAAGAAGCCACCTGTCCATAACCGTAAGCTTGCAATCGTTTATATTGTATTTTGTGGGGTCAAACTCGTCTATATTCGCATAAAGTACATAGAACGCATATGTGTTCCAAAGCGTGCCTATAAACTTGCGCTGACCCTCTGTCACGGCTTTTCCGTGGAAGCGGTTCGGAAGCCACGGGGCTGAGTTTGTATAGAAATACCAGCGTATCGCGTCTGCGCCGTATGACTCAAGCGCGTCAAACGGGTCAACGGCGTTGCCCTTTGACTTGCTCATTTTCTGACCGTTTTCATCCTGAACATGGCCGAGAACTATAACATTTTTATAAGGCGCTTTGTTGAAAATAAGCGTAGAAATCGCAAGAAGCGAATAGAACCAGCCGCGCGTTTGGTCAACAGCCTCCGAAATAAAATCTGCCGGGAACTGCGACTCGAAAAGCTCTTTGTTTTCAAATGGATAGTGATGCTGTGCAAACGGCATTGCGCCCGAATCAAACCAACAGTCGATAACCTCGGGTACGCGGTGCATTTCTTTGCCGCACTCGGGACATTTTATCGTTACCGAATCAATAAAGGGTCTGTGAAGCTCAATATCGTCGGGGCAATTGTCGCTCATACTTTTAAGCTCTTCAATCGAGCCTATCGCGTGGCGGCAGCCGCACTCGCATTCCCAAATGTTAAGCGGCGTTCCCCAATAGCGGTTACGCGAAAGTCCCCAATCCTGAACGTTTTCAAGCCAATCGCCGAAGCGGCCCTTGCCGATGCTTTCGGGAATCCAGTTAATTGTGTTGTTGTTTCTTATAAGGTCGTCTCTTACGGCGGTCATTTTAATAAACCACGACTCGCGCGCGTAATAGATGAGGGGTGTTGAACAGCGCCAGCAGTGCGGATATTCGTGCTCGAACTTGGGCGCATCAAAAAGAAGCCCCGCTTTTTCAAGGTCAACAAGCACAAGCTTGTCGGCGTCTTTAACGAATGTTCCGACATAAGGCGTAGGCTCGGTCATATCGCCCTTACCGTCTACAAGCTGAATAAACGGAAGGTCGTATTTTTTGCCGACTCTGGCGTCGTCCTCGCCGAAGGCGGGCGCGCAGTGGACAATACCCGTGCCGTCAGTCATGGTAACATAGCTGTCGCACATAACAAAGAACGCCTTTTTGCCCTGTTTGTCGCAAAGGGGTTTTACATAAGAAAACAGCGGCTCGTATTCTTTATATTCAAGCGATTTGCCGGGGAACTCTTCAAGAATTTCGTATGCAGGCATATCTTCATTACCAAGCTTTGAAAGCACCTTGTCAAGAAGCGCCTTTGCCATATAGTAAGTAAAGCCGTCTGCCGCCTTAACCTTGCAATATGTATCGTCGGGGTTAACGCAAAGCGCAACGTTTGAGGGAAGAGTCCACGGAGTCGTCGTCCACGCAAGGAAATATGCGTCCTCGTTTTTAACCTTAAAGCGCACTACGGCAGAGCGCTCTTTAACGGTTTTGTAGCCCTGAGCCACCTCGTGCGAGGAAAGCGGCGTTCCGCAGCGCGGGCAATAGGGAACTATTTTAAAGCCCTTGTAAAGAAGCCCTTTTTCATAAATCTTTTTAAGCGCCCACCACTCGGACTCAATATAAGAGTTGTGATATGTTACATAGGGGTTATCCATATCAGCCCAAAAGCCGACCGTGCGCGAAAAATCCTCCCACATACCCTTATATTTCCAAACGCTCTCTTTGCAATGGCTGATAAAGGGTTCAAGGCCGTATTCTTCTATCTGCTCTTTTCCGTCAAGCCCGAGCATTTTTTCGACTTCAAGCTCTACCGGAAGGCCGTGCGTATCCCAGCCCGCTTTTCTCGGAACCATGCAGCCCTTCATTGTGCGGTAGCGGGGAATCATATCTTTAATTACCCTTGTAAGAACGTGCCCTATATGCGGCTTTCCGTTAGCCGTGGGCGGACCGTCATAAAATACATAGGGCGTTCCCTCTTTTCTGAGGGCGATGCTTTTTTCAAAAATCTTGTTGTCGCGCCAAAACTTTTCAATTTTCTTTTCCTGTTCAACAAAGTTTACGTTAGGCGAAATAGGCTCGTACAATTTTGTTACCTCCTTAGTAACCGCTTATTACGCGTAAAGGGAGAAAAAAATCTTTGCCCCGTAATAACGGGACAAAGATGAATTCCTTGCAACCACCCATATTACGCATACAAATTTATATGCTGCCACGGTAACGGCGGGCTGCCGGAGAAGCTTACTTAGAAAAGCTCTGTTGGGCTTTCGGCTCGAAAGGGATATTCACGCACACACCGCCGCCGGGCTTGCACCGCCCCCGACTCGCTTTGGGCATTTAATATGCGCTACTGTCTTTGTCACAGCCTTTTATACAAGGGTATATTAACACTATTAAAAGAATATTGCAAGTGTTTTTTAATTCAATTTGATTTCAATTCGCATTGAGACAGACGTTCTGCCGAATTTTTATCGTATGAGAAAAGAATGCCGCCTTCTTTGTCGAACGTATAAACCGTGTTCCCTATATACGTCACGCGCCCGATATAAATACTGCCGTCATCGGTGCTTTCTTCAAAGCTCTTTAAAAATTCAAGCGTCTTTTCTTTAACGTTCACCTTAACGGAAAGCGCGCCCGAGGTGTTATTAAAGCTGTCATAATCGCTGTTCGGATTGTAAAAACGCGCAAATTTTGAATATGTCACATACACGGTGCCTGTTTTTTCGTCAAAGCAAAGCGCCTTGTGGTCATAAAACGCGTCGCTTGAAATGTATGTGCTGCTGTATGAACCGTCTTTATAGCTTTTCTCGTTATCTTCAAGGACGTATTTTGAAACTTCTTTCGGCTCTTCGGGGTTAGTTACGTCAAAAAGCGAAAGCTTGAGTCCGCCCGTACTGCCGTTTTCGTCGCCGTTAACGCCGACGCCTAAAAGAAGTCCGTCGCCGACGGGATGAAGATAAGAAGAAAAGCCCGGTATTTTAAGCTCGCCTTTTATTACGGGCGACGCGGGGTCTTTTAAATCTATCACAAACAGCGGGTCTGTTTGTTCAAACGTCACAACATACGCCGTGTCACCCATAAAGCGCACCGATTTTATTGTTTCGCCCTTTGCGATTTTATCAATAAAGCCAACCGTCTTAAGGTCGCCGTCTATTACGGTAACGTAGTTTTCAAGGCTGTCGCCCCAATTGCCGGTTGTTGTGGCTATTCTTAAATATCCGTTGTATTCGTCAATGCTGAACTGATTAAGCGCCGTGCCCTTAACCGCCGTACTGCCGAGATATTCAATGCCGTCCGAAATGTCGAATTTATAAATCTGCGTGCACGAAGCGTCCGCAGAGCTTACGCCGAAAACATCGTTAACAAGGCTGTAAGGCTCTGTGTTGTCGCCTTTCCAAACGCTGTTTGTAACATAAAGAGTGTTTTTGGTGCAATAAACGTCGTTGCCGCCGCCGAGAACCGCTTTTACTTTAAAGCTCTTTTCGCCTTTATTTAAATCGGTCAAAGAAACGATGGCATAGCTTGCGTCGCAGACCTTTTCCATAACGGAAATGTCGCCTGCGTTAATTTTGCCGTAAGTGCCGTCACTGCCTGTGGCTTTCGGAATGCAGTCGTCTTTAAGGGCTTCTTCCGAGGCGCTTATATCGACGTATCTGTCGGATATTACAAGAAGTTTTCCGTCGGTCATTCTTGAAGAAATATATGCGCCCTCCTGAAAAACGCGCCAAAGCTCTTTTGGCGAGCTTTTATTAGAAATATCAAAGCAAATCGCCGCCGTGCGCGATTTTGTGTTTCTTAATCGGCAAATCTCAATATCCGACGAAAAATGAAATTCGCCGTCGTCCGCATTTTCCGCTTCTTCGCCCTTTTCTTCTATATCAACAAGCATATAAAGTCTGTCGCCGTCAACATAAAATTCCGAAACCGAGGCGTATAAAACGTCTTTATCGCCCGAAAAATCCGCCGAAGCCTTGCTTAAAACATCAAGCTTTCCGTTCTCGCCCGCTTTAATTATCGAAACAAAGCAGCGAGCCCTTGCAAGGTTTTCAACCTTTTCGCCTGATATTTTATATGTTTCGCCGTATCCGTAAAAACCGGGATTGACGGCATAAAGATACTTGCCGTCGTTTTTCAATACGTCGGCCTCGCTTACGCCCTCGACCTGCTCATTCGTTTTTCCGAATTCCTTTTGCGTGTTATTTGATAAACTGTCGTTGCCGGCGGCTTCATTCAAGGCGCTGTCGGAAGACTTTGCACCGCTAAAAAGCCCGAAATCAAATCCGCGCAAAAGAGTTCTGTTGTATTTTTTGTAATTTGCGGCATATCCGCAAAAAAGCTTTTCTATTTCGCCGTAATCGTCGGCATTTTTAGAATTGAGCTGTTCGCCGACAGTAAGAACGGGCTTCACAGGCTTTTGCCACGGCTTTAATATCGCAAGCGATGTAAACGCAACCGCAAACGCCGCCGCGCCCGCAAGCACGCGCAAGGCGAGCTTTTTGCTCTTTTTCTTTTGAGGCACCGTCTCTTTTTCGGCGTCGCACTGGGGAACGCCCGAAACAAGCTCCTCTATACTTTTTGCACTGAGTTTTTCGGGAAGCTTTATTTTTTCGTTTTCTTTAAGAGTCCCGTTGAGCTTTGAAAGCTCTTCTTCTTTGAATATTTCGTTATCGTTGTTATTCATAAATTACCGCTCCTTTTCAAGAAAGGTATGCGCGCAGTTTTTCAAGCGCGCGCTTCTGCTTTGAACGCACCGTGCCCGGGGGCATATTGTATATGCGCGCAAGCTCGTCGCTTTTAAAGCCGCCGATTATCGAGAGTAAAACAATCTGCCCGTCGGGCGGAGTAAGCTTTAAAAGCGCCTCTTTCAGTTCACAGCTTTTAAAAGAAAAGCCGTCGTCCGTGTCGGACAGCAAAAATTCCGCATCGCCGAAATTGAGTGCGTCGGGATTTTTGCCGCCTGAAGCAAGCATACTTTTGCATTTGTTTGAGAGTATTTTAAAAATCCACGCCTTGAAAAGCGCGTCGTCACGCAGGTTTTTTATGTTTTTCCAGGCGCTCACAGCCGCCTCCTGCACGGCGTCCTCTGCGTCGTGGGAGTTTTTGAGCATATAAAGCGCAAAGCGCTGCATATCCGAAGCATAAAATTCATAAAGCTTTGAAAATGCGGCGGAATCGCCCTGTTTTGCTTTCAATACAAGAAAAGTAGTGTCGGCGTCCATAAAAAGCCTCCAAAATTACGGGGATTTTTGTTTTACTCTCGTAAATAAGAGCAGTAAAAATGCTGTTTTGTTGCACGGCGCGCAAATTTTTTTAAATCTTGCGCCGTAACGGCGGTAAAATATACCCCAACATTTGCGCCCGTCATTTAATCAGCGGTTGCAAAATGTGAACATTCGGTAAAATTACTTAAATACATTGTAAAACATTTGCAATAATATGGCAAGTGTGATATTATTTTATTTGTATAATTATTTTTGAAAGGACAAACCAAAAATGTCTTTATTAAAAAAACTTTTCGGAGACTATTCAACCAAAGAAATAAAAAGAATAAGCGGCACTAAAGACAAGGTTCTTGCGCTCGAAAACGAATATGCGGCGCTGTCGGACGCACAGCTTCAGGCAAAAACGCCCGAATTTAAAGAACGTCTTAAAAACGGCGAAACGCTTGACGATATTCTGCCCGAGGCATTTGCGGCCTGCCGCGAAGCGGCGTGGCGTGTGCTTAATATGCGCCACTATCCCGTTCAGATTCTCGGCGGCATTGTGCTTCATCAGGGCAGAATCGCCGAAATGAAAACCGGCGAGGGCAAAACGCTTGTCGCAACGCTTCCCGCATACTTAAACGCGCTTGCGGGCGAGGGCGTGCACATAGTAACGGTCAACGACTATCTTGCAAAGCGCGACTCTGAATGGATGGGCAAAATCTATCGCTTTATGGGTCTTTCCGTGGGGCTTATCATTCACGAAAAAACAAACGAAGAGCGCAAAGAAGCATATGCCGCAGATATAACCTTCGGCACAAACAACGAAATGGGCTTTGACTATCTTCGCGACAATATGGTTATGTACGCTTCTCAGCGCGTGCAAAGAGGCCACGCCTTTGCCATTGTTGACGAGGTTGACTCAATTCTTATAGACGAAGCGAGAACCCCTCTTATAATTTCAGGTATAGGCGACGCTTCAACCGACCTTTACAGGCTTGCAAACGACTTTGTAAAACGCCTTAAAATGGTAAAGGTTAAAGAGCTTGACGATAAGGTTAACGCCGAGGATATTTCGGAAGAGGGCGATTATCTTGTCGATGAAAAGGCAAAATCGGCAACTCTTACAAAAAGAGGTATTCAAAAGGCAGAGGCGGCTTTCGGGCTTGATAACCTTATGGACGCCGAAAACCTTACCATTCAGCACCACATAAACCAAGCTCTTAAAGCATACGGCACCATGCAGCGCGACGTTGACTATGTTGTTAAAGACGGTCAGGTGCTTATTGTTGACGAGTTCACGGGCAGAATTATGCTCGGCAGACGCTACAGCGAAGGTCTTCATCAGGCAATTGAAGCAAAAGAGGGCGTAAAGGTTGAGCACGAAAGCAAAACGCTTGCCACGATAACGTTCCAGAATTATTTCAGACTTTATAAAAAGCTTTCGGGTATGACGGGTACCGCCATGACGGAAAGCGAAGAGTTCCAGGAAATCTATTCGCTCGACGTTGTTGAAATTCCGACAAACAAACCGATGATAAGAATTGACAACGACGACGTGCTTTATAAAACCGAGGCGGCAAAATACAACGCCATAATCGAAAAAATCATTGAGTGCCACGAAAAAGGCCAGCCTGTGCTTGTCGGCACGGTCAACATCGAAAAGAGCGAAAAGCTTTCGGCGCTTCTTAAAAAGCGCGGCATAAAGCACGAGGTATTAAACGCAAAATTCCACGAAAAAGAAGCCGAAATCGTAGCCCAGGCAGGTAAATACGGCGCCGTTACAATCGCCACCAATATGGCGGGCAGAGGTACCGATATTATTCTCGGCGGCAACCCCGAATTTATGGCAAAATCAGAAATGCGCCGTATGGACTTTTCGGAAGAGCTTATTGCCGAAGCCACAGGCTTTGCAGAGACCGAGGACGAAGAAATTCTTAACGCACGAAAGGTTTTCAGAGAGCTTGAAGCAAAATACAAAGCCGTTACTTCAAAAGAAGCCGAAGAAGTCAGAAAGGCGGGCGGTCTTTACATCATCGGTACGGAGCGCCACGAATCAAGACGTATTGACAACCAGTTAAGAGGCCGCTCGGGCAGACAGGGCGACCCCGGCGAAAGCCGCTTCTATCTTTCGGCTGAAGACGACCTTTTAAGGCTCTTTGCGGGCGACCGCTTCTATAACACGCTTGATATGTTCAAGAGCATCGGCGATATGCCAATTGAAGCAAAACTCTTTACAAGCACCATAGAAAACGCGCAGAAAAAGGTCGAAAGCAACAACTTTGCAATACGCCGCAACGTTCTTAAATTTGACGACGTTATGAACAAACAGCGCGAGGTTATTTACGGTCAGCGCAACCAGGTGCTCGACGGCAAGGACATTTCGGCGACAATTCAGAAAATGATTGTCGATACAATAAGCGAATCGGTTGATTTTTATTGCCCGTCGCACGTCAAAAAGGACGAATGGAACATTACGGGTCTTGCCACAAAATACGGCTGGCTTATTAAAGAGGACGAAATTTCTTCGCTTTCGTCAAACGAAGAAATTACCGAATATCTTCTTGACAAGGCGCAAAAGCTTTATGACGAACGAAAAGCCGAATACGGCGAAGAGCTTATTAAAGAAATCGAGCGCACGGGGCTTCTTCGCAACGTTGATATGCGCTGGATGGACCACATCGACGCTATGGACCAGCTCAAAAAAGGTATCTATCTCAGAGCATACGCTCAAAAAGACCCCGTAATAGCCTTCAGAGAAGAAAGCTTTGATATGTTCGACGAAATGTCAAACGACATAAGAGAGGGCACGGTTGACTTTGTTCTCAGGGTAAGAATCAAAAAAGAAGAGCCCGTCGAAAGAAAGCAGACCGTTAAAATCACCGCAACAAGCGGCGCAGACGACGGCTCGGTCAAAAAAGAGCCCGTTAAAAAAGGCAAAAAGGTCGGCAGAAACGACCCCTGCCCCTGCGGAAGCGGCAAAAAATATAAAAAATGCTGCGGCAGAAACGAGAGCTGACAAATAAAACAATAAAAAATATTGCCGTAACCGCAATGGTTTTAACGCCATACGGTTACGGCAAATTTTTATTTTTTTAAACCGTCTTTTTAAATCTCAAAACGTTCCAGCTCAAGGCGGGTATTCTCACACTCGCCATCCCGTTGTCAATAACGCCGCCCTCGCCTTTTTTCGGCGCAACGTTAAGCGGCGAAAACTCTGTATTAACGGCTTTTACATCGTCGTGATGAAGAAGAATGTGTTCTTCAAAAGAAAGCTTTCCGAAAGAGCGAAGGTCCAAAGAAAGCTCGCAATCCTCGTCTAAATCGCGGTTAACGCAAAATGCCGTTACGTCGCCGCCGTCCGAAAGAGTCGCCGCGGCATCTATTACGGGAACGTCGGTGTAATCCTTGCAGTCATAGACGGGCGTTTTTACAATTGCCTTTAAAGATGTACCCCTGCCGTAGCGCGACGCATGCATAAAAGGATAATATATCGTCTGCGCCCATGCACCGCCGCCGTTTCTTGTCATAATGGGCGCTATAACGTTCACAAGCTGAGCCATACACGCAATTTTAACGCGGTCGGCGTTTCTTAAAAACGTCATAAGCATTGAGCCGACAAGAAGCGCGTCCTCAAAATTATAAACATCTTCAAGAAGCGGAAGCGCCCTGCCCCATTTGTCGCGCTTTTTAATTTCTTCATCCTGCTCTGATGAATGATACCACACGTTCCATTCGTCAAACGAAAGGTCTATTGTCTTTTTTGAATGCTTTTTGCCTTTAACGGCGTCGCAGATTGCCGTTACCGTTTTAATGAACTCGTCAAGGTCCATACTGCGCGCCAAAAAGCCCTTTGTGTCGCCCGTGGGGTTGCTGTAATAGCGGTGAAGCGAAAGATAGTCAATTTTGTCATAGCACTGCGAAAGCACTTCGTATTCCCAATCGCCGAAAGTTCTTGTATAATAGCCCGACGAGCCGCACGCAACAAGCTCTATCGACGGGTCAACCCACTTCATCATTTTTGCCGCTTCGTTTGCCGCCCTGCCGTATTCAAAGGCGGTTTTGTGACCCATTTGCCAGTCGCCGTCCATCTCGTTGCCGAGACACCACAGTTTAATATCGAACGGCTCTTTTCTGCCGTTTTTAATTCGCATATCGGAAAACTTACTGCCCGAGCGGTGGTTTGCATATTCAACAATGTCGCGCGCGCTTTCTGCGCCGCGCGTGCCGAGGTTTACGGCATACATAACCTCGCTGCCCGCTTTTTTTGCCCAATCGTAAAACTCGTGAAGCCCCACTTCGTTTGTTTCGGTTGTCTCCCAGGCAAGGTCAAGTCTTTTCGGGCGCTCGCTTACGGGCCCCACCGAATCCTCCCAATTAAAGCCCGAAACAAAGTTGCCGCCGGGGTATCTTATAACGGGCACGCCGAGCTTTTTAACAAGTGCAAGAACGTCTTTTCTGAAGCCCTGCCCGTCTGATTCGGGGTGATTAGGCTCATAAATGCCGCCGTAAACGGCTCTGCCGAGATGCTCAATAAAAGAACCGTATATTCTGTCGTCGATTCTGCCGACAGTATAGTCACTGTCAAGTATCATATTCGCTTTTTTCACAGGAATCCCCCGCTTTGCAATTTGTCTTTTTTATTTGATTAGTCATAAGAAAGCAGAAGCATATCTGCCTATCGCCATTTTAACCAAACGCCGCAAATCTGTCAAGTAATAAAAGCGGCAAACCCCGTTTCTTTAAGGCTAAGAGAGTCGAACCGACACGCCCTAAAAACTTTATTTTCCGCATCCTCGGGCGTTTTTCTCCTT
>OQVL01000602.1_pt1 | contig 19681 bp, 23 predicted proteins | sample 1691501 | NCBI WGS metagenome assembly OQVL01 (sample SAMN03418253, study PRJEB22391) | human gut metagenome | biome: human-gut; feature: organic feature; material: feces | host: Homo sapiens | place: Tanzania | collected 2013-01 | reverse complement strand
CACCGCCGACAGGTCGTCATCGGCAAAGACATCCCGCGGGTCAACGCCGCCGGATTTTTCACCGTCCGTCCCGCCGGACGGTTCCGCGACGTCCGTAATCGGAACGGTCGACCGCGCGGAAACATGGACGCCTTCCTCTTCACGGGTGATTTTTTCGCCTTTTATCAAAGCGTGAACCTCGTCCGCCGTCAGCGTTTCGTATTCCAACAGCCCCTGCGCGATACTTTCCAGCGCATCGCGTTTGTCATGCAAAACGCGTTCGCAGGTGCGATAGGCTTCGTCAATCAGCTCCTTGATTTCCGCATCGACTTTCGCCGCCAGTTCTTCGGAAACGTTTTTACGCTGCGAAATCGAATAGCCTAAAAACACTTCGCCGTCGGGTTCCTCGATCGCGACGGGACCGATATTTTTGTTCATGCCCCACTGCGTGACCATGTTGCGCGCGATGTTCGTCGCCACGCGAATGTCCTGCGACGCGCCCGTCGACACGTTTTCCGCGCCGAAGATCATTTCTTCCGCCACGCGACCGCCGAAACAGATCCCCATGCGTTCTTTCAAATAAATATAGGACCGCGAATCCTTGTCGTCCGTCGGCAGGGACATCGTGACGCCCAACGCCCGACCGCGCGGAATGATCGTGACCTTGTGCAGCGGATCGGAATGCGGCGATTCAAGGATCATCAAGGCGTGTCCGGCTTCGTGATAGGCGGTCATTTTCTTGTCGTCCTCGGTCATGATGTGGGATTTGCGTTCCGCGCCCATCATGACTTTGTCCTTGGCGTATTCGAATTCCACCATCGTCACGACGCGTTTGTTGCGCCGCGCCGCCAGCAAAGCCGCTTCGTTGACCAGATTCGCCAGATCCGCCCCCGAAAATCCGGGGGTGCCGCGCGCGATTTTTTTGATATCGACATCGGGCCCCATCGGGCTTTTTTTCATATGGACGGCAAGGATTTTTTCGCGTCCGACCAGATCCGGATTCGGCACGACGACCTGACGGTCGAAACGACCGGGGCGCAGCAAAGCGGGATCAAGCACGTCGGGACGGTTCGTCGCCGCGATCAGAATGACCGCTTCGTTCGTGTCGAAACCGTCCATTTCCACCAGCAGCTGATTCAGCGTCTGTTCGCGTTCGTCGTTGCCGCCGCCCAATCCCGCGCCGCGGTGACGCCCGACCGCGTCGATTTCGTCGATAAAAACCAGACACGGCGCGTGTTTTTTCGCCTGTTCAAACATATCGCGCACGCGCGAAGCGCCGACGCCGACGAACATTTCGACGAAATCCGAACCGGAAATCGTAAAAAACGGAACGTCCGCCTCGCCCGCGACGGCTTTCGCCAGCAGGGTTTTGCCCGTTCCGGGGGGGCCGACCAGCAGAACGCCGCGGGGGATTTTACCGCCAAGACGCTGAAAGCGTCCCGGATCTTTCAAATAGTCGACGATTTCGACCAGATCCTCTTTGGCTTCGTCAATGCCCGCCACGTCGGCGAACGTGACCTTGCCCTGTCCTTCCAGCATACGGGCGCGCGATTTTCCGAAGCTCATCGCCTTGCCGTTGCCGGCGGACATCTGACGCATAAAGAACACCCACACGCCGATGAACAGAACGAACGGCAGCCAATAGACCAGCCCGCTCCAAAACGAACCGCTTTCGGGCGGAACGGCGGTCACGCGCACGTCCTTGTCCAGCAGTTTGTCGACCAATCCCGCGTCGTCGGGGGCGTAAAGCGCGAATTTATGTCCGTCGGACAAAATTCCCGCTATTTTATTGCCCTGCAAAACGACTTCGCGGACTTTGCCCTGATCCACCTGTTGCGCGAATTCGGAAAAAGCCATCGCCGAACGGTCGCCCGACGTCGTCTTGTCCGAAAACGAATCAAACAGCGAATACAGGACGACGCCGATCAACAGCCACATAAAAAAGTTTTTCTTCACGTCAAAACCGCCTTTACATCACAGGACGCGTCCACGGCACCGTCGCGCGCAAAGCGTTTTCGGACGACCGGACGACCTGACAAGTTGTTTTCGTTCGTTTATACCCCAAATGCGGGACAATAAAAAGCCCCTGATTGTCAAAAATCGCGGGCAGAACGGAAAAAGCCCGCTTGGCAAACACTTTGCCGATTTTCAAACGGCGTCCCAGCGGCGCGACCGTGACCGGAAAATCAAGCGGACATTCAAATTCGAAAGAAAATCCGTCCCACGAAAAGCGGGAAACGCCCGTCACCGTCACGGGCGGCGGCAGATCACTTTCCTCGCGCCAAACAATCATTCGATTCTTTGTCGTCGGCGCCAGACGGCAACCGCCCAAAGTCGATCCCGCGAAATTCCGTTCGCGCAAATTTTCATACAGCCCGACCAGAGATTCCGACCGCGGCGGATAAGCGCGGTTTGCGACACGGCGCAAAAACGCGCCCAGCAAATACAGCGCCGTTTCCCGTTCAAGCGCGTTAAAAGACGCCCTGTCAAACAGCAAATAACCGAAATCGGACTCTTCGACGCTTTCGCCGACAAAAGCGTTCGCCCGTTCTTCCAGCGCGCGGCGTTTTTCCCCGAAAAACAGCGTTTGATTGAACGCGTCGTCGATTTCGACCGCCGTCAGCGTTTGACGCAGACGCCCGCGTTCGAAACAATCGGACAGATTGGTTTCGTCTTCGACCCAATCCAAACCCGCTTCACGGTCGTATTCGCGCAAATCGGCGGGATAAAGCCCCAGAACGGGACGCAAAATCCGTCCGAAAACAGCCGCGCGGACGGCAGACATGCCCGCCAGACCGACCGTCCCGCTGCCGCGCGCCCGACGCATCAAAAAAGTTTCCGCCTGATCCTGTTTGTGATGTCCCAGCAACAACGCCTTCGCCCCCGTCACGCGGCACGCGTCGGACAACAGGCGATAGCGGGCTTCGCGCGCGGCTTTTTCGACGCCGGTCGCCGGTTTTTCCCCCGTCCACGTCAACAGACGGCAATCTATTCCGCGACGCGAAAGCCGTTCAACGGTAATCAAAGCCTGTTCCCGCGACGCGGGGCGCAAGCCGTGATCGACAATCAAAGCGATCATTTCCCCGCCGAATTTTTCGATAAATTCCCGCGCCAACAGGCAAACCGCAGAACTGTCCGCCCCGCCCGACACGGCGACGGCGATTTTATCCCCGTTCGGAAAACCGAACGATCGCATGGCTTTTTCAAAAACGGCGCGGGTACGCGTTACTGACATGCCAGCGCTTTGACTTCGGCGTCCAGCCGTTTTTTCATGGTTTCGGCGACTTTCGGATATTCGCGGGCAAAGCTGGCGAAAGCGGTGCATGCGTCTTTTTTCTTTTTCAATTTCGCCAGCGAAACGCCCAGTTTAAACAGGTTGTCGGGGGCTTTTTGACTGTCGCGGTAATTTTGGAATCCGTCGGCGAAAGCGACCGCGGCGTCGGCGTACCGATTGCGCGCGAAATACGTTTCGCCCAGCCAATACTGCGCGTTGCCCGCCAAAGCGTTTTTCGGATACAGATGCAAAAACGCCTCGAACAGCGTCTGCGCCGTTTTATATTGCTGTTTTTTCACGGCGGCGGTGGCTTCGTCATACAATTCTTTCGGCTTTTTCTTGCCGTATTTTTCTTTGATCTGCCGATCTTTTTCCTTCGCGGCTTTCGCGGCAGCGGCACGTTGTTCCTTTTTCTTTTTTTCAGCCTCTTTGACGGCGTTTTCGGCGGCGGTCTTTTCATCGTCCATCTTTTTAAACCGATTTTCCAGAGCGTCCAGCCGCTTTTCCAAATCGGAAAAACGCAAAGACGCGTCGTCCCCCAGCCGTTCAATCTTGCTTTTCAATTCTTCCTGATTGAATTTGATCGTTTCAATCTCGCCCGTCAACAGACGCAGCGTCTGCTCGTTTTCCTGAGCCTGCAACAACAAAGCGTCATAGCGGCTGTCCGTTTGCGGCTGAACGGCGGGCTGTTTCGCGCCGACGTAATTGTTCGACAGTTTTTTTTGAACCCCCTTGACCGCCGTTTCGATTTTATCCATGCGTTCCGCCAGTTCGACGATATTGATCGACACCGCGCCCGCATCGCTCGCCCACAAAAAAACAGTCAAAACCGCAATCGAAAAAAAACCGTTCATTTCAACCTGCCGATAAAATAAAAGAGTGCTTATTATAAAGCACTCTTTCGTTTATGCTAACATTTTTTTACAACGCGTCATTCCGTTACGATCAACGTCAGGGCGCGGCGATCCGCCGTCCACCCCTGCGCGGTGTTCTGCGTGGTCGCCAGTTCGGTCGCGCCTTTGCTGGTCACGGCGATTTGATCGGGATTGACACCCGATTTAACCAGATAAGCTTTAACCGCGTCGGCGCGCTTCATACCCAAATTCATGTTATGGGCTTCCGTTCCGCGCGGATCGGCGTATCCCTGAATGACGACTTTTCTGCGCGGATTCTTTTTCAGCCAGTCGGCCTGATGATCCAGAACGGCTTTGCTTTCGGCGTCCAGCTCCGCCCTGTTTGACGAAAACAACACCTGTTCCTGTTTAAACACCTGTTTAAAGTTTTCGCACGTCGTGGCGTGATGCGCGCACGCCGACACCATCATCAGCGCGCCCAGCGCGCCCAGCATTTTTTTATTCATCGGTTTTCTCCTTTGCGTTCAATGAAAAAAGCACCCTGATTGTAGGGTGCTTTTTCACATCAAGAAAGATGACCGTTGGTCGTTCAAACAAACGATTACTTCACAACCGTGACGGCACGGCGGTTTTGCGCCCAAGCGGCTTCGTTCGCGCCGACGACGGCGGGACGTTCCTTGCCGTAAGAGATGACGCGAATGCGACCGGCGTCGACACCGTTGGCGATCAGATAGTTTTTAACGGAAACCGCGCGGCGTTCGCCCAGAGCCAAGTTGTAATCGCGCGTGCCGCGATCGTCGGTGTGACCTTCGACAACGACGGACGCTTCGGGATTGTCGACCAGAAAACGCGCCTGTTCCTGCAAAACTTCCATCGCTTCGTTGGTCAGATTGTACTGATCGAAACCGAAATAAACGCGGTCTTTGGCGTTCATGACGGATTCCTGACCTTCTTCAACGGCAACGTTGACATTGACGTCTTCTTCAACGGGGGCGTTGGAAGCGCAACCCGAAACCAAAGCGACGGCGGCAAAAGCGGCAATCAGATGTTTTTTCATTAAAAATGCTCCTAAACAAAGGTGAATTGATTCCTCTGTGATTGAATGTAAATAAAATCGCAAGGTTTCGCAACTGTTTTTTCGCGGTTTTTCAGCGTTTCGACAAAAGCGGCGACCACGCGGGATCCGACGCGTCGATCGGCGTAATCAGGCGGCGTTCGTTGTACCCCGTAATGTCGACGGCGTAAATCTTCGTCGCCCCCGGTATGCCGAAACGATTGGGCGGATCTTGGCGGAAATACATCAAAATGCGTCCGTTCGGCGACCATGTCGGCGCTTCGACCAGATAGCCTTCCGCCACCAGACGTTCGCCCTTGCCGTCGGGAAACATCACGCCGATATAAAACTTGCCCCCCAGCATTTTCGTAAAAGCGATATAGTCCCCGCGAGGCGACCACACGGGCGTGGCGTACCGTCCTTTGCCGAAACTGATGCGCTTGACGTTTTTACCGTTCGAATCCATGACGTACAGCTGCTGCGCCCCGCTGCGGTCGGAATTGAACACGATTCTTTTTCCGTCGGGCGAATAACTGGGCGACGTGTCGATCGCGCGCGATTTCGGCGTCAGCAAACGCACCGCGCGGGTATCGAGGTTCATCTCGTAAATGTCGGTTTTGCCGTTTTCCGCCATCGACATGATCAGTTTATGCCCGTCGGGCGAAAAACGCGGCGCGAACGTCATGCCGGGGAAATCGCCGACGACCTGCTGTTTGCCCGTTTCGATGTCGAACAGATAGACGCGGGGCGTGTCCTTGTAAAACGACAGATAGGTGATCTGTTGCATGTTCGGCGAAAAACGCGGCGTTAAAACCAAATTCAAACCGTCGGTCAAAAACTGGTGGTTTTCGCCGTCCTGATCCATAATCGCCAGCCGTTTGATGCGGTTCAGCGGCGACCCCGTTTCGGCGATGTACACGATGCGGGTATCGAAATACCCGTCTTCGCCCGTAACGCGTTTATAAACGGCGTCCGCGATCATGTGCGCCGCGCGACGCCAGCCGTTTTGGGCGATTTCCAACGTCGCGGAATACATTTCCTGCGCCGCGTACACGTCCCACAAACGAACGGAAACGCGTATTTTTTTGGGATTTTGGTAATCAACGTGCCCTTGTATCAGCGCTTCTGCCTTGATCGCCTGCCAATCGACGAAAGCGGGGGCGTCCGAAATCGATTTGAACGTCTGCAAATACGCCATGGAATCCAAAATGCGGAACAGACCGGAGCTTTCCAGATCGCTTTCGATGACGTTCGTCATGTCTTTGGCGATTTTAGCCCCCGCCGCCCCGTTTGACGAAAACACGGGCAGTCCCGTTTTCATCGGTTCGGAACGCGCGCCCGTAATATCGATGCTCAGCTCCGCGCGCGCCGCCGGAACGACGCCGAAAACAAACAGCAAACAAGCAAAAAACAGTCTTTTCATATCACATCACTCCGCCGTCAAACGGGTTGAACCTGAGCAACAGCGTCTTCCACATGTCATAGGATTGCCCGTAATGATCGGGAAAAATCCTGAACGGGGAAGCGTCGTTCTTTTTATCGCAGATATAAACGGCGCGCCGCGCGCTTTCCGCGACGGAACGAAACGCCGTATCTTTGTTGTATCTGGCTTTGTTTAAAATTTTAACGTCTTTGACCGCCCCTTCCGGCGTCAAAAAGACGCGGATTTCAATCAGCATGTTTTGCGCGCCGCGCACGCCGGCGTCCAAATTCCAGCATTCGCGCAATTTAATGCCGATCATGTCTTTTTCGGAAACGCTGAGTTCCTGCATATAGCTGCCGCCTTGCCCGCCTTCGATCCCCCGCGTGACCATATCGTCGGGATCGGCGTCCGCCGTGCTTTCGTCCGCGTACCCCATGCCGCTTTTGATGCCGTCAACCGACGCCAACAGAGTTTTAAAAGCGTCCTTGTCAGCCGATTTGGCGATGTTTTTAATCGAATTGGACAGTTCTTCGTCTTTGGATTTTTTCGATTTCGAAACCTTTTTCAACAATCCGCTCAATTCGTTTTCCAGCATCGCGCCGTTCAAAGACGATTTCGACGCGACAAAGCTTGACTGCGACGCGTCGCCTTTCGACGCCTTGCTGTACGCGGAGGTACGCACCGTTCCTTTCGGCGCGGATTTCGCCTTTGATTTCGACAAGGTCAGTTTCGGCGGCAAGTTCGTCATTTCGGCGATTTTAACCTTGCTCAAATCAACGACGAACATCGGTACGGACACGACCCGATCTTTGGATTCGGCGACGAAATCGACCGTCAGCAAAATAACGACGAACGCATGCAGCGCCAGCGACAAAACCATCGGCAAATGATCGCGCGCGCCGACGACGACCTTGAACAGCACGGGGCTGCGGCGCAATCGCATAAAGAAACGGCGGCGCAATCGTTCAAACACGGACTATTTTTTCCCCTTCTTTTTGAAATCGGACAAGGACATGTCGACAATATCGGCGGTCTTCAGCCCGACCTTTGAAATTCCCGCCAGACGCAGAACGCTCATCAGTTCGATGACCTGACCGTAAGACGTCGCTTTGTCCGCGCTGATGACGATTTTCAAATCGGGATTGCTTTTTTGCATGGCTTTCAATTTTTTGACCAGCGTATCGGGCGATACTTTTTTATCGCCCAGATAAATGTCGGAACGCGCGTCGATGCCGATATCGACGGCGCGGTCGGATTCTTCCATCGCCTGCCCGTCGCCGCGGGGCAAATCCAGTGAAATGCCCGTCGTCATCATCGGCGCCGTAACCATGAAAATCACCAAAAGAACCATCATGACGTCAACCAGCGGCGTGACGTTGATGTCGCCGAACGCCGCCCGTTGACGACGGTTTCCTCTGGCGGAAAATTTAACGTTCGCCCCCATGGTCAGCCGTTCCGCTGTTTTTCGTTGCGAATCGCCATATTATCGATCTGGCGCGACAGAATGCTGGAAAAATCGCCTGCGAAGTTTTCCAGTTTTTTGGCATAGCGATTGATGTCGCTGGACAGTTTGTTGTACGCCAGAACGGCGGGAATGGCGGCGACCAGCCCCAAAGCCGTCGCGAACAACGCTTCGGCGATGCCGGGGGCGACGACCGCCAGCGACGTGTTGGAACTGGCGCCGATGCTATGAAAACTGTTCATGATGCCCCACACCGTTCCGAACAGACCGATAAACGGCGACACGGCTCCCGTGGACGCCAGAAAAGTCATGCGTTTTTCAATGCGTTCCATTCCGCGATCCATCGTGACCTGCATGATCCTGTCCAAACGCTGAGCCAGACTGGCGCCGTGGATTCCGCCCATCAAAGCCATTGACGATTTGCGCCATTCTTTCATCGCGCTCATAAAAATGGCGGACATCGGATCGTGGCTGAACGACGCTTTGCTTTCCAATTCGTCATAAAGCTGGTCGTATCGACCTTCGTCGTATTTATCCAGAAATTTTCCGGCGGCATCGTTCGCCGAACGCAACAACATCACTTTTTCAAAAATGATCGCCCATGTCCACACCGATGCCGAAATCAGAAGGATAATCACGGCTTTAACGATAAAATCAGCCTGTAAAAACAACCCGAACATGGATAAATCGGTCGCGGTTGATGCCAAAGACGCTGCCGGCATAGAAAAACTCCCCTTCAAAATTACAGTTTTGACGGGGAGTTTAACCCATATTCATTAACAGATTACAAAATTCCGGTTAATTTCGTTCTGATTTCGGCGGGGATCCGCATCGGCTTTCCGATGCCCGCCGCCGTTAGAACGCAGACTTTCAATTCGACCAGCACCTCGTCGCCGCGTTTGACGGTCTGCGCCAGATCAAACGTCGCGCCGCCGATTTTCAAAACGCTTGTTTCAACGACCAGTTCGTCTTCCAGATAGGCGGGGCGTTTGAAATCGATTTCCATGTGATGCACCATAAAACCGACGGGTTTTTCCGCCGCCGCCATTTCGCGACAGCAAACCCCCAGTTCGTGCAGCATTTCCATGCGCGCGCGTTCAGCCAAATCGACATAGCGGGAATGATACACCACGCCGCCCGCGTCGGTATCGGCGTAGCACATCAGAAATTTTTTGGAAACAAACGTCTTCATCGTCATCGCGTCCGCGTATTCATTTTATTAACGATCGTCTGCGTTTTCGCCGTATTCCGTTTATTTTTTTCCGCCAGACGCTCCGCCTGATCTTCCTGAAGGAAAGTCTTTTTCGACACGGATCCGTCACGTTCGACGGGATACATAAACTTCGACGAAACGTCTTCGCGTCCCGTTCTTTGTTTCAAAAAGACATTCAGGGCTTCCAGCGAAAACTGGTCGGAGCGCGACAGGTATGCCGTTTCGGGCGTCATCAGCAAAGCGCCGTCCCGAGCGTACGTTTCGCCGCCCGATTTGCACACGGCGCGGATCAATTTGTCGGTATCGACGCTTTTCTTAAAACTGTCCTGAAGTTGATTGTCGGGCGCGTTTCGAACGATGTTTTTGTAAAACGCGATCATGGATTGATCATACAGCTTGGTGTAGCTTTTATCCTTGTACCACGCCAGCATGGTTTCCTTCATCGTTTCCTTTTTGTCGACGCCGTGTTTTTTGGCGTTTTTTGCAAACGTGTCGGCGATTTCCCCGTGTTCCTCGCGCAGGGATTTCCACGCCGCACTGTCGCCCCGCTGCGCCATTTCATAGGAAAACTTGGTCTGCGCCGCGACGGCGTCGGCTTCCATTACGCGGGACATGACGATATTGGTCAAAAAAGTGTTCGTGCTTTCCAGCGTTCTGCCCAGCGAAGCGTTTTGGGCGGAATGTTTTCCTTCGTGCACCAGACAGGATTGCAACGTCGCGTCGTCAAAATTGCCGTTCAGGCGGATCATGTTTTCATCGGCGACGAAGAATCCGACCGTGTTGCGTCCCGCCTCTCCTATCGTCAAAACGGTGTTCTGTTCCGAAACGCATTTCAGAATTTCACACCCCGTTTTGCTTTTTGTCGCGTTGTTGACCAGTTTCTGCAAACGGGCGAAGGACGCGCTGTCGGTTTTTTCCGCCAGATAGCTGCAAAGCGTGTCGCCTTTTTCCGTAACGGCGTAAGCCGTCACCCGCGAAGGCGTCAATTCAATCTGTTCGGCCGCGGAACGCGCGCTGACGGCGCCGAACGCCCCCGTCAGAACCATTGACGCGGCGACGACCTTGCCCGCTTGACGTTCCGCGTAAGCCCTCACGCCGTTTTTAAACTTTTTAATTCCCGATTTGGAAAAGAATTCGGATATGGAATTCGACATGAATTTATCTCCTCATCGTCCTTGATTCGCGCGTCGGGCAACCGTCGCCGCGATAATCTGTTTATAGGTCTGTTTGGACACGACACCGTCTTTGCACATATAGAAATTATCCGCGCTGTCGTCACCGTTGAAGCCCGATGTTTTGGAAACCAACCGGTTGTGAACCCGCGACATTTTATCGCGCGTTTCCACATTCAGCCACGCCGTGCGCGGCGTATTCAGCAAAGATCCGTCCGTTCCCGCGTATTTCACGCCTTTATACCGGCAAGCGCCCGCCAAAACGGCATCGGCGTCACAGGCTTTGGAAAAACGGGACAGCAACAAAATCCCCGGTGTTTCTCCGACCTTTTCGGCGTGTTCCGCCGCCATGTATTCGTCATAGATGGCGACATAGTTTTTATCGTCATACCAGCTCAGCATCGTTTCCTTTAACGCCTTCGGACTGCCTTTGCCGTATTTTGCGCAAGCGTCGGCATAGGCGTCCACCATGCCCTTGTGACGGACCGTCATCATTTTCAACGCCGCGCTGTCGCCCTTTTCAGCCATTTCGAACGAAAACATCGTTTGCAAGGTCATCGCATCGGCTTCCATCACGCGCTGAACTTTTGCGTTTGATTCAAACGTGTAACCGTTGGTGCATTCGGGAACGCGCCCGTTCTGCAAAGCGTGTTCGCCCTCGTGGATCAAAACGGACTGCAAATCCGCGTCGCCGTGCTGACGCCCCAGACAGATCGAATTGTCGTCGGGCTGGAAATAGCCCAAATTGTCCTCGCCCGAATAATCGATGCGCAAAGTCGTCCCCATTTCGGACAGCCCTTTTAAAATCTCGCGCCCCGATTCGGTTTTCGTCGCGTTGTTCACCAATTTTTGCAACCGCGCGAAATCGGCGTCCGTCATCGGAATCGCCCGATAGGCGCACAGCGTGTCGCCGTTTTCCATAATCGCGTACACCGTTTGCGCTTTCAACCTGTTTTCAACGCGGCTGTAATTGTCTGTGTTGGTCGCGACGGCAAACGCCGCCGCCAAAACGCCGCCCGCCATAAGCTTTTTCGGCGTGCTGAGGTTTTTAAAGGCGTTCACGCCGCTTTTAAACGCGTTGACGCCGCCCTTATTCATAAAATCGGAAACGGAATTTGACATCGTTAACGCCCTTTCGCGCCCACCAGAACGGCGGTCGCCGCCAACGTTTTCACGCCGTGACGTTCAAAAGCGGCTTTCGCCCCGCTTTTGAATTTTTTAATTCCTTTTTTGGAAAAGAATTCCGCCACATTGCTTGACATAGCGCGCCCCGTTTTTCCGTCCGGTTATCTGCCGCCGTTTTGTTTCAGGTTCAGCGCGGTGATCATGCCGCCGGGGTTGCCCAGACCGGACGCGTACAACGCCTGAACGTCCCGTTTGTACGTCGATTCGGGCGCCAGCGCCTTTTTCATTTTTTTCAAAGCGAACAAAGCGCGTTTGGCTTCACCGTATTTTTCAACGGCGTTCGTCTGATATTTGTCGTTCACCGTCGCCGCGTGCGCCCCCGTGCAAAGCGCGCCCGCCGCCATCACGAACGCGGGAGCCGCCGCCTGATCGACGCCCTGCGCCGCCATCACGCTGCCGACAACCGCCGCCGCGCCCAAAGCGACCGCTTTGGCGACTTCGGCACCCTTGTTGCCGAACATATATTGCAGCTTCGTATCCAAAGACGCGGATTTGGTTTCCTTTTTGTATTGCTTTTCCATTTTTCCGACCAGATCGTAAGCCGCGGCTTTATCGTCGACTGTCAACGGGTGGTCTTCCATATAGGCGTCGGCGACGCTGTCGCGATACCGACGGGGAACGCCGTTGATCTGCTCTGCCAAGCCGCCGAGATACGCCGCGACTTTCATCGTCGTTTTAACATCGTTCAGCGTCATACCCTTTTCGGAATTGAGAACCAAAGACATTTGCTTATCCTTTCCTGTCTGTTTGACAAAAAGATTAACACGATTTGTCCAACTCTTCAAATATTTTTTATTGAAAACCGCGCTTTCGCCCTAAAAAAGCGAAAAGCCGCGACACCAAATGCCGCGGCGTAAAAATCCAAAGGGCGACCGAAAATCAGCGTCCGCCGTTTCGTTTCAAATTCAGCACGGTTTTGCGTTTGATCGCGGACGCGTTTTCTTTGTCATCTTCGGACGTCAGCGCCCGCTTCATTTTTTTCAAAACGAACTGCCCGTGCTTGATTACGCCGTATCTTTCGATATCGGCTTTATCCGTCGGAGTGTTTCCTCCCTGAATGGCGACCAGCCCCGCGAACAAAACGGAAGAGGAAGCCAAAGGCATGCCGTTTGCCGCCAGAACGCTTCCGACGGCGGTCGCCGCGCCCAACATCGCCAGTTTGGCGATTCGTTCGCCTTTGCGACCGTATTCGTATTGCAGTTTGGTTCGCCACGATGCCGACTTCGCTTCGTCTTCGCATTCACGCGTCAAAGCGTCGATTTCTTTAACGGCGGCGGCTTTATCGTCGACTTTCAGCGGATTGTCTTTCATATAGGCGTCCGCAGCGGCGTCGCGCAAATCGCGGGGAACGTCGTTTGTCGCATAATACAGTCCGTTCACATACGCCGCCACGACCTCCGCCGTTTTTGCGTCCAAGCCCGTCGTTTTTTGGTGATTGTCGATTGTCAAAGACATTTTTACCCCCTTTCCGCCCGCTTGACAAAGCATACACCTTTATTTGTCCAGTTTTCCAACATTTTTTTATCAAAGGCGGTAAATAAAGGAACGCCAAACGGGGAAAAACGCGTCAAGCACCCGCGAACAGATCCGCCGCATCCGTCGCGGGCGGCGGTAATCCAAGATGTTTATACCCCAACGCGGTCAGAACGCGCCCGCGCGGCGTGCGTTGCAGATACCCCTGTTGCAACAGATAGGGTTCGATGACTTCTTCAATCGTGTCGCGTTCCTCGGACAAAGCGGCGGCAAGCGTATCCGCCCCGACGGGACCGCCGGCGTATTTCCGCGCGATGCAGTTCAGATACCGCCGATCCATCATGTCCAGCCCCTGCTTGTCCACGTCCAGCCGTTTCAGCGCGCGATCGGCGATGTCGGCGTCGATTTCCTTTTTTCCTTCGAACGCGGCAAAGTCGCGCACACGCTTCAGCAAACGCCCCGCCACGCGCGGCGTTCCCCGCGCCCGCTTGGCGATTTCGCGCGCCCCTTCGGCGGTAATGGCTGTGTTCAGCACACCCGCGCCGCGGATCACGATCTTTTCCAAATCGGCGGGATCGTAAAAATCCAGCCGCAAAGGAATGCCGAAACGGTCGCGCAAAGGTTGCGTCAACAGCCCCGACCGCGTCGTCGCCCCGATCAGCGTGAACGGTTGCAAATCGATCCGCACGGAACGGGCGGCGGGACCTTCGCCGATAATCAGATCCAGCTGGAAATCCTCCATCGCGGCGTACAGGACTTCTTCAATCGCGGGATTCAAACGGTGGATTTCGTCAATGAACAAAACGTCGTTTTTTTCCAAATTCGTCAAAATCGCCGCCAGATCGCCCGCCTTGGATATCATGGGGGCGGAGGTCGCGCGGAAACCGACCGCCAGTTCGTGCGCCACGATTTGCGCCAGCGTCGTTTTCCCCAACCCCGGCGGACCGAACAATAAAACGTGATCCAAAGCTTCGCCGCGGGTCAACGCCGCCGTGACAAACACCTTTAAATTTTCGCAAACCGCGCGCTGTCCCGTAAAATCCGCCAGCGATTTCGGACGCATGTTGGCGAAATCCTCGTCGCCGACGCGTTTGACGGGGCTGACAATCCTGTCTTCGGTCATGGAGCAAACTCTTTCAGGGCGTCGCGGATCAAATCGCCGACTTGCGCCGATTCGCCGCGTTGTTTAAACGATTTGGCGACCGCCATCGCGGCGTCCATGCGGGCGTATCCCAAATTGACCAAAGCCGACACCGCGTCGTCAACGGCGGATCCTTTGGCTTGGACGATTTCGCCCGCGGGGGAATCCGCGCCCGCCAAAGAAATTTTACCGACCTTGCCTTTCAATTCGGTCACGATGCGAAGGGCAAGCTTGGGTCCGACACCGGGGGCGCGCGTCACCGCCTTTGAATCGCCCGACGCGATCGCCACGGACAATTCGTCAACGCTTAAAACCGACAAAATCGCCAAAGCGACCTTTGTCCCGACGCCCTGCACGCCGCCCAGCAACAGATACCAGTTTTTTTCGACGGCGTCCGCGAATCCGATCAGGTGAATCGCGTCCTCGCGCACCTGCGTTTCGATCAGCATGGACGCGACCTGCCCTTTTGCGGGCAGCTTCATTTGCGTTTTCGCCGAACAGAACACCCTGTATCCGACGCCGTTCACGTCCAAAATGACGAACCCGTCCTCGACGCCGTCCAGTATGCCGCGCAATTTCGCTATCATTTTGCCAGCTCCGCCAACAATTTCATTCGTTCCGCCGTCACGCGCATATAGGAATGGCAAATCGCCGCCGCCAAAGCGTCCGCCGCGTCGGGGCGCAATTTGCCCGCCGCGGGCAACAGCGTATGCACCATCATGTCGACCTGCCGTTTTTCGGCGTGCCCGGCGCCGACGACGGCTTTTTTAATCTGGTTCGGCGTATATTCCGAAACGGGAATTCCCGCCAGCGCGGGCGCCAGCAGAACCGCGCCCCTCGCCTGCCCCAGCTTCAACGTCGATTCGGGATTTTTGTTCACAAAAGTCTGCTCGATCGCCGCCTCCGACGGTTGAGCTTCGTCAATGACCGTCCGAATTTGGCGGTGCAATTCCGCCAAACGCTGCGCCAAAGACAGACTATCCGTCGAATCGGCAACCCCGGCGGCGACAAAGGACAGGCGGGAATCGCATGAATCGATTACCGCCCACCCAGTATGGCGCAAGCCGGGGTCAAGCCCCAAAATCCTGACGGATTTTCCCAAATCAGTCTTCCAGTTTTGCCATGATTTCGTCGGAAACGGACTCGTTCGACGCGACGCGCTGAACGTCTTCCTCGTCATTCAGGGTTTCAACGAAATCAAAGAATTTTTTGGCGATTTCGGCGTCGGTCAATTCGGTTTCGACCAGCGGTTTCCAATCAAGACGGCAAACGGTCGGCGTTTCGAATTTGGATTCCAAAGCGTCGCGAACCGCGCCCAAATCATCGGGCGAACACAGAATACGGTGCGTTTCTTCGTCGGATTCGACGTCGTCCGCGCCGGCTTCCAAGGCGGCTTCGAACATGGCGTCGGCTTCGGCGACGGCGGCGGGATATTCAATCAGCCCGACACGCTGGAAATTGAACGCGACGGAACCCGTTTCACCCATGACGCAACCGGCTTTGCCGAAAATCGAACGAACGATCGGCGCCGTGCGCTTGGGATTGTCGGTCAACGCTTCGACGATGACGGCGACGTTTCCGGGACCGAAACCTTCGTAACGGATTTCCATATAGTCGGCACCGTCGCCGGCGGCGGCTTTTTCAATTGCGCGTTTGATGTTGTCCTTGGGCATGTTTTCGGCGCGGGCGGCGGCGATGGCGGCGCGCAAACGCGGGTTGTACGCCGGATCGGGCAGTCCCGATTTCGCGGCGACCGTGATTTCGCGACCCAGTTTTGAAAACGTGCGAGCGCGGATTTTATCTTGCGCGCCCTTGCGGTGCATGATGTTTTTAAATTGTGAATGACCTGACATAACACTCCTCGATCATTGAGGTTAGAACCAATTTCTTTATCCTTTTACCACCATTTAAAGCGGCGGTAAAGATTCCTGTAAGCGTCCGCCGTACCGAATCATATAAATTTTTTCCGCCAGCCCCGTTCGGTCGTTCGTGTCGACCATGACGCCGCACACGGTCGCGTCGCCCTTTTCGGGGGTGTATTTCTCGTTCGCCCTGTTGGTGACGAAACGCGACACGGGTTCGACCTTGTTCATGCCGATGACGGAATCGAAACAGCCGCACATGCCCGCGTCGGTTTGATACGCCGTGCCGCGCGGCAAAATCTGCGCGTCCGCCGTCGGGATATGCGTGTGCGTGCCGACCACCAGACTGACCGAACCGTCCAGATACTGCCCCATCGCCATTTTTTCACTGGTCGCTTCGGCATGCAGATCGACGATCATCGCCTGCGCGTCGCGCCCCAGTCCGACCGCGTCCGTCCAGCGTTTGGCGGCGGCGAACGGATTTTCGATCGAATCCATATAAACCCGCCCCTGCAAATGCAAAACGGCGACCTTTCGTCCGTCGGGCAGACGGTAGAGTCCGGCGCCTTTTCCCGGCGCGCCTTCGGGATAGTTGGCGGGGCGCAACAGGCGGTTTTCCGTATTCAGAAAAGGTTGCATCTCTTTCGCGATCCAGCCGTGATTTCCCGATGTCACGACGTCGGCGCCGCTTTGAAACAGCTCGCGCAGGACGCTTTGGCTCAATCCGAAACCGTGGGCGGCGTTGTCCCCGTTCACGATCGCGAAATCGACTTTGTACTTACGGCGAAAATCCGGCAAAGTTTCCACCACCAGACGGCGTCCCGACTTGCCGACGACGTCCCCTAAAAACAAAACACGCATCAAAGACCCTTTACGATTTTTTCTTCGGTCAAAACAAAGTTCAGCCGTTCATCTGTTTTTTCGGACGGGACGGCATCGATTTCCTGATCCGAAAACGCGACGCCGACAACCGCGGGATTTCCCCGTTGCCGCAGACGGGCGACCGTCCGGTCGTAATATCCGCCGCCGTAGCCCAACCGTCCGCCGCGATTGTCAAACGCCAGCAACGGCAGCAGCAGAACGTTCGGCACGACCGTCGCGCACCTTTCGTCGGGCTGTTCCGTGCCGTAAGGTCCCGCGACCAGCTTCGCGTCGGGTCGCCACAATCTGAACGACAGCGGCGCATCGACCTCGACAACGACGGGCAAACAAACGGGAATGCCTTTGTTATGCAGGGAAAACATCAGCGGACGCACGTCCAATTCCGTTTTCATCGGCCAGTAGGCGGATACGACGGGATTTTCGGGCAACGGCAGATCGTTGAAACGACGCACGATTTCCCGCGCGCACCACAGCGCGTGATCCGGCGCGATTTCGGAACGCAGGCGAACGGCTTTCGTGCGCAGCTTTTGTTTCAAAAAAGAATAATCCATCAGGGCGGCTTTCCGTTTTCAAAAAAGGGGAAAGACTGCTGTGACCGTCGAACCAACTCACGCGTCGCGTGGGCCGCTTTGTATAGGTGGGCGCCGTAATGCGAACAGGGTTCGAACTAAGAGATCAAAGCTCGTCGCCCGCCGCAGGGACAGCTCCCGATATTAAAAACGTTGGCCCCGAGTACCAGCGGGATTCTAACGAATCGAGAAGTCGTCTCCCCCGCGTTCAGATTACGCATTTTCGATCAATTCGGCAACACCTGAAATGCGTTCCGCCATTTTTTCCGTCATTTTGACGGTCGCGGCAAGCGTTTCCGGCGAAACGGCGTTTTCTTTCTGTCCGGCGATCAGCTGCTGATTGCGGTCAGACAACTCTCCCGCCAGCAGCAAAGCCCCCATCAGCAGTCCCATGGATTCGCCGACGGGCGCGCGCGCTTTGATCCGTTCGACTTTTTCGTCCAGCATCAACGCCAGCGCGTTCAAGGTGTCTTCCTGTCCTTCGCCGCAGGAAACGGAATATTTTCGTCCGCCGACGGACAACTGTACAACCGACATGATTTTATCCCCTCAACGCTTTCAGTTCCGCCAACGTCGCGTCCAGCTGCACGGACGCCTGCCCCGCCGTCCGTTTCAAATCCTCGTAAGCGCGGCGCACGCCGTCCAATTCAATGGACAGCCCTTCCTTTTCCTTTATCAGGTTTTGTTCCGATTCCGACACGCGGCGCAATTCCTCGCGCAAACGTTCCTCCTCGCCGTTTCCGCCGCCGACCGACGCCGTTTCGTTTTTCAGCCGCGCGGTTTCGCGTTCGGCGTCCTCTTTGGCTTTGATCAGCGCGGAACGTTCGCGTTCCCAGACGGCATGGAATTTTTTGAACTGATCGCGTTCGCCCAGCAGCTGATTTTTTTCCGCCACCAAGCGGTTGCGCGCGTTCAGCAGTTCGTCGCGTTCGGCGCGCAGTTTTTCAAAATCCGCGTCGCTTTTGCGCCCCTGCGCCAATTCGTCGCCCGCGCGGTCCAGCGCCGACTGCAATTCCCCGCATTTAGCGTGCAACGCGTCGATTTCGCGTTGTTTTTCGGCGATTTTTCCAGCCGCCTTTTCCAATCGGTCGACGGCGGAAGTCAGGGCTTGCGCCGCGTTTTCCAGCTGTTCGTGAATCCCCAAAGCGATATCCCCTTTGATACAAAACTTTCCGTCAGAATAAAGGTGTTGTCATTTTTGTGCAACAGCGTTCTTTGACTTTTTCACGCCCGTGTTGACAAAAGCGTCATGTTTTGACGTATAATATTGCCGATTTGAAAGGACACGCGATGAAACAGGGACTTTATTTGACATGCGGCGCCGAAACAACCGATCCGATCGCCGCTTTCGCCGGTGAAAAAGCCGAACGCCCCGACGCTTTGCTGTGCGACGGAACGGGCATGACCGAAGACGAACTGCGGAAATTCGCGGCGGCGGTTCAGGCGGAAAACGTCGCTTTCATCGTCAAAAACGATATCGAAGCCGCGTTAAAAAGCGCGGCGGACGGCGTGCAAATCGACTTTCGCCCCGATATAAAAAAAATCCGGTCGAAAATCGGCGATATCGCGCTGGGCGTCGTATGCGCCACCCGCGACGAAGCGATGCGCGCGGGCGAAGCGGGCGCCGACTATATCGGATTCGACGGCGAAAACGCCGGAGAGCTGACCGAATGGTGGGCGGAACTGTTCAACGTCCCCTGCGTCGACTTTAATTTGTCGGATCCGTCGGACTCGGCTGATTTTCGCGTGAAGCCGCTGGGCGGTTGAATACGAACGTCCTGTTCAGGACGTATCCCAGCATCGCCACGGGCAAAACCAAAACCGCGCCCGCCAGATATTTGTCGGCAAGCCCGACCCGTTCCAACGCCGCCAGCCCCGCGACGTTTGCCAGATACACGACGGCGTAGACAGCGGCGAACCGCCCCAGCAGACGGGTTTGGAAATTTTTGAACACGACGCGCCCGAACGTCTGAAAATTGAACAAAACGCCGCAAACGGTCGCGATCGCGACCGCCGCCGCGTAATGCAGTCCGGCGTAAATCAGCAAGGAATACAGCGCGTAGTAAAACACCGTGTTCACGCCGCCCATAATCAGGAACGAAACGAATTGTTCGGACAGTCCCGTGACTTTAGCGGCG
>OQVL01000600.1_pt1 | contig 19692 bp, 18 predicted proteins | sample 1691501 | NCBI WGS metagenome assembly OQVL01 (sample SAMN03418253, study PRJEB22391) | human gut metagenome | biome: human-gut; feature: organic feature; material: feces | host: Homo sapiens | place: Tanzania | collected 2013-01 | reverse complement strand
GAGACAGCTTGTCCCGATACGCTTCCAGTTTTTGTTTTCGCGTTTTATCTACTTGAATTTGCTGAATTTCGTTCAGTTCTGCGCGCAAATCATCGAGAAACAACGGGTCAATGACCTTGTGAATGTTCTCAATTGAGGTATAATGCATGCCGCCCTTCCGGCGGGTCTCCGGATTCAGTGTGCTTTCAAATACCGCACCGAAAATGGTCGGGCTGATGTCAGACCAATCAAAATCCGCACTGGCTTTTTCGAGCAGTAATTCGCGAATTTCCTCTGTAAACTGCGGAATTTCAATGTCCTCTTTGGCGAATAATCCGCCGTTGACATAGGGGAAAGCGGCAAGCTCCGGCTCTAAATATGGGTCGCGTTCCTCCGGTTTGGTGTCCAGCACTTGAAATAATTCAATCAGTGCCTTCCGCATGTGCCGCGTGTCAAATTCCTGTAGGTAATTCAGAAACATGTTGCGGGAGCCGAAGATTTCTGCATCTTCTGCGTATAAGCAGAATACCAGACGAACACACAGTACGTTCAGACTTTTTAGACTTTCCTCATCCTCCGGATTGTTGTACTGACGGAGCAAGGCATTGTACAGCTTGCCGACAATTTCACCGGCGGCGATGGAGACTTCCATTTCCTTTTTGACCGCCTTGCTGTTTTCGTTCACAATGCATGCCAACCGGTGATATTCTTTTTCTAGGTCGGACAAACGAATGACTTCCGGCTCGCCGTTTGGATAATTGGTGTCATATAAATTAAATTCCTGAAAATTGCAGACAATAATCCAGCGCGGACGTTCTTCATATGGCAGATAGCCTGCGTATCTCTGCGCCTGCTGGTATGGCGTGAGAGAAGAACCATCCGACTGCCGATAGGCATGCTTTAGCTTGATGTCCTTGCCTTTTTGCTCAATTAAAACTTTTGTCTGCGGAATATATCCGTCAATAAAACTTTTGTGGCTCAATTGCACGGTTTTCTCAAATTGAATGAACTCGGTTGGACGTTCCACACCGAATACGTGCTGCAATAACGCAATCCAGAATACCTGTGTATCCTGCTTTTCGTCACCGCGTCCATTCCAGTCCTCAGCAAATTTGCGTGCGGCGGCACGCTGTTCCTGCGCTGTCATGTCATCATCCCTTCTATCAAGATACGTATATTGTACCGACTATTTTTCCTCTTGGCAAGGGCAAATCGTTCGGCTTTATCCGAGAGCGGTGGAAGGGAAATATGGGGAATGAATGTTCTTTCTCTTATCCATAAAATGTGCTATACTAAATATATATCAACACAGAAGGATGTGAGCACATGAATCCTGTTTATCAGAAACTGACAACATGTTATAAAAGCCTGCGGGCGCTGACGGATTTTCAGCCGAAATTTGCGTTGGTGCTGGGCACGGGTCTGGGCGCGTTCGCTGACCGCATTCGCATCGTGCAGACCGTAAGCTATCACGCCATCGAAGGCTTCCCGACCTCGACGGTGGAGGGACACAAGGGACAGTATGTCTTTGGCTATGTCGATGCCGTTCCGGTGGTCATTATGCAGGGACGTGTGCACTATTATGAGGGCTATGAGATTTCCGATGTTGTGCTGCCGATTCGCCTGATGAAGCTGATGGGCGCAGAAATTCTCATGGTTACCAACGCTTCCGGCGGCGTTAATGCGTCGTTCCATGCGGGCGATTTGATGCTGATTCGTGATCAAATCTCGTCGTTTATTCCGTCTCCGCTGCGCGGTGCGAATATGGACGAGCTGGGCGTTCGTTTTCCGGATATGACCGAAGCATATGACAAGACGCTGTGCGGCATCATTCGCAATACAGCCAAAAAAGAGGATATTCCGCTGCAAGAGGGCGTGTATGTTCAGCTGCCGGGGCCGCAGTTTGAATCTCCTGCGGAAATTCGCATGGTTCGCACGCTGGGCGGCGATGCCGTCGGCATGAGTACCGCTTGTGAAGTTATCGCGGCACGGCATATGGGTATGCGCGTGTGCGGCATTTCCTGCGTGTCCAATATGGCGGCGGGTATGACCGGCGGCCCGCTGCTGCATGAAGAAGTGCAGCAGAATGCGGATCTCGTGGCGCCGCGGTTTGAAAAGCTGGTCTATCAGTCGATTGTGGCAATTGCCAAGAGCATATAAAAAGGAAGGCGCATCTGTCAGGGGAAAGACAGATGCGCCTTTGCGCAGGAGGGGGGAGACCTGCGCAAGAAAGGAGGGCATAGAACAAAAAATGTTCTGAAACAAGCTTAATTTTGTGGATTTGCACGTTTGAGCTTAGAGAGAACAATGGCGGCCGTGCGGAGTTCTGTTCCGACGGTTTCTGCCTGTGCCGGCGGAATATTTTCTGTCAGCTGTTCGCGGCATTTTCTTGTGAGAGAGTCCAGAGCAAAGACCATGTGTGTGATTTCATCTCGATAAAAGCTGTCATAGACGTGAGATGCGACTTTTTGCTTCGCGGAAGCAATGGTCGTCTGTTTGGCAAGATCTTGCTTGGAACAAGTCCGGCGATCTCTCAAATCATTTTCCATATCAGAAAGGCATTTGAGGAGCAGATCAGATTCAGCCGGAGAAAGGGGAGTCTTAAGCTGTAACATGGAAAGCACCTCATTTCAGACCGAATAAACAGTACATGCGGAAATATAAAATCTTATAAATCTGCTCGTCAAAAGACGCACAGAATAAATGGAATCGTATGCGTAGTGGAAGGACAGATGTATAAGATTTCGGAGATTTTTTTTGTTACATTTAGTATAGCACAATATTAGCGGAAATTCAACAATGTAACATTTGAACGAAAGTACAAAGTTTATTTTGCACATTTGTGCATAGTGACAAGAAAAGACATCAAAATTTCGTGTAGATGAAGAAAAGAGGATGGATATGAAGGAAAAAAAGACCGTTTTTCTCGGAGACAGCATCACGCGGGGATACGGCGTTTCCAGCGGAGAGGGCTGGGTAGAATTGCTGCATCGCGGAAAAAATATCAATCACGGCATTGACGGCGACACAACGGCGGGCATGCTGCGCCGGTTTTCCGCCCATGTCGTGCGGGAGCAGCCGGAGCGTGTGGTTATCATGGGCGGTGTCAATGATCTGAGCGAGGGCGAGCAGCTGGACGCGGTTATAGACCGCTTGCAAACCATGTATGATCGCGCGGCGATGCGCGGCATTGCCGTGGTTCCGGCAATCTGCGTGATGCCGGACTATGACATGCTGCTGGAAAACGATTGGGCGCCGTACTATCCGGGCATCCGGACGCTGCCGCAGAATTTGGAGCAGCTGGCGGATTGGATTCGCGGCTATGCGCGGGAAAATGGCTGGCTGTGCTTAGATTTTGCCCGTGAATTTCCAAAATATACATCGGATGGATACCAGCGTTATTTTTCTGACGGCATTCATCCCAATGAACGCGGTCATGCGATTATGGCGCGCATCGCAAGACCGCTCCTATATCCTCAGGCAAACTGATGGAAAATTTACCGGACATGCCAAAAACTTTACATTGTATAGGGAGAAAAATTTACGCAGGCTTGGTATGATACAGACAAAGAAAAAGAGAACACAAAGGAGGAACCGAGCATGCGCAACCCGATAGAAACCTATGTTTCGTACGATGAGGACGGAAGCATGAAACTGTCCATTCCGACAACGTTGTTTGGCGGCTATGACAGAGCGCAGACCTGCGAGATGATAGAAAAAGTATCCGATTACTATAAGCAGCGCATTATGAAGCTGATGGATGATCTGGCAGAACAGCAGGCGGAAAACGACCGTTTGCGTGCAAAAGCAGGCTGAATTCGCTAGATATGTGTTAAAATTTTTCATAGAATTGTAAACAAAGTCCCCATAGCGGGACTTTTGTTTTTTTCACGGGTATACTATATACAGAAAGGACGGTGAATCCGTTGGACAAAAAACATCGGGGATCTATTTGGTGGATAACAATACTTATTGCGGGTCTGCTGCTGCTGTTATGCAGCGGAATGATTTTGCGGGGCATCTCCAGTATTGCACAGCTGTTCCGCACCTTCTTGCTGGGTATCATGATTGCGTTCGTGCTCGATCAGCCGAGCAAACTGATACAAAATGCATTGAGCAAAAAGGCGAACTGGCGCGAGAAGCCCGCCAAAGCGGTCGGCATTTTGGGTGCTTATCTGTTTATTTTTGCGCTGCTTGCGGCGGTGGTCGGCATTGTCATTCCGCAGCTGATTGACAGTGTGCGCACCTTTGCCTTGAACATGGATGCGTATTTGAACAATTTGCAGCAGGAGCTGGATCGCATCACCATACCGCTCGGCGTGCAGCGCATTGACTTGAGCAATTTGATTGACTTGGCACATGCAGGACTGGGAAAAATGGATGCGGCGGTGGTTCCGCATATTTTATCCGTCACGGGAACCATGCTGCAGGCGTTGGGAACATTCGCCATCGGCATCGCGTTTTCTGTCTATTTGCTGGCGGGCAAAGAGCGGATTTTATCACAGGGAAACCGCGTGCTGCGCGCGTATCTGCCCGAGCAGACCTATGAACAGACGCACAGCGTTGTGCGTGTCATTGTAGACTGCTTCCGCAATTATCTGATTGGGCAAACGACCGAAGCGGTTATCTTGGGCAGTTTGTGTTTTGTCGGCATGCTGATACTTGGATTGGAATATGCCGGCGTGGTCAGTGTTACGGTCGGCGTCACGGCGATGATTCCTATTTTGGGCGCGTATATCGGCGGTGTGGTTGCCGTGATTTTGCTGTTTATGATTGCACCGTGGAAGGCGCTTGTTTTTCTGATTTTCTTTGTCATTTTGCAGCAGGTGGAAAACAATGTCATTTATCCGCGCGTGGTCGGCGGAAGATTGGGACTGCCGGGTATTTGGGTGCTGCTGGCGATTACCGTCGGCGGACAAATCGGCGGCGTGGTCGGCATGCTGCTCGGTGTGCCCATTACAACTGTTTTGTACACCCTGCTCCGAAACAGTGTGCGCAGCAGAGAAAGCAAAAAAAGTTCCCATTGAGGGAACTTTTTTTGCGCTCAATCTATTCGAAACGGCTCTAACACTTCGTTCATGCGATGAATGTTTTGCACGACACGGTCTTTCTGCCGGATGGCGATGCTGACATATAAACTGTCGATGAGGGAGAACTGTGCCACGCGCGGAGAAACAAACAGCTGTTCCGGCGAATACAGCTCCAGACAAATATCCGACGATTTTTTGAGCGGCGTGTGGGGATATCCCGTGATGCCGATGGTTTTTGCGCCGTATTCTCTGGCAGTGGCGAGGGCGGAGACAATCTCATGGGTCTTGCCGGTGTGCGAAATACCAATCATGACCGTGGACGCATCGCATTGCCCCGCGCGGATCTGCATCAAATGGGAATCGGTCAGCGATTCCGCGCGCATGCCGATGCGCATGAGCCGGATGTAAAAATCCTCGGCAATGGTGCCGGACGCGCCGACGCCGGCAATGAGAATGCAGGAAGCCTGACTGAGAATCGCTGCGGCGCGGTCAATTTTATCAAAGTCGAGCAGACTCAGCGCGCGCTCCAGCGTGTCAATGTTGCGCGAAAAGACATTTTTTGTGATGGATTCCACCGTGTCGTTTTCCGAGAGATCTTCGAAAATCGTGTGAACAGCTTTGGATGCATACTTGGCGAGCAGCAGTTTCATCTCTGTAAAGCCGGAGCATCCAACCAGCTTGCAAAATCGAACAATACTCGATTCCGCGATGTCTAATTCCCGTGCCGCCTGCTGGACGCTGATTTCTGTAACGTGTGTCGGATCGTCCAGAATAAAGTCTGCAATTTTCTTGCTGACCTTAGAAAAGGATGAATATTGTGATTTTATTGCTGCATAAGGGTTCTTTTTCATGAGAAACCTCCTTATTTTTTCATCGTTGATAGGGATATTATACCACATGTTTTGTGATTTGTGTAGAATGCACAAAAATGAACAATATTCTTTTTGCAACTTGAATTATTGAATTTTATTCGATAAGGTGCTATACTAAATGCAGTCAAAGAGAGAAGCCATTACAGAGAACCTGTAATTGTCCGGACGGCAATCTCACAGAAAGGATTGAGAAAAAATGGGCAACTCGAAAAATCCGACGTTTGCCGGCGATAAGGAATTTGAAAAAATTCATCTGAAAGAAAAATTTTCTTATGGCCTCGGCGATGTCGCGTGTAACGTTGTTTATGCACTGACAACATCTTTGCTGATTTACTTCTATACTAATGTAGTCGGTATTTCAGCAGCTATGATTGGTACCATCATGTTGGTATCCCGATTTTTTGACGGTTTTTCCGACGTTCTGATTGGACATCTGGTAGACCGCACCCACTCCAAACACGGTAAATCCAGAGCTTGGATTTTATGGATGATGATTCCATACGGCATCGCGGCGATTTTGCTGTTTACGGTTCCGCCGGCTACGCCGATCGTCAAGGGCATCTATGTATTCATTACCTATAACTTCTGCACAACCGTTGTATACACCGCATTGAATCTGCCGTATGCAACGCTGGCAACGCTGATGACGCGTGATACCGATCAGCGTGCCGTTGTCAATCTGTTCCGTACCGGCATGTCCGCTGTCGGCAACATGATTATCACAGCCATTACCTTCCCGCTGGTCACCATGCTGGGCGATACACAGCAGGCTTGGATTGAGCTCTCCATTGTCTATGCCATCGTTTCGATTGTCATGCTGTTGATTTGCTTCAAAAACTGCCATGAACGTGTCGTAGAAGAGACCAAGACCAAGGACGGCAAAAATGTGCCGCTGCTCATGGGTCTCAAGCTTTGCTTGACCAATAAATACTTCATCATGTTCTTCCTGCTGGCAGTATTCCTCTCCTTCTATGAAGCTGTCACAGGCACTTGCAACGCGTACTATGCACAGTACATTCTGGGCAACCGTGACTTGCTCGGCGCTCTCGCTTCGTTTGAATCCATCCCGCAGGTTATCACCGTATTGGTTCTTTCCCCGTTTATCGCCAAGTTTGGCAAGCGCAATGTTGCGCTGATTGGTGCGGTTGTCGCTGTAATCGGCACCGTATCGCTGTTCTTGAATCCGAGTGCTTTGAACCTGGCACTGTTTGCCTGCGTGATGCGCGGCATCGGCAAGGGCTGCTTCCGCGGCGTAAAATATTCCATGCTGGCTGATGTTATCGAGTATGGCGCTTGGAAGAGCGGCATCCGTGTACAGGGTCTGATGGTATCCGCAACGACTGCCGGTCAGAAGTTTGGCTCCGGCATGACCAGTGCAATTTTCGGTGCTTTGATGTCTCTGGTAGGCTTTGCAGGCACTGCGACCATCAATGCGGCACAGTCTCAGATGCTGATTGGTATTTATATCATCGGCAATATCATTGCTTGGGGCGGCATTGGCATTCTGCTCATCTTCTACAAGCTGGATAAGATTTATCCGCGCATCATCACTGAGATGAAGCAGCGCGAAGCAGCAGGCTCGGAAGCATAACTGGTATCAGAAAATTTCCTTCTTTTTCTCAGCCGGTGGAATGTGAAAACATTCTGCCGGCTGACTCTCTCCATGGAGAATCTTTTAAATTGTAACAGCAGAAAGGTGTGTTGAATATGCAAGGCATGTCCTATGAAGAGCGCATTGCGCTGGGCAATCAGGTTCCGACCTTGGGACAATTTCAAGTAATCAAACAGATTCCGCAGTATCAGACCTGTGAGGTACATAACTTGGTTCCGGCTCCGAAAAGCGTACCGGAAACGCTCAAACATGTGGTATTTAATATTGAACGCGGCGTGACGCTGCATGAGACCATTGATTTTCTAAAAATGTGTCCGGAACTCAACGATATTGATATTATTTATGCCAATGAGCTGGATGACGGCGCACAGCGTTCAGGAAACCAGAATGTTGCCATGGAAATCGCAAAGGCAATCGGTATGAACTACGCATACGGTTTGGAGTTCATCGAACTGGTCAATCCGAACGACAAAAAGGGATTCCATGGCAATGCACTGTTTTCCCGCTGGCCAATTCGCTGGGCAAAGGCCGTGCATCTGCCGGAACAGTACAATTGGTATTTTGATAGACAGAAGCGCATTGGCGCCCGCGTCGGCATTGTTTGTTCGCTGGATGTCGGCGGCCGTGAAGTCGGCGCTGTGGTTGTCCATCTGGAAAACCGCACGGACAGTGCAGGCAGAGCTGCACAAATGGATGCGATTTATCAGGAAATCCAGCGTTCGTTTGCGCCGGATGTGCCGGTTATGATTGGCGGCGATTTGAATACCAATACATTTGACGGCAATGACATTCCGGGCTTTACCAAGCTGTTCAACGATCCGAAGCGGCTGGCTGAACACATGGCAAAGGTAGAAAATTATGAACGCGCGCTGCCGCAGGCAGAGGAGCACGGATTTTCCTATCACGAATTCAGCAGCACAGAGGGCACACGCCGCAAGCCGATGCCGAACGGTGCGTGTATGCTGCTCAAGCTGGATTGGCTGATGGCGCGCGGCATGACCTGCCAAGAGCGCGGCACCATCTCTACAGAGACCAAGGATTGCACATGGGCACAGCCGGGCAGTGCGCTGGCGCAGTTCACAGGAAAAGAACTGTCCGACCACAATGCTTGCTGGGCGGTCTGCAAATTTCAATAAATTTGCGCATACATTCTAAGAGAAAGGAGACAAATCAGGAATGGATGGAATGCTTGAGTATTTGCGGGAATTTCATTTTGCGTCTGTTGTGCTGCGTCTGTTGCTGGCAATGATTATTGGCGGCTGTATTGGCTTGGAGCGCGGACGAAAACGGCGTCCCGCCGGATTCCGCACATATATGCTGGTTTGTCTCGGTGCCGCGCTGACCGTGCTGCTCAGCCAGTATGAGTTTACCATGGTGCAAGGCCCGTGGCGGGAGCTGGCGCAGCAAATCGGCATCAAAACCGATGTGTCGCGATTTGGCGCACAGGTCATCAACGGCATCGGCTTTCTCGGTGCCGGTACGATTTTGGTCACCGGACATCAACAAGTGACGGGTCTGACGACGGCCGCAGGCTTGTGGGCGTCCGCCTGCACGGGTCTGGCGGTTGGTGCAGGCTTTTATGAAGGAGTGCTGGTTGCGTTCCCGCTGATTTTTCTGAGTATTCGCGTGTTCCCGATTGTTGATGTGATGATTCAGGAATTTTCCCGCGATATCAATTTGTATATCGAATTTTCATCCATCAATCAGGTGGGCGAGATTATCAATCATTTGAAAGCACAGGACGTGCAGATTTATGAGGTAGATATTGAGCGCGGCAGAGAAAAGCAATCACGCAATCCCAGCGCATTTTTTTCCGTTCGCATGAACCAAAAGCAGACGCACAGCCAGCTGCTGTCCAATCTGGCGGGATTGGATGGCATCTGTGTGATTGAAGAAATTTAAGGGAGGGCTTTTCACATGCTATCTTTGTTTGACGGTCTGCGGGAAGTCACACTCGCTTCGGCTTTTGTTCGATTGACGCTGGCGGTGCTGTGCGGCGGCATCATTGGCATGGAGCGTTCTTATAAGCGCCGTCCGGCGGGCTTCCGCACGCATATTTTGATTTGCATTGGTGCGGCGATTACCACGCTGACCAGCCAATATTTATATTTAAACATGCACTATTTTACCGATATGGCGCGTCTGGGCGCGCAGGTAGTTGCCGGTATTGGTTTTATCGGTGCAGGTACAATTATTGTCACCCGCAGACAGCGCGTCAAGGGACTTACGACGGCCGCCGGCTTGTGGACCTGTGCAATTATCGGTCTTGCCCTTGGCGGCGGCTTTTATGAGGGCGGCATTTTGACAACGGTGTTTATCATGGCGGCGGAGCTGGTTTTTTCCAAACTGGAATATCGCGTGCTGGAAAACGTACCGGAAATCAATTTGTATATGGAATACACCGGAAAAAGCTGTCTGGAACAGGTGCTGCAGCTGTATCGAGACAACAACATCAAGCTGCTAAACATCCAAATCACGCGTTCCACGGGCAGCAAAAAGCACAACGCCTGCGCAATTTTTGCGCTGCGCCTGCCGCACGGCTGCGGTGTCAGCCGCGTGCTTGAAACGGTCGGCGGAACCGAGGGCGTGATCTCGGTAGAAGAATTATAAATTTTGCTTGTTTCCTAAATCCTATATTCATTATAAAACTCTTCACGCAAAAGGCTCCCGAGAGGGAGCCTTTTGGCGTCTGTTCAGTGGTCAGGGAAAGAGAAAGTCGTTTTGCCGACCGTAATGCTTTTGATTTCGTCCAGTGGTATAATCGCATCGTTTTGAAATAGGCTGACATTGCGTGTGTCGGTTTCTCGATACGTTGTGCTGCCGCCGATGTCCTGCATTGAAACGGTGGTTCCGTCCATCTTGGTTATGGTGGCATGGAATGCATAGGAGCGATCGGTTGTTTCCGGCAGTGTCCATACGAAATGAGCGCCGAGTGGAGAAATATATGCTTGGTTTAGCTTCGCTGTGTGTCCGTCCGACAGCTCGAAGGTTTTATCTCCTTTGAGTTCGCAGGAAAGATCGGAGTAATCGGTCTTGGTGGTTAGCTCCCAATTGCCTTTGGCAACAAGATGTGTCTGTGTTTCACCGGTTTCATCCGGCCAGCGCAGCTGCATATCATGAAAATACAGCGTGAATTCCTTTCCTATGACTGGCTGTTCCGAAGAAAGACGGACAAAAAATTCTATTTGGCGCTGTTCTGCAGATGCCTGCACAATCGTTGCGTTCCAAGATTTTGGCGTTTCGTCTTTGAACAGCAATTCTGCATGGCTAAGATCCCATGCATCGGCGGGAAGGTTGTCTGGCAACGCAACAGATATGTCGGTATCCCAAGACAGTGTATATAGGATGCATGCATTGTACGTATCGCCAATGATGCCGTTTGCCGTGAGTGTCACACCGTTTTGTGTGACAGATTCATCCAGCGCTGTTCCCATAACACCCATGACTTCTGCTTGTTTTTTACTGGTTCCGAAATATGGAGCAAACAGTTCGGCGACAGACTTCCAAGAGCCAACGGCACCGGCTGTGATAATAAGCACCAAGATGGCGGCAACGATGGAAACTATCATGCGGCGTTTGGAATGCCGCTTGGGTGCATGCCTGCGCTCAAACTCTGCTCTGTGCAGAGAAGTGGTGGCGAGCTGCTTTTTTTGCTCGGAAGAATACTGCAAATGCTGCAGTTCTTGCTTGTATTCGTTAAATTCGCTGCGCATAGTCGTCCCCTCCCAACTGCTTTTTCAATAGCGTGCGTCCGCGAGATAATCGTGTGTGAACCGCAGCGGTAGAAATACCGAGCAGTTGTCCGATTTCCTGCGTGGAGTATTCCTCGTAATAATACAAATAGATGACTGTTCGATAGCGAATAGGCAAATTTTGCACGAAGGACAATAACGAATGCTCTGTCTGCTCTGGTGCGGGAATGTCCGCGATCAGCTCCAATCCGCAGGTCTTTTTTCGCCACGGACTTTTTAATATATCCTTGCAGGCGTTGATGGTCATACGAATAATATAGGCTTTTTCATGTGCGGGACTGTCAAATTGTACGGGATGTGTCAGCAAACGAACAAAGACGGTTTGACAAATATCCTGTGCGTCATGCGTGTTTTTCAAGTAGGTATAACTGAGGCGAAGGATCAGGTCTGCATATGTGTCCGCTAGATATTCAGCTTGATTGTAATCCATCATATGATACACTCCTTTCCGTGCTGGTATTGAGCGCTCTTATCTAGTATACGATACAGAACGGCAAATCCTTTCAGAAAATAAAGAAGTTTGCGAAAAAAATTTCCCTGCCGAAGCAGGGAAATAGAAGTTGCGGTATTTACAGCTTTTCAAACTTACTTGCGGGCTGCTTGCACACCGGACAGCGGAAGTCATCGGGCAGGGTGTCCGACTTGTGCACGTAGCCGCAGACCGAGCAGCGGTAGCCGTAGTGCTCATCCAGCGTGCGGTAAATCGGTGCATTGGGCGGAACCTCTTTGCCTGCGTTTTTGAATGCATCCACAGTGAGGGCGCCGCCGTCCTTCAAAATTTCCGCTTCTGTCACCTCGGCGATAAACAGCACAGCGGAATCCAAATCAACCTGCTGTACAACGCGGAAGCTCAAGCGAGCACACATGCCGTCTGTGATGTAAGGGCATCCGGCGTCATCGGTCTTGGTGTCATAGGCAGCGAATTTGTCTGTAATGCGTCCGGATTTATAGCCGAACAGATTGATGATGTCGTGCGGGCAATCCGCCGCTGCAACGGTCGCGCAAAATGCACCGGTCTGCTCCACAGCAGCTTCGGTCAAATTGTACTTGTTGAGTGTCACGGCGAATTTTGCCGGAGAGGACGAGGTGAGCTGCTGGAGCGAGTTTACCACGCAGCCGCGGTATTTGCCGTCCTGCAAGCTGCCGACGATAGAAATCGAGTACGAGATGCTGTTGTATGCCTTGCGGTCAATCATAGAAATCCCTCCTTTTAACTGAGAATGATTCTTACTTACAATTCTATCATACAGGAATTTCTTTGTGTTGTCTATGGAGCATTATCTGAAAAAATGCGCAGTAATTTGTGCAATGTGCATAAATCAAAATAAAATTTGATAGATGCTGAGATCCAGATACCTGCCGAATTTTTTTCCGCACCGATGAATGACGCCGCACAGTGTAAAGCCGAATTTTTCGTGCAAATACGTACTGACGGTGTTTTCGCTCGTGATGAGAGAGATTACGGTGTCAATGTCCGGCTGCTGTGCGGCAAAGGCGAGAATTTTCTGCATGAGCTGCGAGCCGATGTGCTGCCCGCGAAAATCTGGGTGCAGATAGATAGAGATCTCTGCCGCGCCGTCAAAGGCTGGGCGCTCTCGATAACGGGACAGAGAGGCGTAACCGGCAATCACGCCGTCGGTCTCACAGACAAGAAGGGCATATTTTCCTTGATGTGCCTGAAACCATGCGAGCCGGTCGGCGTCATCGCGTGGGTATAAATCAAAAGTTGCCGTGGAGTGCGCAACAGCATGGTTATAAATGGCTTTGAGCTGCGGCAAATCAGCGAGCTGTGCTGTGCGGATAAAATTTGACATATGGGACACCTCTTGATGTGCTAAGATGTCTGTAGTGTACTGCAAGACGAAAAAAATGTCCAGTTCCGTGTTTGTTTCCTGTATGAAATGCGAACAATCGTTTGACGAGAGCACGGAGATAATGTTACACTATATTAGAACCGACCGGTCGGTCGGAAATCCATCCGCAGGAGGGAAATCATGCCAACGATCAGCGTAAAAAAACCATTTACCGTTTTGGTCGGTATCATACTTGTGCTTGTGCTCGGTGTGGTAGCGTTTACCAAGATGACCACAGATCTGCTGCCGAATATGGATCTGCCGTACATGGTTGTATATGCGACAGATCCCGGCGCGTCGCCGGAATCCGTCGAAGGAGAAGTCACCAAACCGTTGGAATCTGCGCTCGGCAGCACGACGGGACTCAAAAATATCACATCGACATCCAATGAAAATGTGGGAATTGTTGTGCTCGAGTTTGAACAGGGAACCGATATGAATGCGGTCAGCATCGAGATGAGCAATACCATTGACCAAATCAAAGGCAGTTTGCCGGAAAATTCCGGCACACCGGTCATGATGCAGATCACGCCGGATATGCTGCCGGTGCTTGTGGCGAGTGTAGACGTAGACGGCAAAGACGCCAAAGAGGTGTCACAGTACGTCAACGACGAACTGCTGCCGGCATTTGAACGTCTGGACGGCGTGGCATCGGTCAGCACAACGGGATTGATTACGCCGGAAGTGCAGGTCGTCTTGGATCAGAACAAAATTGACGCGGTCAATGATCGCGTGCTGGCGGCTGTAAATCAGAGCCTCGCGGATGCGAAAAAACAGCTGGATGACAGCCAATCTCAGCTGGATGACGCCAAGGCGCAGCTCAGCGCCGGAAAATCCAAGCTGGACAGCTCGGCAGATGCGGCGTCCAAGCAGCTGGCGCAGGCAAGCGCACAGGTTGACGCTGCAACCGCACAGCTACAGGCATTGCTGTCGCAGGAGACAACGCTGAAAGCCAATCAGGCGGCTTATCAGGCGGAGCAAAAAGCGCTGCAGCAGTATGCGGACATGAACGATTCGGTCAATATGCTCGCTGTCATGGTCGTTGCGTATGACTTTACCGGAACCGTGCCGGAAATCAACGGCGTGCCTTCTATGGAGGATCTCGCGGCAATGGCGCAGAACTCTGCGAAAATGCTTGAGGCGCTCAAAGATCCGGCGACATATATCGGCAGCATGAGCGATGAAAATTATGCAAAAGCCATGCAGGCGGTACAGGACGTGATGCAGAAAATCGCGCCGGAACAGGATTTGTCTCAGATGCTCAGCCTGTCGCGTGCCGATTTTGTCAAGCTCGTGCAGACCACGGCATATGCCGCCCAGCGCGTACAGGAAATCACCGCATCCCTCAACGATGTCAACACGCAGCTGGCAGCCACAGAGGCGATGAAACCGCAGCTGCAGCAAGCCTTGGACGAAGCGAATGCCGCGTATGAAAAGGTGGAAGCGGGCAAGATGAATGCCACGCTCAATATTGTGGAAGGTGCGACAGAGATTTCTGTCGGCAAGGCATCGCTGGAAAATGCACAGAAGCAGCTGGATTCTGCGGTGGACGAATTTGAAAAATCGCGCGATCAGGCGTATAAATCCGCGGACATCAGCGGCATTATTACCGCGGACATGATCAGCAAGATTTTAATTGCAGAAAATTTTGAGATGCCGGCGGGCTATATCTCGGACAGCAGCGACAATTCTTACGTCCTCAAGGTCGGAGAAAAGTATGATTCGGTCGACGATTTGTCCAATATGGTGCTGTTTCACATGGATACCGGCGACATTGGAGACATTCATCTGTCCGATGTGGCAGAGGTGAAGTATGCAGATCAAAACGCCGATAGCTCTTATGCCAAGGTAAACGGCAATGATGCGGTTGTGCTCAGCTTTTCCAAGCAGTCCACGGCATCGACTTCGGAAGTTTCGGATGCCATCCGTGAGAAAATTGATGAATTTCAACAGAATAACAGCAAGCTGCACATCACATCGCTGATGGATCAGGGCGACTATATTCATCTGATTGTCAGCAGCGTGCTGTCCAATCTGATATATGGCGGTCTGCTCGCCGTGCTCGTGCTGATTGTCTTTTTGCGCGACATTCGCCCGACGGTTATCATCGCGTTCAGCATTCCGCTCAGCGTGCTGTTTGCGGTTGTGCTCATGTACTTCAGCAACATGACGCTGAACATTATCTCGCTGTCCGGCTTGGCACTCGGCGTCGGCATGCTTGTGGATAACTCCATTGTCGTCATTGAAAATATCTATCGCCTGCGCAATCTCGGCGTTCCGGCGGCAAAGGCTGCCGTGCAGGGTGCAGCGCAGATGAGCGGTGCGATTTTCGCCTCGACGCTGACGACTGTGTGTGTATTCCTGCCGATCGTGTTCACGCAGGGCATCACCAAGCAGCTGTTTGCGGATATGGGCTTGACGATTGCCTATTCGCTGTCCGCATCGTTTATCGTCGCGCTGACTGTCGTTCCGGCGATGAGTGCAACGCTGATGAAAAAGGAAAAAGTTGTCACGCACGCGCGGTTTGACGGCTTCCTGCGAGGATATGAGAAGGTACTTCGCTGGTGTCTGTCGCATCGTGCGGTGACGCTGCTCGCGGTGACAGTACTGCTGGTGGTGTCTATTGCTGCGACCGTGGCAAAGGGCATGATTTTCATACCGTCTATGTCCTCGGAGCAGATGAGCGCGACAATGACCATGCCGGCCGGCTCGGATGACACGGAGACACAGGCCATGGCGGATCAAGCGATGAAGATTATGCGCAAGGTAGACGGCGTAAAAACCGTTGGCGCCATGACAGGCGGCTCGGATATGACATCTATGATGAGCACAAACGCCAACAGTGTTTCGTTCTATCTGATTCTAGACAAGGGCGCGGACAACGAGGCCATTGCCGATGAAATTGCCAAAAAAACCAAAAAGCTCGACTGTGAGATGAATGTATCCGCGTCCAATATGGACTTGGGTTCGTATATGGGCAGCGGCGTACAGGTGGATATTTATGGCAATGATTTGGATCAGCTGCAAACGGTTTCCTCGGACATTGCGGAAAAGCTGAAAAAGGTAGACGGACTAAAAGACATCTCGGACGGCAATGAAGATCCGGATCGGGAGAAAGTGATTACCGTCAACAAAGACGCTGCGATGGAGCAGGGTCTGACGGTGGCGCAGGTCTATCAGGCGCTTGCAGACAAGCTGACCACAGAAGTAAACTCCACGACCTTGACCGTCGGCACGGAAGATTTGCCGGTTGTCGTCAAAAAGCCGTCCAGCATCACCACGGATGATTTGATGAAGCAGACCATTACTTCGACGGATCAGCAGACCGGTGAGAGCAAGGAAGTCAAGCTGGATACCATCGCCTCTCAGACGGATGGTCAGGCACCGTCTGCCATTCAGCGCAACAACAATGAGCGAACCATGTCGGTCACGGCAGCCGTTGACGACGATCACAATATCACGCTGGTCAGCCAAGAGGTACAGAAGATTCTGGACGCCTATTCGATGCCGGACGGCATGCATGCGGAAATTACCGGCGAGATGGAGAACATCACGGATTCGATGCAGGACTTGGGACTCATGCTGCTGCTTGCGATTGTCTTTATCTATCTGATTATGGTGGCACAGTTCCAGAGCCTTCTGGGACCGTTCATCGTCATGTTTACGCTGCCGCTGGCGTGCACCGGCGGCCTGCTGGGTCTGCTTTTTGCGCGGCAGGAGCTGTCTATTATCGCCATGCTCGGCTTTGTCCTGCTGGCGGGCGTCGTTGTCAACAATGGCATTGTGTTTGTCAGCTGTGTCAATGAACTGCGGCTGGACGGCATGCCTAAGCGCGAAGCGCTGATGGAGGCCGGAAAAATGCGCATGCGCCCGATTTTGATGACAGCGCTCACAACGGTACTGTCGATGTCTACCATGGCAATGGGCATCGGAAGCGGTGCGGAAATGGGACAGGCGATGGCAATTGTCGTCATTGGCGGCTTGAGCTATGCGACGGTTCTGACGCTGGTGATTGTGCCCATCATGTACGATCTGTTCAATCGGAAAGAGACAATGAAGCGTATAGATGTGGGGGAAGATGATGCAGAGTAAAACCTATTCGCCCAAGGAGATCGCGGCATTTCGCGGTCTCCTGCAGCTGGCAGCGGGCGGAAATTGCTTCTCCAATATCAAGGTGCAGGACATTGCGACCGCGGCAGGCATAGGAAAAGGAACGTTATACGAGTATTTTTCCTCAAAAGAAGATATTCTGAACTGTACTGTGCTGTATACGCTGCACCAGTTTGCCGATTGGATGGAGCGGCAAATGACGCGGGATGTATCCCTACATGCCATGCTTGCGCGCTTTCTCGATGCGCTGGAGCAGGAACGCTTTTTGCCGTTTCACGCGCTGCCGGTGCTGGGAACTTTTCTCTCGTATGAACAGCGCGCCCAGCTCGGCATGCGCAATCGGGAGCAGGCGCAGATCATCATAGACCGCATGCGCGGCTATGAACAGCGTGTGCTCGCCAACAGCCGAAAAACCGGAGAAATTGATCCGGCGCTCAGCGACCGTTTTTGCGAGTATGCGATTTTGTCGGCGCTCGGCGGATACGTCAGCATGTTGGAAAAACGGGTGTGCTGTCGGGAAGAAATTTCGTTGGACACCTGTAAAGATATGGTGCAGCAATTGATTTTTCGGTCACTGCGTCCGTAAACAAACAGTAGAATTTGTATTGTATCTGTGGTATAATACAAAAATAAAAGTCTTGTCAAAAGAGGGAGAATACACATGAGAACGGATAAAATTGCATTGCTGACGGATTCCTGCGCGGATATTCCGGTGGAGGTTGCAAGAAAAAATCATATTTACGTTGTTCCGTTTACGATTACGTTTGAAGAGGGTTCGTATCAGGACGGCGTGGATATTTTTCCGGACGATGTGTATCGCCGCCAGCCCAACGAGGTGATAAAAACCTCCCTGCCGTCCGGTGCGGTCGTCGAGGACACCCTGCACAAAATCAAAGAGGACGGCTATGAAAAAGTCATTGCCATTATGCTGTCCAGCGGCTTGAGCGGCGGCTATCAGATTGTGCGCATGCTGGGAGAAGAAGAGGATGCGCTGGAGGTTGCGGTATTTGATTCGATGAGCGGCAGCTTGGGTGAAGGCGCTATGGTTCTGACGGTTGCCCGCTGGATTGAAGAGGGCAGAACGTGGGAGAATATGCTGGCATGCATCCCGCGCATGATGAAGCAGGTGTATCCGTATTTTTCCGTTGATACGCTGGAATATCTCAAGCGCGGCGGACGCATCGGAAAAATTACGGCAATGGCGGGAACGGCGCTCGGCATCAAGCCGATTCTTGCGTTTGATCCGGTGTCCGGCGAATTGACGAGCACACACAAAGTGCGCGGCAGACAGGCTGCCATAAAAAAACTGGTACAGGTCGCCGTGTCCAAGCTGGAGCCGAACAAGCGCTACAACATCATGTGGGCGCATGGCGGCACACCGGAGGAAGGCGCACGGATTGCCGAGATGCTGCGCGAAGCGGCGCCGGATTTCCAGCAGGAATTTTCCGGACAGATTGACTGTACGCTGGCTTCGTATGTCGGCCCGCGGCTCATTGGCGCCGCCGTACAGGTGCTGGATGACGATATGTAAGACAAATGCAAACCGGTGAGAGGAAACTTTCACCGGTTTTGTTATCTGTGCGCGGCAATTGCAAATGGATGCAATTCAGGGTATGATAGAGACTAGAGAACAGGAAGGAGAACACGATGAAGTTTTTACATCTCGGAGACCTGCATCTCGGCAAGCGCGTATACGGCTATTCTATGCTGGATGACCAGCGATTTGCGCTAGAGCAGGTAGTTCGCATGGCAGCGCAGCATCAGGTGGATGCGGTGGTGATTGCGGGAGATATTTACGATAAGACGGTTCCGTCCGGTGAGGCGGTCTCGCTGTTTGACTGGCTTTTCACGCAGCTGTGTGAACGAAATATCACGGTTTTGGCGGTGAGCGGCAATCACGATTCCGGTGAACGCTTGGACTTTGGCAAGACGCTGCTGTCCCAGCAGGGCATGCACCTGATTGGCACGTTTGACGGGACCGTTGCATCCGTCACGCTGACAGACCGCTGCAACCACGGGATCGGCCTGGCGGAAAACCACCCCTGGACCCGCGAGTGCCTGCAATTCCTGAGCCTGGTCTAGCACGACGCCGACTGGAGATCACCGGATAGCACAGGATGGAGAAGTCGGGGCGTCCAAGGCCGGCCTGGCCGGGCTCGGACGGCTGGTGGTGGCCCTCTTCGTGCAAAGTCGCGCACATTGCCGCCAGATGGCCGCCGGCGCTGGACCCCATCACGCCGATCTTATGCGGGTCAATGCCAAACTCGTCGGCGCTGGCGCGGACCAGGCGCACTGCCCGGGCGGCGTCCGAGAGCATCGCCTGCCAGTGGAAACCATTGACGGCCAGGCGGTAATTGACCACAAACGCGGTGTATCCATGATCGCGGAGCCACTCGGCGTAGGCTGCGCCCTCATCTTTCACAAATACAAAGCGCGGCGCTTTGCGGATGTGCATACGGCGGCTGACCTCGGGGCGGGCATGGC
>OQVL01000597.1_pt1 | contig 19717 bp, 14 predicted proteins | sample 1691501 | NCBI WGS metagenome assembly OQVL01 (sample SAMN03418253, study PRJEB22391) | human gut metagenome | biome: human-gut; feature: organic feature; material: feces | host: Homo sapiens | place: Tanzania | collected 2013-01 | reverse complement strand
GGATTTTGTCGGGGTGAATCGGCGGCAAAATGAATCGGGTGTGTTGCGGGGCGGTTAATCTTTCAGGGATGATCCACGGCGAGGCAGTGTTCAAAATGAACACGACCACATCTTGTGGATGGTTTCAAACCAATCCACAAAATCAGTGGGATTTGTGACAGAGAATATCATGGTTTGCAGGGAGCGTCAAGATGGTTTTTCAAATTTTATTGTAGTAAAGCGATAATAGTAAGACTTATGATTCGTCTCTTAGTAGAGAAGTGTATTTATTGCCATCAGTGAAAATTTATGCTATGCTAAATTCAGGTGGGTGCGATAATACGGAATTCACCGAGAGATCGAAGGACTATTTTGGGAGACACCACGATGTAAATACGCTGTGGACATACACAGATTGCATGGGAATGCTGTATTTTATCGGCTCAATCCGTTTGCATCACTGGCGATGACACCGCCATCCATAAGAATATCTGTGCCGGTTAGAAATCCCAGCCGTTCGTCCAATAGCAAAACGAACAGTGCCGCAATTTCTTCCGGACGGCCGTTGCGTTTCAAAGCGGAATATTTTTTGAATACATTGGCCTGCTCGCTTTCCAGTGCACCCATTGGGGTATCAAAGTTGCCGGGGGTCACACTCAGGCAGCGCACATTCTTTGCTCCGAACCGTGCGGCATCAGTTTTGGCAAACCAGATGACAAAATGTTTGCTGATGGCATAGGCCACGCCGGGACGAGCATCTTTTGGCATCAAATTGACTCGCGCCAGCATCTTTTTCAAAAACGCTTTACGATCTGTCCGCACCAGTTTGTAAGACCTCTTCGGCATAACAAAGGATGGTGCAAGATAGGCACTCATGCTGGAAGTGTCAATGATGCATCCCCCGGAGGCTATTACTTCGTAAAAAGCGTCATTGATGTTGACAGTGCCCAAAGCATTGCCTCGCAGGATTTTCTCAGCATCGCCCATGTGGGGGCTGAGACCTGCAATATGCAAAACTGCCTTCACCTCGCCGCACTCGGCAGCGTGACGTGCCAATGCAAAGCAGCTTTCACGGTCAGAAACATCACAGCTGAACGCTTCGGCTTCACCGCCCGCGGCACATAGGTCGGCCACAGCCTTTTCCAGCTTAGAAGCGGTACGGCCAACTAGAATCGTGTAGTATCCGGATTCACAAATGAGTTTTGCTGTGGCCAGTCCCATGCCGCTGCCGCCTCCAGTGATGACACAAACTTTTTTCACGCGATTTTACCCTCCTGTTTTAGCCAGACTGCCAGATCGTGCAGCGTTTCCTTATAGGGACGCGGAGCAAAACCCAATTCATTTTTAGCCTTGGTGCAGTCAAAGTGATTGTTGCGCTCCAGATTGTAGACGGCGAACTCGGTCAGTACAGCAGGCTTTCCTGTCTTGGCAGCACGGGCTTCCATTTGTTTGGCTGCAAAATGTGCGAAGGAAAGCGGCAGATAGAAGTAACAGCCGCGGCATCCGGTGTCAGCCTTTAGCATTTCGCACAGTTCTTTTAAGGAAACTTCATCGTTGGAAAGAATATAGCACTCTCCTTTGCGGCCACGGTCGGCTGCGGTAATCGTACCGGTGGCAAGGTCGCGGACATCCACAAGGTTGAACGAACCGGCCATACCGATCGGCATTTCGCCGTTCAGAATCTGGATAAGGGTATGGGTCGTCTGGCCGATGGCGGGATCATTCGGACCGAGAATCCCACTGGGATGCACGACACAGGCGTTCAGGCCGTCAGCTGCGGCATCCAGTACCTTCTGGGTCGCCATCGCCTTGCTTCGACTGTACCATCCCACCACACGGGTGTCATCATACGGCACAAACTGAGTGACTTCATGGATGCTTTCGCCCTTGGGGAGTTCGGGGATCGCACCTGTGCTGGATACATAAACGAATTTCTTACATTCGGGGTGCTTTTTCGCCGCAGCAAGCATGTTTTCTGTGCCGCCGACATTGACAGCGATGAGCTTTTCGCTGTAATTGGGGTTGATCGTTACCATACTGGCGCAGTGGATGCAGACAGTTTCGGTGTTGGGTGCGACTGTAAAAAAACTCTCACAGTCTTTAAGATTGCACAGGTCTCCCTCAAACACTTCTACCTCTTTGGGAATAAATTTGACAGCCGGATCACCTTTCAGAACAAAAGCACGCACGGCATCTCCGCGTTCGAGCAGTTGAGCGCAGACGTTTGTGCCAAGAAATCCGGCTGCACCAGTGACAAGATAAAGCGTTTTCATCGGTTGTATCCTCCGTTTACAGTTTGTTTCAACGCTTGTAAGTATATCGCGGGAGGATAAACTTTTGGTAAAGAAACAAGTTTATCTTTTGTTTATCTTTGAGTTGTAAAATAACTGCATAGAAAGGAATGGTGTGTCATGTTTCGCATTTTGATTGCTGAGGATGACCCCAGCACGGCACGTCTGCTCAGCGCAATCTTAAAGCGTGATGGCTATGAGCCGTTGGTGGCTGCCAATGGCGTGGAAGCTCTGGAAATATTGGATAATAACCAAATTGATCTTTTGGTTTGCGACGTGATGATGCCGCAGATGGACGGTTTTGAACTGACAAAAACGATCCGCGACAGTGGCAGCATGCTCCCCATTCTGATGCTGACGGCCAAAGATATGCCGCAAGACAAGCATACTGGATTCATCGTTGGAACAGATGATTATATGACAAAGCCGGCAGATCGACAGGAGCTTTTGCTCCGCATCAAGGCACTTTTGCGCCGTGCCCGTATTGTGAATGAGCATAAGATCACAGTGGGAGAGGTACAGCTTGACTATGACACGAATACAGTGAGCTGCGGCCGCACGGCGCAGGTGCTGCCGCTTAAAGAGTTCAGACTTTTATATAAGCTGTTGGCTTATCCGGAACGGACATTTACACGGTTGGAACTGCTGGATGAGATTTGGGGGATGGACAGCGACAGCACAGAAAAAACCGTAAATGTTCACATCAATCGTCTGCGCACTCGTTTTTACGACTGGCCGGAATTTGAGATACAGACCGTGCGTGGAATCGGATATCGTGCGGTAAAGAAGGTGTGAGATGGAACAGCTTGCAAGAAAACTGAAAGATTCGATGAGAACGATCAACTTGACGATGCTCCTGATGCTGAATTTGTTTTTTATCGTTACGTTGAATCTTTCTTTCGTTACCATATTGGTGCTGCTGGGAGTAGACCGGGGCTTTTTCTTCAAGAATGGATGTGTCAGCATCGGCGGTGCACTTGTTGCTATATATGCAAGTTGCATCCTGATGGCAGTCAGCATTGTCGTTTCAATTCGTCTGGTTCTGATCAAGCCATTCTTGAGGATCATGCAGGCGATGAACCAGCTGGCTGCCGGAAATTTCACGGTACGGCTGCAACCCAACCAGCATGGATACGAGCCGACAGAGATACGCTCTTTTAGGGAAGCATTCAATCGTGCGGCCGAGGAATTGAGCGGAACCGAATTACTGCGCAAAGATTTTGTGAATAACTTTTCCCATGAGTTTAAGACACCCATTGTCAGTATCAACGGCTTTGCTGATTTGCTGTTGGACGAAGGCGTTTCGCCCGATGAACAGCATGAATATTTGGAAATCATCCGTGACGAGAGCAAACGGCTGGCACAGCTTTCCAACAGTGTATTGCTGCTGAATCGGATCGAATCCCAGACGATTTTGACCGATAAGGAAGCGTTTCAGCTAGACGAGCAGCTGCGGCAGAGTATTCTTATCACCCAGCAAAAATGGCGGACAAAACAGCTTCGATTCGATGCACAGCTTTCTCCCTGTGTGTACAACGGCAGTGAATCACTGCTGAAAGAGGTCTGGTTGAATCTGTTGGACAACGCCGCAAAGTTCAGTCCGGAGTTCGGTATGATTGGAATAGTACTGAGAGAAGAACCGAGGAATATTATCGTTTCAGTGACCGACCATGGCTGTGGTATGAGTGCGGAAACTTGCCGCCATATTTTCGAGCAGTTTTATCAAGGTGATACCAGCCATAAGACACAGGGAAACGGCTTGGGCCTTTCGATGGCTCGAAAAATCATTGATCTGCATGGAGGTATAATAGCTGTTGATAGTCAGCCGGGGGCAGGAAGCTGCTTTACGGTAACGCTTGTAAAATGAAATAGAACAAAAACAGAAACCCAGAATCCCTTTTGAGCTCTTTGCGCTCCGAAGAGGTTCTGGGTTTTTGTGCAGTGTTTCTCAGAGAACGATTGTTCAACAGATCCCTGAATTTTAGGATCTATAAAGTTTTAAAGGCCATTGACAACATTGATAAGATCATGGGTCAGATAGGACTTGATGTTTTGCACTGTAGCATCCATGATTCGTTGACGGCTTTCTTTAGGAGCCCATGAGATGTGAGGCGTAATAATGCAGTTTTTTGCTTTGAGAAGCGGATTGTCCGGCTGGATCGGCTCGGTGGATACAACGTCAAGGCCGGCTGCAAAAACTTTACCGCAGTTAAGGGCATCTGCAAGATCCTGTTCTACAATCAACTGGCCGCGGGAGTTGTTTATAATGATTACGCCATCCTTCATTTTGGCAATGCTGTCTCGATTGATGATATGCTCCGTTTCCGGGAACAGTGGGCAATGAAGTGCAATGACATCACTGGAAGCAAACAGCGTGTCCAGATCCACATATTCGGCTATTTCGCGTCCGGATTCAGTCGGGCGGCTGCCGGATGCAAGAACTTTCATCCCAAGCGATTTTGCAATTCGTCCGGTGGCTTGTCCGATCCGGCCAAAACCAATGATTCCCATCGTTTTGCCGCTGAGTTCAATCAAGGGGGTATCCCAATAACACCAATCGGGACAGGTAGACCATTGACCGCTGTGGACAGTATCGTTATGATGACCGATATGGTGGCAGATCTCCAGTAGCAGTGCAATCGCAAATTGTCCAACAGAAGCCGTTCCGTAGCTTGGAACGTTAGAAACTGGAATACCGATTTCCTTTGCGGCATCGACATCCACGACATTATACCCGGTGGCGAGAACGGAGACATAACGAATACTGGGGCAGGCCGTCAACGTTGTTCTGGAGATGGGGGTTTTGTTGGTCAGAACGATCTCTGCGTCACCAATACGCCGAATGATCTCGGCTTCATCGTTTACATTCGTCCGGTCATAAACAGTCAGTTCTCCAAGAGCTTCCAATGGAGCCCAGCTCAGGTCACCCGGATTTTCGGTATAACCATCCAATACAACAATTTTCATTTGTTTTACTCCAAAATGACATCCTGTACCAAAAGAGCATCTCGCAGAATGGGATAGGAAAGTTCTCTGGTAGAACAATCTTTTTGTGCACAAAGGGCGGCAGCCACACCAGCACCCTGCCCCATGACCTGACAACCGGGAACGTTCCGGGTGGACATATGTGCTTTGATGTCGGAAGTGACACAGCGTCCTGCCATCAGCAGGTTATCGCAGCCCTTTGGCAGCAGCATCCGATAAGGGAAACCGTAGAAGCCGGGTTCTTTGATCTCACATTCCGGGTGCTTGTAGCTCATCAGATCCTCAAAACCGAACAGACCGATCTCGTCTTCAAACCGGGTCGCAGATACGATCTCATCCAGCGAGATCGTATAATCGCAGATCGTGATTTTGCTGGCCCGGACGCCCAACTGGATCGCTGCCCAGTTGATATAGGATTCCTCAAAACCGGGGACGGTCGTTTTGAGTGCGTTGGCAAACTGCATGATCTTGACCCGCATTTTCAGCTCTGCCGTGCTGTAATCAAGGGCCTTCGTTGCATCGCAGTCCACGCCTTTGGAATTGTTGATATACGTCATTTCACCTTTGTGGATGGAAGACATACTGGTGAACGGACGCATATTCAAAGCATTGATCGCCTGATAGCGTTCGGGATCTTTCATCGTGGTAAAAGCATATTGTTCCGCACACATTCCGGGGACATCCAACTCCGCACTGGAAAGCTTGACCGCACCCTGCGGATTCTCTTTTACCATCCGGTCGATATCCACACCTGCCATACCGAATACCAGACCGGTGGGGCCGCCGCTGACGGTATGGTAATCCTGCCATAGGTCGATCTGCTCCAGACCGGCAAACCGTGCAAGGTCGCCATCGCCGGTGGCGTCGATATACTGTTTTGCGACAATGGCACTGCAGCCGTCTTTGTTGGCGATCAATGCAGCGGTGATTTTTCCGTTTTCCGTCAAGACACCATAACAGGTGGTCTGAAGATAGACCGTGACACCGGCTTCCAGAAGCATCTGACTGATGACGCCCTTGTAGATCTCGTGGTCGCCGACAAAACGATAAGGGTTGTGGTGCGGGTCTTTGGGCGTGGGATAATAGCCCGTTCCACCGCACAGATCCACGAGACGCTGGTTCAGCTCATAGGGAATGCCGCCGACCACTCGTTTGGCGGTAGAGGGATCGGTGCTCATGGCATAAAAACTATTCGCACCGATGCCGCCGTTGGTGTAAGTGCCGCCGGGAACGGGCAGTTTTTCGATCAGGATGACAGATGCACCTTGGCGTGCAGCTGCGATCGCAGCGATGCAGCCGGCCGTACCAGCACCGGCGACCAAAACATCTGCTTCCAGAACCGGAAGCTGTACAGGCGGTAAAGTAATCGTTCGGGAAGGATTGTTCATAAGAAGATTCCTTTCTTTGATGGAAACAGTCCAGCACGTGCAGTGGGTGGCATCTGCTGCGCTGGACTGTTTTCAAGGAGAAAAATGTTCCGGAGAATGCAGCCGGAAAAACGGTAAATGTCGGAGAGATCAGAGAATGACGTTGATCTGATGGCCTTCCATCCACTTGGCGAGATTGTCAAAGACGATCTCGGCGCGGAGGCTCATAGACTGCTGCGTGGCAAAGGCGACGTGGGGAGTCACAAGGCAGTTGGGCGCGTGCAGGATGGGGGAAGCGGTGTCCAGCGGCGGCTCTTTGTCAAAGACGTCAATGGCAGCACCGGCGATCACGCCGTTTTCAAGTGCTGCGGCGAGGTCCTTTTCCACGACAACAGGGCCGCGGGCAACATTGACCAGAAGAGCGGTGGGTTTCATCATCGCAAGCTTTTCTGCGTTGATCATACCACGGGTGGAGTCGTTCAACGGGCAGTGCAGAACAACGATGTCCGAGCGGCGGAGCAGTTCTTCCTGCGAGACCTGCTCGATGTATTCAGCAACGCCATCATGGTGAGTACGGCTCTGAGCCAGAACATTAGCACCAAATGCGTGGAACAGCTCAGCAGTCCGGGTGCCGATTTTGCCAAGACCGATGATGCCGACTGTCTTGCCCTTGATCTCCCAGCCGACGAGACCAGTCTTGTCCTTTCCTTCACGGCAGCGGTCTTCCACGCTGCGGAGATTCCGGGCAAGGGAAAGGGTCGTGCCGATGACCAGCTCGGAAACTGCCTCATTGGAGTAACCGGAAGCGTTGCTGACGGCGATATTCTTCTCCTTGGCAGCGTCCAGACCAACATGATCCACGCCGGTAAAAGCAACATCAATAAATTTGAGCTTGTCACACTTGCGCAGGACATCGGCCGGCATCGGCATATTGGCAAGGATCATGGCGTCTGCATCCTTGGCTTCTTCGATCAGTTTGGCGGGATCGGTGGTTTTGGGATAATCCACAAACACATGACCCTGTGCTTCAAACGGTGCCTTGCGGGCGGCGAGCTCTTCGGCAGAGATGCCAAGGGATTCCATGATTACGATTTTGCTCATAATAAAAACCTTCTTTCAATGCAGTTGAATGATGATGGATTTGTGTGGGGGAAATCTTGCAAGATGAGTATAGCAGAAAAAGAATGCAATGTGATTTCAAAAATTTGCTTTTTGGTTCATGGATTCGCTCTGATTTGCAAAAATGACGAATAGAAAAAACAAAAAGCAAAACAGCGAATGTACTTTCGACAAAAGCCATGCCATAATCGAATCAGCAAAAGCAGGTGGAGCGCTGACCTGCGGTAGTTGTCCGAACCGATCCACAACATACTCATTAGGAGGATTTAACATGAGTAGCGAAACCAATATCTCCTCTGCGGGCAAGCCGCAATATACGACTTGCAAACTCTGGCAGCTTTTCTTATATCCTTTAGTCCCTGCGGTCAGCAACCTGTTCATGGTGTTCTTTATGATGAACTCCTATATTGCGAACGGCGGCTATGGCCTTGCAGTGGCAACAGCAGCAGTCGTCTCGTCTTACGCAAATATCTTTGATGCTATTACAGACCCGTTGGTAGCCGTCGTCGTGCCTAAGATCAATACCCGGTTTGGTGCAGCCCGCCCCATTATCATGACCGGTTATCTGGTGATGGCACTTTCCACTCTGGGCATTGCCTATGTATTCCCCGGCAAGGGCATTATTCCCTACGCTCTGTGCTACTTTGGCTACATCTTCGGACGTACCATCCTGAATCAGGGCAAGAATATCGCTTCGAATATTCTGACGAACGAGCCTCGCCAGCGTCCTCTGATCGGACGTGCTTCTGCGATCTATACTCTGGTGCTGGCCATGATCATGTCTATTTATCGCAGCAAGGTTCTGTACCCCATTTTTGGCGGTCTGACCTTCGAGCTGCTGCAGGTCCTTGGCCTGACGGCTGTGATCGCAGGTTTCTTCTTCGTTCTGCTGGGCTGCATCGCCATCAGCCCGACGGATACCCACGAAAATATCGCTGCAAATTACCGCCCCGGCGTGAAGATCTCTCTGGTTGACATTTTCCGGATGCTTCGTCATAACAAGGCATTCCTGATGGGCGTTATTTCGGATGCTTCTGATAAAATGGCAAGTGAAGTCGCAAGTGCTTCTACGGTTACAACGCTGCTGTTTGGTGTTCTGATCGGCAACTATAAGTTCAGCGGCAGCATCAGCATTTACACGACCATCGTTTCCATCGTGCTGATCTTCTACATCACGGGTCTGGCCCGCAAGATGGGCGCAGGCAAAGCCTATGTGACCTTTACGAAAGTGGCCTGTGTTGTGGTTCTGGCCATGTTTACCTTTATGATGGTGGTCGACTACACCCAGATCAGCATCAACCCCATTATCACGGTCGCTTTTGTTATCCTGTATGCACTGCTCTCCGCATCGAAGACGACTACGAACTCCTGCGTTCTGACGATGTATCAGGATATTGCAGACTACGAGTTCTATCTCACCGGCAAGTATATGCCGGGTCTGGTGGTTGCGTCCATCAATATGCTCGGCAAGATCATGAAGTCGGTGGGCGACTTGGTTCTGGCAGGTCTGCTTGCATGGGCCGGTTATGTCTCCACTACGCCGCAGCCGGGTGACCCCGCTACCGGAATGCTGAAATATGCTACCCTTACGATGTGGCTGGGTCTGCCGCTGCTGGGTTGGCTCATTTCGATCATTGCGATGCACTGGTATCCGTTGACTCCGGAAAAGATGGTTGAGGTGCAGGCTGTCAATGCACAGCGTCGTGCTGAGAACCGGGCAGCCGCTGAGGCTGAGGCAGCAAAAACTGCAAGCAAGGAATAAACCAAACTACATATAAAACCAATAACCTCCCAAGAGGAAGAAACTCTTGGGAGGTTATAAGGTTATAGGCTCTGCTTTTCTTCCCGGAATTGGGACGGTGCGCAGCCGGTCAGCCGTTTGAACACCGTAGAAAAATGACTGGAACTGGAAAACTGCAGCTTTTCAGCGATCTGCATCACGGAAAGGTCGGAACACGCCAGCAGGACTTTGGCTCGTTCGACCCGTGCGATCTGAATGTAGGTGTTGACACTGCAATGTGCATCCTCTTTGAAACGGCGGGAAAGATAATATTTCGTGTAGCCAAGCCGGTCTGCAAGCAATTTCAGATTGAGATCTTCCTCGACGTGCGTTTCGATGTAATCACAGCAGCTTTTGACCACTTTGGAGGTGCTGTGCTCTGTCAGTACATTGTGTACTGCATTTACAAGCTCTGCATACATCTGCTGACGAAGAGCCCGGCATTCGGTGATCGAGCGTGCACGAAATAGTTTTTTGATATAGTTATCACCGGTAGAGTAGGCTTTTTCCGGAGAAAGACCGCCTTCAATGGCTGCCCGTACACACAGACTGGTGAGGATGGTATAGGCGATCTGAAGCTGACCCAAAGGTTCAGGCACATAAGGCTGAACATTTGCCACGTCGGTCGGAGGCTGTTTTGCACCGAGAATGCCGATGTCGCCATTCCGCACGGCGTTCAGGAGCATACGCTCTCCACGATAAACATACATCCGGTCTTTCCGGTATCTCTCATCCTGCGGAAATGGAAGCTCGGAAGTTTGAAGCTGGAAGTTCTGATAGTGGATCTCAATATTTTCCCGATGCCGGCCAGATACAGCATAGTCCAGCATGAAAGCATAATTGGAAAGCAAATTTCCCTGTATCGTTGGGATCCCATTTTCCAGCGTGTCCAGCAGACGCTCTTTGTAAGAGTCTGGTGCTTGTGACTGACGCAGAAGGCTGCGGATCTCGTCCAACGTATAAGGGGAAAGCGCATAAGCCATACAGGGACCCAGTACATACAGACGGAGGACTTGTCCGTCCTGCATCTGACGTACTGCGATCCATGTCATCCCCGAAGGAGTGGACAGGATCAGCGGTTGATCGGTATCAGTATCAAACGCATAATCCAGACAGCCGCTATGCCGGAAGATCGGGTTGAGCACATTGACCGCCTGACTGGTACTTGTTTCCAGCTTCCGGTCGCTGTCGTAGAGCCAATAGTCAATGTTTTGCCCACAACATAAAAAGTCATGCAGCAAAGAAATTCGATCGCTTTGTTCCATGTCTACACCTCCGTTTTTCAGTATACCATGTTATAGGACGGGGATGCAAGCCGACGATGCGTACAGATGGATGGATTCGATGCAAACAGAAAGGGATTTTTATGCGAACGATCATATCTTGGAATGAAGGCTGGCGTTTTGCCAAAGAACAAACGCTCCCTCAGAAATTGCCCGATGGATGGCAGGAGGTCACCCTGCCCCATACATGGAATGCTCAGGATGGGCAGGACGGCGGAAACGATTACTGGCGGGGAACCGCTATGTACTGCAAGGCGTTTTCGATGCCGAACCTGCCGGAGAATGGGCGAGCTATTCTTGCCGTGAACGGTGCTGCTATGACGGCACAGGTCTATCTGAACGGTCAGATGCTCTATCGGCATGAGGGCGGTTACTCGGCTTTCCGGGTCGATATGACGGACCATCTTCAGGAAGAGAATCTGCTGTGCATTACGGTAAATAACTCTGAAAATGACCACGTTTACCCCCAGAGAGCAGATTTTACGTTTTACGGCGGCCTCTACCGCAGCATCGAGCTGATCACGGTGGAACAGGCGCATTTTGAGCTGTGCAAAGATGGTACGCCGGGCATCCGGGTGACCCCCGTTGTTGATCTGGAACAGCGCAGTGCCGCTGTTACCGTGGAGACATGGCAGACGGCTGGCGATACCGTCATCTTTGAGATTCCGACTCCCCACGGCAGTCTGCTTAAAAAAGCCGTTAGTCAGGATGGATATGCCTGTGCCGTGTTTGAGATCCCGAATGTCCACCTCTGGGACGGAACGGAAGATCCATACCTGTATCGTGTGACGGCGACTCTGCTGGAAAATGGCAAGGAAACCGATGAGATCACGGCGCGCTTCGGCTGCCGGGAGTTCCATGTTGACCCGGAAAAGGGCTTTTTCCTCAACGGACGCAGCTATCCGCTTCGTGGTGTTTCCCGTCATCAGGATCGGATGGGGATCGGTAATGCCCTTACACTGGCAGAGCACCGGGAGGACATGGAGCTGATCCGCGAGATCGGTGCGAATACGATCCGACTGGCACACTACCAGCACGCACAGGAGTTTTATGATCTGTGTGACGAGTATGGCATGATCGTCTGGGCAGAGATCCCTTATATTACGATGCACATGCCGAATGGCCGTCAGAATACGCTGGATCAGATGCGGGAATTGATCACGCAATGTTATAATCACCCGTCCATCGTCTGCTGGGGACTTTCCAATGAAATTACAGCAAGCGGAAAAGTAACGGATGACCTGATGGAAAATCATAAGCTGTTAAATGAACTGTGCCATCAGATGGATCCATTGCGCCCAACCGTTATGGCCCATGCTTTTATGCTTGAGCAGGATAGTCCCTTGGTCGGACTGGCGGATCTGGACTCTTACAATTTGTACTTCGGATGGTATCTGGGAGAACTGGAGCAGAACGACAGCTTCTTTGACGAGTACCACACGGCGTATCCGCAGCGGTGCATCGGCTTCAGCGAGTACGGTGCAGATGCGAACCCGCAGTATCAGGATGCGAATCCGGAAAAGGGCGATTACACGGAGGGTTATCAGTGCATCTACCATGAACACATTCTGCACTGCATTCAGGAGCGGCCTTATCTCTGGGCGACTCATGTGTGGAATATGTTTGACTTTGCCGCCGATGGACGGGACGAGGGCGGCAAGAACGGACAAAACCAGAAGGGTCTTGTCACCTTTGACCGCAAGCTGAAAAAGGATGCGTTCTATTTGTATAAGGCGGCATGGAACCACAAAGAACCGTTTGTTCATCTGTGCGGCCGCCGTTATGAAGAACGCCCGGAAGCAGAGACGGAGATCAAAGTGTACTCGAATCAGCAGAAGGTCGCATTGTTCGTGGATGGTGTCCAAGCTGCAGAAAAGACCGGGCAGACGATCTTCCGTTTCCGGGTAAAGCTTACAGGCGAGCATTGCATTGAGGTGCGTGCAGAGGGCTGCTCGGATTCGATGCGTCTGCGCCATGTGGAAAAACCGAATCTTTCTTATGCAATGGTGCAGAAAGGTGAGGTGGTCAACTGGTTCGACCGTGAAAATTTCCGCGAGGACTGCTTCTCGATTCAGGACACCTTGGGTGAACTGATGGCAGACCCGGAGGCGGGCAAACTGGTAGGAGACCTTATGAACCGGATGCGTGCAAGCCGGGGCGATGTGGCAAAAAGCACCGCAGGCAATGCAAATCTGCAAAAGATGATGGCGCAGACAAAATTTGTCAGTTTGCTCAAGCGTGCGGGACAGGTCATTACCGGGGAGCAGATCGCTGCTTTGAATGAAACGCTGCAGTCGATCCCGAAAAAGAAATAAGGGGAGTTCATTATGCCGAAAATCAAAAAAGTTGTTGCCACAGTGTGGTATAATAAAAAAAATATGCATGATCTGCGCAGGGTGTTTCCCGATGCAGAGTTCTGCTACGTGGATTTTTTCGATAAAGAAAAACTGGCAGAAGAGGTAAAGGATGCCGATGTTGCGATCCTGATGGGAGATGTTGACCCCTGTCTGCTGGGAGAGAACACCTTGAAATGGATCCATTGCGATCATGCCGGGCTGAACGGCAGCGCACGCCCCGAAGTGTTCGCCCGTGAGATCCCGGTCACCGGCGCAGCAGGCCGCAGCGCACCGGTGCTGGCAGAGCACTGCATTTACTTTATGATGCAGGGCTGTTACCACACCAAAGAACTGCTGCGTGCACAGGAAAATTGTACATGGGGTGTGGACGGCATGAATACTTGGCGCGGTCTGTATGGCCGCACCGTGGGAATCGTCGGCATGGGCAACAATGGCCGGATGCTGGCCGACCGCCTTCATGCGTTCGGCATGAACATTGTGGCTTACGATAAGTTCCCCATCAAGGAATACGATTACATCAGCCAGAAATACTGTGCGGATGCAGGTGATACTATCCAGCCGCTGTTGGAGCAGAGTGATTTTGTGGTGCTGACCTTGGCGCTGACGGATGAAACTTACCATATGATCAACAAAGATACGCTTGCGCAGATGAAAGACGGGGCGTTTCTGGTCAACATGGCGCGCGGCGGCATTGTCTGCACGGAAGACCTGATCGAAGCTTTGAACAGCGGCAAACTTAGTGGTGCCGGTCTGGATGTCTTTGAAGAACAGCCCCTTTCACCGGAGAGCCCTCTGTGGAAGATGGAACAGGTATATATCACCCCTCATTCCACGCCGCAGGTGCCGGACCGGGCAGCCCGAAGCATTGAGATCATCCGGGAAAATGCACGGCGGTTTGAAGCAGGAGAACCTCTGCGGAATCAGATGCGGCCAGAGGATGCGATGAACGGTGAAAAGTCCCAAGGCGGCTGGGCAAGGATGATGAACAGCAATGTTCCGAAAGAAAAAATTGATCTTCAGAGGTTGGAAAAATATCTGGGCAAACGCGGATGGACTGACCCGTCCGAATGGATGTGAGGAGACGGTTATGAGTGAAAAACATTGGTGGACAAACTATCCATGGCGCATGATCCAGACCAATCTCCGCGAAATTGATATGGCGGAGATCGATGCCGAGACCTATGCGCAGCAGCTTGCCGATTATGGCGCGACCGTAGTCACGCTGAATGCAGCGGGAATCATTGCAAGTTACCAGACGAAACTGGAATTTCAGACCCAAAGCCCCTATCTGACCGGCAGCAGTCTGCGTGAGATCATAGAGGCCTGTCACAAGCGGGGGATTCGTGTGATTGCACGGACGGATTTTTCCAAACTGCGGGAAGATGTGTTTGCGCAGCATCCGGATTGGGCTTACCGGGATAAGGATGGAAATGTTGTCAACTATAATGGAAATATCCAGACCTGTCCCAATGGAGGCTACCAGCAGGAAAAAAGTCTGGAAATCCTTCGTGAAGTCCTGACGACCCATCCCTTTGATGGTGTGTTCTGTAATATGAGCGGCTTTCTTGTGGTGGATTACAGCGGCGTCTACCATGGCCCATGCCATTGCGAGAATTGCAAGCGGCTTTTCAGAGAACAGTATGGGCTGGAGATTCCACAAAAGGATGATCCGCGCGACCCGAATTACAAAAAATATGCTGCATTCAAGGCTGGCTGCATCAAGGCATATCGTGAGCGTCTGGTGCGAACGATTCGTGAGATCAGCCCGGAGCTTGCCATCAACGGTTTGGATTACATCCGCACGGAATCTGCTACCGAGATCGGCGTTCCGCAGTGGCAGTACAGTGCGTCCAGCAATGCCCGGAAAACAGCCGGGCCGCTGCGGACGCGCCCGGCGGATAATGCCAGCGTGGACTTTATGGGCTTCCGGTATCGGGACACCTCAGTCAGCGGCCCGCAGCTGGCACTTCGGCAGTGGCAGAATCTGGCGAACGCAGGAAGCGTAAGCCTTTACATCATGGGCCATCTGGGCAATCACAAAGACAAAACGGCTCTGGCCGCCAGCAAACCGGCGTTTGAGTTTCACAAAAAGCACGAAGAAATTTATGCCGGTCTGACAAGCGCAGCAAAGGTGCTGCTTGTCAATAAGCCGATCCTGGCACGGAGTGACCCGGAGAACTATGGTTGGGTGCGGGCACTGACCGAAAGCCACATTCCGTTCGATGAAGTCAAACTGGCGGAGTTGACTCCGGAATTGCTGCTTCGCTGGAATGTTATCATTCTGGGTGATATGAAGAAGCTGACACCTGTGCAGGTCAGTATGTTTGATTCTTATGTGGAACAGGGAGGAACGCTCCTTGCCACCGGTGTACTGCCGGAGCTGAAATGCTTGGGAATTCAGGAAGTCCGGAACTGCTGGAAGGATCGGATGTCCAGTGTGTTTGAGTTGGAAGAAAGCGAAGAATCGGTTTTCCCCCGAAGCGCAGCAGCACATTTCATTGCCCCCGGTGCGGTTTTGGCAGAAGTTGCCTTCCGAGAAGAAACGGAAACCTTCTTGCATCTGATCCCAGAACATCCCTTTGGCCCGCCGGAACTCTGCTATTATACAGAAGTAAGTGAAATTTCCGGCATCGGCGTGACTCCCTATGGAAAAGGAAAAGGGATCTGCATCCCGTGGCTTGTTGGAAGCTTTTACTTCAACGAAGGGTTCGATAATACGCTACATCTGATGCAGGATGTTCTACATGATCTCTGCGGCATTCCGGAAGTTGCACCAAATCTGCATCCAAGTGTGGAAGTGGTGCTTTGCCAGAAAGAAAGCACTCTGCTCGTACAGCTTGTAAATGGCAGCGGTGTTTTTGCGAACAGCTATTTTGAGCCGATCCCAATGCAGAACGTGACCCTGCGTTTCCCCGGTCTTGCAGGGAAACAGGCGCATACGCTGAACGGCGGAACGGTGACAGTACAAGACGATGGAACGGCATTGAAACTGACGCTGAATCGACTGGAAGCGTATGAAGCAATCGTGATTTCCTGAATCCTTCAACGGTAGAACAATACAAAAAAGGAGAAAATAAAATGAAGATCGGTTTTATTGGTCTTGGCATCATGGGCAAGCCCATGGCAAAAAATCTGCTGAAGGCGGGCTACACCGACCTGTTGGTGAACAACCGCAGTCAGGCTCCGGTGCGGGAGCTGGAAGCTGCCGGTGCAAAGGGTGCTACCCAGCAGGAGATCGGTGCACAGTGTGATGTGGTCATCACCATGCTGCCCAACTCTCCGCAGGTCAAGGAAGTGATGTTGGGGGCAAACGGCGTGGCCTCCCACATGAAGCCCGGCGCAGTCTTTATCGACTGCTCTTCCATCAACCCGGTGGCTTCAAAAGAGATCGCCGCAGCTCTGGCGGAGAAGAACGTCGAGATGCTGGATGCTCCTGTTTCCGGCGGTGAGCCGAAGGCCATCGACGGCACCCTGAGCTTTATGGTGGGCGGCAAGCAGGAAGTGTTCGACAAGTACAAAGAATTGCTGTCTGCCATGGGTTCTTCGGTCGTCCGCTGCGGCGAGGTAGGCGCAGGCAACACCACCAAGCTGGCTAACCAGATCATCGTTGCCTGCAACATTCAGGCATTGGCCGAGGCTCTGACGCTGGCACAGAAGGCTGGCGTTGAGCCCAACGCCGTCTTTGCCGCTATCAAGGGCGGTCTGGCAGGTTCGACGGTCATGAATGCGAAAGCTCCCATGATGATCGAGGGCAACGATACGCCCGGCTTCAAGATCGACCTCCACATCAAGGATCTGAACAACGTGCTGGATTGCGCCCATGCCGTGGGTGCGCCGGTGCCCATGACCGCCGAGGTGCAGGAGATCATGCAATGGCTTCACAACCACGAGAAGGGTCAGGCAGACCACAGTGCCATTGCCCAGTATTACGAGTATCTGACCGGTATTAAGATCGGTCGATAAGGGAGCAGAAAATGAACACGAGTTTGCGCAGGGATGCGGAGACAATCATCCGTTCCAGTCTGAACGCGGTCTTGCCAGATGAAGCAGTTCGCCGTGCGCTGAAATCCTTTGTGCCGAAGGGCGGCAAGGTGCTGCTTGTGGCGGCGGGCAAAGCCGCATGGCAGATGGCCCATGCAGCGGTAGAAGCACTTGGATGTGTGGATGGCGGCGTGGTCGTGACGAAGTACGACCATGTGAAGGACGAAATTCCCGGAGTAAAATGCTATGAGGCGGGCCATCCGGTGCCTGATGAAAACAGCTTTGCGGCTACGGAAAAGGCGTTGGAGCTGGTGCACGGTCTGACGGAAGAGGATACCGTGCTGTTCCTGCTTTCCGGCGGCGGCAGTGCGCTGTTTGAAAAGCCGTTGCTTCCGGGGGAGGAGTTGCAGGACATTACATCCCAGCTTCTTGCCAGCGGGGCGGACATTGTGGAGATGAACACGATCCGGAAGCGTCTTTCCAGCGTGAAGGGCGGACGGTTCGCACAGGCTTGTGCACCTGCACAGGTGTTCAGCATCGTGCTGAGCGATATTCTCGGTGATCCGCTGGACATGATCGCCAGCGGCCCGGCGGTGCCAGATACTTCCACCTGTGCACAGGCCCTTGCCATTGCCGAAAAGTATCGTTTGAACCTTTCTGCACAGGCCAAAGTTCTGCTCGCGCAGGAGACGCCGAAAGCACTCGACAATGTGACCACCCAGATCACGGGCAGCGTCCGACAGCTCTGTGCGGCTGCTGCTGATGCCTGCAAGAAGTTGGACTATGAACCCGTTCTTCTGACCGACCAGCTCTGCGGTGAAGCACGAGAGGCAGGCAGCTTCCTTGGCTCCATCGTCCGCACTCACGCCGGGCAAGGTAAAAAGCTGGCATTTATCGCAGGCGGCGAAACAGTCGTCCACCTGACAGGCAAAGGCCTCGGTGGACGCAATCAGGAACTGGCTCTTGCGGCGGCATTGGCGCTTGATGGCCTGAACGCAGCAGTGTTCTCCGTGGGCAGTGATGGTACGGATGGCCCTACCGATGCCGCAGGCGGCTATGTAGACGGCGACACAGCTTCCGCACTGGCCGCAAAAGGCTGGAATGTGTTCGACACTCTGCAAAACAATGATGCCTACCACGCGTTGCAAACGGTGAATGGTCTGATTATCACTGGAGCAACCGGCACAAATGTCAATGATGTCGCAGTCGCCTTGGTAGGGTGAACCCTACTTTGTCAGTATGGTTTCCTTTTAATGATAGCTCACACCTCAAAATGACGGCATTCATTTTGAGGTGTGTTTTTTGCAAAAATAAGACGAAAAGACTTGCAACTCTCTGTAATCTATGGTATATACATTATACGAAACATTGCCTTGATGAACATATTACCATATCAATGATATATAAAAGCGAGGTGCTTGCCATGACCGCCGTAATTTACGCCCGTTATTCCAGCGACAACCAGCGCGAAGAATCCATCGAAGGTCAGATTCGTGAATGCACGGCTTATGCCGAAAAGAATGGCATCACCATCGTCAAGCACTACATCGACCGTGCTATCTCTGCCAAAACAGACAACCGCCCGGAGTTTCAGCAGATGATAAAAGACAGCGATAAGAAGCTGTTTGACATCGTGCTGGTCTGGAAACTTGACCGCTTTGCCCGAAACCGCTATGACAGTGCCCGGTACAAGACCCAGCTGAAGAAGAACGGTGTCAAGCTCATGTCGGCTACCGAGATCATTTCGGATGGCCCGGAAGGTATCATTCTGGAATCGGTTCTGGAAGGTTATGCCGAGTATTACTCCGCTGATCTGTCCGAAAAGGTCATTCGCGGCATGACGGAAAACGCCCTGAAAGGCAAATTTTCTGGCGGTGCTATCCCTTTCGGCTACACCATCAACGCAGACCGCCGCTTTGAAATCGACCCACTCACAGCTCCCTTTGTAGCTGAAGCTTTCCAGCGGTACAATGACGGACAGACGATGCGGGAGATTCGGGATTGGCTCAATGAAAAGGGCATCAAGAATAAGCGCGGTGGGCCAATGACTTTCAATGTCATCCAGCACATGCTGAGCAACCGCCGATATATCGGCGAGTTGAAGTACCGGGACGTCCTGATTCCCGATGCGATTCCACCTATCGTGTCCGTAGAGCTTTTCAACGATGTACAGGAGAAGATGTTGAAAAACAAGAAAGCCCCTGCCCGTAGAAAGGCAGAGGACGACTATCTGCTCACCACCAAGCTGTTCTGCGGTCATTGCGGTGCGTTGATGTTTGGAGAGAGCGGCACGAGCCGGACAGGTGAAGTCCACCGCTATTATAAATGTGCTACTGCCAAGAAACACAAGGGCTGCAAGAAAAAGACTGTCCGTAAACAGTGGCTGGAAGATTTGGTGGTCAACCAGACCATGCAGCTTGTTCGAGATGATGCCGCCATGGAATCCATCATCGCCAAGGTGATGGAACTGCAAAATAAGGAAAACACCAATATTCCCCTTTATGAAAAGCAGCTCCGGGATGCGGAATCGGGTATCCAGAATATGCTCAATGCGATTCAGGCCGGAATCCTCACC